>Ga0105237_10009290_pt1 | contig 10534 bp, 11 predicted proteins | sample KBSC24metaG_FD_81520 | JGI IMG/M metagenome (GOLD analysis project Ga0105237, IMG submission 81520) | Corn rhizosphere microbial communities from Kellogg Biological Station, Michigan, USA - KBS C2-4 metaG | ecosystem: Host-associated > Plants > Roots > Rhizosphere > Soil | place: Michigan, USA... | reverse complement strand
GCGCGTTCAAGACGCTGACGGGATGTCCGGTGCTGGTCAACACCAGCTTCAACGTGCGGGGCGAGCCGATCGTGTGCACGCCGGAAGACGCGTTCCGTTGCTTCATGGGCAACGAACTCGATGTTCTCGTCGTCGGCAATTGCGTGTTGCGTAAGTCGGAACAGGATGCCGCGCTGCGCCAGGACTACAGCTCCGCCTTCGAACTGGATTAGGGCCCGCTGATCAGGGTGTGGATACCCGAGGCAGCCGCTTGGGCCGTTCAGTCCACGCGGAAAGCGAATGCTAGCGTTTCCTGAGACTGGCGATCATGATCGCCGACGTGTCGATCGCGCCGCTCGATCCTTCCCCCAGCGAACTGCCCGTGTCGAAGGCGACATGCCTTCGATCGCGGGACGCATGCGAACCGTGACGTCCATGCGAGGTACGCGCGCCTGATGGCCTCGTCCGTACCGAGCGAACGGCTGCCTGATCCTTGGCAGGGCGTTCAGCGGCCGCTTCGCGGCGCGCCAGCAAGGTGATCGGCCTGGTCGGAGCATGTGCCTTTTCGGCGATCTGGAACAGGCTTGCTTCCGGCACGGGGAGGGCTGGAGCGCTATCGGCAACGGATAATTCGACCTCGCGTGGCCACGGCGCCTGGAGAGGGAGCGGCACGCCACGCGAACGCCGTTGCTCGCCACCGGTCGGGCCGCCGGGTTGCGGAAGATGCTGATCAAGCACCACGATGTCCTCGAGGGTGGCGGTTGGCAGGGTCACCGCGCCGGCGAGGTCGAAATCAGGAACCTTCGGCCAATGCGCGATCGGTACGTTTTCAAGGATCGGATGAAGTTGCCAATCCTGCGCCTCCGTCGGCGTCGCCGGCCGCTCGGTCGTCGCCGGCACGACATGAACGACATGGTATCCACGCGCCTTCAACTCGTGCAAAATTTTCGGCAGCGCCGCGACGGTTCTCGCCTGGATGTCGTGAAGCAGAAAAATGCCCTTGCCCCGGGCTTCCAGTCGCTTGATGGCGAGGTCATAAACCTTGGCCGACGAGATATGCCGCCAATCGTCGGCCAGAAAATCGGCACTCCAGAGCTGAAGGCCCTGGGACGCCGCATAGGCCTCGACGCCTTCGCCGCGCAGCAGGCCCGGCACTCGGAAAAACGGCGACAGCGCGGACGGGTCGCCGAGCGCCGCCAGGGTCGAGGCGATACCCTGATCGACCTCTTGCTTGGCCTGCTCGACCGACATCTTGTTGAAGGTCAGCGGGTGGTTTTGGCTGTGCGTCCCGACCGTATGCCCGGCGGCGACGAGCTTGCGCACGCCTTCCGGATTGGCCTGGGCCTGCTTGCCGATAATGAAGAATGTGGCCTTGATGCACTGGTCGGCCAGGATCTGCAGCACCTCGTTGCTGTGGCGCGGCACCGGACCGTCATCGAATGTCAGCACCACCTCGTGGTCGCGCAGCGGCAGGCTCTCCGAATACTGCATCGCCCCGACCCGTGGGTGCTCGCGTGGATCGACGACGAGCGTTCGGGAGGTGCCGAGCGCATCGGGATGATCCGGACACTCGGCAGCCGACGCACCCTTGGTGCCCAGACCAACGAGAACGCCAAGGATGACTCCAAAGCTCAACGCGGTCCACGATCTGATCCGAACGCTACGCCTACCGACCATGGCCACCGCGCATTTCCCTTCCATCCAATCTGGTCAACGCCTCGCTCTCGTGTTGGGCGCCTGCTGCGGAACCCGCCGTGACGGATTTCGAGAAACTCCACTGAATACCGATCGCGGCATGAATGCAGCCTTAACACCCATGCTTCCACAGAAGTTTCACGGCGCCTTGTCGGAAGCCGCGGCGGCAGAGGGGGGAACGAGGTGCACCACGCTGTAGTCGTTGTTCCGCAGATAACGCAGAAAAGCCGGCAACATCGCGGCGGTCTGGGCCCTGGGGTCGTGCAGCAATATGATGCCTTTGCGAGCAATTCTAAGGCGCTCGACCAGAAGTTTCAGCTCTTGCTGCGGCGTCATCGCGTTCCAGTCGCTGGCCCACAGGTCGGCGCCGAATACCGCTATTCCGCGAGCCTGCAACAGGTCGAGGGATGCGGGCGTGGAATCGAAGTAGGGAAAGCGGAAGAACGGCGTGGAGGGTGTCGTGGTCGCGGCGCCATGGAGCGCCATCTCGTCGGCGGCAATGCCATGGTCGATCTCCTCCGTCGTCGCGCTCGGTTTGATGTGCTTCAAACTGGGATGCGACCATGTGTGATGGCCGACGGTGTGCTCCCCGGCCGCAATCCGCCGCACCAGCTCCGGATACGCTGAAGCCGACTTGCCGATCAGGAAGAAGGTCGCGCGCACGCATTCCTTCTCCAGCGCCGCAAGCACCTTGGCTGTATTCGGCGGCGAAGGTCCATCGTCAAAGGTCAGCACGACCTCGTGATCCCTGAGCGGCAGGGATTGTGGAAAGCTCTTCAGGCCCACGCGAGGGTAGGCGGCGGGATCGACGGCAAGGATGCGCGAGGTGCCGAGCGCTCCCTGGTGCGGACAGCTGGACGCTTGCGAGTCGGATGCCGGCGCCGCGGCGATCGCGGCGAGCAAGATCGCAGGCACGAGACTCGCCGCAAGGATCTGTTTTTTCGCGTGCATAATTCTCATTGCGTGTGGCGTTGCCTATTCGGTAATGCCTGCGCGAGACTATGGCCGTCGATCCGAAGTTCTGCGAGGTACACCCTGCGGCCTTTCGGAAACTGGGCACGATTTGAACCCTCCTGTCAAACCCATGAGGCGCGTCATGGCCGAACCAACCGACGTTGCCGAACTGGACGAGGCATCGTCCGCAAAGGCGGCGCTGCTCGACCGATCTCCGATGCGCGACGAGACTGGCGACATCCGCAGCGAATTCGTCGGCGAGATGTCCCGCGCCATCGAGGCCGAGGACACGAGTGTCCTGCGCGCCGTGGTTGCCGAGCTTCACGAAGCCGACCTTGGCGATCTGATCGGCGCGCTCGCACCGGATGACCGCGTGCGGCTGGTGGAACTCACCGGCACGGATTTCGACTTTTCGGCGCTGAACGAGGTGGACGAAACCGTCCGCGAGGAAATTCTCGAGGAGCTTGAACCGGAGACGGTCGCGGAGGGCGTCAGGGAGCTCGAATCCGACGACGCAGTCGAAATCCTGGGGTCGCTCGATGAGAAGGAGCAGGAGGAAATTCTCGACAAGCTGCCGCGCTCGGAACGTGACGTGCTCGAGCGCAGCCTCGACTATCCCGAAAACTCCGCCGGGCGGCGGATGCAGACCGAATTCATCGCGGTGCCGCTTGGCTGGACGGTAGGGCAGGCGATCGACTACATGCGCGAGACGCCGAATCTGCCGGATCGCTTCTACGAAATCTATGCGGTCGACAGGGACAAGCACTGGCACGGCGCCGTATCGCTCGACGCCTTGCTGCGCTCGCGCCGGCCAGTGCCGCTGTCGGAACTGATCGATGAAGACCGTCGCCGCGTCTCGGTGACCGACGAGCAGGAAGAGGTGGCGCGGCTGTTCGGCAAATACAATCTCGTCGCGGCTCCCGTGCTCGATTCGGATAATCGCCTGGTCGGGGTCATCACCGTCGACGACGTCGTCGACGTGATCAAGGAAGAGGCCGACGAGGAGATCAAGGCGCTCGGCGGTATTCCTTCGAGCGAAGAACTGTCCGACAACGTCTGGACCATCGCCAAGGGCCGCTTCAACTGGCTTCTCGTCAATCTGGCGACCGCCTTCCTGGCATCCTCGGTGCTCGGCCTGTTCGAGGGCCAGCTGGAGAAAATGGTGGCGCTGGCGGTGCTGGCGCCGATCGTGGCGAGCCAGGGCGGCAACGCGGCGACCCAGACCATGACGGTTGCGGTACGGGCTCTCGCGACCCGCGAACTCGGCGCCAAGAACGCCCTTCGCGTCGTGCTGCGCGAGGGGCTGGTCGGCCTGGTCAACGGTGTCGCGTTTGCCGTGATCACGGGCGTCGCGGCGGTCGCCTGGTTCCAGATCCCGGCGCTCGGCGTGGTGATCGGGCTGGCGATCATCTGCAGCCTGGTCGCCGGCGCGCTCGGGGGCATTCTGGTTCCGATGGTACTGGATCGATTGCGCGCGGACCCGGCGGTGGCGTCGGGCACGTTCGTCACGACCATTACCGACGTGGTCGGATTTTTCTCCTTCCTTGGCATCGCCACGCTCTGGTTCGGGTTGAAATAGGCGTGCTACATACTTGTTCTTACGAGTTTTTCTCGCGGATCTCGCCTGGGTCGCAAATGCGACCTTATCGTTAATCTAACCTTAACGCGCATCAGGGATCATTCTCCGCAAGGAGCGGATCATGCAGCGCCTGCGGCTCAAAGCGGATGGACGGATCGTCGAATTGCGGGACGGGCAGGAGTTTCCACTGCAGCCTGCCGCTTCGGCAACCGGCAACCCGCCGACGGTGCGGGACCTGCGCCGCCGCGCCCATCTCACGCAACAGCAGTTCGCGGCGAAGCTCGGTGTCCCGGTCGAGACCATCCGCAACTGGGAGCAGGGCAAGCGCGCCCCGCGCGGACCGGCGCGGGCGCTGCTTGCCGTCATTGCGCACGCCCCGGACACCGTGTTCGACGCGTTGGCGAAGGCTTAAGCCTAAACGCACTCAGCGGCCGGCAGGGTTTTTCGTCCGGTTGGCAGCACCTTGCGGTCGGGACATGATACCGTTGGTTCGGTAGAGGATCCGGCATGCGATTCGTCGAGGCCCATGGCGCACGAATACCGGCAATTGGGCTCGGCACCTGGGAACTGCGCGGGCGTGCCTGCGCGCGCATCGTCGCTCAGGCGCTCAAACTCGGCTATCGCCATGTCGACACCGCCCAGGTCTACGAGAACGAGCGCGAAATCGGGGAGGGGTTGCGCGCATCCGGCGTCAGGCGGGACCAGGTCTTCCTGACGACCAAGGTCTGGACCACCCATTTCGCGCCCAACGATCTGGAGCGTTCGGCCAAGGAGAGCCTGGTCCGCTTGCGCATTCCCGAGGTCGACCTCCTGCTCCTGCACTGGCCGAATCCCCAAGTGCCGCTGGAGGAAACACTGGGGGCGCTCGCGCGTGCCAAGCAACTCGGTCTGACCCGGCATATCGGGGTGTCGAACTTCACCGTGGCCCTGATCGATCAGGCTGTGGCGGTCTGTCCGGAGCCGCTGGTCTGCAACCAGATCGAATATCATCCCTATCTCGACCAGACCAAGGTCAGGGAGGCCTGTGCGCGCCACGGCATCGCGGTTGTTGCCTATAGTCCGGTCGCCAAGGGCCGGGTCAAGAGCGACGAAACCTTGATGAAGATCGGCCGCGCGCACCGCAAGACTCCGGCCCAAGTCTGTCTGCGCTGGCTGGTGCAGCAGAACGCCTCGGCCATCCCCCGCACCTCGAAAATCGAGCGGCTGTCGGAAAACATCGATATCTTCGATTTCAGCTTGAGCGACGACGAGATGCACGTGATATCTCGATTGCACAGCGAAGCCGGCCGGCTGACCGATTACGCCTTCGCGCCGAAATGGGATTGAGGTCGCCGCGGTGCCGGCTATGCTGGTGTCGAGGTCCAATGCGCCTGCGCACACGTTGATGAAGCATGATGGAACCGCGGCAATTCATACGCTCGGACATCGTCGCATCGCTGGTCGCGCATCTGTCGATCGTGGCGCTTCTGGTGCTTTACAGCGAGGTGCAGCCGTTCCGCGCGCTGCCGAGCGAAACGATCGCGATCGATCTCGTGACGCCGGCCGAGGTCCAGAACAAGCCGGAGCCGACGCCTGACCTGTCAGAGGCGGAGCAGCCGACGCCGCCAACTCCTGCGCTACACCCGTCGCCACAGGCATCCGAGCCGCCGGCACCGCCCCCGCCGCAACAGCAGGCGTCACGCCCCGCCGCCAAGGAGCCTGTCAAGCCCGTCAAGGAGCCAGCCCGGCCGCCGCCCGTGCAGCCGCAGGCCCAACCGCCTCCGCCCCCCGCGCCAACCGCGCCCGCATCGCTCGGCTATACGCCGCCCGAGCCGGACGTTACGGTCAAATATCACGTGATGCTCGGGCTGCCCGCGGGATTGCCGGCGCCGACATCGGCCGGAGACAAGCCCGGCGACGGGGTTGACGCGACCGCCTCCACGGCGGCCAATGTCGCTTCGAGCCTGATCGCCGAGTTCCGACGGCATCTTCGCACCTGTTCCAAATTGCCGGCCGAGATCGCGCCATCCGACAAGGTCATAATCAAGCTGCGCGCGCTCATGGCCCCCGACGGCACGCTGGCCGCCGAGCCAATCCTGATCGAGGCCAGCGCATCGGCAAAGGGGCCGCTTCTGATGCAGGGTGCCATCAGCGCCTTGCAGGCATGCCAGCCTTACAGGATGCTGCCGAAGGACCGTTATGGCGAATGGAAGGTCATCGATCTCAGTTTCACCCCGCAGGATTTCGATTAACTGCCCATCGCGCGCCAGGCACTGGAGGCGAACTGACGGCGCCAGATGACAATGACGACCGCGCCGGTCGTCACGAACAGAACCCAGGGGCTGACAAACCAGCCGAGATAGCCGAGCGCGAAAAAGAACGCGCGCTGACCGCGGTTGAAATGGCGGCCGGCCGCCTCGAACAAGCGCGTTGTGCGCGTCACATGCGCCTCCGCTTCCAGGCTTTGGCGCTCCGCGGCCGGCGGCATCGCGCCGTACAGGATCGCGACATAATTGAAGAGCCGGTAGGCCCATGCGAATTTGAAGAAGGCGTAGACGAAAATCAGGATCAGTCCGACGCATTTGGTTTCCCAGAGGGCCGGCGAGGGGCTGAGGTCGATTGGCAGTTTGCTGAGGATGCCAAGGGCATCGTTGGTCGCATGCAGCAGGGCCAGTGCGCCGCCGATCGCGAGCAGGCTGGTCGAGGCGAAGAACGCGGTGCCGTTCTGCAGCGATGACATGATCTGCATGTCGACCATCCGCGCCTCGCGGTCGAGCAGGCGCCGGATCCAGACCTCGCGGTAGATATGCATCCGCGCCGACAGGCTGTCGCGGCCATAGGTGGTATGCTCCAGCGTGATCGCGTAGACCGCCCATTCGAGGGCGAAAAAGGCAACCGCGAGGATGTCGACGAGGTATGCGCCCATGCTGTAATCCTCATTTGCGACCGATGCTGCGATGCGCGGTCTCGCGACCGTTGCGAGCCGCGCGCGAGACCCCGGTCCGGCATCGGGATCACGCGATTTAGCCAAAGAGGATTGATTCGGGATGCCCCTGAAACTGGTGATCGGCAACAAAAACTATTCGTCGTGGTCGATGCGGCCGTGGCTCGCCCTGCGCGCCAATGGCATTGCCTTCGAGGAGATCTTCGTTCCCCTTTATACCGGTGACGTGGCCGACAAGGAGCGAATCCTGAGCTTCTCCGCCTCGGGCAAGGTGCCGGCCCTGATCGACGGGGACGTCACGGTCTGGGATTCGCTCGCCATCATCGAATATCTCGCCGAGCGTTTTCCGGATGCGCGGCTCTGGCCGGACGATCGCGCCGAACGTGCCTATGCGCGTGCCATCTCCGCCGAGATGCATTCGGGTTTTCTTCCGCTGCGCAACGAGTGCGGGATGAATCTGCATCGGCCGATCCGCGCCACCGCGTTGTCGCAGGAAGCGCAGGCCAATGTCGCGCGCATCGAGGCGATCTGGATCGATTGCAGGGAGCGGTATGGGGAGCGGGGCGCTTTTCTGTTCGGAGCCTTTGGCGCGGCGGATGCCATGTTTGCGCCCGTGGTGCACCGTTTCCGGACCTATGCGATCCCCGTGGCGCCGAAGGCGGAGGCCTATATGGAGACGATGATGGCACTGCCCGCCTTCGCCGAATGGACCGAGGCGGGCCTTGCTGAGACCCTGCTGATCGAACGGTTCGAGGGCGTGTGACATCTTAAAGGCTTGATCGAGCAGCCCACGACTTGACGCCGGCCTGCCAAAGCGATCTGAGTCTCCTGGCGGGCTGCACATCCGAGGAGAGAATCGCCATGGGAATTTTCGATTCACTGGAAAATTCGCCGGCGTTGAAGAGTGCGCTCGGCCAGCTTGGAGCCGCGGTCCTTCCGGCCGTTCTCAGCGAAGTGATGGGGACCGGCAGCCAGGGCGGCTTGAGCGCGATCGTTGCAAAGCTTGAACAGGCGGGCCTTGGCGAACAGGTGAAGTCGTGGATCGGGACCGGTCAGAACCTTCCGATCTCGGCGGATCAACTACGACAGGTGTTGGGCAATGACACGGTCAGGCAACTGGCCGCGAAATACAATATTCCGGTCGACCAGTTGTCCGAGGTATTGGCCCACCAGCTTCCAGTGGCCGTCGACCACGCCAGCCCCGATGGCAAACTCCCGCATACGGCATAGCGGCCGAGAAAATCGGATCCGAACCGTTCAGATGGTCGGGCCAAATCCGCGATATGCGGTCGTCATGTCACTGAAATGATTGTAAGATTCGCGCGGTTGCCAAGTCTGGATGCGATTGGCCAAGGCGGGGCGCCGCGACCGGATTTCGACTGAATCGGATGTCAGCTTCGCCCGGTGATCGAATTCTGACATTTGCGTCTGGTTTGGTCGCCGCGTTGCAAAGGTTCGCGCCTGCAGGACCACTGCCAGCCGTCAGTTCCGCAAACGCGAAGCCCGATCCGCGGATCCAGTTTTTGGAAAGATCACGCTTTCGTTAGTGGAGTTTCGGATTTGACATTCGCTTCGCAAAGCCGCGGGATGGCAGCTTGGCGAATGCTGATACACCAGACTTCGGCGCTTGCGAGCGAGCTCTGGCGATGCGGAACCTGATTGCCGCCGTCAAAAGGCCCGGATTGCAGCACCATTGCGCTTAGGGTGAATGCCGCAACATGGCTTCAGTCTTGCTGAATATGCGCTCGATGCGGCGTGAAGGGACGATCGCGTGAACTGGGCATGGGCTACATCGCTCGATCAGGTCTGGCGCTCGCCGGACGCCTTGATGTGGGTCGCGCTGGCAGCCGCCGGGTTCTTCGGACTTATCGTCCCGATCACGCTGCTGCGTGCCGACAGATCGGCCGCCAACACCGCGCTGACGATCACCACCTTGCTCGCCGTCGGCGTTGCGGTTGCGGCAACGATTGGCGGAAACGGACCGGCGGGACGGGCGCCCCCAGCGGAGACCAGATCCGCCTCGCCGGGGGGCTATTCGCTGCCGGCCTTGGCATGCCTCGACGATCTGGCGGGCGATGCGGTGTTGTCGGCTTGCGAGAAGGCGCTGTTCGGTTCGGCGGAGTCCGTCGCTGCTGCGGTCAGCTATGCGGCATCGCAACTCGAACGCTTGACCGCCTATGGCGACGTTGCTTCCGCCAACAAGAACATGACTGCGGATCTTGCTGCGTTGCGCCGGGCAGTGGAGCGCGATCGGTATGGGCTTGTCGCCCAGGTGCTGGCAGAAAATTACCGCTGCACGCCGACGGATTGTCCGGCTTTCCGCTTGTTCGGCAACCGACGGCAGGTCATGGCCAATATGGAGGCCCGCGCTTTTGACAGCGTGGTTGCCCGCTATGCCGCGTCGTGGAACACGCCAACGTCGGCAGCGGCGATAACCGCAGGCCCTGCGGTCGCAGGACTCGGACAGCAACCGGGGATAGCGCCGGGGTCGGCAGCGGGAACAACAGTGATGCCAGGGATGGCGACGCCGACAGGTCCGACTCTGCTGATGGGTAAACCGACCAACGCAGATTTTCCGACGGCCGCTTCGACCCCTCCGGTCAGCATCATGAATCCGGAACCAGGTGCAGGCCAGCCGCCGCGCTCGACGCCGCCTGTTGCGCCGGCGGCCGCCGCTGCAGCCGTTTCACCAGCGACGGCGGCCAAGAAGCCTCCCGCACCGAAGCCACCGCGCACCTCGGCTGCGACGGGGCCCGTCCAGCTTTCGCCGACAGCCGCGCCCCCGCCCGCCGTGGCACGAGAATGATGTTTCCAAAAAGGACTTCCTGCGGCTATAGCGTCTCCACGCCCCACGGGCCGTCATCTGCTTCATAGGTCAAGACAAAGGGTAGGGCTCCGGGTTCCGATGTGATCGGCACCAAGGCGGCTCAAGCTTCGACATCATGCCGCTTCATTTGCTCAAGCTTGCCGTCGGCTGCGAATCCGTCAAGGACCTGAAAGGGTGGGTGGCCGAGCGCATGGCGACCGCCAAGAAGAAGGGCTTGCCGCAACATCATATCCATATCACGCGGATGACGCCGAAGCGGATCGAGGAGATTCTGGCCGGCGGCTCGCTCTATTGGGTCATTCGCGGCGAGATCGCAGCAAGGGAAACGATCATCGCCATCGAGCCGTTCCGGGATCGCGACGGCATCGGCCGTTGCCGGCTGGTGATGCAGCCGAAGGTCATCGCGGTGTCGCCTCGCCCGATGCGACCATTTCAGGGCTGGCGCTATTTGAACGCCGATGGCGCGCCGCTCGATCTCGGCCCGGCTGCGGCTGCCAGCGTGGCGGCGATGCCGGAACCGATGCGCCGCGAACTGCGCGACCTCGGACTGCTCTAGTCGCGCGCTGTAAGGCGAACG
>Ga0105237_10009289_pt1 | contig 10535 bp, 8 predicted proteins | sample KBSC24metaG_FD_81520 | JGI IMG/M metagenome (GOLD analysis project Ga0105237, IMG submission 81520) | Corn rhizosphere microbial communities from Kellogg Biological Station, Michigan, USA - KBS C2-4 metaG | ecosystem: Host-associated > Plants > Roots > Rhizosphere > Soil | place: Michigan, USA... | reverse complement strand
CGATCCGGGCGAATCCGCCCTCGAAAGCGGCGTGCGGGAACTGATCGAGGAGGCGGGCTTTCGGGCGCAGCTATGGCTGCATCTCGGGACGATCCATCCGGTGATTTCGTATTCGACGGAGGCGATCGTGCTTTATGCGGCGCGCGGGCTCGTGCACGTCGGCGCGCGGCTCGACCCCGGTGAATTTCTCGAGCTCGTCGAATACACCGAGCCCGGACTGCAAGAGGCGATCGACGCCGGACGCGTGACCGATGCGAAGACGATCGCCGCACTGGCGCTCTATTCGCGCTGGAATGCGGCGCCGGCCCGAAGCGTGCGGTTGCGCATCACCGGGCGCGTGCAGGGCGTCGGCTATCGCGACTGGGCGATGCGCGCGGCAGCGCTGGCGCAACTGCTCGGCTGGGTGCGCAACCGCCGCGACGGCAGCGTCGAAGCGCATGTCCAGGGAGGAAGCCCCGCCTGCGACCGGTTCATCGACGATTGCCGCGAGGGTCCGCGCGCCTGCCGGGTGGAACGCATCGAAATCGAACGCGCGCCGGTCGACGCGGCGCTCGCCGGTTTCCGCCTGGAACGATCGGACTGACTGACGCGGGCGTGAGTGACGCCGGCGCCTGTGCGCCTCAGTGGGCCGTTTCTTCCGTCCGGCTCGACGTTTGCCGGGCGTGTGTCGCCAGCGCATGCATGCCGCCGGCAAGGAAGGCCATCAACGCTTCGGCACTCGGTGTGTAAGGTGGTGCATTGGTGCCGGCCTTGCAGCGCGCGAGCGCATCGTGCTCGAGCAGCAGGCGGCAGTTGCGAAAGCCCGCCGCGAGCGACGCGTCGTCGACGCCCGGCAAGGCGTGGCGCAGCGCGTTCAGGCATTCGCGGTAGACGCTTCCGAAGTGACGCAGCATGATCGCGTCGGTCGGGTCATGCCCGGCGAGGCGTGCGACGAGGCAAAGGTAGTTGCGCCACGGCGACGCGCCGTCCTGGTCGATCGACGCGAACGGCCGGCCGTACGCCCAGAGCACGTCTTCGACCGTGAAGTTGCCGCGCTCGCGGAGCGCGGCAAGCGCGTCGTGCTGCATCGCGAGCAGCTGCCCCGCACGGCGCGCCAGCGCTTCCTCGATCAGCTGTTCCTTGCTGCCGAAGTGGTAATTGAGCAGCGCGACGTGCGCCTCGGCGCGCGATGCGATCGTTCGATGTGTCAGCGGCTTGAAGCCGTGCTCGGCGATCAGCCCTTCGACGGCATCGAGCAGGCGGCTGCGTGTATCGTCCCCGCGGCGGCGCTCGCTGCGCGCGGGTGTGTCCGTTCCGATGGAGCCGACTGCATGTTCCAGGGGCATGGCGCGGTCCCCGCACGTGGGTCGTCATGGAAAACTTCGCGACCATCGTAGCGTTGACCGTTATGAGCTCGCAGCGGACGAAGGATCAGATTCGTGTAGGACGCCGCCGACACCTTCACCGCGGGGATCGTGCGCTGCGTTTACGCGACGCCGAACACGTCCTTCCACGCAGCGTACGACGCCGCAGCGGACCAGGGCAGCGCGAGCAGCAGCCCGATGCCGCTCGTCGCGAGGCCGATCATCAGCAGCACGAACGACAGTGCGCCGAAGAGCAGCAATGGCGACGCGTTGCGCACGAATGCGGCGCCGCTCTCCGCGAATGCCGTGCGAACGCCGGCGCCGTCGAACAGCACGGCGAACGGCACGAAGGTCAGCGGCAGCGAAACGACGACACCCGCCGCGTAGGTCGCAACGAGCGTCATGCCCGAAATCGACTCGGCGTTGCTCGCCGGCGCCAGCATGTTGAATCCGCCGACGGCATTGGCGACGAACGCTTCGGCGGCGAACACGATGAGTGCCGCGGCGATGATCGCGGCCTGCGCGCGCGGCGGCGCCGCGGCGATCGCGACGAGATGGCGCAGCCGCGGCCGGTCGCCGCGATCGGCGGCGAGGCTCGCATACAAAAGGCCGCACTCGATCAGCGGCAGCAGCAATTGCGCGAGCACGATGCCGGCGACCGGCACGAGCGTGAGCGCGATGTTCGCGACGATCACGACCAGCGCGATCGCACAGAAGCGCGCCGGGCCGCGCTTCCACAGCCGCATCGCATCGCGATACCAATGCAGCGCATGCTGCGTGGGCACGGCGCGGATGCTGCGTCGCGGCGGTTCGGACGGGCCTGTCGGGGCCGGGTTGGCGTTGCCGGGAATGCGTCGTGCCCAGGAGATGGAGGATCGGATCAGGCGGTTTCGCCGAGGTACGCCGCACGCACTTTCGGGTCGTGCAGCAGATCGGCGGCCCTGCCTGCGAGTGTAACCTCGCCCGACTCCATCACGTAGCCGCGGTCGCTCACGTCGAGCGCGAGCTTGGCGTTCTGCTCGACGAGGAGGATCGTCACGCCCTCGCTGGCCACGGCGAGAATCGTTTCGAACACCTTCTGCACCATCAGCGGCGCGAGGCCCATCGACGGCTCGTCGAGCAGCAGCAGGCGCGGCCGCGACATCATGGCCCGTGCGATCGCCAGCATCTGCTGCTCGCCGCCGGACAGCGTGCCCGCCGTTTGACGGCGCCGCTCCTTGAGCCGCGGAAACAGCGCGAACACGCGCTCGACGTCGCCGCGGATCGCCTCGCGGTCGCTGCGCGCATACGCGCCCATGGCGAGGTTCTCGTCGATCGTCAGCGCGCCGAACATGCCGCGGCCTTCGGGCACCAGCGACAGGCCGCGGCGCACGAGCGTGTACGGCGGCCGCCCGGTGATGTCCTCGCCGGCGTAGCGGATCGTGCCGCGCTTCACGGGCAGCAATCCGCAAATGCCCTTCAGTGTGGTCGTCTTCCCCGCGCCGTTGGCTCCGATCAGACAGACGAGCTCGCCGTCGCCGACGACGATGTCGATGCCCTTGACCGCCTGGATACCGCCATAGCTCAGCGCAAGGCGCTCGAGCTCCAGCAACGGATGCCGCGCTCCCTCGCGTGCGGCCTCTTTTGCCAGGCCGGCCGCTGCGCCGCCGCCGTAGGGGGCGGAAGGGGACGGCGCGGCGGGGTTCATGATCCCCCCGCGTTCATGCGCCGGACGCTCATGCCTGCCGTGCCTTGAGGTCGATCTCGACGTTGCCGCCGAGGTACGCCGCGATTACCTTCTCGTCCTTCTGCACCTCGGCGGCCGGACCTTCTGCGATCTTGCGGCCGTAGTCGAGCACGAGCACGCGATCGCACAGGCTCATCACGAGCTTCATGTCGTGCTCGATCAGCAGGATCGTCGTGCCGTCGCCGCGGATGCGCTCGAGCAGCGCGCGCAATCCCGAGGTTTCGGTTGCATTCATGCCGGCGGCCGGCTCGTCGAGTGCGAGCAGGCGCGGATCGGTGGCGAGTGCTCGCGCGATCTCGAGGCGCCGCTGGTCGCCATAGGCGAGATGCTTTGCGAGGTCGTTGGCGCGCCGGTCGACGCCGACGTATTCGAGCAGCTCGTAGCCGCGCCGCTCGATCGCGCGTTCCTCGTCACGTGTGCGAGCCGTGCGAAAGACGGCACCGAACACCGTTGCGTGCGTGCGCACGTGACGCCCGACCATGACGTTCTCGAGCGCGGAAAGGTTCGCGAAGAGCCGGATGTTCTGGAAGGTGCGCGCGATGCCGCAGCCGGCAACCTCGTGCGGCTTAAGCCCGATCAGCGGATGGCCCGCGAAGGTGAACATGCCGCCGTCGGCGGGATAGATGCCTGTCAGCACGTTGAAAAGCGACGTCTTGCCGGCGCCGTTCGGGCCGATCAGCCCGTAGATCTCGCGCTCGCGGATCGTGAAGCTCACGTCCGACAGCGCCTGCACGCCGCCGAAACGCTTCGCCACGCGGTCGGCGACGAGGAGATCGTTGCCGGGGGCCATGGCGGGCACGGCGTTGCGTTCCAGCGTCACGTCCCGTTCCCCCGCCGGGTGCCTTCGAGCTCGCGCTTGCGCAGCGCCGAGGGCAGGATGCCCGCCGGCCGGAACAGCATCATCGCGACGAGCGTGATGCCGAAGAGCAGCATGCGGATGACTTCGGGGTCGATCAGCGTGCGGTTGAAGAGCGCGCGCTGCACGGGCCCGACCGTGTAGCGCAGCACCTCGGGCACGAACGACAGCAGCAGCGCCCCGAGGATCACGCCGAAGATGTTGCCCATGCCGCCCAGCACGACCATCGCGAGGATGTTCACCGACTCGACGAGCACGAAGCTCTCCGGGCTGATGAAGCCCTGGATCGCCGAGAACATGCCGCCCGCGACGCCGCCGAACGACGCGCCCATCGCGAACGCGAGGAGCTTCATGTTGCGCGTGTTGATCCCCATCGCACGCGCCGCGATCTCGTCCTCGCGGATCGCCTCCCACGCCCGGCCGATCCGCGAATCCTGCAGCCGCAGGTTGATGACGATGACGACGAGCAGCACGACGAGCAGCAGGTAGTAGTACTTGATCGGGCCCGTGAACGTGAAGCTGCCGATCGACTGCGTCGTCGCGAAGCTGAACGTGCCGAAGCGGAACGGATCGATGCCGGCAATGCCCATCGCGCCGTTGGTGATGTTGACCGGCAGCGACAGGTTGTTGAGGAAGATCCGGATGATCTCGCCGAAGCCGAGCGTGACGATCGCGAGGTAGTCGCCGCGCAGCTTGAGCGTCGGCGTGCCGAGCAGCACGCCGAAGAAACATGCGACCAGCGCGCCGATCGGCAGGATGATCCAGAACGGCAGGTGCAAGCCGAAATGCGGGCTCGCGAGCAGCGCGTACGTATACGCGCCGACCGCGTAAAACGCGATGTAGCCGAGGTCGAGCAGGCCCGCGAAGCCGACGACGATGTTGAGCCCGAGCGACAGCAGCACGTAGAGGATCGCGAGGTTCGTGATGCGCACCCACGCCGTGCCGATGTCGGCCAGCACGAACGGCACGGCGGCAAGTGCTGCGGCGATCGCGACGACGGCGATCTTCGCCACCGCCGGATGCCTGACGTTGATCAGCGCGCGCATCGCAAGGCGGCGGGCGGGACTTCGCGCGGACCGGACTCAGGCACGATCGGACACCCGTTCGCCTAGCAGTCCCGACGGGCGGAACACGAGCACCGCGATCAGCACGAAGAACGCGAACACGTCCTGGTAGTTGCTGCCGAACAGCGTGAGGTTCGGGTCGCTCGCGCAGCGCTCGGCTATGGCCGTCGACCATCCCGAGAGCTGGCAGAGGTTCGTGAGATCGCCCACGTAGCCGGCACCCAGGGCTTCGATCACCCCGAGCAGCAGCCCGCCGAGCATCGCGCCGCCGATGTTGCCGATGCCGCCGAGCACCGCGGCCGAGAACGCCTTGAGTCCCAGCAGGAAGCCCATCTGGTACGTCGCGATCCCGTAATACGTGCCGACCATGACGCCCGCGACCGCCGCGAGCCCGGCGCCGATGGCGAACGTCAACGCGATGACCTGATTGATGTCGATGCCCATCAGCCCGGCGATCTCCTGGCTTTGCGATGTCGCGCGCATCGCGATGCCGAGCTTCGTGCGGTAGATGAGCGCGAGCAGCCCGCCCATCATCGCGACCGACACGCCGATGATCGCCACCTGCACGTTGGTGATCCGCGCGCCGTCGGGGTTGCTCGTGACGTGGTAGGAGACGACCTCGACGATCTGCGGGAACGACAGCGGGTTGCGGGACCAGATGATCAGCGCGACGTGCTGCAGGATGATCGACAGCCCGATCGCCGTGATGAGGGGAGCGAGTCGCGGCGCACGGCGCAACGGCCGGTAGGCCACGCGCTCCAGTGCGTAGCCCACCACCATGCACACCGGGATCGCGGCGGCGACGCCCGCAAGGACGATGACGAGCGGCGGCAGGCCGGTCTTCGCGGCCACGAGCGTGTTGATGACCGTGAGCGACACCATCGCACCGATCATCACGACTTCGCCGTGCGCGAAGTTGATGAGCTGGATGATGCCGTACACCATCGTGTAGCCCAGCGCGACGATCGCGTAGACGCTGCCGAGCGTCAGGCCGTTCACCAGCTGCTGCAGGAAGATGTCCAAGACGCGGGTCCGATCGACGGGGCCGGTGCGGATTGTGCGTGCAGCGGGGGAGTTACGGCAACCGCTTCGTGGTCCGTCGCCTTCCCGGTCGGCGCCGCGGATGCGAATGTGCACAAGAAAACGGCGCCCCGGAGGACGCCGTTTTCGCCTTGCGTTGCCGCCCGTTACTTCTTCGGTGCGGGCGCCATTGCCGGCGCCATCGCGGGCGCGGCCGGCGCTGCAGCACTGGCCGATGCGGTGTCGCCGATCTTCGTGGTCTTGCCGGCCTTGACGATGGCCACCGGATCGACCTTGCCGTTCTTCATCTGGAAGATCGTGATCTCGGCGTCCTTGCGGTCGCCCTTGTCGTCGAACTCGATGTGGCCCGTGGCCCCGTCGTAGCTGATCTTGTGCAGCTCGGGCAGGTACTTGGCGGGATCGGGCGAGTCGGCCTTCTGCATCGCGGCGATCAGCAGGTTGGCACCGTCGTAGTAGTACGGCGCGTACTGCTTGATCTCGCCGTACTTCGCGTTGAAGGCGTCGACGAACGCCTTCGACGCCATTTGCGTCGGAATGCCGGCCTGCGAGCAGATCATGCCTTCGGCCGCCTTGTCGCCGGCGAGCTTGTTCATCTCGGCGGTGCAGGCACCATCGCCATAAGCGAACGTCGCCTTGATGCCGAGCTCGCGTGCCTGCTTCAGCATCGGACCGCCGGTGGCATCCATGCCGCCGTAGAACACGGCGTCGGGATTGCGGCCCTTGATCTTCGTCAGGATGGCCTTGAAATCGGTGGCCTTGTCATTCGTCTTCTCCCGCGTGACGATCTGCACGCCCGCGGCCTTCAGCGTTTTCTCGACTTCGTTCGCGAGACCCTCGCCGTAGGCGGTGGCGTCGTCGGCGATGGCGACCTTCTTCAGCTTGAGATCGTTCGCAATGTACGCGGCGATCGCCGGTCCCTGCTGGTCGTCGCGCGCGACCGTGCGGAAGATCGTCTTGAAGCCCTGCTCGGTGAGCTTGGGATTGGTTGCCGAGCCCGAGATCATCGGGATGCCGGCCTGGTTGTACACGGCGGACGCCGGGATAGACACGCCGGAATTGAGGTGACCGACGACACCCGCGACCTTCGCATCGGCGAACTTCTGGGCGATGGTCGGGCCGAGCTTCGGATCGGCCTGGTCGTCCTCGCTCATCATCACGAAGTTGACCGTCTTGCCGCCGAGCTTGATCTTCTTCGCGTTCGCTTCGTCGACGGCGAGATGGACGCCGTTCTCGTCGTCCTTGCCGAGGTGCGCTATGCCGCCGGTGAGCGGCCCGGCGTGGCCGATCGTGACGGTGACCGTTTCCTCGGCCGGTGCTGCGGGTGCGGCGGCCGTCTCGGTCTTGGGGGCCGCGGCCTGCTTGGGCTCTTCCTTGCTGCAGCCATAGACGCCAACGATTGCCGCGGCGACAATCGTGAGGCCGATCCTGTGTGAACTACGCATCGGAGTTCTCCGGAAAAAGGAGTGAAAAAGGGTAACGGAGCATTATGATTCGCCTCTGATTGGGGTGTCAATCGAGGCGAGGAGACGACTGGACGGCACCCGAAACGTCCGTTCCGTCGATCCGGCACGCATTTCGTCGCAAGCTCCTTGCCGTGGTGCGTGCCGGCATCTATCGTCCAACGCTTTCACTGAATCCACCGGCGGGCGGCGGCGCATCCAACGCGGGTGCGCGGAAGCGAGTCTCGCGCCATGCGCGCGAGCGGCCGGTGTTGCGGATGCAACGTGCGCCACGAGCGCACGAGGGAGCAACGAATGACAAGCGGAAAGACGCGCACGCGCATCGTCGGATCACTCGTCGCGCTGGCGCTGGCTGCCGGGCTGGGCGGCGCCGTCGTGCTGCGGGCCGGCAAGCGCGACGCAGGCAAGGCCGGTGCGGACCGGCCGGCGGTGGCGCTGCAATTCGGCTCCGGCGACCTCGCGTATGTCGAGAGCCGGCCGCTCGCGCGCTGGCTGCCGGTTTCGGGCACGCTGCAGGCCGTCCGGCAGACCGTCGTGAAGGCGAAGGTCGCCGGCGACGTGGCCGGTCTCACCGTGCGCGAGGGCGAGCCCGTGCGCGCCGGGCAGGTCGTCGCCCACGTCGACTCGCCCGACCTCAAGTCGCGTCTCGTCGAGCGCCAGGGCGCCGTCGAAAGCGCGCGTGCGCAGCTCGCCCTCGCCGAAAAGACGCGGGCGATGAACCTGCGGCTCTTGAACGACAGGTTCATCTCGCAAAACGCCTTCGACGGCACCGAGTCGTCGTTCAATGTCGCGCGCGGCAACCTCAAATCGGCGGAAGCGCAGGTGCAACTCGCGCAGAACGCGCTCGCCGATGCGGATGTCGTGGCGCCTTTGACCGGCATCGTCTCCAGGCGGCACGTGCAGACCGGCGAGAAAGTCGCCATCGAGGCGCCCATCCTCACGATCGTCGACCTCAGGGATCTCGAGGTGCAGGCCATGGTTCCCGCGATCGACGTGCCGGCGCTCACGCGCGGCATGCCGGTCGAGTTGCGCGTCGACGGCTTCGGCGAGCGGCGCTTCGAGGGCCGCATCGACCGCATCAACCCGTCGACCGAGCCCGGCACGCGGGCGATCATCGTGTACGTGAGCCTGCCCAATCCCGACGCGGCGCTTCGCAGCGGCATGTTCGCAACCGGGCGCATCGCGCTCGCGGCGAGCGAGCCGGCACCCACGCTGCCGTTCGCCGCCGTGCGCAACGAGGCCGGGCAATCGTACGTGTGGACGATCGACCACGGCAAGCTCGCACGGCGCGTCGTCATCACCGGCCGGCGCGACGAAACGAACGCGCGCGTCGAGATCAGGACGGCGTTGCCGAACGGGACGCCGGTGCTCGCCGCGCGCTTCGACAACCTGAAGGATGGCGCGCCGGCGCTGGTGAAGGCGACGTCGTCGTCGCAGAACGCGATGCGCGGGAAGGCGGCCGGCGCAGGATGAAATACAGCAGCTGCTCGCGACGACATGTACCGCGACACGCGTCGCGCCACCGAAAACTGCGCTGCGTCTGACCTCTGTCCTCTGACCTCTGACTCCTGACTCCTGACTCCTGAAATGTGGATCACCCGCACCTCGATCGAAAACCCGGTCTTCGCGACGATGGTGATGGTCGCGATCACCGTGCTCGGGCTCTTCTCGTACCGCGAGCTCAAGGTCGAGCAGATGCCCGACGTGGCGCTGCCGTTCGTTTCGATCCAGACACTCTATCCGGGTGCCGCCCCCGAGGCGGTCGAGGCCGACGTCACGAAGCCGATCGAATACGCGGTGAACCAGGTGTCGGGCGTCAAGCGCATCTTCTCGAACTCGCGCGAGGGGCGCAGCGACGTGTTCGCCGAGTTCCGGCTGTCGACCGACGTCGCGCAGGCGCTGCAGGACGTGCGCGACCGCATCGCGCTGATCCGGCCGGCTTTCCCGAAGGACGTCAAGGATCCGCAGGTGATCCGCGTCGAGAACGAGAACAGCCAGCCGGTGGTGTCGCTCGCGGTGATGTCGGCGTCGACGGGGCTGCGCGAGCTCACGTCGCTCACCGACCAGACCATCGTGAAGGCGCTCGAGAACCAGCCGGGCGTCGCGCGCATCGACGTCAACGGGCGCGCGACGCGCCAGATCCTGATCCAGATCAAGCCGAACGCGCTCACGGCCCTCGGCATCGGCGTCGACCAGGTCATCGACGCGATCCGCGAGGCCAACCAGGACGTGCCGGCCGGGCGCATCACGAAGGGCTCGAGCGACGCCATCGTGCGCGTCGAGGGCAAGATCAAGGAGCCCGCGCAGTTCGGCCGCATCATCGTCGCGCAGCAGGGCGGCGGACCGGTGTACCTGACGCAGGTCGCCGACGTCATCGACGGCGAGAAGGACCAGGAGTCGATCTCGCGCATCAACGGCCGCCCGGCGATCACGCTCGACATCCAGAAGGCGCAGGACGCCAACATCGTCGACACCGGCCGCAGCGTGAAGGCCGCCGTCGAGGAGCTGCGCAAGCGCCTGCCGGCCGACGTCGAGGTGCGCGTCGCGTGGGCGCGCTCCGACCAGGTCGAGAAGGCCGTCAACCGCGTGAAGAGCACGATCGTCGAAGGCGCGATCCTCACCGTGCTGATCGTGTTCTTCTTCCTCGCGAGCTGGCGCAGCACGATCATCACGGGACTCACGCTGCCGATCGCGGTCGTCGCGACGTTCATCGCGCTGCGCGCATTCGGCTTCACGCTCAACTTCCTGACGCTGATGGCGCTGTCGCTCACGATCGGCCTTCTGATCGACGACGCGATCGTCGTGCGCGAGAACATCGTGCGTCACCTCGGGATGGGCAAGGATCATGCGACGGCCGCGCGCGAGGGCACCGACGAGATCGGGCTCGCCGTGATGGCGACGACGTTCGCGATCGTCGCCGTGTTCGTGCCGATCGCCTTCATGAACGGCCTCGTCGGGCGCTTCTTCTTCCAGTTCGGCGTGACCGTCGCCGTCGCCGTGCTCGTGTCGCTATTCGTTTCGTTCACGCTCGATCCGATGCTCTCT
>Ga0105237_10009288_pt1 | contig 10536 bp, 6 predicted proteins | sample KBSC24metaG_FD_81520 | JGI IMG/M metagenome (GOLD analysis project Ga0105237, IMG submission 81520) | Corn rhizosphere microbial communities from Kellogg Biological Station, Michigan, USA - KBS C2-4 metaG | ecosystem: Host-associated > Plants > Roots > Rhizosphere > Soil | place: Michigan, USA... | reverse complement strand
GGAACGCTCGCGCTGCGGGCGGTCAATCCGAATTTGAAGAACAGCTATACGCATCAGTACACGCTCTCGGTTGAGCGGGAACTGACGCGGAATATGAAACTGCGGGTCAGCTATATCGGCTCGAAGGGCACGCAACTCGCATATCGTCGCGATGTGAATCAGCCGCTAGCCTCGACGGTCGCCTTCGCCAACGCGCGCCGCCCCTACCCGCTCTTCAGCGCCATCAACTATGCCGACAATGGCGCCAACATGCTCTACAGCGGGATGCAGACGCAGGTGGAGAGGCGCTTGAGCAAAGGCCTGATGTTCACCTCAACGTGGATTTGGGCGAAGGAAATCAGCGATACCGACGACACGGACGATTTCGAATTGAACAATACCATCGAAGACACCTACAGCCGGAGTCGTGATCGCGGCAACGTTTATTCCGTGCCGCGCCATCAGTGGATGAATCAAGCGCTCTACGAATTACCGTTCGGCAAAGGTAAGCTGCTCAGTGGCTGGCAATTGAATACGTTGCTGAATCTGAGCACTGGCAACTGGTTCACGCCTGTGATTGCCGGTCCCGACCCGACTAACACCAACACGACGACGCTTCGTCCCGATCTGATTGCCGCTTCGATCTCCTACCCTCGCTCGATTAACGGCTGGTTCGACCCCTCGGCTTTCGCGACCCCGGCGAACGGGAGTTGGGGCAATGCGGGTCGCGGCATTATCCAGGGACCAGGGTATGTGCTATTGAATCTCGGCTTGCAGAAGTCGGTTCGCCTGGAAAAGTTCGGCACTGTTGAATTGGTCGCCTCGTTCACCAACGTTTTGAATCACACCAATCTCGGCGAGCCTTCGGGCGGCGGCAGTCCTCTGCCGGGGCAGGTGACGGTGAACAATGCCAACGGCGGCAAGATCACGGCGACGCATATTTTTCCGCCCGCGGGTGGGGCACGCACGGGCCAATTGGGCTTGAGGTGGAGCTTCTAGGCATTCGTGGGGCGGGCAATCCTGCCCGCGGACCCGCTTTCAGCGGGTCCAGCCGGCTGAAAGCCGGCTGCGGCCAGGATTGGCCGCCCTACAAAAAACAGAAGATGGCACATTTTTTGGCGGGCCCATTCACCTCGGTGCTTTCATCGCTACCAGCGACTTGGTGACGCCCCAGAAGCGCTCGCGAATCACACGAGCGCCCGGGAACATCGCGCGTAGTTGGCGAAAGCTGAGCAGGCGAATATCCGACAGGTAGTGCTCGATGTAAAACTCGCGCCGGTCAGGCGAGACCCGCATCACCGCGCTCCAGACATTGAAGCGCGGCACGATCGGCCTCTGCCAAGGCTTCGGCAACCAGTGGACAAAGGGCGTCAGCAAATGCTGCTCCACGGGAAACCAGCGATTCGGCGTCTGCACCCAAAAGCTTCTCCCCACGCGCAGAACCTCGCGCGCAAACCGCTCCTGGCTCTCCAGGTCGCCCACGTGCTCAATCACCGAGTTGCTAAACACTACATCGAATGAGCGGTCACGAAACGGAAGACACCGCCCATCACCGGCCACCCACGTCGCGGCACCTCGCAGATCGTCTCGCGCACGGGGAGTGTTCAACAGCGTGAGGTGCGGACGCTCCGCAAGCAGTTCCCAGCAGTCCGGCGTGCCACAGATGTCCAGCACGCGCACCTGCGCAGTAATTCCAAACTCGCGAGCGAAGCGCTGCATACGGGTCCGGCGAAATCGACGCGAGAGTTCGGTGAACCAGGCTTGGACCGGCATCAGAACTGGAATCGCATGGAGCCCTGTATCGAGCGTGCGCCCCCGGTCTGCAGGATCGGCGCGAGGCCGCTGCCCGGGCTGCCGGAGCCCAACATCAGATTCAGCATCGAAGTGGAATTGCCGAATACGGGGCTGTTCAAGTACTTCACCGGGTCCGCGAAATTCGGGTGGTTGAGCAGATTGAAAGATTCCAAACGAAATTGGAGCCGACGTCTCTCGCTGAGGCGGAACTCACGGCGAAGCGCGAAGTCCACCTGAGACATTCCGAAGCCTGTGATCGAATTGCGACCCAACGTCCCTTGCAGTGCCGTGGGAGCGGGATCGAACGCCGCCGGATTCAAACGCCGGCCCCCTCCCACTTCGGGATCCTTCAACCACAGAGGCTGCCCGTAGACCAGGTCGGGGCGGAACGCATTCACCAGAGTGATACCCAGGTATTGCTCGCTATCGAGCACTGAGACAGGGAAGCCCGTGCGCGCGTGGAAGATGGCATCCATCGACCAGCCCCGCAAGGCTCTCGCCGGAAACGCCGTGCCGCGCGGGTGCAGTTCGTAGGTTGCCGCGGCGGTGAAGAGTTGCCGCTGATCAAAGTCGGACGAGCCGCGATCGCTGAAACCTGGGGCCGCCCACAAAAGGTAAGAGTCGCCCGAGTCGTTATCGATGGAGTGCGACCACGTGTACGATGCCTGAGCCTGCAAACCACTCGTCAACCGCCGGTGATACTGCAATTGCAGCGCCTGATAATTCGAACGCCCGTTGTTGGTAGTCAGCGCCGTATAGCTGGTGGCGCTGCTTCCCGGGCCTCCCACGCCGCGAACAATCAGATCCCTTCCAACCGCACCGACATACGACAGCGACAGCACATCGTGTTCGCCAAGACTCCGCTCCAACGTAACGTTCCATTGACGCACGGTCGGAAGCACCAGGTTCCTCATGAAACCGTACGTAAGATTGAAGCTGACGAAGCCGCCGCGTGGGCTTTCGAAACTCGATACGCTCAGCGGACCGCCGTTCAAACTATCGCTGGCAATGCTCAAGCTCGAGTCGTAATACAGGCCGCCACCGGCTCGCAAAATCGTCTTGCCGTCGCCGGTCAAGCGAACGACCAGGCCTGCTCGCGGCGCGAAGTTGCGATGCGAGACTGGCCAGAGGGTCAGTTCCTGCTGTGGGTTCTGATTACTGAAGATCGTATTCGTCTCGGGATTGAGGAAATAAATCCCGTCGACGGGCGGAGGCGGGGGGCTGTACTCCCACCGCAGCCCGGCCGACAGGGTCAACCGTGAAGTGACGTGCCAGGTATCCTGCAGCCAGAGGGACAACTCGTGGATATTCACCGAACTGTTCTGTGCGTCCGCATTCGACTTCCAGAGATTCTTGCCGGTCACCAGGGCGGCGAGGTCGTCCACGTACAGACCCAGCGTACCGGTGGGGTCGCGGCGGATTCCCACCACACGCCGATAGTCCAGCCCCACGCCGAGGGTGTTCGACTGGCGACGTAGGCTGGCAGTCTGCACAAATTGGAACTGCCGCTGGCGGCGATCCCCTTCGTGGCCGGAGATCAAAGGATTCAATCCACCCACGGAGAATCGCACCAGGTAATCGCACGGCGACGGGTCGCGATAAAAATAATCGGTGAGCGCCTGCAGCGGGCATCCCACCGCACCCGGATCAGTCCAGTTGGAGTGGGCGCTCGACTGGGATTCGTTGGCACGCGTATCCAATACCCAGTTGCTGGTAGGCCGCGAGTTCAGTCCCAAAGTCAGGCTTCTGGAACGTAGATCGAGATGATTGATGCTCAGTGTGCCGAAGTCGCTATTCGAGGGCGAATCGTTATAGCGGGCGAAGAAGGTCGCGCGCGTACCGAGCGCCTGATCGAATCGCAGACTACCCGTGAAGAGCCCGCCTGGCCGGTCGCTGCGTCCGAACCACTCACCGATGCCACTGGCCAGAAGGCCGGGCGAAGTCGGTGCGGGAAAGAGATTCAGCACAGGCTGCGCCCAGTCGGCCGCCGAATTCCGGCTGTCTAGCGAAGGCACCGGCTGCCGCCATGCATACGGCTGGCGGAGCGACATCGCTTCGAACGACAGCAGGAAGTACGTACGATTGCGCTTCAGCGGCCCGCCGAAGGTCTGATTGAAATCCAGCAGGCGTAACGGCAGCGGGCCATAGCCCGCCTGATTCGCGAACCAGTTGTTGGCGCTCACCAGTTCGTTGCGGAGGCGAAACAGACTGGTGCTATGGAATTCATTTGTGCCCGAACGGCTCTGAATGGCGACATTTGCTCCGGGTAGCCGCCCCATCTCTGCGCCCGAACTGGAAGTCGTCACTCTCATCTCATCGACGGAATCGAGCGAGATGAGGGAGTCCATACTGCCAAACGCGCTCAAGGCGGGCAGCGTACCACCCGTAGATTGCGCCGGCAGGCCCCCCGCGGCGACGCCTGTATTGGCGCTGACGCCGTCCACGGTGAAGTAGTTGGTATTCGGGCGCTGGCCGGTCGCCGAGAATTGCCCGGCCTCTCCGCGAGTGGCGGGAGTCACATTCGTGCCTGCTGTCATTTCGAGTAGGCTCAGAAGCCCCGCACCGTTGAGCGGTAGTGTCTCAATCTGTTCGTGAGTCACGGTACTGCCCGTCGCCGCATCCTGGCGTTCGCTGGTCGCCGGCTTGCCCTCTACCGTGATGCTCTCCGTGTGGGTTCCCACGTCCAGGACGAAATCCACCCGCGTCAAGGCGGACACAACGAGCTTCACGCCGAACCGTACTACCGGGATGAAGCCTTCCTTGCGGACGGAAACCTTATACGAACCGGGACGCAGGGATGCCACGGAATAGCCGCCACCGGGTTCGGACTGAACCTCACGCCGGAAGCCGCTTTCCTCGTTAACAACCGTTACCTGCGCGTCGGCAATGCCGCCGGCAGTAGTATCGAGAACGCGTCCCTGGAGATTCCCATACCGCTGTGCCGCGGCGGTCGCTGCGAACCAAACGAAAATCGCGAGCAGCCTTCCGGCGCGCATCAGTATCTATTTACACCCTTATTTAGAAGTATAGTTGGACCCCAATCTCCGCTCAAGGCCCATGGGAAGGACTGGTACCCACGCTGCGGCCTTCGCTTGGCGGTTTCGCACCAGTTTTGTTACTGTTATTGCAGCAAATGAAGAAACTGCAACCGGTCATCTGGACGAAGGGAACTTTCCTCAGCCCGCAATACCTGCAGTTGCAGGATCGTTTCCTCGAAAACCTCTTGCAGTTCCATCTGGAAAGCCTGTCCTTCCGGCCGTACGGTTTTCGCAGCCTGCAGATCAGCCAGGAGCACCTGGCGGGTGGCGCATTCGGGATCACGAGTTCGTCCGGCATCTTTCCCGACGGGCTGCTCTTCGACATCCCAAACTCCGATGGCGTGCCGCAGCTGAAGCAGTTGCCGGAATGCTTCGAGCCCGATCAGACTACGCTCGACATGTATTTGGCCGTCCCGCAATATCGCGAGCGCGGCCTGAACGTCGCGACCTCACCCCGCCAGAGTGGTGCCCGCTATCGAGCCGAAATCGAACTCTTCCGCGACGAAAATACCGGGCTCTCCGAGAAGCCAGTTCAGATCGCGCATAAGAACATTCGTCTGCTGGCCGAAGGCGAGGCGCTGGAAGGTTACTCCGCCATGCGGGTGGCGCGCGTCCTGCGCGATGTTACCGGCGCGTTCTCGCTCGACCCCCACTTCGTTCCGCCGCTGCTTGACTATCTTTCGAACGATTACCTCACCGCGATTGCACGACGCCTCGTCGAAATCCTGAGCGCGCGCTCCGCCGCGATCGCTTCGGTGCGCCGCCAGAAGAGCCAGACGCTGGCCGACTTTACCGCTTCCGACATCGCGAATTTCTGGCTGCTCTACACCATCAACACCGCGTTCCCGACCTTTCGCCATCTTTTCGAAACGCGCGGCGGGCATCCGGAAGAACTCTATTCGGCGATGCTCGACCTCGCGGGCGCGCTGACCACCTTCTCCACCAACATCCATCCGCGCGACTTGCCCCCCTACGATCATGACGAACTCGGAGCGTGCTTCACGGATCTCGATGAGAAGCTGCGCCACCTGCTCGAAACGGTCGTGCCGACCAACTTCGTCTCGCTGCCGTTAAAGCTCTCGGCACCATCCATCTACTCGACGTCGATCGACAACGACAAGTACCTGCTGAATACGAAGATGTATATCGCGATGCGGGCGGAAACCAGTGCCGCTGATATCGTGGGCAGCGTTCCGCAGTTGGTCAAGGTCTGCTCCGCGAATCATATCGACCACCTCGTGAAGTACGCCCTGCCCGGAGTGCCGCTGACGTATGTGGCGCAGCCGCCGAGTGCGATTCCGATTAAGCTGAACTACCAATATTTCAGCCTCAGCCAGTCCGGAGTTGCGTGGGAGGCGATTCAGCGGGCACGGAATCTCGCCGCGTACGTTCCGTCTGATCTGCCCAATCCACAACTGGAATTGATCATCCTGCTGCCGCAGGCAGTCTGAGTTATAAGAGCACCGCTTCCTCGCGGTCGCGGCTCGGAAACAATTCGCGCGCACGTCTACCGAGCCGCGACTGCGAAGGAGCGGACTGCCTTCCCCAGCGCTACTTCTTCGGCTCCTCGCCAGTACGCCACCACACTGGAATATCGATCGCCGCGTAGTGGACTTCGTGATTGGGAGTATTCGGAATCCAGATCCTCGCGAGCATATGGACGACATGTCCAGGCTCGCAGTCGGCGCGAATCGTGGGCACGGAATACCGCACCGACGCGCCGGCATGGTCGTAATCGTTCCACGAATCTTCGCCGCGCGGGCTGGCATCCACGCAGGCGTCATTCGTGAACAACTCCGCCGCACGCAACGCAGCACCCTGTGGCAACAGCACCGCAAAGCTCTCGCCGGGAGCGGCATGGCCATCGCGATTGCCCTCGCCAAACGTAACGTCCGTCAGCTTGTTGCCGTGCTGGTAAACCTTCATCGTGCCGCCGTCTGCGATGTGAAAATCCAAGGTGGCTTCGGCCGGCGGGAAGAGGGGTACATCAATTGGAATTCGATTCACGGGAGCAGCCCCACCGCGAGAGGCCGGCGGCTGACCTTCCACCGCGAAAATCCTCAGCATCGCGCGCGACTCATCCGCGACCGTCACGTTTACCGGCACCACCGCCGATTCACCCGGCTTCAACGCAAAGACGCGGCTGCTCGGAAACTCGAACTTTACGCCCGGATTGGTGCTTTCCCACTGCATGCTGGCCGTCGTGGAAGCAGCGCCGCCCTTGTTCCAGAATTTCACTCGCAGACGCACTGGCTTGCCCGCCGTCGCCCATGCCGAATCCGCGAACTCGTAACCGGAGATCGCCAGCAGGGGCGCCTCCGACACGCCGACTTCGTAGGCGTCGCCATCGAGTTCGAAATTTAACCGGCCCAGCGCATCCGCTTTCTGCGCCATCCTCCGTACGTTGCCATCGCGGACGCGAATATAGGTCACCGAGTGGGGGCTGCCGGGCGCGTACAGGCGGGCTGACGCGATCGACAACTTCAATTCCGGGATGGCCGCTCCGCCCGGGAACCAGGTTCGCACAGTCGAACGAAAGCCCTTTTCCGAGACGTTCTCCAATACGGTAAACGCAGGCTGCTTGCGGTCCGACACCACTTCCCAGCCCCACACCGCGAAATTGGGGTAGACGTCCGCGTGACTGAAGGAAGTGCGCCGCGGCAGGGGATTCGCAAAAGCGTGCATATGAAAATCGAGCGTCTTGGGGATCGCCTGGTAGCCATGCTCGGCGTCGAAGTTCTCCGTCTCGTGACCGGTCCGGGCATACATCCAGATGTTGTTCATGCGCCGGTGATAGAAATACGCGACGTCTGGCGTCCCGGTCACCAGCCGCGTCTGCACGCCATCGTAGTTCGCGTAGTGATCGTCCAGAATGCACTCTACTTCCAGATCACGAGGTCCGATCGACGCCTCGGGGGTTCCGTTGAAGCTCGACGCGCTGCCTACCAGGTCGGGATACTTCCCTGCCAGCCAGAACGACATGAAGCCACCCGCTGCGAATCCGGTGACAGCGCGATGCTCCCGATCGGGAATCGTCCGCAGCGTCTTGTCCACATAGTCCACCAGCTCGGGGAAGTAGAGGGGGTAGGTGCCTTCCGTTTCGACGGGGCCAGCGCTCACGATCATTACGTCGTGCGCACCGACGTACGCGGCCGCCTCGGCTTCGGCGGCCTGATTCGTCTGCTCGTAGCCGTGAAACCAATAGATCACGGGATAGCGCTTCTTAGACGTCGCGTAGCCCGGAGGCATCAGGGCACGGAAGGTGCGCGGCCCGCCCATCACCTGGCTCGTGTGTGTCACCTCCTGAGTCACCGCCTGGGGCGGCACTTGCGGCGCCTGAAGAAACCACGCGAACAATCCGATGAGACCCCAATATATCTGCACTCTTGAGTACGTACCATTTCGAGGCCTCCGCTCGCAAGGCGAACCTCGTTGGTATCATGTGGCAATGAACCTGGCAGTCGCGTCCGATCACGCCGGCGTCGCGCTCAAAGCGCGGGTAGCCGATGAGCTTCGCAAGTGGGGCCATTCCGTCATCGACCTCGGCACCAACACCACCGACGCTGTGGATTATCCCGATTATGCCAAGGCCTGCGCCGAAGAAGTATTGTCCGGTCGCGTCGAACGCGCTGTCCTGATTTGCGGAAGCGGTGCGGGCGCCTGTGTGGCTGCCAACAAGTTTAAGGGCATCCGTTCCGCGACTTGCCACGACAGCTTTTCCGCGCGCCAGTGTGTGGAGGACGACAATGTCAACATCCTATGTTTGGGGGCTCGCGTAATCGGCCCCGAGCTGGCAGTAGATGTCGTACGCGACTACGTGAATGCCAAATTCTCAGGGTTGGAAAGGCATGTGCGCCGGCTGGGGAAAGTAGCTTCTTTCGAAGCGAGCTTCGGCAAATAGGAGCTTAAAAAGCACCGCTCCCTTATAGTTACTCCGTAAGGAGAAATGGAATTTAAGAGTTTATCCACAGCCGTCGCCCTGCGGGGCTGTGGAAAAGGTGTTCGCTCAGTTGCTATTCAGCGACGGCTGGTGGCAAGGTAGGAGAGCGAGCAGGCATCCCGCGGATACGAATAACGCTCCCTGACCGCGACGCCATTGACGTAGCGTCGAGAGGTCTACCGCAAGAGCTTCGACCGCGGGATGCGCTTTGTTTCCAAAACGAACACTCAGATGTCGTCTGGTCATCAGACTCTTCTATAAGGCCTTCGCGGAAACAAGGTCCTGCCTGCCCGACCGTGAGAAACGTAGATCCAAGGCAAGAACCATGTCCAACCTCAATAAGCAAAAAGAAGCCACACCCTTCGCCGCCCATATCGGTCTCGATTGGGCCGATCAAAAACACTTTTGGGCGATGCGCACCGCCGATGGCACCCAACACTGCGGTCCACTCATCAACACCCCGGAAGCCATACAGGTTTGGGCCGGCGAGCTGGCACAACGCTTCGGCGGCCAGCTGATCGCCGTGGCCCTGGAGCAGTCGCGGGGAGCGGTGATTGCCATGCTCTCGAAGTATGCTCACCTGGTGCTATTCCCCATTCACTCCACCACAGTAGCCAACTACCGCAAAGCCTTTTGCCCCTCCGGCGCCAAAAGCGATCCCGGCGACGGCCGTCTCATTTTGGAGTTGTTATGGACTCATCCCGACAAGTTCCGAGGTCTCTACCCGGACACGGTGGAAACTCGGAAATTGCAGTTTCTCACCGAGGAACGCCGCCAACTGGTGAACCAGCACACCTCCGAGGTACAGCGCCTGATTAGCTGGCTCAAACAGATCTTCCCGCAGATCGTGCAATGGTTTGAGAAGCCGTCCTGTGAGATGGTCGGAGACCTGCTGAAGCGTTGGCCGACCTTGGAGGCTCTACAGAAGGCTTCCCCCAAGGTGCTGCGCAAATTTTTCCACCAACACAATTGTCGCAGCGAGGAACGGATTGAGGAACGCATCGACCAGATCGGTCATGCGGTCGTGGCCACTACCGACGAAGGCTTGCTACAGACTGGCTTACTTTGCATTCGCCATTCCGTTGCCATGCTGGAGATCCTGCGGGCGTCGATCGAGACCTTCGACCAGCAGATCGCTGAGGTCTATCAAAACCATCCCGATCGCTTCATCATGGAGTCGTTTCCGGGAGCCGGACCGGCGCTGGAACCGCGTCTGATAGCAGCCGTGGGAACGATGCGCGATCGATTCCACAGCGCCAACACTCTGGCTTCTTTTAGTGGGATTGCGCCCGTGACGGAGAGCAGTGGCAAGAGCGTTTGGATTCACTGGCGATGGGCATGTTCCAAGTTCATCCGGCAGACCTTTCATGAGTGGGCGGGTTGCTCGATCCGAAGCTGTGATTGGGCGCGGGCGTTCTACGAAAAACAGCGAGGCAAAGGCAAGGGGCACCACGCGGCCATCCGCTCGCTCGCCTTCAAGTGGATCCGCATCTTCTTCCGCTGTTGGCGGGATCGCGTTCCTTATTCCGAGGAACTCTATCTGAAAGCCCTGCAACGCCATGCCCCTAAGCCTACCTCCGCCCCTGTGGAAATCACATGGAAAACGGCGGCAGGATTCGCAAAACTTTCTGCACTTTCCTCTTGACGGAACAACTCAGATGTCTTGCGGTCACGGCTCAGTAACAGTCGGGAATCTACAGAGCCGCGACCGCGAGGGAGCGGTGCATTCTTTTTCGCACGGTCAATGACCTATTCCACTTGCCAGCGGCGAACGCCGCCGTTGTT
>Ga0105237_10009285_pt1 | contig 10538 bp, 10 predicted proteins | sample KBSC24metaG_FD_81520 | JGI IMG/M metagenome (GOLD analysis project Ga0105237, IMG submission 81520) | Corn rhizosphere microbial communities from Kellogg Biological Station, Michigan, USA - KBS C2-4 metaG | ecosystem: Host-associated > Plants > Roots > Rhizosphere > Soil | place: Michigan, USA... | reverse complement strand
CCGCGCGACATATTTGGTGAGGATGATCGGCGACAGCACGTTGAGCTGCACCAGCGCCTCGATCTCGGAATTGTGCATGGTGGCGAGCAGGCCTTCGGTGCCGAGGCCGGCATTGTTGACGAGGCCGTAGATCGGGCCGAATTCGTCACGCGCGAGCTTTGCGAAAGCGGGAATCGCGTCGATCACCGCGAGATCGCAGGCGCGGAAATGCAGGCGACCCTCGGACTCGGCGATCGCCGCCTTGAGCTCGTCGCTCTCGCGCCGCGCCGCAGCGATCACGTTGTAGCCGGCGCCGACGAGGCGCTTGCCGATCGCAAGGCCGATACCGCGGCTGCCGCCGGTGACGAGGACATTATGCATCGGTGCGCGCCAATTTTCCGGCCGGGGTGACATCAAGCGTCTCGACGAAGCGGATCACCGCCGGCACCTTGTGGGAAGCGAGCTGAGCACGACATTGATCCAGGATCTGGTCGCGAATCTCCTGCGCGCGCGCCGGATCGGTGCCGTCGGCGAGGATCACGTCGGCGACGACAATGCCGCCGGTGATCGGACTCTTCCGCGACTTGGCCCGCGACATCCGCACGTCGGAATGGCGGTTGATGACCGCCTCGATCTCTTCGGGGTGGACCTTCAGCCCACCGATATTGATGATGCCGCCGCGGCGGCCGACGAAGTAATAGCGGTCGCCGCGCAGCTCGACGATGTCGCCGCTGTCGACAAACCCGTCGTCGTCGGTGAGCGCGGTGGCGTTGCGGCCGATATAGGCATGCGCCGTGCGTGTGGAACGGATGCGCAGCGAGCCGTCCACGACCTTCATCTCGACGCCGTTGCGGTTGCCGAGATAGTCGGCCGGAAAGCCTTCGAGCCCGTCATTGACGGCGAAGCCGACGCCGGCCTCGGTCGAGGCATAGGCATGGCCGACGGAAGAATCGGGGAACGCCGCCTTCAGGCCGTCGAGCACCGCCTGGTCGGCAATCTCGCCGGAGAGACGGACGTAAGCCGGCGCGAATTGCGCGGCCGAGCCGCTCATCAGAAGCTTGCGCCAGTGCGAGGGTGTACCGGAGATGTGCGAGACGCCGCGCGCATTCAGCCGCGTAACGTGATCGGCGAGCGCCTCATGCGGATCCGACAGCACCATGGAGCCGCCGGAGAGAATGGCGCGGAGGAAGATCTGGAGGCCGCCATAACGGCGAATGTCGTAGAACGTCGCCCAGACCGGCGCCGGTCCGCGCGCGGGGCCTTCGGCGACGATCGCACCGGTCAGCGCTTCCAGCGTATGGCCGGCGATCTTGGGCACGCCTGACGTGCCCGAGGTCAGCATCAGCCATTCGGTGGCGCGCTCGGTCTGCGCGGGCACGGTGGTTTGAAGCGGCAATCGAGCGGTGACGACCAGCGGCACGCCGGTCTCGGCCCAGCGATCGGGCTCGTCGGTGACAACGGCATCGATCCCGGCATCCGCGATCAGCGCGTCCAGATAGGCCGGGTTGAGATCGGGCGGACACAGCAGCATGCGGCGGGCGATGCCGTCGAGCTCGATCATGGCGATGCCCGACCGGAGCTGGTCGGACACTTTGAGCAGCACGGAGCGGCCGGACAGCTCGCGCAGGCGGCCGCCCAAGACGGTCTGCGACAGGATGTCGGTCAGCGACACGACATCGTGCGCATCCGACAGCGTGCGGCCCTTCAGCTCCGCGCCGAGATTGTCGCGAAGCGCAAAGGTCTCACGCGGGGACATTTTCGTAGGCCCGCACGAAATCGCCGACCGTGGCGGGGAACGCTGCGTCCTCGGAAATGGTGAAGGGATCGACGCCGGTTTCGTCCTCGAGCCGGGCGACGAGGATCGCGAAGGCGAGGGAGTCGAAACCGGTCTCGTGCAGGGACAGATCGTCCGAGAGTGTGGGAAGCGCGACGTGCTGTTCCCTGGCGATCTGCTGGATCGCTTCTATGACCTTGGACCTTACCGACATGGCTGGCTTGCCCCTTGCTTTGTTGATCGATCGGATGTCTTGCGGCGGCTCTTGATGACCGCCTCCCCATGGGGTCTGTTTACCCGACAGAAGTAAATGGCTTCTTGGACAATTCAGATAAAATTGGACCTATCTGGCGGATTTTGGTTCCGCTAGAGCCTCATCGTACCACCCGCGATCTGAGCATAGGCGCCGGAATCGAGTGCGACATAGGCGCCGGACTTCGGATCGAGCATGAACAGCGGGTCGGAGATCGCGCCCGGGTCAAATCCCTCGCGCGCGAGCTCGCCTTTCTTCTGCTTGAACGTCTCGGTCGCATCGAGCTCGCGTGAGATGCGGATGAAGACCGGGCGGGCGTAAGCCGGCAGGCGCCGTGCGAGATGCGCAGGCAATGCCGCGACGTCAAAACCCTCGTTCACGACGATCGCGCTCATCCCGGCGCGGCCATCAGTGCCGGGGATGCTGACGCCGTAAGTGGTGGCGTCGATGACGCCGGTAAAATCGCGCATGGCGTCGTTGACCTCCGAGGTCGCGACGTTCTCGCCCTTCCAGCGAAAAGTGTCGCCGATGCGATCGACGAAATGAAAGAAGCCCTTGTCGTCGAGCCGCATCAGATCGCCGGTGCGGAACCACGCATCGCCCTTGGCGAAGACGTCGCGCAGGATCTTCTTCTCGGTCTCGCCGGTGTCGGTGTAACCCTCGAAGCGGCCGCCGCCCTGGTCCGCCGTGCCGATGCGGCCGATGGCTTCGCCCGCCTCGCCGCGGGCGGAGGCAATGCAAAGACCCTCTTCATTGCGCAACGGCGCGCCGCTATCAGGGTCGAGCTTGACGAGGCTCGCAGGAAAGCGATGCGCGAGCAGCGGCGGGATGCGCCCGATCGCGCCCGGCTGGCCCTCGACGTTGAACAGGGAGAAATTGCCTTCGGTCGCCGCATAGAATTCGAGGATGCGGGGAATGGCGAAGCGGGTCTGAAAGTCCTCCCAGATGTCGCCGCGCAGGCCGTTGCCGCAGACGAGCCGCAGGCGATGGCGGTTCTCGTATTCCGACGGCGGCGCCTTGAGCAGATAGCGGCAGAGCTCGCCGATATATTGGAACAGCGTGCAGTCGTGCCGCACGATGTCGGGCCAGAAATTCGACGCAGAGAATTTTTCGGCTATGACCACCGAGCCTCCGGCAGCCAGCATGCTGCACGGCGCGACGATGCCGCCGACCGAGTGGAATAGCGGCAGACAATCGTAGAGCCGATCCTGTGGGCCAGCGCCAGTGAGGCCGGCGAACCAGAAGCCCCAATTGAGGATTCGGCGATGGCTGATGCTGGCGGCCTTGGGCAGGCCCGTGGTGCCGGACGTGTAGATCAGCAGTGCGCGATCATCGATGGTGACGTCGCCGTGCTCTTCGGGATCAAGCGGGCCGTCGTCGAGAGCGGCAAGCGCGACATCGATGGCACGTTCGCTGCGGGCATCGCCATGGGTCCAGACCTTGGCCTCGGTCTTCAGATGCGGCTTCGCACTCTCCAGCGTCTCCACCAGGTCGTGCGCGACGATGATGTGCTGGGGCCTCGCAACATCGAGGCAATGGGCGAGCGATTGTCCGACAAGCTTGGTATTGATCAGCGCCACCACACCGCCGACGCGGCTGATGCCGAGCCATGCGGCGACATAGTCGATGCCGTTCGGCATGATCAGGCCGACAGTGTCCCCCTTGGCGACGCCGACCGAGCGCGCCCAGCGCGCATAGCGGTTGATGCGTTTCGACAAACCTTCGTAGTCGAGCGTTGCGTCATCCGTGACCAGCGCAACGCGATCGGGCTGACGCTGCGCCCAATCGTCGATGACGTCGGCAAACAGCCTGCCCGGCAGCGTCTCGATCCGCGCGGTGAGCTCGATCGCCTTCAGCCAGATCTTTGACGCCGATGGCGCGCGCGCGGCCTTCGGTTGCTCGATGACGCCGGTGGTCATGCCGTTCATGCTTTCGGAACGTGTCTGCTGGTTCCGCCAGCTTAGTCCGCGCGCCCTGCCCAGGTGTTAAGAGACAAGGTAAAAGCCCGTTAGTGCGCGATTAACTCTGGTCATCCTTTACCAGGCCGACGGGACCGGCGCGCGGCCTGGCGTGACCCTTGCGATAGCAAATCGACGACGATGCGGCTGATGCCGCATCACCGAGAGGCGCACAATCGAGCGATCTGTGCGGATCGCTAGTACACCTTCTTGTGGGGCCGGCGCGGCGGCGGCCCGTTAAAGGCGTAATAAGGATTGACGTCGCACGTCGCGGCGAGCCCTGACGCCGTGGCACGGCATTGCTGCAACGAAGTGAAGGTGCAGTCGTAATAATCACTGCCCCCGCCGCCGGGGCCGCCGCCAGTGTAGCGGTGCATGCAAACGGGATAGGCCGGATCGTATCTCTGCGCGCTGGCATCCGCTACGCCCAGCAGCGTGAAGATCGCGGTGAGGGTCAGGATGGGCAAGCGCATGGAGAAATCCTCGTATCGGTGGCGCCGGCGACTCTGATGCCAGCGACCTCATATGGCATAACACCGCGCCGGAGGCGACTGTTCCCGAGGACATATGACGGCAAGGTGAGTATGGTGCGCTGTAGAGACGCGAACGTCTTGCCGGTTGTCTTTCATAAGCCCGCAGGCGTCACGGCCGGGACTTGCCCCCGGCCTGACGCGTAGCGGCTAGCCGAGCCCCTGCAGCACCAGCCGGTTCAGCCTCGCCGCAAACGCCGCCGGATCTTCCGGCAATTCGCCATCCAGGATCTGCGCCTGCTCGAGCAGGAGCAGGCCGAGATCGTCGACCGTCTTCGAGCCGGCCTGCGCCTTGGTGATCGCGGTGACCAGGGGATGGCGCAGATTGATCTCGAGGATCGGCTTGGTGCGCATGCCGCGGTTCTGCTGCGCCAGGATGCGCTCGAGCTCGCGGCTCGGGCCCTGGCTGTCGGCGACGAGGCAGGAGGCGGAGCTCGTGAGGCGCGTCGAAGCCTTGACGTCGCCGACGCGCTCGCCGAGCGCGGCCTTGATCACGGCGATGGTGGCGGCTTCATCCGCCTCGGGCTCGTCCTTCTTCGCTTCGTCCTTGTCGTCGACGCGCGGGATCAGATCGAGGTTGAGATCGCCCTGGCTCAGCGACTTCAGCGGCTTGCCCTCGAACTCCGTCGGCATCGAGGTCCAGAACGCATCGACGGGATCGGACAGCAGCAGCACCTCGATGCCGCGCGCGGTCGCCGCCTCCAGCCGCGGATTGGATTTCAGCCGCTCGATGCTCTCGCCGACCAGATAATAGATCTCGGTCTGGTTCGGCTTGAAATCGGCGATGATCTGCTTCAGCGACCGCTTCTCGCCTGACGTCGTGGTGAAGCGCGACAGCGCCAGCAGCTTCTCGCGGCGCTCGAAATCCTCGTAGATGCCTTCCTTCAGAACCGCACCAAAGGCGTCCCAGATCTTGGCAAAATTCTCGGCGTCCTTCTCGGCGAGGCTTTCGAGCTCGGACACGACGCGTGTCGCCACGGCCTTGCGGATCTGGGCCAGCTGCGGATTGTTCTGCAGCATCTCGCGGGAGATGTTGAGGGGGAGATCCTCGCTGTCGACCACGCCGCGGATGAAGCGCAAATAACCCGGCAGGAGGTCGGCATCGTCGGTGATGAAGACGCGGCGGACGTAGAGCTTCACCCGGCCCTTGCGGTTCGGCTCGAACAGGTCGAACGGCTTGGTCGACGGCGCGAACAGCAGCACGGCGTAGGAGTAGCGGCCCTCGGCGCGGTAGTGCAGCGTCATCGCGGGATCGTCGAAGGCGGACGCAATCTGCTGATAGGCCTTCTTGTAGTCTTCTGCCGAAAGCTCGGATTTCGAGCGCTGCCACAGCGCGCTCGCCGAGTTGATCTGGCGCGGCTCGCCCTCTTCCGGCACGAGCTCGATGGGAAACAGGATGTTGTCGGAATAGGCACTGACGATGCGCTCGATCTCGTAGGTCTCGAGATATTTCTTGGCGTCGTCCTTCAGGTGCAGGACGATCTCGGTGCCGCGCAAAACGCGCGCCGCTTCCTCGTCGCTCGCCCGGGCGATCTCGAAGCCGGAGCCGCCGGAGGACGACCAGCTCCAGACGTCGCTCTCGCCGGCGCGGCGGCTGACGACGACGATCTTCTCGGCGACCATGAAGGCGGAATAGAAGCCGACGCCGAACTGGCCGATCAGGCCGAGGCCGTCCTTGGCCTCCCTGAGTTTGGACACGAAGGCCTTGGTGCCGGAGCGGGCGATGGTGCCGAGATGGTCGATCAGCTCCTGCCGCTCCATGCCGATGCCGTTATCGGCGATCGTGAGCGTGCCGGCCGTCTTGTCCGGGATGATGCGGATCTTGAGCGCGTCGCCCTCGCCCAGCAGCGCCGGACTGGCGATCGCCTCGTAGCGCAGCTTGTCACAGGCATCCGAGGCGTTGGAGACGAGCTCGCGCAGGAAGATGTCGGTCTCCGAATAGACGGAGTGCACCATGAGGTGCAGCAACTCGGAAACCTCGGCCTGGAATGGCTGCGTATGCACAGCCGTATCTGACGTCGTCATGCGTTTACCCGGTCAATCGAAAAGGGGAAAACCGGGATATAACGCGATGAGACAGCGGATCAAGAGGACGTGAGAAGCCGCCCCTGCCCGTGACAGAGGCAACTGTCCCTTGGCCCCGGCGATCAGGTCACGCAGCGGCCCGGCTGGAGCAGCTTGGCGACCTCGGTCAGGGAGCTGACCATCGGCTCGCAAGCGATGGTCGGCTTGTTGCGGCCCTGCTTCTGGTTCTGGTTCTGGAGCGCCGCGGGCGGCTTGGCGTTGCCGGTCTCGATCACCGCGGGGACCCGCAGCAGCACCGAGGTATCGGCAAGGTCGTTCAGCCGCATCGACACGGTGCGGGTGGAAACCACTCCCGGCTTGATCTCGGCGAGCCGGTCGGCCTTACCGGCCCGGTTGACGTCGTGGCCGGGCTTGTCGGCGACCGCCTGCCAGCGGTCGGCCAGATCATGGCCGGAGGCCAGTTGTACCTGCACCGCGCCGAGCGTTGCGACAATCGCGACGGCGCCCAAAAATACCTTTTGAATCTGTGACATGGCTGTCGATCCCTCGCCCCATGGCGATCGCGGGAACAACGCGGCCGGAGGAGCGGGGGTTCTCGGCAGAAACGATCACTTAACCGTGTGCAAAAAAGTCGCGCCCCGAAAAATATTTCCGGAGCCCTGGAACGACTTTCGCGGCTGGGAGTCATCTCAGCAGCCGGCTATTCCCCCCTGCCCCATAAGCCGGCGACGTAGGGCGCGACTGTGGTGATGCCAGTCGCGCCTTACTTTTGTCTGGGGTTCACTTCGCCTTCCCAGCCAGCCACGCCCGCCCCTCGCCATAGAGCTTCTCGACCTCGGCGCCGGTCAGGCCCGGCATGTCGCGCTTGACCTTGTAGCCGATCAGCTCCTGCATGTAGGCGAGATGGCGGTAGCCTTCGGGCAACGCGGCGAGCGCTGTCTGGTCGAGGCGGAGCGTCGCAGCGGGATCGACCGGGTCGATCCGGTCCTTCTCGTAGATCGGCTGGCGGCGGACGATGCCCCATTTGTCCTGCCGCTTCTCCAGGAAATCGTAGAAGCGCCCGGTGCAGACGACGTCGCAGAGCACATCGTGCACGAGCGCCCGCTGCGAGATCGTCATCTTGGTCTGCGCAATGGCGCGCTCGCCGGACAAATCGATGCTGGTGCCGCCGAGGAAATGCAGGATGCGGACACCCTTGGCAAAGCCCTCCTGGCTGACGCGGATGAAGTCCCGCGCCGGTCCCTGAAACCAGGTGGCGGACATCCAGCCTTCCTCGTGCCAGACGGTCACAAAGCGCTCCCAGTCGCCAGCATCGCGCCACACCGCCCAGTTCTCGACGAGATCGCGGATGGCGAGGCGATCGAGCAGCGCTTGGTCCATGGGCACATCTCCGGTTGCGGGCCGCAGCGGGGGGCCGCCGCAGAGGTATGAGCGGCGAAATCAACGGCCGTCAAGCGCGGGAAGGCGCCCCAGTAAATCGCGACCAGAAATCGCGGCAAGAAAAATCCGGCGCACCTTGCGGTACGCCGGATCGGATCATCGTCAACCAATCTCAGGCCGCAGCCACCCTGATTACGCCGCCGGCGCCTTCGGGGCGCGGTTGCGCGAGTTGCGCTGGAAGAACAGCGCCTGGCTCGCCACCGCCGACACCATCGCCGGCTGGAACGGCTTCGAGATCAGGAACGCCGGCTCGGGGCGCTCGCCGGTGAGGAAGCGCTCCGGATAGGCCGTGATGAACACCACCGGCACCTCGAAGGTGCGCAGCAATTCGTTGACCGCATCGAGACCCGACGATCCGTCGGCGAGCTGGATGTCGGCGAGGATCAGGCCGGGCCGCCTGTTCTTGGCCAGCGCCACAGCATCGGCATGGGTGCGCGCGACGCCGACGACGTTGTGGCCGAGATTCTTCACCAGGCTCTCGAGATCCATGGCGATGAAGGTCTCGTCCTCGATAATCAGCACTTCGGTGGCGATCTCCGCCGCCATCTCGCGTCCCGCGGCGTCCGCGAGCCGCCGCGTCTCGGCGACATCGGTGCCGAGGATGTAGCCGACCTCCTCTTCCGAGAATCCCTCGAGCGAAAGCAGCAGGAAGGCTTGCCGCGGCAGCGGCGTGATGTTCGACAGCCGCCGCTCCGGCGGCATCGGCAGGGTCGTCACCTCGGCGTCGTCGTTGACGGAGACGGAATTCCAGATCTGGGTGAACAGCCGGAACAGGCCGGCCCGCGGCCCATGGCTCTCGTCGAGCACGGCGGGATCCCCGAGCATGGCTTCCAACATGGCTGCGACATAGGCGTCGCCGGAAGCCTGGCTGCCCGTCAGGGCGCGTGCATACCGGCGCAACAACGGCAAGTGTTCAGCGACAAGCTGTGAACGGGACATCCCCACTCCATTCATCTTCGGACCGACCTTAGAAGACTTAGAGAGATCACGAGGGGAGGCCCGGGTTCCCCTGCTCGGGCTGACTACGCCTCAGGGCAAGAAAAGTTCCGTAGTCGGCGGAACTTTTTCTCGAACCTGGAATTGAGCCTATCCAGGGAACGGCTCCCGGTTGAGAAAACTTCTCGAATTTACAGTCACTTAACTCGGGGAAACGTGGAACAGGTCATGAAAGATCTCAAGTCTCAAGCCAGCAAAAGCACGACCCCCGGCAAGGGAGGGCTCACTCCGGAGATCCAATCCCGGATCGGGCATCAGCTCCGCGCCATGTACGACGACGTCGTCCGGCAGGGGGTTCCGGATCGGTTCGCGGAACTGATCAAGAAGCTTGATGCGCCGGGAGCGACACCCCACGTGGAAAATGAGGGCGGATCCAACGACAACAACAATGGGAGGGATTAATGCCTCTCACGGACTCCCTGCGTAACGACATCCTCGCGGCCGTGCCAAGTCTGCGCGCGTTCGCGATCTCGCTCAGCGGCAACGCCGACCGCGCCGACGATCTGGTGCAGGAAACGCTGTTGCGTGCGCTGGCCAACATCGACTCATTCCAGCCCGGCTCCAACCTGCCGGCCTGGCTGTTCACGATCCTGCGCAACCTGTTCCGCTCCGACTATCGCAAGCGGCGGCGCGAGGTCGAGGACGCCGAGGGCAATTATGCGAAGACGCTGAAGACACAGCCCTCGCAGAACGCGCATCTCGAGTTCGAAGAGTTTCGCACCGCGCTCGAAAAGCTCCCGCAGGACCAGCGCGAAGCGCTGATCCTGGTCGGCGCCTCCGGCTTCTCCTATGAGGACGCAGCGTCGATCTGCGGCTGTGCGGTCGGCACGATCAAGAGCCGGGTCAACCGTGCACGATCGAAACTCGCCGCGCTGCTCTATGTCGACGGCGCCGAGGATTTCGGGCCCGACGAGACCGTGCGCGCCGTGATCGGCGGCAGCGGCGGATAACGGCAGGCCGTCATCGGACTGAGGCGACAAATGGAAAGGCGGCCGTTCACGCGGCCGCCTTTCCGTGCGTCTGATGGCGCTGCTTGAGCCGCTAGATCACTCGTCCGCGAAGGTCACGGTCTCGGCGACGCTCGCCCGCGAGGTGCGGTAGCTGTTGACCTTGTGGGCGTGGTCGGCATAGCCGAACGAGATGCCGCAAACGACGCGGCGGTCATCGGGCAGATTGAAGTGACGGCGGATCAGGCCGGAGTGCCGCGCCAGCGCCGCCTGCGGAATGGTGCCGAGCCCGAGCGCCTGGGCGGCCAGCATGAAATTGGAGACATAGGCGCCGCAATCGATCGCGCCGTAGATGCCGAGCGGTTCGTTGGTGTGGATGACAGCGACATGCGGCGCGCCGAAGAAATTGTAGTTCTCCAGCGCCTGCTTGGCGTAGCCGCTTCTGTCGCCGCGGGGGATCCCGAGCGTGTTGTAGAGCTGAAACCCGCTTTCGCGGCGGCGATCGAGATAGACGCCGACATATTCGCGCGGCGGGGTGAAATCGTAATCGTCGCCAAGTCCGCCGGAGGCTTCCTTGTAGATCAGCTGGCGAAAGCGCTCCTTGGCCTCGCCGCTGGCGATGATGACCTGCCAGGG
>Ga0105237_10009284_pt1 | contig 10538 bp, 9 predicted proteins | sample KBSC24metaG_FD_81520 | JGI IMG/M metagenome (GOLD analysis project Ga0105237, IMG submission 81520) | Corn rhizosphere microbial communities from Kellogg Biological Station, Michigan, USA - KBS C2-4 metaG | ecosystem: Host-associated > Plants > Roots > Rhizosphere > Soil | place: Michigan, USA... | reverse complement strand
TCGAGGTATCGACGTCCTTCTTCACGACCTCATGGGTATTCGCGTCGATGTAGTCGCCGTAGAGGCTCGATTTGTGGTCCTTGTCTTTCTGAATGATATGGAAACTCCCCGTCGGAGTATTGAAGCCCTCGCGACCGCTGGAGATGACGGAGATGCCTACCAATTCGCCGCCCTTGTAGAAATAGGCGCGCTGCTCCCCGAGATCCACGCGAATCGATGGCGCCCCCGACGCGTGGTCACCATCCCAATAGGAGACATTGTCAAAGTTGGCCCGCTGGGGTTGGTCCTGGCGGTGATAGCCGCCGAGATATGCCGTGCCTTCACGTAAGCGGGGATCCTGCTGAGCGCAGCCGGCAGCCAGGAGGGTAATTAAAAGGAGCAGACCGTGAATTCGTTGCATCGGTACGATGGATTTCAAAAGGCGCCAAATAAAGTGGCAGTCACACTGAGCGTCAAGGGCGCAGTGGCCAAAGGGGAACAATCGATTGCGACATGCAAAGGGCTCTGGTATAGGATTCCACCTTTTCTCCCGACAGACCCGACCACCGCATGCCGACTTACGAATACCACTGTGAAAAGTGCAAGAAATCCTTCGAATACCGCCAGCCAATGGCCGATGCGGCTCTCACGGTTTGTCCCAAGGACGCCTGTCAGCAAAAAAAGTGGGGCAAAGGCCGGGTAAAACGGCAGATCAGCCTGGGAGCGGGATTGATTTTCAAGGGATCGGGCTTTTACATTACCGACTATCGTAGCGAGGGTTACAAAGCTGCCGCCAAGAGCGATTCAGCCGCCAAGAGCGAATCCACCGGTGGCGAAAGCAAGGCCGGAGAGACGAAAAAGGCGGAGTCGAAACCCGCACCGGCGGAAAAACCAAAGCCCTCTGCTTCAAAGAAGAAAGATTAGTCATGCCAACGAATCCTTCCCCCACGGCGAACCTCCCATGTGAACAGTGCGGCTACCTGAACGAGCCGGAGCGCGTTTACTGCCACAACTGCGGCTCCAAGCTCGATCGCTCCCTGTTGCCGAAGACCGAGGAAAAGAAGCAGGAAGCACCGGAACAGGCCCGCAAGCGCATCGAGAAGATGACCAATCCCCAGACTGGCTGGTTCTGGCGCGAGGTCATGATGCTGTTCAAGGTAGTCTTCTGGTCCGCAGTGGTCGCAGTTCTATATCTCATCGCCCGCGCTCCCGATGGCGTTCCGGATGCGAAGAAAATGGGCACCGGGCGCCTCGTCAGCAGCGATATGATGGAGGCGCTGGAATCTCCAATGGCACGTTCCATTTCGTTCACGGAAGACGATGTGAACGAGTTTTTGAAGCGCGCGCTCAAGGCCAGGGAAAACGCCGTGCCGGGGGTGGAGTTTACGCGAGCGTTTGTATCCTTACGGCCGGGAGTCATGAAATTTACCTCCGAAAATTCGGTCTGGGGGTATCCCGTTTTTGCCGGCGTGGATTATGCCATGGAAGTGAAGGACGGAAAGTTTGTGACGACCATCGTCGGTGGGAATTTCGGCCGGCTGGCGATCGATCCCCAACTCATGCGCTACGCCGATTTCGTCTTCCAGGGCATCTGGACGTCGCTCGATCGCGAACGCAAGCAGATGGATAAGCTGTCCAGCGTGAAGATCGAAAACCAGCACATCGATCTCGTGACCAAGGGCGCCGCCGCTCCTCCGAAATGATCGCGCGCGCCATGCTTTGGCTGGCCACGATGGTGGCGGCGGGAAGCATGCCGGCACGGGCGGTCGATCTCCGCCAGCGGAGTGAGAGCGGCGACAAACAGTTCATCGTTTACAGCGAGGATGTCCGCTTGCGCCAGCGGGTGGCCGGTTTTGCCGAAGATGTAAAGTCTCAGGTGGTGCAACTCCTGGGACAGAACGATCGCTGGCGGGCGCCGGTCGTGATCACCCTGGCGCGGGCCACGACGATGGAGCAGGGGGAGCCGCCGGCACGGCTGCGGCTTGCGGAGACGCAGCCGGGCTTCAAGATCGAGATTCAGGTGAAGATCGGCGACGACCCGACCGCGGTCCATTTGCATAAAGTCATCCTCAAGGCCGTGCTCATGGAATTCGCCTATCGCCAGACAGGAGTGGCCGCCGGTCAGCCGATCGTCGAACCCCCTTGGTGGGTCGTCGAAGGGATGCTCGCCATGGCGCGCCGGGAGCAGAATCCCGATAACGGGGTCTTCCGCCGCCTTGTCGAAACGAATCACCTGCCGCCCATCGAGGATTTCCTGGCGGAAAAGCCCGATGAGATGGGGCCGACCGCACTGGCCGTGAATAGCGCGCTGGCCATGGGCCTTCTGGAAATGCTGGTCGAATTGCCCGACGGCCGGGCGAATCTGGCGCGCCTCGTGCGCGATTGGCCGCAGAGCAACGGTGACCCCGCCGCGCTCCTGGCGCGCCATTTCCCATCGGTTGGCTCGGGCCCGACTCTCCAGAAATGGTGGACGCTGAACCTCGCGCATTTTGCCGTGGAAGACCGGTTCCAAGGGTTGTCCGCGGAAGAGACGGAGAAGGCCCTGGCGCCCCTCTTGCAAGTGGAGGTGGTGGTCGACAAGGAAGGGAGCAAGGAGGGCGACAAGAGGGCGTTTGCCCTCGCGGATTATGCCGAATTGCTCAAGTTGCCGGCCGGTCGTCAGGCGCTGACCGTTCGCCACAACGACATCATTTCCTTGAGCACGCGGGCGAACGTGCTCTACCGGCCGGTCATGGCGGATTACGAAGAGATCTTTTCGCTGCTCTCCCACGGCAAAACCCATGGCATGCGCGATCGCCTGGCCCGGGCCGAGGAGTATCGGCACAAGGCATTGAAGCGCTCCTCGGAGATCGCCGATTACTTGAACTGGTTCGAGGCGACGCAAATGAAGACGCGCAGCGGCCTTTTCGACGACTACCTCAAGACCGTGGACGAGATTTCCGAACGGGAACGCAAGCAGAAGGGTCTCGTCGGCCAGTATCTCGACGAATTGGAGAAGGACCTTTAGGGAAGTAATCAGTAATCAGTAGGCCAGTAATCAGTGAACGCCCCCGCTGCCGGGCTACTGATTACTGCAACACTGATTACTGATTACTTGTGAAAAGGCAGCAGGAGATTCGATCCTGTACCTCCCAAGACGCCCCTCCGCGTCAAAACTCAATGCTCCCTTTGTTGATCTTGTCCAGGCAATGCGGGCAGATGCCGTGGGAGAAATCCGTGCCGGTTTCGGTGTGGATGTACTCGTCGATCTGGCGCCAGTAGTCCTGATCGTCGCGCACGCTCTTGCAGTACATGCAAATCGGCAGCAACCGCTTCAATTTTTTTACATCGTCCAGCGCGGTCTGAAGATCCTGCACGCGCTTGTCGAGCGTGCGCTCCAACTCCACGACCCGCTGGCCCACCTTGAGTCGCGCCCGCAATTCGTCCGGATCGAAGGGTTTGATCACATAGTCGTCCGCCCCCGCGTCCAGCCCGGCGGCGACTTCCTCCTTCTGGCTCTTGGCGGTCAGGAGCAGCAGATAGATATAGGGCCGATCCGTTTGCTTGCGCACCCGCTGGCAGACCTCCACGCCATCCATCTGCGGCATCATCCAGTCAAGGATCGCGATCGCCGGCGCTCCGGGAGCGTCGAGAATCGCCGCCGCCGCGGCGCCGTTTTCGGCGCTCACAACATCGAAGCCCCAATTTTGGAGATTTCGCTCCAGGAGATGCCGGGAAACGTGATGGTCCTCGGCGATTAAAATGCGGTTGGTGTCGGGACTCATACGAGGGTAGCGGCGCTCTCTTGACGTTTATCGCAAGTGCCACACCTAGCGAGCGGGTTTTTTCTTCGGCGTGTTTTCGCTTTGCTCACAGGCGGAATTGTCGTTTTGTCCCCCCACCTGATCGATGAAAGTGTCTGACCTTCGCGGAATTCTCCAATATGTCCCCCGTTTTCGGGAGCGCATCTTCGTCGTCGCGATCGACGGCGAGATCGTGGCGTCGCCCAATTTTGCCAATATCCTGCTGGATCTCGCCGTGCTCCGCTCGCTGAGCATCAAAGTCATCCTCGTTCATGGCGCCGCCTTGCAGGTGGCGCAACTCGCCGCTGAGCGTGGCATCACGATTTCCAATGCCGATGGCACCGGCATCACCGATGAAGCGACGCTCAAGGTCAGCCTCGAAGCAGTCACCAATGTCATGAACGACATTATGCAGGGCCTGACTTCGGTCGACCTGCGCGCCGCGTACTCGAATGCAATCATCTCCCATCCCTCGGGCATCCTCGGCGGCGTGGATTATCTCTACACCGGCAAGGTCGAGCGCGTGGATACCAAGTCCCTGCACCTTTTCCTCAATGAGGGCATCATTCCGCTGATTCCGCCCATCGGTTACGATGGGGAGGGCAAGACCTATCGGGTCAATTCCGACGCCGTGGCGCTCGAGGTGGCCGAGTCCATGCAGGCGATGAAGATCCTGTATCTCTCCACGAGCGAAGGCGTGATCGTGCATGGCGAATTGATCGGCCAGCTCTCGATCGCGGAGGCTGACGAATTTGCGAAGAAGAAACGCGGGAATCTCGAAGCCGGCCTGCTTTCCAAGCTCGATCACGCCGCGCGCGCCTGCCGCCAGGGCGTGGCGCGGGTCCATTTGCTGAACGGGCTGCGCGATGAGGCGCTGCTCAGTGAGATTTTCAGCCAGGAAGGCGTCGGCACCATGGTCTACTCCAATGAGTACCAGCAGATCCGGCGGGTCTTCAAAAAAGACGTGCGTGCGGTCATGACACTGATCCGCCAGTCGGTCGACAGCGAGGAGCTGGTGAAGCGCACCCGGACCGACATCATGGCGCATCTCGACGATTACTCCGTGCTCGAGATCGACCGCAATCTCGTCGGCTGTGTCGCCGTGCACATCTATCCCGAGCAGAAGGTCGCCGAGCTGGCCTGCCTCTACGTCCACAAGAAACACGAGGGCAAAGGCTACGGCCGCAAGCTGATGGCCTATGCCGAGCAGCTCGCGGTGGAGAAGGGCGCCAACCAGTTGATCGCGCTCTCCACGCAGGCCTTCAATTATTTCCAGCAAAAGGGCGGCTTTGCCGAATCCACCCCGGACATCCTCCCGCCTGAACGCCGTAAGAAGTACGACGCAGGGGCGCGCAATTCGAAAGTCATGGTCAAGCCCGTGACCGTCGCCGCCGTGTCCGAGACTTCGCGCGCATAAAAGCTCGCGGTTTCGCGCCGGGCTGCGTTCCCTACCGCGAACGCTATGCACAACCCCTGGCTCATCGACGGACTCGTCATCCTCGGCTACTTTGTCGTCGTCATCTCCATCGGCCTGTACAAGGGCCGCGGCGAGAAATCGATGGAAGGTTTCGCGGTCGGGGACCGGAATATTCCCTGGTGGGCCGTCCTGGCTTCCATCCTCGCCGCCGAGGTCAGCGCCGGCACGTTCCTGGGCACCCCCGGGGAGGGTTATGGGCTGCGCAATTTCACCTATGGCCAGCTCGCCATCGGCACGGTGCTCGCACGCATCGTCGTCGCCTACCTTTTCATCGGGACTTTTTATAAGCTGCGCGTCGTTTCGATTTACGAATTCCTCGAGACGCGTTTTGGCCGCTCCACCAAACTGACTTCCTCCGTGGTCTTCCTGATCACCCGTGCCCTGGCCAGCGGCTCGCGCATGTTTGTGCCGGCCATCTTGCTGGTCGGCGCGTGGGAACTGATCAAGCACCTGCATCCGAATCAAACGGAGACGCTCTGGATGTATGTGGGCGCCGTGGGGTTCCTTGTGTTGGTCACCGCCATCTACACGACGTTTGGCGGGATCAAGGCCGTCGTCTGGACCGATCTCCTCCAGGTCTTCCTTATGTTCGGCGCGATGTTCTATGCCATGTTCACGCTCTGGCATGCCGTCGGCGGATGGGAAGTCGTCAAGCAGCAGGCCGTCACGGCGCCGGTCGATGCCGAGGTCGTCGCCGCACGAACGAAGGTGTTGCTCACCATGCGGGGCAACGAATTGACCGAGGAACAGGCCCGGGAAATCGCGCGCGAATCCGTCGCCAGGAGTTCGCAGGAAACTGCGCGCACCGCGCTCCGTTTCTGGGACTGGGGCATCGAGCCCGATCCGGTCAAGCGCGCCGAGCTCGGCTTCTGGGGCAATGTAAAAAGGGTTTTCGAAACCGAGTACACCGTTTTCTCCGCGTTTCTCGCCTCGGTCTTCGTCACCATGGCCACGCACGGCACGGACCAGGATATGGTGCAGCGCATGCTCACCGCGCCTGATATCCGGCGCAGCCGCCGAAGCCTGATTTTATCAGGCTTGGCGGACATTCCGGTCGCGCTCAGCTTCACCTTCATCGGCGTACTGCTGTGGGTCTATTACCACCTGCCGGAGCACGAGGCGAACCGTCCTGCCGGCGACTACTTCGTGAACTACATCCTCCGCGAGTTGCCCACCGGGATCCGCGGCGTCATGGCCGCGGGCCTCTTCGCGACGGCGATGGGCTCGCTCAGCACGGCGCTCAACGCGCTGGCCACGAGCTTCACGCGCGACTTCTACCGGGGCATCTTTCGTCCCGCCGCCACCCAGCGCGAGCAGATGGTCGCCGCGCGCTGGAGCACGGCGGTCTTTGCGCTCATCCTCTCCGCCATCGGCGTCGGCACCGCGTGGGTGAAACTCAAGCATCCGGAAATCCGCATCATCCCCATTGTGCTTGGTTCCTTCGGCTACACCTACGGCTCGCTGCTCGGCATTTTCCTCGTCGGCATGACGACGAAGACGCGGGGTTCCTGCGCGGGCAATCTCCTCGCCATGCTCGCGGGATTCCTGGTCGTCGCCATCCTCAGCAATCTCTTCAATGACGTCGGAGCGATGTTCGGCACGCGAGTGTACACAGTGCCCGACTGGCTGCCGGTCATCGAATTTCCGTGGCGGATCGCCTTCGGTACGGTTGTCACCTATGCCGTCGCGGTGTGTTTTCGCACGCCGCCGGAGCGGGTGGAATCGATGCGCGTCGAGATTGCTACGCACGCGTAGAATGCCCCTTTCGACTCGCAATCGGCATGCATTCTTGACTTGCGGGCGGGTCAATAAAAAAGGCGGATTCGTTAAAAATAAATGTCGGACTTGTCAGGGAAATTTTCTTGTTGGGATGACACCCGAAAATTATTCTCACGCCGCACGGCGGGAAGGAGCCCCAACCCCTGTGAATAACTTGTGAATAGCTTTTCATCCCCGATCCTTCTGACGTCTCTCGCCTCGACCTACGTGGTCCGCGAGTGCCCTCGCGTCCGGACCTTGATAAAAAGCCTGTTCCACACGATTTCAATTCGCAAGACGCTGATCATAAGTTATTTGCGAACGTCATTTTTTTGTCACTTTCCAGAGGCGTCAATCTGATCCGCCTCTTTTGACGGCCCTCGCGTCACCCCCCTTCTGTTCGTGTTCCTCAACCTTGCACCCCCTTTATTTACTGTGGATAAAATCCTGAAATCTACCGACTTGAACGCGGTTTGGGCAGAGATCGTCACCCGTCTGAAAGCTGAAGTCAGTACGGAGACTTACGAACGCTGGTTTCGTGAAATCGAGCTCGTGGAACTCGATGACCAGGCGATGACCCTGCGCGCCCCCAATAACATCTTTCAGTTCTGGTTTGAGAACAATTACCTAAACTTGCTGCGGAGCGCCGCCATGCTCGTTCTGGGCAGCAGCCGGGAAGTGAAGTTTGTTTTTGCCGGCGAAGTCGTCGAGCCGGCGCCTGTGGAACATCTCAAGGCGAAAAAGAACGCAGCGTCCACCGAAGCGGAGGATCTGGATGAAAAGGCCGCGCCGGCGAGCGCCAATGGGATGAATCCTCGGAACAGTTTCGAGGCGTTCGTCGTCGGTCCGAACAATCAGTTTGCGCAGGCCGCCTGCAAAGCGGTCTCGGACGCCCCGGCGAAGACCTACAATCCGCTCTTCATCTACGGCGGCGTGGGTCTCGGGAAGACGCACCTCATGCATTCCATCGGGCATGCGATCCTCGGGAAAAAGAAAGGCTCCAAGGTCGTCTATATCACCAGCGAGGCGTTCACGAACGAGTTCATCGACGCCATCCAGAACAATACCCTGATCAAATTCCGGAAGCGTTACCGGCAGGCCGACGTGCTGCTCATCGATGACATCCAGTTTCTGGCCGACAAGGGCCGCACGCAGGAGGAATTCTTTCACACCTTCAATACCCTCTTCGATGGCCACAAACAGATCGTTCTCTCGAGCGATCGCCCGCCATCGGAAATCGCCAGTCTCGAAACGCGTCTCGTCTCGCGCTTCGAGTGGGGACTGACCGCGGAATTGCAGGCGCCCGATATCGAGACGCGCCTCGCCATCCTGCACAAGAAGGAGCAGGCCATGGGCGTGAAGCTCGAATCCGCGACCGTCGAGTTCCTCGCCGAGCGCATTCGGACCAATGTCCGGCGTCTCGAGGGCGCGCTGATGCGCGTGGCTTCCTACGTCTCGCTCAATGACGGGCGCCCGCCCACCCGCGAAAAGATCGAGCACTTGCTCAAGGACATCCTCCACGAAGAAGCGCGGCGTGCGATCACCATCGACGCCATCCAGCGCCGCGTGGCGGAGCACTTCGACGTGCGTCTGGCGGATATGACGAGCAAGCGACGCCCCGCGAACATCGCCTTCCCCCGGCAGATCGCCATGTATCTGGCGCGTGAACTCACGAAAACTTCCTTGAGCGAGATCGGCGACGCCTTCGGCGGCCGCGATCACGGCACCGTTCTCCACGCGCATCGCCTCGTGCGGGAGAAGATTGTGAAGGACGAGAAGACGCGCCAGGTCGTGTCGTTCCTCGACACACAGCTCACGCGTTGAGGAAGTGCCAGGTTGCGAGAGCCAGGAGCCAAGTGCTCGCCGCGATGCGGCGTTTTACGATCGTGAGATCGCGCTTGGCCACCGAAGACCTCGCACCAGGTTCATGGCTCCTGGCCCGTCCAGGGCTCATAGGAAAGCGGCATTTTACGATCGCGAGACCGCGCTTGGCCACGCCTACTTGGCTCCTGGCTCCTGGCTCCCGGCACTTTCCTGTTGCGCGAACCAGCGCAATCATTCATCTAAACGTTTCCTTTCCCTATGAAATTCAGCGTCAGCAAAGAGAAGTTCCTCGCGGGTCTGCAGACTGTCCAAAATGTGGTCAGCACCCGGACGACGCTCCCCATCCTTTCCAACGTCCTGCTGCAAGCCGAGGGCGACCAGGTCCGGCTCACGACGACCGACCTCGATGTGGGCGTCAGCGGCGGCATCACCGCCCAAATCGAAAAGCCGGGCGCGACCACGCTCCCCGCGCGCCGGCTCGCCACCATCGTGCGCGAATTGCCCGCCGCGGATATCCAGATCGAGGTCGATTCCAAGAACGTGGCGTCCATCCGCTGCGGCCAGAGCTTCTTCAAAATCCTCGGCCTGCCCGAGGAGGAGTTTCCCCCGCTGCCAAAATTTGACGACACGCGGACGTTCACCATTCCGCAGCAGGCGCTGCGCGATGCGTTGAAGAAAACCTCCTACGCGATCTCGACCGATGAGACCCGTTACGTGCTCAACGGCATCCTGTTTTCCTTCAAGGAAAACAAGCTCACGCTCGTGGCCACGGATGGCCGCCGCCTGGCCCTCGTCGATCTCGAAGTGGAATTCCCGCGCAGCCAGGAAGCCGACATCATCGTTCCGACCAAGGCCGTGACCGAACTCGGCCGGTTGCTCGGCGACGAGGGTGATGTGCGCTTGAGCGTCGGCGAAAACCAGGTGTCGTTCCAAATCAACGACACGCTGCTCGCCTCGAAACTCATCGAAGGAAACTATCCGAACTACCGGCAGGTCATCCCCGGCGAGGCCAAGGAGCGCGTGACCCTGGAGCGGGAACTCTTCCTCAATGCCGTCCACCGCGTTTCCCTGCTCTCGAGCGAGAAGTCGAATTCCGTGAAGCTCGTTTTTAGCAAAAACAACATTGAGATTGCGGCGAACACTCCCGACGTCGGCGAAGCGCGCGAATCGCTGGCCGTGGCCTACAAGGGCCGCGAGTTCTCCATCGCCTTCAATCCGGAATTCCTCCAGGCCCCGTTGCGGGCGTTGAGCAATGACGAGGTCTACCTCGACATGATCGACGAAATGAGCCCCGGCGTGATCAAGATCCAGAGCCCGTTCCTGTATGTGCTGATGCCGATGCGCATCAGCTGATTTTTTCTTTGCGCTTTTTCGGGGGCCGCATACTGTGCCGCTCCCGCTGCCGGGTAACCGGCAACCTGAGGTAGCCAAAAGCTCACGTGGCGGAATTGGCAGACGCGTACGGCTCAGGACCGTATGGGGCAACCCGTGGAGGTTCGAGTCCTCTCGTGAGCATACCCCCTGATTTTCAGGGGGTTATGCTTTTGCAGGGGCCGCGCATACGGTTTCGCGTGGCAAATCTACGCGCGTTCATGCGTGTGCACGCCGGCTGAAAAGACGACATGCCCTTCAGCCTCGAGTTGCGACCGCAACAGCTTCAGGTTGGTCGGGTTGTCGTCGACAATGAGGATGCTCATGGGGATTCAGGGTCTGGAGGG
>Ga0105237_10009282_pt1 | contig 10539 bp, 7 predicted proteins | sample KBSC24metaG_FD_81520 | JGI IMG/M metagenome (GOLD analysis project Ga0105237, IMG submission 81520) | Corn rhizosphere microbial communities from Kellogg Biological Station, Michigan, USA - KBS C2-4 metaG | ecosystem: Host-associated > Plants > Roots > Rhizosphere > Soil | place: Michigan, USA... | reverse complement strand
TTATCCGCAGCGCCTATCTCAATCATGCGGTAATGAGCGCCTTTCAGGAAATGATCCCTGCCGACAGCTTTCCGCTGTATGTTTTATTCATTGATCTTGATCCTGCTCAGGTTGATATTAATGTTCACCCTACCAAGCAGGAGATAAAATTTGAAGATGAAAAGATTGTGTATGCTTTTGTTCAGGCGGCTGTAAAGCATGCCCTGGCGCAGTTTAGCATTACACCAACTCTTGAATTTGACCTCGATCCCGGCATACAGCAACTGGATGCAGTAAATAAACCTTTTACTGAAGATAAACAGGAAGCAGCCCGCTCCTCATCATTATATCAAAACTTCACTCAAAAGAACCAGGCGCATTTTATTCAGCCGTCTGACAAAAGTGAACTGAAACACTGGAAAGATTTTTTTGAACCGGGCAAGGGATCCGCAACCGGCAATCAGCAACCGGCAAATAATGAGGGTCAGCCTCATGAACAGAAAGAGGAGAAGTTTGAGTCATTGATGGATCAGCTGAAAAAGCAGGAACCGGCAGATGATATTCAGTCCGCCACAGATTACTCCCTGCTTGCCAAAAACCGTTCACTGACTGTTGATGAAAACGCCCATCTTTCCCAGCTTCATAATACATACATTGTAGCGCCTACCATACGTGGCTTTATTCTTATTCATCAGCAACTGGCGCATGAGCGTATTTTATACGAACGTTATGCCGCTGCTGCAAGTGGTCGTTCTATAGCCACTCAGCGTAGCCTGTTTCCTGCAACATTGCATTTATCGGCTTCTGATGCCGTATTGCTGCAGGAACTGATGAACGACCTGAACCAGCTTGGTTATCTGATCGAGCCATTTGGCAACAATGCCTTTGTAATACAGGGCACTCCTGCCGACGTATCGCAGGGTAATGAAAAGCTGGCAATAGAAAGTTTGCTGGAGCAGTTCAAACATTTCAGTAGTGACCTGAAATTTTCACGCCGCGAAAAGCTGATCCGCTCACTGGCATGGCAACAGGCCATTAAAGCAGGTTCGTCACTTACTATGGAAGAAATGCGCACTTTAACAGCAGAACTTTTCAAATGCGCACAGCCGAATGTAACAGCCGGCGGCAGCCCTACCTACATTGAATTTAAAAAAGATTATCTGGAGCAATTATTTAAGCGTTAATACCGATTGGTTTTTGCTTAGCTTATTGCGTTTTTTATCTTCCCATATATTGTATCGCAGATAAAATTGAAGGCTTTTATTTTTATCGAAAATATAAGGCGAACCGGGATTTACCTGAAAGCTCACATAGTTATTAAATGCCTGGTTATACTGCAAACCAACGGTAAACCGGTTCCAGTAGTAATTTATATCGAGCAATAAACGCAACTCGTTTGTATTAAAACGATGCGATAAAGAATCGTTCTTAAACTTTGTATAGTAATTGCTCATGATGTATTCGTCGGGGCCTATCGGCGTGTAAAATCTCTTTATCTGCTGAACCTGTGCTATCCCGCTCATCATGCTTGAAAACTGTAAACCGGCGCCCATGTAAAAATTCCTGAGCGGACTATGATGGATCGATATAGGCAAATTGAAATAATACAATTTGCGGGCATAGATCGAATTATACTCCATCACATTGGGCGCTGACATTCGCTCATGTTCATATAACAGTATCGGCCGTATAAACTGCGGCGATGAAAATTGCAGCCCCGCCTGTATATAGGTTTTGTTATTGAAATGATATTGAAAATGCGGTGATGGAATGTAGTCAGAAATAGTATTAACCCCTCCCCGGCTGTTAAAGCCCAATGCTTCCTGGTCGCCCAGTGGAAAAGCCAGGGGCAGTGATAAGCCAAATGCAAAGGTTTTGTCTTCATCATCTGAAACGCGTGATGATTTACGGGCAGTGTTCTTATCACGCTGAACCATATCGGGAAACAGGTCAGACTGCGTATAATACGTAAACTCTCTTTGTATTACGCCCGACGGAGAAATTACCGTTGTGCCTGTATAATTTACTTTTACTGTCACCGGAGATTCCTGTAAACCCGAACCTGAGGGTTGCGAAGGCTGTGAAATTACCGGGGTATAAGTATACCGGTTTTTAATGTCTTCATTTTCGGCATTAATAATATCAGATGCCTGTTTACCCGGCCGGTTCACTTTTTCTCTTTTGCTTTTTACAGCAGGCAGGTTTGAACCTCGTTCTGCATTGGCGTGATTACGGTTACCGGAAGCAGTATTGTTGCGGTTGCCTGAATTGGAATGGCCGCTACGGCTCCGGATGTTATTTACATTGCTGCTTTTTATATTATTACTATTGCCACTCTTTGCGTTATCGCTCTTTACATTATCACTATTGTTTTCGCGGCTGTTACTGTTTGAAGGTTGAGAGTAGATGTTATTTCGATGGTTGGTAGTTTTATTATTGTTGGAATTGTTTGATGGCACCGACGTATTGTTGTTGTCTGCCAGCAGTCGGGCGCTATTTTCTGTATTGCCACTACTTCGGCTGTTTCCGGCGGTTAAAGAATGCCCGCCAGCCTTATCATGCTTTGCTGTTAACTGATTGTTTGCCGGTTCAGTGGCAGGCACTGTGGTATTACCAGCATTGCTGTTTGCAGTCTGCTCATTGGAACCTGAACCCGATGCATTGGCGCCCTGTGTTTCGGTAACAGAAGCATAGGCAGCTCCACGCGGATCGTGTTTGCCGCTTTGTGCGCTTTCATTACCGGCATTGGTTTGCGGTACCGCCTGCTGCGAAGAATTTTTATCTTCCAGCGCAACGGAAGGTGCAGTTTTATTGTTAACGGTCTTTATGGTGCCCGCAACCGCTTCATTGCGCTGGTCCTTGGTCAGCAGTTGTTTACCGCCAAACCAGGTTCCAACGACCACGGCCACCACAACGGTGCCGGCAATCCACCAGCGGAATGATCCACCAGGTCCTTTGCCTCCGCCCCGCGGCATACTTTTGTCGAGCAGCGTCTTCATTTGCTGCCAGTTTTGGTCAGGGTCGCCAGGTGGCGGAAGTTGCACCAGTTTCTCCGCTAAGTGTTTTTCGTATGGATGTTTTGAATTCATCACATTACACTTGCAAGGTTTGTAATAATTTTTGCAATTGTTTACGGGCTTCGCTCAGGTGCCATTTACTGGTTCCTTCACTGATCCCTAATAGGTTAGCAATTTCCCGGTGATTATAGCCTTCAACTACGTACAGGTTAAACACCGTTTGTGTTGCGGGTGATAACTGCTGTACAAGTTGTAATACTTCATGAGCCGACATACGTTGTATTGCATCTGCATCAATGGCCGGTTCTTCTACTTTTTCCAGTTCTATGTTTGTATGGAATTTTCCGCGCTGACGAACAAAGTCAATGGCCGAATTAATGACGATGGTTCTGATCCATGTGTACAGGGATGCCCTGCTTACATCATACGTATGGATGTTTTTGAATACTTTTAAAAAGCCATTGTGCAATACCTCAATTGCATCTTCATGGTTGCGGGTGTATCTCAGGCATATCGATGCCATAGGCCCGTAGAACTTCTTATACAAGTGTTCCTGGGCCCGCCGGTTATTATTTATACAACCGTTTATGAGTTCAATATCCGTAGCATTGGTGGACAATCAAGCCTGTTATTTTGGTGTTTCCGTATAATTTCTGAACGGGCGTAACAAGGTATTATTGTTTCCTGTTATCCATTCATACAGTTAACCTGAATTAGCTTTGAATGATTTTTTCCTCTTTAGTTTAACGGCTAATTGCCAGTTGCTGATAATAATACGGGGTTTATTCGTGCTACGGTTGGGGTGAAAGAGAAAATTTTAAAACTTTGTTAATACCGGTCCCGGATCCCGGTCAAAAATGCTTCCAGTCTTCGACGGATGGCTGCTGCACTGCCGGTATGATTATTAACCAACACCGAGAAGATCAGCAGCTTATTCTTTTTGGTATATAAATACCCGCTTAACGCTACCACGCCAGACAGGGTGCCGGTTTTAGCAAATATATAGTTACTGTCCTGCTTATACAAGCCGCTCAAAGTGCCACGTCCACCAGTTGGCAATATTAATTGCAGCCTGTTAATACCAAACTCATGCCGCATTTTGTTTAAAACAGTAATAAAGTCGTTGGGAGTAAATAAATTATAACGGCTAAGCCCGCTGCCATCAACCCAACGCGGCTTCTGAGGCAGATCACGCAGATCAGTTTTTAATAATGTGTCTATTATTCTGGCATCGTTCATTTCGCCCAGCTTTACATTACTCACCATCAGCAGCGACTGTTCAGCATAAAAATTATCGCTTCGGTGCATCATGAGCTGCAATAGTGAATCAGTGGGTTGCGATCTGATAGTTTGCAGTTTGTGGTCTTTAATTTTAAGCTCGCTGTTATATGAGATTTCTTTACCAATGGTATCGGGCAGTAATTCAATGGCCGACTGAACGCCATGGGTAACAAAGGGCACATCCTGCTCTTTTCTTTTTTCTGTTCCCTGAGTGATCAGAAAGAAATTATCATCCCGGTTGCGCTGTACGAAAAATGCTTTACGGGTAACCCCTGCAAACCTTACCTTCCAGTTGATTTCGGGAATAGAATAAATAGAAGCCTGATCAGGAACGCCTTCACTGCTGGTGCCTTCATTCATTTCCTGAACCCAGTGTATAATATTGCCGTATACAGGCAAAGGATTGCGTTCGGCCATATAACTGTCGTTGAAATCATTCCACGACCAGCCAAGGCCAAGAGACTCTTCTTTCCAGTTGGCATCAGTTATATAAATATGCTTTTTTGTTTTCTGCAGAAAATCGATCACCGGATTTTTTTTGAAATCACTGTGCAGTAGACTGGGGTCACCGGTAGGCATCAGATAAACAGCCGTATCATCTTCCAGATAACGAATGCCGGGCAAACTATCGCCCAGATATTTTAATGCAGCGTAACAGGTAAATAATTTTGTATTGGAAGCCGGAACGAAATATTTGTTACCATGATAGTTATATAGGTACTTATTGGCCGAAGCATCGTAAATGCTGATACCAACATGTGCATCTTTCACATTTTCATCCTGCAGCAATGAAGCATTGGCTGCTTTACCGATTTCACGCTGTGTTGAGCAAGCCGCCAAAACCAGAAATATTGAATATTGAATGTTCAATTTCGAATATCGAAGGAAAGAAAGCAACAAAAAATTAATTCTATTTAAGGTGCCGGAGCGTTTTCTCATTGTCTTCATTATTATAAGATTCCTCAACTTCAAAATTCAATATTCAACATTCAATATTTTTCATTTATTAATCTCTCTCCTGTGCCCGCAGCCATCTTTCAGGAATTTCATTGCTGCTGGCCAGCAGATAATCTTTATATGAGCAGGGAATAAATTTTTTATCGGGTAACTGCATCCACCAGCGGCCTGTTTTTTTGCTTTGCAGAAATACGGTTTCAATTTCAGCAAATGCTATATGAAATTCATTAAATGATTCTTTTTCTTCAAGACGTGCTTCGCGTTTGCCACGGCTAAAGCCATCGATCAGGTACCACAACATATGGCTGATCTGTTTGGCAGTTAACTCATCACGGTCTCTTTCAGGAGCGTAACCATAAATACCAATTGTATTTACGGTTGAACTTAATCCCGCATAACGCATCAGCACACAGGCTTCTTCACCCGTAAGTCCGTTTGGCGTAACCTTATTGCATGGTGCATATGCATTGGCAATAGCGGCAATATCAAAACTAAATAACTGCGAATTGCGTATCACAGGTTCCATTTCATCCATATTCTCTTTTACGTGACCTACCCTGAAACAATCAAAGCGGAGTTTATCCATTGTTTCAAGCATATGTGGGTGCACATAGTAACTTTGGAAACCGATGTGATTATAGTGCTTTATAAAATTCGGTTCACCGGTAAGCATCTCCATTAAAAAATTGTCTGCCCGGTTCATCGATTCCATACTCAGGTCTATCAGCGAGTCTACACAGGTAGCTTCAATAACCTGTTTACGATTGGTATAGCAATGATATTGGGCCAGGGTAAGATCATGCGAACCGCCCAGGATCACTACAGTTTTACCAATGGCAGTTAGTTCAGCCAGTACTGTTCTTAAAGCCGCATATGTGTCGTTTAGTCCGGCCCCAAGACTGATATTACCAATATCAACCAGGTTAACATCTGAGTGCCACTGGTATAACGAATAAAACTGACGGCGAATAGCATCAGACCCTGGTTCGCCGGGATGCAACAGAGCGCCTCCCCTGATCTCGTTGCAACCTACCAGTATGATATCTGCCTGTTTCAGATCAGGCATTTCTTCATCTTCATAAACAAGAATTTTTTTACCGATCTGTCCATCTTTATATCCTTCATCTTCCGATAACATAAACCGGTTGACAGGCTGCAGAAAATCGCCAATGTATAATGAATCTGACATAGGCTGCAAGATAAATGAATCTTCAGAATCTGTTCAGATTTACCATACACCTTTGCTTTTCTTACGATGAAACATTATTTATTATTGCTGGTTTTTGCAGTGTCGTTTGTAAGTGTGCAATCTCAATCTGTTTTCAGAGCCGTAATTAAAGACAGCTCTACCAATGAACCGTTACAGGGCGTAAGCGTAGTATTAAATAATTCAGGAAAAGGAAAAACAACCGATAAGGAAGGGAAGATCATTATCCAAAATATTACGGGTCGCCTGGTATCTTTTACTTTCAGCCATACCGGTTATATACCAAGATCTATACAAGTCAGTTTTCCCATAACAGATACTTCTTCCTTTACAGAAATATTGTTGCAACCACGTGATGAAGAAATGGAAGCAGTGGTTGTTTCATCGGGTCGCACCAATTCGCGTATTGAAGATTTTCCTACAAAAGTGGAAGTACTGGGCTCTGAGGAAATGGGGGAAGAAAATGGTATTAAACCAGGCAATATTGCCGGTTTACTGGGCGATATTGCAGGTATTCAAATACAACCTACCTCTGCGGCTACCGGAAATGTTGATATGCGTGTACAGGGACTTCCGGGCAAATACACACAACTATTGCGCGATGGCCTGCCACTATTCGGCGGTTACTCAGGCAGCTTTAGCATTCTGCAAATTCCACCGCTCGATGTAAAACAGGTTGAAATTATCAAAGGCGCCAGTTCTACTTTATATGGCGGCGGCGCCATTGCCGGTATGATCAATATCATTTCAAAAAGGCCCCGTTTGAACGAACCGGAAAGAAGCATTACCATTAATCAAAGCACCCTGAACGAAAGTAATATAAACGGATTTTTTTGCAACCGCACCGGCAAACTGGGTTATACTTTGTTCACCGGTTTAAATTATCAGCGTGCTACCGATGTAAATAAAGACGGCTTCAGCGATGTGCCCAATCTGAAAAGTTACTTTGTACATCCCCGTGTTTTCTTTTACCCCGATTCTGCCAATACTATTGCACTCGGTGTTACCAGCAATTATGAAGACCGTTACGGCGGCGATATGCAGGTAGTACTGCACGACAGAAAAGACAGCCAGCACCAGTTCTTCATCGAAAATGAAAGTTTTCGCAATACCCTTGACGGTGAATGGGAGCGTCAGATAAATCAAACAGATAAGCTGGTAGTAAAAGGTACGGGCAGCTGGTTTAATAGAAATATTTCTGCTAATACATTCGGCATGAGGGCTGCTCAGCTTTCGTACTATACCGAAGCATCGTATATTAAGAAACTCGCTCATCACAATATTGTGGCAGGCATAAATGTAACCGGCGAAAATTTTCATAAATACTTACCCGACAGCACGACTATAAACAATTATACCTACAGTACACAAGGTGTATTTATTCAGGACGACTGGCAGTTGCGTGAAAACCTCACTGCAGAAGCCGGTATACGCTTCGATCATCATAATCAATATGGCAATTTTGTATTGCCGCGATTGTCGTTATTATACAGGATCAGCAATGCATTTACCACCAGGCTCGGTGGCGGATTTGGATATAAAGTACCCACAGTATTCAGCAGTGATATTGATGAACGCGATTATCCTTTGCTGCAGCCATTGCAGGGTGTTAAAGCTGAAAGATCAGCCGGGGCCAACTGGGATATCAATTATAAAACCCGTATTGATGAACTGGAGATCACGGTTAACCAAAGCTTTTTTGTAACCCGCATCACCGATCCTATTGTGCTTGATTCAAGTACCGGACCAATATATTTTTATAATGCGCCAAAGCCTTTGCTTACAAAAGGCATGGAAAGTTATGTGCAGCTTCGTATGGATGAACTGGAAATATATCTCGGATATGTTTTCACCGATGCAAAAAGGAAATACGACAATGAGCATCCTTATATAAGTTTAATCGCCCGAAATAAATTTGCCAGTGTTATTGCGTATGAATTCTCTCGGCATTTCAGGGCAGGTATTGAAGCTGCTACTACCGGCAAACAGTATCTGGACGATGGTAGTACTACGCCTGCTTATCTGTTTGGGGCTGCTATGATGCGTTACAATATTGGCAAATGTTCTTTTGTGCTCAATTGCGAAAATCTTTTTGATTACCGTCAAACCCGTAAGGAAAATATTGTAATTCCTCCGTATACTAATCCGCAATTCAAACAACTATGGGCGCCCATCGATGGTCGTGTAATTAACTTCAGCGTGATGGTAAAATGGTAAATTTATCGAAAATACGCATCTTGAAAATCAATCGATTAGATGTGTTATAGGCGACTTATAGGCGACTTATAGGTAAGTTTCTCCTCTTTGGGTCCTCTTTGGGTCCTCGGGAGCCGAGGACCCAAAGAGGTATCATAGAGGTTGCATCAAGGCTAACCGCTTTAAAGAAGGTGTCACTCGTGGTAACTAAGGCCGGGAAATTATCGTAACAAATAACTAATTGATTATGAATACGATTTTTAAGTGTAGTTCGCGCTACGGCAACTCCAAAACTTAAAACAAGGAACCCTATCTTTGCCATATGGATCAATTGTTACAACAAATAGCCGCCTATAAACAAGAGATTGAGAATCAGGCAGAAAATGGAGCTGATTCACTGGAAGCTTATCGTATTAAATTTCTGGGTACCAAAGGAATTGTGAAGAATCTGTTCACAGAAATGAGGAACGTTCCGGCCGATAAAAAGAAAGAATTCGGACTAATACTCAATGAATTTAAACTGCTGGCCGAGTCAAAATACGAAAACTGGAAGCAACAGCTCGAAGGCACCGGTACTTCTGCCGCACCCGCTATTGATGTAACGCTGCCTGGTGATCCTGTGGTGCTTGGTACCCGCCACCCGATCAATTTGTTTTTAAATCACGTGATCAGCATATTTAACCGTCTGGGTTTTTCAGTGGCAGAAGGTCCTGAAATTGAGGACGACTGGCACAACTTTACGGCACTCAATCTGCCCGAACATCACCCTGCGCGCGATATGCAGGATACCTTTTACATTCAGCAGAACCCGGACTGGTTACTTCGCACACATACCAGTAATACACAGATCAGGGCTATGGAAAAAGGCGAGTTGCCCATTCGTATTGTGTGCCCCGGCCGTGTATATCGCAATGAAACTATCAGCGCACGCAGCCATTGCTTTTTTCACCAGATAGAAGGATTATATATAGATGAAAATGTTTCCTTTGCCGACCTCAAACAAACCCTGTATTTCTTTGTGCAGGAAATGTATGGCAAAGATGTAAAAGTAAGGTTCCGCCCTTCTTATTTCCCTTTCACCGAGCCTAGTGCTGAAATGGATATCAGCTGTCAGTTATGCGGTGGCGCAGGCTGTGCTGTTTGTAAACGTACCGGCTGGCTCGAAATTCTGGGTTGCGGTATGGTACATCCGAAAGTGCTCGAAAACTGTAACATCGACCCCGAAAAATACACCGGTTTTGCCTTTGGTATGGGTATCGAACGCCCTGCCCTGCTTAAATACGGCATCAACGACATCAGGCTGTTCAGTGAAAATGATGTGCGGTTCCTGAGGCAGTTTACCAGTGCTACGTAAATATTTACCAGCCGTGTTGCGATTGTAAATTCTACACGGCTTTTTTCATTCACGATTGCCCACTCACAACTATGGTTCAAACTATTTGCATTTGCGGCGCCGGTACTATGGGCAGTGGTATTGCCCAGGCGGCGGCACAACATGACTTTTATGTGCTGTTATACGATGTAAATACCGGTATGCTCGATAAAGCCCGGGCAGGTATGGAAAACAATCTGCAAACACTGGTGCAGAAAAATAAAATAACCGCCCAAAACAGTAAAGATATTCTTAGCCGCATCCGCTTTGTTTCTGATATCAACGACTGTCTCGCCGATCTGGTTATTGAAGCCATTGTTGAAAAACCCGCAGTAAAAGTGGGCCTGTTCAATCAGCTGGCCGAAGTAAATCACAGTGAAGTAGTTTTTGCCACCAATACATCTTCTTTATCAGTTACCGAAATTGCCAAAGGTGTAATGCACCCTGAGCGGGTAGCGGGCATGCATTTTTTCAATCCGGCCACTATCATGAAGCTGGTAGAAGTAGTTGCCACGCCCATGTGCAATCAG
>Ga0105237_10009280_pt1 | contig 10544 bp, 7 predicted proteins | sample KBSC24metaG_FD_81520 | JGI IMG/M metagenome (GOLD analysis project Ga0105237, IMG submission 81520) | Corn rhizosphere microbial communities from Kellogg Biological Station, Michigan, USA - KBS C2-4 metaG | ecosystem: Host-associated > Plants > Roots > Rhizosphere > Soil | place: Michigan, USA... | reverse complement strand
GCGATCAAGATCATGAAGAGCCAGGACCCGCGCGGCGGGCGCATCATCAACAACGGTTCGATCTCGGCGTACGCGCCGCGCCCCAACTCGGCGCCCTACACCTCGACCAAGCACGCGATCACGGGCCTCACCAAGTCCACGTCGCTCGACGGTAGAAAGTACGACATCGCGTGCAGCCAGATCGACATCGGCAATGCCCAGACGCCGCTGGCCGCGCGCATGAAAGATGGCGTTCCGCAGGCGAACGGCACGATCGCACCGGAGCCTTTGATGGATGTCGATCATGTCGGCGATGCGATCCTGCACATCGCCAACCTGCCGCTCGAGACCAACATCCTGTTCATGACGATCATGGCGACGAAAATGCCGTTCGTCGGACGCGGCTGACCACAGCGCGGCCGGGCCACGCCGCGAGGTCATGGCGCAGCGTGTGCCAGGCGGCTTGTCCGGCCAGCGTTATGCCGTCAGTGCAGCAGCGTAGCCGCGCCGCAATTGTCGTAGCCGCCGCGGGCGATCCAGTTTGCGGTCGCAGCGTCCGCGTCGGTGCAGCCATTCGGGGTTGAGCCGCCGACCGGAGGAGTGGCACCGGCCGCGGCGTACGTAGAAAACTGGAACCGGCCGCTGCCGGGCAGCCCGTCGTCGGTCTTGCGGTCCACTTCCGCGAGGACCTCGGCGGGCACCAGGTTCCCAGTCTTGACATTGTTGCGAGGCACGGTGTTCCCGCTGGTGCCCCAGACGGCGTCGGTGATCACCGCCACGTAACCGCCATACACGCTGGTGGGCGTGTTGTCCGGAGCAGCGACGGTGACGACGGCACTGCTCATCCGGTAGTTCCCTGTGATGAAACCGGCGGCGTTGAGGTGCTGCCACGCCAGAATCTCTTCGTGTATCGCGCCGCCTGTTCCGGCTTCGATGCGGCCGTTGCCGTTCCCGTTGAGGCAGGCAGACGTGCCGCAATCGATGTTGGAGTCCGCGACGGCGTAGTCGCCGGGCAGCGCGCGAAAGCGGTCTTGAAAGGCGAGCAACGCTGCCTCGACGCTGCCCTGCTGGGAGATGATGTCGTGAACGCGGGCGTTGTGAATCATTTCCTGGCCCATGACCACGCCCTGAATCAGAAGGCCGACTATGACCAGAATAATCGCCACCTCGATCAGCGTGAATCCTGCCGGCGCACGCTGCGCGCGCGAGGACGCGCGAACGACGTTCTGCATGCTTCTTCTTATGTGGGTGCTGCGGTCTCCCGGGGCGCGTCGCCTGCATCAAGGATCGTTCGAGCAGCTGCGAGATGGTCCCGTGACATCCCGCTGTTAGCGACGCGCGAGCCCCATGCACGGTGCATGCCATTCACGCGCAATTTCAAACTTCGTAAACACTGTGTCGCGCATGCCGCATTTTATCGAGGTGTCGGCTGCAGGCAACGCGATGTAATCGCGCGACCCGATGCCGCTGCGCGTCGTCTCGACGAATGCATGAGACAGTGCTACGTCACTTCTCGGTCGGCGTTCGAGGAGCCTGCGCCGCGCGCAGGGGACGAGGCTCCTGGTGGGGATGTGTGTTGCGGGGCGCCGGCGTCGAGCAGCCGGCGCAAGTCGTGCGCACCAGAGGGAGGCCGGTATACCATTGATGAATTCCCATTCGCGACTCCCGGCATCGATGACTGATTCCGCCGTGTCTTTTCTCGATTTCGAACGCGCCGGTTGGGGCAATAGCGACGTGTGCGAGAGCTACGACGCCATGCTTTCGTCGGTTACCGTCCAGTGTATCGGTGCGTTGCTCGACGCTTCCCGGGTCGGGCCCGGCGCGCGCGTGCTCGACGTAGCGACGGGTGCAGGGTATGTGGCAGCAGCGGCGGCCGGGCTCGGCGCGCAAGCCGTAGGCATCGACTTTTCCGCTGCGCAGGTGGCGCTGGCGCGTCGGCGCTATCCAGCGCTGCGATTCGAGGAGGCGAGCGCCGACGCCTTGCCGTTCGCGGACGATGACTTCGATGCCGTCGTCAGCAGCTTCGGCATGCCGCACTTCCCGGATCCGGACGCAGCGATGCGGAATGCCTATCGCGTGTTGAAGCCGGGCGGCCGCTTCGCTTTCAGTGTCTGGGACGCGCCGGAGCGAGCGGTTGGCTTCGGCGCGATCTATGCCGCGATCCGCGCGCATGGCTCGCTCGATGTGGGATTGCCTGTCGGGCCCAACTTCTTTCTGTTCAGCGATCCCGCGCAGTGCAAGACCAGCCTGCTGAACGCCGGTTACGCCGCGCCCGTCGTTTCGGTCGTCCCCCAAGTGTGGCGGGTGCCCAGTGCAGAGGCTGCGGTCGAGACGATCCTACAGGCCACCGTGCGAGCGTCCGCCACGTTGCGCGCTCAGACGCCGAAGGCAAGAACGGCGATCGTTGCCGCGATCAAGCACAGGATCGAGGCTTATCGTGACGCCGATGGTTACGCGGTTCCGATGCCAGCGGTTGTGGCGTCAGCGAGAAAGCCCTGAGACCACCGGTCGCGGTGAAGCCGGCGCAACGCTTCCTCGCGGTCTCCGGGATTCTCACGTTCGCGTTTCTGGGTTCGGTGCAGGCCCTGTACGGTCCTCTGTTGCCCGGTCTCAGGGAAACATTCGTGCTCGATGCGGGCGCGGTCGGTCTGATCTTCACAGCGCACGGCCTCGGCGCGCTGCTTGGAATATTGATTCCAAGCTTCATGCGCGCACGGTCGTTCGCGAAACACTGGCTTGGGATCGCCAGCATCTTGCTGCTGATCGGAGCCGGCGGCGTAGCCTTGGCGCCGAGCTGGCCGGCGACGCTCGCGGCGGCGTTCGTGCTTGCCACCGGCTTCGGCATCCATGTGGTGAGGCTGAACAGCCTGTTCGTCGCTAGCTTCGGAACGCGCGGCATGACGATGCTGCAGTTGATTAACGCCGCATTCAGCATCGGATCGATTCTCGGGCCTTTCATAATCGGGCTCGCCGGCTCGGCGTCGCCGCGGCTGTTCGGCGTTGTCGCGGGCGTGGCGTTGGTACTGGCCCCGGTGAGCCTCGCGACGGACGCAAAGGTACGTCAGATCCTGACGGCGCCAGATGGCATGAATGCCGAGTCGAATGCACGGTCCGGCACGCGTGCGGGATCGCGCACGCTGCTGGCATTCGTGGCCTTGATGTGTCTGACAGTCGGCGTCGAGAATTCTCTGGCCGGCTGGATGACCACGTTGGCGCTGGCCGACGGCTTCTCGTTCGAGGCTGCGGCCAATCTGACGGCGGCATTCTTCGGAGCGATCTTCACCGGGCGCCTGGTCGCCGCCGCGCTCGGGCATCACTTGCCCGCGGCGTACCAGGTCATATCCGCGATCGCGTTCATCGCGATAGTCCTGTCGATCGCGATCGTCGCCGACACCGGGCCGATTGCATTCGCGCTGGCAGGGTTCGGCATCGCTCCGATCTTTGCCGCGACGCTGGTATGGCTGGGCCATCGGCTGCCAACCTCAGCGCACGCGAATACCATTGTGATTGCGGGAGCACTACTGGGTAGTGCGATCCTCCCGGCTTCGGTGGGGCGCGTGACCGCGCAACTAGGGACCGCCGCCGCTCCGCCGGCGATCCTGTGCATGGCGCTGGCCGCGCTCGCGGTCGCGCTCTGGGTGCATTTCGCGCGTGCGCGATGACTTCTAGTCGCGGCGACCCAGCACCAGATTGAACACCGACGAATCGACCGCCACCAGCGCACGCAGTCTTTCGTCGACCACGATCGACACGCGATCACCATAGCGGGCCAGGACGCGCAGCAGATCCTGCAGCGCCGGCAGATGCAGCGGCTGCAAGGCGTCGATCTGCAACGTCACTCTAGCGCGCGTGTCGCGCAGCAGCCGCTGCAGATACGGCGCAATGCGCGCGAAGAAGCGCTGGTCGGTCCGCTCCTTCAAGCCGATCGCGAGATCCGGGACCGCCATCTGCCGGAACGACAGCGTGATTCGGCCGGCTTCGACATCACTGGCGAACGCCCTCCGGACGTCGTCCACCCGATGCTCGAGCGTTCCGTCGCTCTCGCTGCGCGGAAACAGATATTGCTCGGCATAGAAGCGCATCGACAACCCGATGATCCAATCCGAGATCACCAGCGGGATTCGGCTCGGCGCGAGCCACGGCATCGTGCGCAGGAAATACCAGAGCCGCCTCGGGTCGCCGCGCAGCACGCCGCGCGTCAACAGCCTCCACACGATACCGAGCCGCTCCGCCCCGGAGTAGCCGCTGGTGTAGATCGGCGATTGCAGATAGCGCACTTTGTTACGGATGCGCAGCGCGATCTCCTTGTCGCTCAAAAGGCGCAGGTACAGATTCCGGTAGGCAGCCACCATCGCGTCGTAGCTCATGTTCTTCGGCATGATGTTGGTGGCGGCACGCGTGTTCTCGTTCTGCTCCGCGTCTGCGATCAGCCGGCCTTCCCGCTGGATGCGCTCATATAGCGGTGTCTTCGGCAATGCCGTCAGCAGGCCGATCATCGCCGACTGGATGCCCGCGTCGGTGATGAAACGGTACTGCAGCTCGAAGGTGTCGAGCGTGTCGTTGTCGAAGCCGATAATGAATCCGGCCAGGACGTCGATCCCGTTCTCGTAAATGCGGCGGACGGACGTGAGGATGTCTTCGTGCAGATTCTGCGTCTTCAGCGTTTCCTTCAGGCTGCCCGGGTCGGGCGACTCGATGCCGATGAACACCCAGCTGAAGTTGGCCTCGCGGAACAGTTGCAGCAGTTCCTTGTCTTGCGCGAGGTTGAGCGACGCTTCAGTGCCGAAGCTGAACGTGTATTGGTGTCGCTCCTGATACTCCTTCAAGTAGCGCAGCAGCTTCTTGCACAGCGGCAGATGGCCGATCAGATTGTCGTCGACGAAGAACACGCGGCGTACGCCCTGTGCGCGCAGCACGTCGAGTTCCGCACCGATCTGCTCGACACTCTTGGTGCGCGGCTTGCGCCCGAACATGACGATGATGTCGCAGAACTCGCAGCGGAACGGGCACCCGCGCGAGAACTGCATGGACATGCTCGAATAGCGTTGCAGCTTGAGCAGGTCGAAGCGCGGCACCGGCGAGTCCGCCAGCTCGACCGTGCCGGTTTCATGATACAGGCGCTTGGGCTCGCCGCGCTCGAAATCGGCGCAGAACTGCTTCCAGATATATTCGGCCTCCCCGGCCACGACGGTATCGGCCAGAGCCTCGTATTCCTCGGGGCACAGCGAACCGTAGCTGCCCCCGGCCACGACATAGTGGCCGCGGCTGCGATAGTACTCGAGCAATTCTCTTTGCCGCGGAAATTGCACACCCATCCCGCACACGCCGATGATGTCCGCCTCGGGTTCGAGCGGAACGGGCTCGATGTTTTCGTCGAGGATGGTCACCTGCCAGTGCGGAGGGCACAGCGCAGCGAGCGTGGCGAGACCGAGCGGCGGATTCCCCGCCCGCACGTGCGGGAGCACCTCCTCGATCGCCCACCGGAAGCTCCAGAAGCTTTCGGCAAAGCGCGGGTTGATCAACAGCAAGCGCATCGGAAGCGGCCCTTGTGGTCGGAGAAGCTCGCGGAGACGCTAGAGCGCCGCATAACCTTCAGGCGCGGCAACCGGAATCGAAGCTTCCCGCGCGGATTCGAGAGAGTGCAAGGTACCGGAAGATCATACGCTACATATCTTTCAGCTGTGTTGCGGTGCTCCGTCGTCTCCGAGCGGAACGCATCGGATCGGACTATGCTGCTGGCGTGCACTGCTCGCAATCGCTTCCACTCCCAAATGACCGAATACGCGATAAAGGTTCTGCTGTCCGCGCTGGTGATCGTGTTCGTGACCGAGCTCGCCAAGCGCAGCACCCTGGTCGGCGCCCTGATCGCTTCGCTGCCGCTCACGTCGTTGCTGGCGTTTGTTTGGCTCTACTGGGACACGCGCGATGCGTCCCGCGTCGCTGGGCTGTCGATCGATATCTTCTGGCTCGTCCTTCCCTCGCTCGCGCTGTTCCTGGTGCTGCCTTATCTGATTCGGCTCGGATGGGGATTCTGGATCAGTCTGCTTGCGGCCATGGCTGCGACAGTCGTGTGTTATGGAGTGACTGTTGTGGCGCTGCGAAAGTTCGGGTCGGGGTAGCGGTGTTCAGAAAGCCGTCGGAAATCCGCCTGGCCCCCTTTGCTGAAGGGGGATGCCCTGCGAGCGTCCGGAAGCGCTGGCGCTGGTGGCGCTCAACCCCCCTTTGACAAAGGGGGGCAGGGAGGATTTCCTCCTACGGGGCTACGCAACCGCAGGCATAACGAACGGATGCGCCTTCTCATACGCACGCGCCGCGCGCAGCACGAGCGGATCCGCGAACTTCGCGCCGACGATCTGCATCGCCACCGGTAATCCGTTCGTCACAAAGCCACACGGAACAGCGGCCGCCGGCTGCTGCGTCAAGTTGAACGCGTAAGTGAACGGCGACCATTGCCACCAGCGCTTCATCTCGGTATTCGGCGGCACTTCGTGATTCACCTCGAACGCGGTAGTCGCGAGCTGCGGCGTGACTAGCAGGTCGTACTGCGTATGCAGCAGGGCCATGCGCCGGCCGAAATTCTCGCGATCCTTCTCAAGTCTGCGGTAATCGAGCGCACTGAGGTGAAAGCCCGGCTCCGCCAGGTCGAGCAAAGGCGGATCGACCTGCGCGCGCTGCTCGGCGCTCATCGGTCCTACGCCGAGTGCGAGCGCCACCGACCACATCGGCTGCATGATCGCGATCGGGTCTTCGAGCGCGAGGTCGATCTCTTCCACGTGAGCGCCAAGGCGCCCGAGCTCCTTCACGGCATTGTCGACGAGAGCGGCGACTTCGCGGTCGACCTTCGCGTAACCGAGCGTGCGGCTGTAAGCGATGCGTGCACCTTTGATGCCGCCTTCGAGCTCGGCGCGATAGTCGATGTCGAGCTTCGGATAGGAGTACCAGTCGCGGATGTCAGGGCCGGCCATGACGCTCAGCATCAGCGCCGCCTCCGAAACCGTCTGCGTCATCGGACCTTGATGCCAAAGCGTCAGCGCCGGCGAGTGGGGGTGGACCGCCACGACGCCGAACGTCGGCTTGAAGCCGAAGATGCCCGTGAAGCCCGCGGGAATGCGGATCGATCCACCGCCATCGGTGCCTAGATGCAGAACACCGAACCGCAACGCCGCTGCAACGGCTGCACCGCCGCTACTGCCTCCCGGTGTGAGGCGCTCGTCCCAGGGGTTGCGCGTCACGCCGGTCAGCGGACTGTCGGTGACGCCCTTCCAGCCGAACTCGGGCGTCGTTGTCTTGCCGAGAAACACCGCACCTTGCGCGCGCATGCGAGCTACCGGGGGCCCGTCCTCTGCACTGGGCGCGGGATCGGTCGTGCGCGAGCCGCGCCGTGTCGGCCAGCCTTTCACCGTCACCAAGTCTTTGACCGTCGCTGGCAAGCCATCGATCAAACCTGCGGGATCGCCTTTCTGCCAGCGCGATTCAGACGCTCGCGCATCTCTGAGAGCCGCTTCGGGATCGGCGATCACGAACGCGTTGTATCTAGGGTTCAGCCGCTCGATGCGCGCAAGCGTCGCCTTGACGACTTCGACCGGCGACAACCGCTTCGCCCGATACAGCTCGATCAACTCGGCAGCGGTATGGTTCAGGATATCTTCGGACACGGCGTGCTCCGCAAGAATTGAAAACGGGCGAGACACAACGTGTCCCGCCCGCAATTGTGCGCTGAGCGCCCCGACTTCCGCTATGTCGCGGAACCGGGGCGCACGGAACGTGTTACGCCTTGCTCTTCAACCCCTCGAGTATCGCGTCCGGTGTGATGGGCATGTGCCTGACGCGCACGCCGACAGCGTTGTAGATCGCGTTCGCAACGGCGGGCGCAACCACCGTCGAAGACGGCTCACCGAGTCCGCTCGGATGGCGGCCGGACTGGATGAGTTCGACGTCGATCGTCGGTACGTCGGCGAGCCGGATCGGCTTGTACTCGTGGAAATTGCTCTGCTCGATTGCGCCGTTCTTGTAGGTGAGCCGCTCGGACATGACCTGGCTGGCCCCCCACAATGCCGCGCCCATCACCTGCGCCTTGGCGTTGACCGGATTGATCACAGTGCCGGGGTCCGTCGCGATCGTGAGCCGGTTGATGCGATACGTGCCGGTCTTCGGATCGACCGTCACTTCCGCGATGCCCGCGACCCACGTCGGGCTCTGCCGCTCCTCGGCTGATGAAACCGCGATGCCCATCGCGCTATTCGGTGGCAGCTTCTTCGTGCCGTATCCCGCTTTCTTCGCAGCGGTCTGCAGGCAGTTCGCGAGACGCAGCGCGCCACCGACCGTCGCGGACTCGTACTGCGGCCAGGAGTTTTCGTTCGGCCACGGCAGCGAGATCCACAGGCGGTCCATGTAGTAGTCGGACGGCGTGCCGGGTGCATAGCCGCTGTTCGGAATGCCGCGGTTACCGCCTTTTCCGTTCAGCATGGACAGCCGGAACTCGAGCGGATCGCGCTTCAGCGCATGCGCGACCTCGTCCATGAACGACTCGACAACGAACATGTTGTACGAGTTGGACACGGTGCGTAGCGCGCTGGCCTGCACCGCCCAAGTCGTGCGATCGCTGTCCCACGCCCGCACGCGGTGATTCGGCACGTAATACCAATGGTCGCTGCCGCCGATCGACCATTGATCGATGTCCTGCTTCTTGGCGTCCCACGAGTCGAGCTGCAACCAGTCGGTGCCGTACTTCTTGCCGACGAAGAAGCGCGGGCCCATCCAGCCGCAGCAGATGTCGTGGTTCATCGCAACCAGCTTGCCGTCCTTCAAGCCGGCCTTCAGTTTGTGGAACGTCGGTGTGCGCGGGAAGCTCGTCGCGAATGTCGATTCGCGCGTCTGGATCAGCTTGACCGGGCGTCCCGACTCTTTTGCGCAATACGCGGCCGCGAGAATCTCGTCGTAGTCCTGCTTGCCGCCGAAGCCGCCGCCGAGGACGTATTCGTGCACGAAGATCTTGATGTCCTCGGGCTTCTGGTTGAGCACCTTCGACAGGTAGGCGCTCAACGTCATGCGTGCGAACGACGTGCTTTGCGTGCCGACATAGACGTGCCATGCGCCGTCGACGAATTGCACCGTCGCGTTGAGCGGCTCCATCGTTGCATGGCAGACCATGTCCGAGCTGTATTCCATCTCGAGGACCTTATCCGCGCCGGCGAGTCCCTTGTCTACGTCGCCCTCCAGCACCCAGGCGGCGCCTTCGTCGGTCTTCTCGATCTTCTCGGAGAACTCCTCGAAGATGTCGTTCAAGCTGAGCCTGCCGTACGGACCCGGGTCGACTTCGACCTTCAGCGCCTTGGTGGCTTTCATCGCGGCCGGGAACGACTCGGCCAGTGCGACCACCCAGCCGGTGCACTTGCCGAGCGTGTTATCGACGATCACGGCCTTCACGAAGCCCGGGATCTTGCGCGCCTCGGAATCATCGACGCTGGTGATTTTGGAGCCGTAGCGCGTGCGCGGAATCACGAGCGCGCCGTACAGCATGTTGGGCAGAAACACATCGATGCCGTATTTGGCCTGGCCGTTGGTCTTGGACGGGATGTCCACCGCCGGAATGGACTTGCCGATGATCTTGTAGCTGCCGAACGGCTTGATCTTGATCGCCTTAAAGTCGTCGGGATACGAGAACTTCTGGTCGATCGTGACCTTCTGTAAAATCTCTCCGTAGCCGATTGACTTGCCACTCTTGTCGATCACACGGCTGTTCTCCGCGCGGCAGTCGGCGGGCTTCGCGCCGAGGACTTTTGCGCCAGCCTCGATCAATGCCATGCGCCCGGCCGCGCCGGCGCGCGACAAGCGATCGAACTCGGTCGTGATGCTTCCGCTGTTCACGGTGTACGCGAGACCGTAAATCGCGAAGTTCTCCACGCTTTCGAGCGGCGTGTCGAGCCGCACATCTTCCCATTTGACTTCGAGCTCTTCCGCGATGATCTGCGCGAGGCCGGTGCCGATGTGCTGCCCCATCTCGGCCTTCACGATGTGCATCGTGGTCTTGCCGTCGGGCGTGATCGTGAACCAGATCGAAGGCGTGAACCCAGGCATGCCCGATCCGATTGCCGCTTGCGCATTGCCGCTCTCGACCAGGCTCGGCAAGCCGATGCTCATGAAGGTACCGGCCGCAGTGGCCGCGGAGCGCACGAGGAAGTCGCGCCGAGTCATTCCGGGTTGGTTGGCGTTAGGCATGTTTCGACCCCTCCTTCATGATCTCGGAGGCGCGCTTCACGGCGCCGACGATGCGCGGATAGGTGGCGCAGCGGCACAGGTTGCCGTTCATGCTTTCGACGATCTGCTGGTCGCTCGGGGCCGGATTCGCCGACAGCAGCGCCGCTGCCTGCATGATCTGACCGGACTGGCAGTAGCCGCATTGTGGAACCTGATGCTCCACCCACGCCTGTTGCACGGGGTGCGCGTTGGACGGATGGAGACCCTCGATGGTGGTGATCAGCGCGCCCTCGGCTTCGCCGACCGTGACCGAACAGGAGCGCACGGCCTGACCGTTGATGTGCACCGTACAGGCGCCGCACACGCCG
>Ga0105237_10009279_pt1 | contig 10544 bp, 10 predicted proteins | sample KBSC24metaG_FD_81520 | JGI IMG/M metagenome (GOLD analysis project Ga0105237, IMG submission 81520) | Corn rhizosphere microbial communities from Kellogg Biological Station, Michigan, USA - KBS C2-4 metaG | ecosystem: Host-associated > Plants > Roots > Rhizosphere > Soil | place: Michigan, USA... | reverse complement strand
CTCGCGGATCACATCCGTCCACCAGCTCGCCATGGTGTAGAGCACGCCGATGGTGCCGATGCCGAAAATGATCGGCGCCGCCACGAACAGATGATGCATCCAGGTGATCGCGCCGACCGCCATGATGAAGGCCGAGACGGCGCCGACAATCGGCCACGGGCTCGGATCGACGAGGTGGTAGTCGTGATGCTTGACTTGGGCCGTAGCCATTGCGGTCTCTCCGTTAGCGGCGCCTGACGTAACAGGCACGTATTCGTCTCAAAAATCAAATCCCGGGATATCCGGGATTCCCGATTTCAAAGGTTTCCCTTCGGCTTATCCGGTTCGCTCGCCGCCAGCGGCTTCGCTGCCTGCTCGCGCACGGGGTAGAACGTATAGGACAGCGTGATGGTGTTCAGCCCGTCGTTTTCGCTGTCCGCGGCAAGCTTGGGATCGACGTAAAACACCACCGGCATCTCGCGCTTTTCGCCCGCCGCCATGGTCTGTTCGGTGAAACAGAAGCAGTTGATCTTCTGGAAATACGCACCGACCGTCAGCGGCGCCACATTGTAGGCCGCCTGCCCGGTCGTCGTCCGCGCCGACTGGTTGGTCACGGTGTAGAATATGGTGACGACTTCGCCGATCCTGACATTGACTTCGGTCTGCTCGGGCTCGAATTTCCACGGCAGCCCGGGCGCGACATTGGCATCGAAGCGCACCGCGATCTTTCGCGCCAGCGGGGCCGATGATGGCGCGGAGGTCGCGACCTGGGTGGTGCCGTTGAAGCCGGTGGCGCGGCAGAACCAGTTGTAGAACGGCACCGCCGCGTAGGACGCGCCGACCATCAGCACCACCACAAATCCGCAGATCGCAGCCACCGCCGCGTCGCGACCCAGGCCGCGACGCGTAACTGGCTCGCGGCGCGCGGCCGCTTTCTGGCTTGTGGTCAGCACTTGCGGCATCGCAGGCTCGTTCTCCATATCTTTCACATCGGCCGCACTAGGACAGCCGGCCCCTTGACGATGGTGACCGCGAAAAACAGCACGACCAGGACGCCGAGCGCCAGCGCGATGGCGATCGAACGCTGGCGGCGGCTCTTCTTCTGCGCCTCGGTGAGGACGATTCCATTTGGCTCCTGCTTGCCTGCCATTGCCTTGCCATGCGCTCCCTACCAGATCGATGGTGCGACGGCATGGGCGACAACCTCGAGCAGCAACGTCGCGAACAGCCCAAACAGATAAAGGATGGAGAACGCGAACAGTTTTCGCGTTGCGCGCAGCGCTTCGCTCCCTTCACGACGGCGGTAGACGTTGATCGCGAGCGCCAGCATGACGCCGCCGAGAACCAGCGAAGTCACGCCATAGACGGCGTCGAAATAGCCAAGCGGCCACGGCGCGAAGGCGACCGCGACCAGCACCAATGTATAAAGCAGGATCTGCAGCCGCGTCGCGTCGGGACCGGCGACGACCGGCAGCATCGGGACGCCTGCGCGCGCGTAGTCGTCGCTGCGAAACAGCGCCAGCGCCCAGAAATGCGGCGGGGTCCAGAAGAAGATGATCAGAAACAGCAGCAGCGGCTCGATCGACAGCGAGCCGGTCGCCGCCGCCCACGCCACCACCGGCGGCAGCGCGCCGGCGGCGCCGCCGATCACGATGTTCTGCGCGGTCCAGCGCTTCAGCGCCATGGTGTAGATCACGACATAGAAGAAGATCGTGAACGCCAGCAGCCCGCCGGCGAACCAGTTGACGAGGATTCCGAGCGTCATCACTGAAAAGAACGCCAGCGTCATGCCGAACGTCAGCGCTTCCGGCCGGGTGACGCGCCCTCGCGGGATCGGCCGGTTGGCGGTGCGCGTCATCTTGGCGTCGATATCGCTCTCGTACCACATGTTTAGCGCGCCCGAGGCACCGGCGCCGACCGCAATGCAAAGGATCGAGGTGAATGCCAGCACCGGATGGAAGTGGCCCGGCGCTAGCACGAGGCCGACCAGCGCGGTAAAAATCACCAGCGACATTACCCGCGGCTTCAACAGCGCGATGTAGTCGGCAACATCGGCCTCGGAAATCCGGGGCGACAGCTCGATGGCGTTGTGATCGACAACCGACAAGTTGGTCTCGCTTCCTAAGATCGTGATCCGATCAGATTGATCGGATTACGATCCAGGTTCTTTGTTTGAGCATGATCTCTTCGGAAAACCGGTTCCCACTTTTCCGGATCATGCTCCTACTGCACGCGCGGCAGCACCTCGAACTGATGGAACGGCGGCGGCGACGGCAGCGTCCATTCCAGCGTGGTGGCGCCCGCTCCCCACGGATTGTCGGCGGCCTGTTCCTTTCGCACGAAGGCATCGACCAGACCCCAGATGAAGATCAGCACGCCGAACCCTGAGATGTAGGAGCCGAGCGAGGACACCAGATTCCAGCCGGCGAACGCGTCAGGATAATCGACATAGCGGCGCGGCATGCCGGAGAGGCCGAGAAAGTGCTGCGGGAAGAACACCAGATTGACGCCGACGAAAGTGAACCAGAAGTGCAGCTTGCCGATGGTCTCCGAATACATGTAGCCGGACATTTTCGGGAACCAGTAGTACCAGCCGGCAAAGATCGCGAACACCGCGCCGAGCGACAGCACATAGTGGAAATGCGCAACCACGTAATAGGTATCCTGCAACACGCGGTCGACGCCGGCGTTCGCCAGCACGACGCCGGTGACGCCGCCAAGGGTAAACAGGAAGATGAAGCCAATCGCCCACAGCATCGGCGTCTTGAACTCGATCGAGCCTCCCCACATGGTGGCGATCCAGGAGAAGATCTTCACGCCGGTCGGCACCGCGATCACCATGGTCGCGGCGACGAAATAGGCCTGCGTCGCACTGGACATGCCGACCGTGTACATGTGGTGGGCCCACACCACAAAGCCGATGCCGCCGATCGCGACCATCGCATAGGCCATGCCGAGATAGCCGAACACCGGCTTCTTCGAAAAGGTCGAGACGATCTGGCTGATCATGCCGAAGCCGGGAATGATCAGGATGTAGACTTCTGGATGGCCGAAGAACCAGAACAGATGCTGGAACAGCACGGGGTCGCCGCCGCCCTCGGCAGAGAAGAACGTGGTGCCGAAATTGCGGTCGGTCAAAAGCATGGTGATGGCGCCGGCCAGCACCGGCAGCGCCAGCAACAGCAGAAACACCGTCACCAGGATCGACCACACGAACAGCGGCATCTTGTGCAGTGTCATGCCGGGGGCGCGCATGTTGAAGATCGTGGTGATGAAGTTGATGGCGCCGAGGATCGAGGAGGCGCCGGCCAGATGGATCGACAAAATGGCGAAATCGACCGCCGGTCCCGGATGGCCCGAGGTCGATAGCGGCGCGTACATCGTCCAGCCGGTGCCAACGCCGTTGGCGCCAGGCTCACCCTCGACGAAGGTCGAGATCAAAAGCAGCGCGAACGAAGCCGGCAGCAGCCAGAACGAGATGTTGTTCATGCGCGGGAACGCCATATCGGGCGCGCCGATCATCAGCGGCACAAACCAGTTGCCGAAGCCGCCGATCATCGCCGGCATCACCATGAAGAAGATCATGATCAGGCCGTGCGAGGTCACGAACACGTCATAGGTGTGGGTTTCGTGGAAAATCTGTATGCCGGGATACATCAGCTCGATGCGGATCATGATCGACATCGCCGCGCCGATGATGCCGGCGATGATGGCGAACACCAGGTACATCGTGCCGATGTCCTTGTGGTTGGTCGAATAGACGTAACGCCGCCAGCCGGTCGGGTGGTCGTGCGCGTGATCGTCATGCGCGTGGGCGTGATCGGTATGAGCCGGTGTCGCTGTTGCCATTTTCAAATCCTGCCTTGCAGTCCTTCGGACCCTGCGGTCCCGTCGCCCTTGTCTCGTCGCTGCGCGTGAAGCGTATGGCTTACTGCGCCGCCGCGCCCGCTGAAGCGAACGAGTTCGCCGCCGCGGCCGCAAATTTCTTCTTCGCGGTCTCAACCCAGGCCGCGAATTCCTGATCGTTGACCACCCGCACGGCGATCGGCATGAAGGCGTGATCCTTGCCGCACAGCTCCGAGCACTGGCCGTAGAACATGCCGAGCTTGGTGGCCTTGAACCAGGTTTCGTTGAGGCGGCCGGGGATCGCATCGATCTTGATGCCGAACGCCGGCACCGCGAAGGAATGGATGACATCGGCGCCGGTGGTCTGAATCCGGACCACCTTGTTCACAGGCACCACCATCTCGTTATCGACGCCGAGCAGCCGCGGCTTCTTGTCTTGGGCCAGCAGCGAATCGAATTCGAACTTGCCGTTGTCGGGATAGGCGTAGCTCCAGTACCACTGCTTGCCGGTCGCCTTGATCGTCAGGTCGGCTTTCGGAATATCGAGCTGCAGAAACAGCAGTTTGAACGATGGTATCGCGATGGCCACAAGGATCAGCACCGGGATCAGGGTCCAGGCGACCTCGATCAGGGTGTTGTGCGTGGTCCTGGACGGGACCGGATTGGCCTTGGCGTTGAACTTCACCACCACGATCACCAGCAGCCCCAGGACGAACAGCGTGATGATCGTGATCGTGACGAGTAGCCAGTTATGAAACCAGGTGATGTCGTCCATCACCTGGGTGGCCGATTCCTGCAGCTTGTATTCCCACGGCGCGGGCTGCCCCAATTCGGCGAATGCCGTCCCGGAGGCGGCCAGCGCAACGCCGGCCACCGCCAACCCCAGCAACCGCCGGCCCATTTGGCCCTTCGACATCTTCATGCCGCTCGCGCTCCCTTGATAGAACCTCAAAGCACTCCGCCGGACGGCGGGAAATGCTGCACGATCCGCCCCCCTGACGAACGGCCTTGGGATGTACTTGTAGGAGTACCTTGGCCAGATCGCTAGACGCCGAAATCCAGCCTCTCAAACCATAATTCTTAGCCTCTCGCAATGCAGTAGTACGACGCGGAGCGAGGCGTCACTGGCTAATCTGCCGCCATCACATTTTCCCGTGAAATCAGGCAAAAGCGCAACTTTTGCACCTCGCCGCCGCTTGACAGGGGGATTGCCCGATGTAGGCACGGACGGGCTGTTCCACAGGAACCTGATTCGCGACCTCTGGAGCGGCCCATCCCGGCGCAAGGCTGGCCCGAAGGCCGCCTTCAAGGCGCCGTCATTGCCATATCAGTCGAGTGCCGGACCGACTGCCAAAGGAATATCAAGGGATCGACCCCGATGGGGCCTTCGAAACACAGGGTGAGAAGCACTGCCAGCCGCGGCAATCCGTTTGCGGCCGGTTTCGGCCGCCGGCTGGGCGCAAGTTTGACCGCTGCAGGTCTCATCCTCGCGTTCTTTCTCGGCCTGACCGCGGCTGCCAGCGCCCAAGGCGCGGTGCGGTCGGTGCATGGCGACTGGCAGATCCGCTGCGACACCCCGCCGGGCGCGCAAGGCGAGCAGTGCGCCCTGATCCAGAGCGTGGTAGCGGAAGACCGCTCCAATGCCGGCCTCACCGTGATCGTACTGAAGACCGCCGATCAGAAGAGCAAGCTGATGCGGGTGGTGGCGCCGCTCGGCGTGCTTCTGCCGTCGGGGCTTGGTTTGAAACTCGACAATGTCGACGTCGGCCGCGCCGGTTTTGTCAGATGCCTGCCCAATGGCTGCGTGGCCGAAGTGGTGATGGACGACAAGCTTCTCGGTCAGCTCCGTACCGCCAAGACCGCGACTTTTATCATCTTCGAGACCCCGGAAGAGGGCATCGGCTTCCCGTTGAGTTTGAACGGGCTTGGCGAGGGGTATGACAAGTTGCCGTGAGGCAATGGGCCTCGCTGCGCGAACCTTGGGCAGGCCCTCCCTTTTTCTCCCGATCATGCCTATCTTGTTCTCGTCGTTCCCGCGAACGCAGGGACCCACAACCCGAGGTTACCAAGTTGTAAGGCGACCGTTCCGCAGGTTCTCGCCTAACACACTAAAGCCTGTGGTTATGGGTCCCTGCGTTCGCAGGAAAGACTAGAAAAATTTGGAGCCCTCATGACCCCCACAACTTCCCTGCTCGACCGCGCCAATCTCGACCGCGATTCCGTGCGCCATCAGGTCGCGCGGGGCTTACAGGGCGCCGACGACGGCGAGTTGTTCCTCGAATACGCCCAGACCGAAGCGCTGATGTTCGATAACGGCCGGCTGAAACAGGCGACCTACGACACCTCGCAGGGTTTTGGACTTCGCGCGGTCAAGGACGACGCGGTCGGCTATGCGCATTCCTCCGACGTCTCGCTGCCGGCGCTGATCCGCGCCGCGGATGCTGTCGCAGCAGTGCGCGGCGGCTATAGCGGGAATTTTGCCGCGGCGCCCGCGCATACCAATGTGCGTCTTTATGGCGACGACAATCCGCTGGACGCGCCGGGCTTCGAGTCAAAAGTAAAACTGCTCGCCGAAATCGACGCTTACGTGCGCGACAAGGATCCGCGGGTGCGGCAGGTCACGGTCAGCCTCGGCGCAACCTGGCAGGTGGTGGAAATCCTCCGCCCCGACGGCGAGACCTATCGCGACATCCGCCCGCTGGTACGCGTCAATATTTCGGTGGTCGCAGGACAAGGCGATCGCCAGGAAAGCGGCAGCAAGGGCTATGGCGGCCGCGAAGGCTATGCGCGCTTCATCGACACCAAGGCTTGGCGCGAGGCCGCCGACGGCGCGATCCGCGAGGCGCTGGTCAACCTTGAATCGGTGCCGGCGCCCGCCGGCGAAATGGATGTGGTGCTGGGGGCCGGTTGGCCCGGCGTGATGCTGCACGAGGCCGTCGGCCATGGGTTAGAGGGCGATTTCAACCGCAAACAAACTTCCGCCTTCGCCGGCCTGATGGGCCGACAGGTCGCGGCCAAGGGCGTCACCGTGGTCGATGACGGCACCATGGCGTCGCGGCGCGGCTCGCTGTCGATCGACGACGAAGGTACGCCGACCAACCGCACCGTGCTGATCGAGGACGGCATCCTGGTCGGCTACATGCAGGACCGCCAGAATGCCCGGCTGATGAACATGAAGCCGACCGGCAACGGGCGCAGGCAGGGCTATGCGCATGTGCCGATGCCGCGCATGACCAACACCTATATGCTGGCAGGCCGGCGCGATCCGGCCGAAATTCTCGCTTCCGTCAAAAACGGCATCTATGCCGCCAATTTCGGCGGCGGCCAGGTCGACATCACCTCGGGCAAATACGTGTTCCAGTGCACCGAGGCCTACAAGATCGAGAACGGCAAGCTCGGTGCGCCGCTGAAGGGCGCGATGCTGATCGGCAACGGGCCGACCGACCTGCACCGCATCACCATGATCGGCAACGATCTGGCGCTGGATACCGGCATCGGCACCTGCGGCAAGAACGGCCAGGGCGTGCCGGTTGGCGTCGGCCAGCCCACGCTGCGGATGGAGCGGATTACCGTCGGAGGAACCGGCTGATGAGCGCCAACAATCAAACTGTCGCCGCGAAGAAGCAGGGCTGGCGCGGCCAATTCGTCCAGCTGGCAGCGATCGTGCTCGCGGTTTTCGTCGCCAAGGGCGCGCTCGCCGAGCCGTTCTACGTGCCGTCGGGCTCGATGGAGCCGACGCTGCTGATCGGGGACGCGCTACTGGCGTCGAAATACCCTTACGGCTACGGCACCGCCTCGCTGCCTATCCAGCTCAACTTGCCCGAGAGCGGACGCGTGTTCGGCGAAACGCCGAAGCTTGGCGATGTCGTGGTTTTCCGCTGGCCGGGCGACCGCTCGCAGGCCTGGGTCAAGCGCGTCGTCGGGCTGCCCGGCGATCGCATCCAGATGCGGCAGGGCCAGCTCTTCATCAACGACCATGCGGCGTCGCTGAAGCCCGATGGCAGAGGCGAAGCCGAAGACGGCAACGGCGCAGTCGAGCCGGCCTATCGCTACATCGAGACTTTGCCCAACGGGGTAGCGCATGCGATTTTCAAGGTTCGCGACAATGGCCGGCTCGACAACACGCCTGAGGTGACGGTGCCGCCGGACCATTTGTTCGTGATGGGCGACAACCGTGACAACTCCGCCGACAGCCGCGTGACAGTGCGCGACGGCGGCGTCGGGCTGTTGCCGATCGATAATCTGGTCGGCCGCGCCGACGCCGTGGTCGGATCATGGGACCTCGGCATCCGCAGCCAGCCGGTATGGACCTGGCTGTCCGGTTTCCGCGTCGCGCGGTTTTTCACCGCGGTGCATTGAGGGCCGGCCCTTATGGTGAGCAGGCGCGTGAGCGCCGTCTCGAACCATGAGGCCACCCGACGAAACTGCGGCTGCGAATAACCCTTACCGCACCACGCCCGAAATATATCCGGCCTTGCGCCGCGGCGGCTTGATGTCTTTTTTCAGAAAACAGCGCGCGTCCTTTCCGACATATCCCGGCCGCGCATAGGTCCAGTCCCGGCATTTGTTGTCGCCCACACAGGCCGCCTTGCAGGCCTCGTCGCCGTCGCTGCTCTTCAGATCGAAATTGCGGTAGTCGCCGCCCACGCGGTCGATCGAAATTTCCTCAGCGCTGTTGCGCGGCTCCACCACGCCGGCGCCGCGCACGCCCGAGACGCAGCAATTGTCCTGGGTGCGCGCAGGCACGTTGCTCTTCAACCAGCACACCGCGCCGCCGGCAACGTCGGTGGGGTAGTTGAAGCTCCATGCCCGGCAGCGCCGGTCGCGCTCGCACACCAACGCACAATCCGCCGGATCGCGGGAGGCGACCAGCGAACTCGAATAATCGCCCCCGGGACGATCGAAATTGGCCTGGGCTTGGGCCGGTCGCGTAGCCGTGGCGGCCGCTGAAACAGCGAGCGCCACCAACCACGCGCTGAGTAGGCGGCCTTTCCACATACGCGAGTGCTTTCAACTGGTTGGACCGCATCGATGCGCGACAAGCCATTTGATCGCCATCAACCTGTACGGTGGATGAACGGCACAAATGGCCCTCCGCTAAAGCCGATCAACGGTCTGATCTAGAACGCGTATTCCTCATAGGCCGGTTCCACCGAACCGCGCCACGGGCCATGGAATTTCTCCAGCATCTCCTCGGCCGGCGTGCGTCCGGAATCGATGATCCGCTCCAGCGGCTCGAGATGACGGCTCTCGTCACGGCCAAGGTGATCGACGCGGCCGCGCCGCCGCAGTCCCGAATGCGACAGCATCACGCATTCCCTGGCGATTTCGAACAGATAGCGGTCCCTGATCCTGGCCTTGAAGCCGAGGCGCGGCACGTCGTCGCGCAACGCCTGACGCTCGTGGGCATTCCAGTGTCTGACGAGGTCCCATGCCGCGTTCAGGCTGGTGTCGTCGTAGAGCAATCCGACCCAAAACGCCGGCAGCGCCGGCAGCCGTCCCCACGGCACGCCGTCGGCGCCGCGCATTTCCAGATAGCGCTTCAACCGCACCTCCGGGAAAATCGTCGAAAGGTGATTGGCCCAGTCCGACAGCGTCGGACGCTCGCCGGGAAGGGAATTGTTCCTGCCCTCGAAGAAGGCTCGAAACGACGAACCGGCGACATCGATATATTGGTCGCCGCGCTTGACGAAATACATCGGCACGTCGAGTGCATAATCGACCCAACGCTCAAACCCCATGCCGTCCTCAAATGCCCACGGAATCATGCCGGCGCGTGCATTGTCGGTATCGCGCCAGATTTCGGAGCGGAACGACAGGAAGCCGTTGGGCTTGCCCTCGGTGAACGGCGAATTGGCAAACAGCGCGGTGGCCACCGGCTGCAGCGCAACCGATACCCGCAATTTCTTGACCATGTCGGCTTCCGACGAAAAATCGAGATTGGTCTGCACCGTGCAGGTCCGGTACATCATGTCGAGGCCGTATTTGCCGACTTTCGGCATGTAGTCGGTCATGATCTTGTAGCGGCCCTTGGGCATGACCGGAATCTGCGCCCGCGACCATGACGGCGTCATGCCGAGCCCGAGAAAGCCGATGTCGAGGGGGCTTGCGATCTCGCGCACCTGCGCCAGGTGCGCCATCAGTTCGGACTGGGTTTGATGCACGGTTTCGACCGGCGCGCCCGACAGTTCGAATTGTCCGCCGGGCTCCAGCGAAATCGCGCCGCCGCCGGTGACGTCATACAGTCCGATGATGTTGCCGCGCTCCACGATCGGCTCCCAGCCGAGCAAGAGCTTCATGCCTTCCAGCAGCGCGCCGATGCCGCGTGCGCCTTCGTAAGCGACGGGACGATGGCCCTCGATCGTGAACGGCGTTTTTTCGTGTTCGGTGCCGATCCGGAATTCGGAAGCTGGCTTTGCGCCCGCTTCCAGCCACGCGACCAACTCGTCGCGCGATTGCAGCGGCGTCATATCGATCTGGTCACGCGCCATAGAAATTCCGAATAAAGGGCGCTTCGACCGAACGCGCGCGGTGTCGGGGGCATCCACGAACCCACCGGTGCGGGGATGCTGTAAGTGAAAACAATATCATCGTGCCGGCGCGGCGTCTCTTGCGGCGGGCGCCTGCGGCTCATCGCAGGAGCAGCCCAACCGGTCGAGCAGACCGCAGAGCCTCAACGCGTCCGCATCCGACAGTTTCGAGCCCACATGCTTTTCGAT
>Ga0105237_10009277_pt1 | contig 10546 bp, 9 predicted proteins | sample KBSC24metaG_FD_81520 | JGI IMG/M metagenome (GOLD analysis project Ga0105237, IMG submission 81520) | Corn rhizosphere microbial communities from Kellogg Biological Station, Michigan, USA - KBS C2-4 metaG | ecosystem: Host-associated > Plants > Roots > Rhizosphere > Soil | place: Michigan, USA... | reverse complement strand
GGTGAGAGTATGAAACATGCCGTCATCACGGGCGGCGCCAGTCCCGAGGGTATCGGCTGGGCAACGGCACTCGCTCTGGTGGAGGATGGATTCGAAGTCACCGTCACGGGTGTCTCGCCTGAAGAGATCCACAGCACACCCCAACATGCCGCCATCAAAGCGGTCGTGCTCGATGTGCGCAACGAGCTCGCCGTGGACGCACTCTTCAAGAAACTGGATCGCCTCGACGCGTTGATCAATTGCGCCGGCCTTGCGGATCCGGGCAACGAGTTCAGCGCGAGCGGATTTGCACGTACGGTCGATATCAACCTCACCGGCACGATGCGCTGCTGCCTGGCGGCACGAGCGCTGCTCACCCAATCCAACGGCGCCGTGGTGAACGTGGCCTCCCTGTACGCCATATTTGGAAGCGCCATAGCGCCCGGCTATTCGGCAAGCAAGGGAGGCGTCGTCCAACTCACCAAGTCGCTGGCGGTGGCCTGGGCACCGGATGTCCGGGTCAATGCCGTTGCCCCCGGGTGGATCAAGACGGGGATGGCCCGCCCTGTCTGGCAGGACCCCGTATGGGGACCCGCCATCACAGCGCGCACGCCCATGCGCCGCTTTGGTGAGCCAGCCGAATTAGCAGATCCCATCCGTTTCCTCTGCTCGCGAGCCGCGCGGTTCATAACGGGCGTCACGCTGCCAGTGGATGGCGGCTATTGCTGCGCGGGTTGAGCTCGTTGGGTTGGCGAGATACTTGGCGACATACAGAGGGACACTCCGTGGCATGGTTGGATGGCGATGTAGCGTTGATCACGGGAGGCGGCTCGGGCCTTGGGCGGGCTTTGGTAGCCCGTTTCATCCAGGAAGGCTGCCAGGTGGCGGTGCTGGAAGCCTCCCACGAGAAGGCTACTGCCCTCACGCGCGATTTTGCGGGTAAGGTCACGGTCGTCGTGGGCGACGTGCGTTCGTTGAGTGACAACCGTCGCGCCGTTGATGCGGCCCTCGACCGGTTCGGCAAGCTCGATGTGCTGGTTGGCAACGCCGGCATCATGGATCTTCCAACCCTGCTGACCCAACTCCCCGAGGACCGCTTGGACGCGGCCTTTGACGAGGTGATGGGCGTCAACGTCAAGGGCTACATCCTCGCTGCCTACGCCGCCGCGCCGCACCTGGTCAAGACTCGCGGCAGCATCGTGTTCACAGCCTCGTCAGCGTCTTTCATTCCCGGCGGAGGTGGCATTTTCTACACGGCCTCCAAACATGCCGTCGTGGGTGTGGTGCGCGAGCTCGCTTACCAATTCGCACCGGACATCCGGGTCAATGCGATCGGACCCGGCCCGATGCGCACCGACTTGAGAGGCAGTCGGGCCTTGGGCATGCAAAACACGGTCTTCTCCCCGCAAGTCGCCGCGATCGCCGACGCAGTGAAAAGTGCATTTCCGCTGCCTTGCATGGAGCCCGAGGACTACACGGGACTGTATGTCGCGTTGGCCTCTCGAGCCAACGCCGCCACCACGACCGGAGAGGTCATCAACGCGGCCGACGGCCTGGGGATTCGCGGCACGATGGCCGTGACCGGCAAAGCGGCCAGGGTGCCTGAGGGTCGATTGTAAGGGGTCTCATGAAGATCTATCGCCTCGAGGAATTCAAGGGTCCAGCCGGCTTGGTGCTCAAGGAGGAGGCGATCCCGCGGCCGGGCCCGCGCGAGCTCCTCATCCGCTTGCGGGCTTCATCGCTGAATTTTCGCGATGGAATGCTCTTGAGCGGCGCCTTCGGGCCACTCGTACAACCAGGGGTGGTCCCGCTCTCGGACGGCGCCGGTGAAGTCGTAGAGGTCGGGGATGGGGTGACCCGATTCAAGACGGGCGATCGCGTGATGCCGATCTTCAATCGTCACTGGACCGCCGGCAAGCGACCTACCGAGATGTCGAAAGTCCTCGGACTGGGCGCCGAGACGGATGGCACCCTACGGGACTACATGGTCGTGAATGAGGAGGCGGCCACCCTCATTCCGCCCCATCTGAGCTTTGAAGAAGCGGCCAGCCTGCCGTGTGCCGCCGTGACAGCCTGGTGCGCCCTGGTGGGTCAACAGCCCCTCTATCCGGGAGAGACCGTTCTAACCCTTGGCACGGGCGGTGTGTCCATTTTCGCGCTGCAGTTTGCGAAGCTCTTCGGTGCCAGGGTGATCAGCACGACCCGCAGCGACGCCAAGGCCGCTCGCCTGAAGTCATTGGGCGCAGACGAAACCATCAACTACCAGAGCACGCCTGACTGGGAGATCGAAGTAAAACGCCTCACCGGGGGATTGGGCGCGGACCTCGTCGTCGAGGTCGGTGGCGCCGGCACGCTCGCCAGATCGTTCCGCAGCGTGCATGCCAATAGCCGGATCGCGATCGTGGGCCTGCTGGCCGGTGCCACGGGAGGTGCGGGATTCGACTTCATGAGCTGGATTGCCAGCACCTACCGCACCGCCACCGGCAGCCGCGAGCACTTCGAGCAGATGAACAAGGCGATTGCCTACCACGAGCTGCGGCCGGTTCTCGATAAGACCTTCCCGTTGGAGGCTGCGCCGGCGGCTTTCGAGTATTTCGCCTCGCAGAAGCATGTGGGCAAAGTGATCATCCGACACGGCTGATTGGGATACTGGAGAAGCGCGAGTGGCACGCATCCGTTACAAATACCCCGATGGCACTTCGCGGGAGGTCGACGTTCCGGCCGGCCGCAGTGTCATGTTAGGCGCCACGACCAATGGGCTGCCTGGCATCGAAGCCGATTGCGGCGGCGCGCTCGCGTGTGCGACCTGCCATGTATACGTTGATTCAGACTGGGTCGCGAAGGTCCCCGCCCCCGAACAGCAGGAATCCGACATGCTGCAAGGCACGGCCGCGCAGCTGCGCCCAAACAGTCGGCTCTCGTGCCAGATCGTGGTCACCCCGGCACTGGACGGCCTCACCGTCGAAGTGCCCGACCGGCAGCTGTGAAAGCGGCGATCTTCGATCGACCCGGACGCCTGCTGCAGATCGAGACGGTCGCAGATCCAACACCCGGCCCGACGGAAGTGGTCGTCAAGGTGGACCGCTGCGGCATCTGTGGCAGCGACCTCCATATCACCGAGGGTCACGGCTACACCGTTCCCAGCGGTACGATCCTGGGGCACGAGTTCACTGGAGAGATTGTTGCGCTCGGTGCAGGCGTCGAGCACTTGTTCGTCGGCGAGAGGATTGCGGCCATGCCGATCATCGGCTGTGGTCGGTGCCGATACTGCCTTGCGGATACGCCCGCCTGGTGTACTTCGATCGCGTACACGTTTGGCGGCTACGCCGAATACGCCCGCGCCAGTTCGGTGACGGCAATTCCTCTGCCTGCGAGCTTGAGTAGTGGGGACGCCGCGCTGGCGGAGCCTCTGGCTGTGGCGCTTCACGGCATCGCCGCTGCCGAGCTGCGGCCCGGTGCGCGTGTCTTGATTCAAGGCGCCGGACCGATTGGCCTCTGCGCGCTGTTCTGGGCCAAGCGACTGGGCGCCGGGCGGGTCGACGTGGTGGAAGGGGTTGAGGCGCGAGCCGCTATCGCCCGACAGATGGGTGCCGATAGCGTAGCCCCACCGGCAATGAGTGAGCCGTCCATGCAGGTCGCGTTTGATCCGCAGGCACCGCAGATCGTCGTGGAATGCGTTGGGCGAGCGGGGCTACTCAGTCAGGCCGTCGACCGTGTTGCACCTCGCGGTACCGTGATCTCGCTTGGATTCTGCCTGCAGCCTGATGCCTTGATCCCCGCCTACGCCTGTAACAAGGAAGTGAAGATGGTATTCCCCCGCCTGTACTCACGCGCTGAATTCGAGTTTGCGATCGAAGTGTTGGACAAGGGCGCAGTCGAGCCGCGTGCCATGGTCACGTCGGTGATCCGGCTCGGTGAGTTGCCCGAGAAGTTCGAAAGCCTGCGACGCTCGCCCGCCGACTGCAAAGTTCTGCTCGACCCGCGCCAGGACCGTGGTGCTGCGCATTGACAAAACTATCCAGAGGTGTATAGATATTGCCCGGGCGGCCCCTCCTGGCTTTTACGGCGCGAGGTGCTGCAACGACACAGGCGACTTCTAGCTCAAAGGGGCCGCCAGAGGGGGAAACATGAGCGCGAGTCCCGGTTTCTGTCAGTTTCCGGACGCCTTGGTCGATGCCATCTATGGCGGCTTGACCGAGGAGGCTCCCTGGATGCGTGCCCTGGAGTTATTGCGGGTCGCATCGGCTTCCAACGTCGCTTGCCTGCGCATCTCCGTCAAGGGGGCGCATCCCCGGGAGTACCTGTTTGCAGCAGGTCCCATGGCCTGCAAGGAAGCGATCACCGAATGGGAGACCCGCAGCGGCCGGGAAATGCTGCCGGTGGTGCTCAACCTGGGCGAGCCGCAGGCCATCGACTGGTCGCAATTCACCCCTTTTTGCGCTATCCCCGAGCTGCTCGAGCGCTACGACATTCAATACTCCGCGGCCATGCTGGTCGGCTCGGATAACGGCGTGGAGTACATTTTGAACCTGAGCCGAAGCCGCTCGGCCACCGCCTATGGCGCGCAGGATCTCGCCTTCCTGCGGGCGATCGGCGGACACTTTGGCCACGCTCTCAAGCTGCGCCGCGAGTTTCTCAAGGCGCGGATCGTCAATGACTTTCAGTCGGATACCCTCGACCGCCTGGGGGTCGCCGGTGTCCTCGTCGGCGCGAAGGGCGAGATCACCGTGCTCAACAACACCGCGCGGCGCATGCTGACCAACACAGAGTGGCTGCGACTGCGCAACGGCCGGCTGCACGCGGTGGATGAGCACGATGACCGGGCGTTCCAGTCGATCTTGAAGGACGCACTCGGGGGGAAGGTGGGAGATCGGTCACGTGCGATGCTGATCCAACACGGCAACGGCGGGCGAGACCTCAATCTGTTGGTGAGCGGCCGCCGCTCCCTCTCGCTCATCTCAGGTCGAGACGAGAGCTGCGTGCTCGTGTTCGTCGGCCGTGCGAGCGTTGCCGATGACGCCGATCTGAAAGTCCTGCAGGAGCTCTTCTCCTTTACGCCGGCTGAAGCCAAGCTGGCGCTGGGACTGGCCAAAGGCATGCCGCTGGGAGATGTGGAGTCGCAGTTGAACATCCGCCACAACACCGCCAGGGCGCACCTGCGCTCGATGTTCCTGAAGGCCGATGTCAGCCGCCAGTCCGAGCTGGTGCACCTGCTGGCCAACAGCCTGGCTCCCCTCGGCCGGCCGTTGGATCAGAGCCTCTCCACCGTGTCCCAGACCGTGAACTGACAGGGTTGGTCCGCCCGGACGAGGTCCTCGACCGGCTTCGATCGTAGGATGACCCACACAAGTTCCATTGTGGAGACCTACGGTGTCCAAAACTTCCGTTGGATCCGGCCTGATCCGGGGCGCGCGCATACTGGACGGCACGGGCGCGCCCGCCTATCGGGCTGATATCCGCGTCTCGGACGGCCGAATCGTAGCGATCGGCGCCGATCTCAAGCCAAGGGGCGAGCCCGTCTTCGATGCGACCGGATGCTACGTCTCACCCGGTTTTATCGACACGCATACCCACTACGACGCTTCGTTGTTCTGGGATCCGGCCTGTGACCCGATCCTCCACCACGGCGTCACGACCGTCCTGATCGGCAACTGCAGCCTGGGACTCGCGCCCATCCGCAAGCAGGGCATTGCCGAGCTGAGTGCCCTCTTCAGCTACATCGAAGATCTCCCGCGCGCGGTGTTTGAAAGTGAAATCCCGTGGAATTGGGAGACTTTCCCGCAATACGCGGCAGTGATGCGCCAACGCGCCTACGGCGTGAATGTCGCTTCACTGGTCAGTCATTCGCTCCTGCGGCTCTATGAGCTCGGCGATGCAGCGTGGCAGCGCTCGAGCAGCGAGGCCGAGCGCACTCGGATTGCCGCGGCCGCCGCTGCGGCCCTGGCGGCGGGGGCGTTCGGAGTGTCAACCTCCCGCTTCGACCGTAGCCCGACGGGCCAGTTGGTACCGAGCTATTACGCGGATGACCCTGAACTGGACCAACTCTTCGCCAGTGTCGCGCGCCACGCGGGTCTCGTGCAGATGATCCCCGACATGGGCGATATCGCCGCGCAGGAAGCCGATCTGCGACGGATGGGGGCGTTGGCTCATCGCCATCAGACTCCTGTCATTTCCAATCAGATTTACCAGCGCCCCGACCAGCCTGCCTACGCCTCCACCCTGATCGAAGTCGCCCGGCAGATGCGCTCGCAGGGCACCCCCTTCCACTTCCTGGCCTCACCCCGTTCCATCGAGCTGTTGGTGAGCTTCCAGCAAGGCATGATGTTCATGTACATGCCCTTGTGGAATGCGCTCGTTCAACCTAACGTGAGCGCAGAGCAGAAGCGCGCGTGGTTGTCAGATCCACACTGGCGCGCGCAGGCGCGTGAGCAGTGGGACGCGGTGAAGGAAGGCTTCCCCAGTGGAGGGGCCGCCCGCCGGTTCCGGATCGTGAAAGTGGGCGCGAAGCAGTTCGAGCCGCTGCTGGGCCAACCGTTCGACCAGGTACTCGATGCACGGGGCGGCCATCCCTCCGACGTGATTGCTCAGTGGGCGCTCGAGAACAACCTGGAGGCGGAGTTTGTCTTCCCGTTCACCAACACGGACTGGAGTGAGGTGGGCAAGCTGCTCAAAGCCGACGAGAGCCTGATCAGCGCAAGTGATGCCGGTGCTCACATAGGCATGTTCGACGGGGCAGGGGACACGACCTTGGTATTGACCCGGCACGTTCGTGAGCGAGGTGACCTGACGGTCGAAAACGCGGTCAAGCGCATGACACGCGACCAGGCCGAACTGCTCGGGCTCCGCGATCGCGGCGTTATCCAGGCCGGCAGCATCGCGGATCTGGCCGTGTTTGATCTGGACGCGCTGCGCTGGGAGAGCGAGAAGAAGGTCACCGATGTGCCGGGCGGGCGACCGCGCTTCCGGCGTCCCGCGGGAGGCTTTCGCTACACGTTCGTCAATGGGGTCCCTGTTCAACAGGAAGGTCGCGCAACCGGAGCCCTTCCGGCGCGATTCCTGGGTGTCGAGGATCGCAGACCTCGTGCCCACTGACTCGCCGCCCGAGGAATCCCGCCCGTAAGCAGTCAACTCTGTTCAGATTTTTGCGCAAAAGAGGTCAATGCATGGAATTCGGCTGGAGCGAGGCGCAGGTCGCGTACAGACAGCAGGTGCGCGAGCTGCTGAAAGCTACCCTCCCGGCGGATTGGGATGAGATCGCCGTCCACGGCCCCGGATCGCAAGCCCAGACGGAGTTCTCCAAAGGATTCTGCCGGTACCTGTCCGAGCAGGGCCTGTTGGTCCCACATTGGCCGCGCGAATTCGGTGGCGCAGCCGGGCAGCCCTGGGATCATTTCATCCTGGGCGAGGAGCTGTGGGCCGCCGGGGAACCCCGCGGGCCCCAATACATGAACGTCAACTGGATCGGCCCGGTCCTGATGCGTTACGGCACCCCAGACCAGCAGAAGCGATTCCTCCCGCCGATCGTCACAGGCTCGGTCATCTGGTGCCAGGGATTCTCGGAGCCGTCCGCCGGCTCCGACCTGGCCTCCCTGCGGACACGCGCCGAGCGCGTCGATGGCGGCTACGTCGTCAATGGATCGAAAGTATGGACCTCCTACGCGCGTCTCGCCGATCACTGTTTCCTGCTCGCGCGTACGGGCGACAAGGGCAAAGGCGGAATTGTGATCCTGCTGACGCCGATGTCCGCTCCAGGCATCCGTGTCAAGCAGATCCCCGCTTTGATCGGCGAGGGTGACATCCACGAGGTCTTCTTCACCGACGTCTTCGTCGCCGAAGAGAACCGGCTCGGTGCGGAAGGCCAGGCCTGGGAGATGATCACCTATGCACTCCAGAATGAGCGGATCGGCATCCCGCGCTACGCCTTCTCGCGGCGCGTGCTCGATCGGGCCATAGCGAAGCTGCAGACCGAAGGCCGTTTCACGGATCCGATCCTCCAGGACCGCGCCGGTCGCGCTCTCGCATTGTGTGAAGCAGCGCGATTGATGGTCTACAAGGTCGTAGACGAGCGCGCGAACGCAAGGCCACCGAGCGCGTTTGGTAACCTCGCACGCTGGGCCGTCATCCAGGCTGACCATGCCGTGAATGACTTCCTGACAGAGTACCTGCCCGAGGGCCTCCTGGGCGCCGACCCTCTGCAACAGGCACACCACCAACGCGCCATAGCGGCAGGCATTGCCTCGGGCGCGGCGGAAATCCAACTCAACCTGGCAGCCAGGCGGTATCTCGAGCTGCCCAGCGAGGCGCCGCGTGCAGTTTGAGCCTGACGAGGACCAGCGCGCGGTCCTGGATGGACTGGAGCAGTTGCTGGGAGCCTTGGACCTGGAGGCCCCGAAAGAGGGCGCCTTGAGTGCGTTCAGCCGCACGCTGGACCAGCAGCTGGCGGACAGCGGCTTTCTGCAGGTAGCCCGAGAACCCGGGTTCTCATTGCTGGAGGCCGCGCTGCTCGTGGAGCGCATTGCGCGCACGCCGGTTTCGGCGGAGGCCGCCGCCTCGGCCCTGGTCCTCCCGCTGCTGGACCCCGAAGTTGCGCGGCCGCTCGCATTGGGTAACCAGATAACCGCGCCGGCTCGATTTCTCCCTCATGCCAGGACGATGTTAGTCGACAATGGCGAGGACGTGCTCCTCGTGGAAGTCGACGCTGGCAATGTCGAGCCTGTCGAGACCCTTTTCGCCTACCCCTATGGACGCCTGCGTCGTACCCAGGACCTCAGGATCCGAGCGTTGGGGCCGACCATGGCCACCCCCCTGCGACGACGCTGGCGCCTGGCGATTGCTGTCGAGGGCGCCGGCCTCATGCAAGCCGCCCTCGACGAGGTACTCGAGCATGTCAAGACCCGCCACCAGTTCGGTCGCCCGATCGGATCGTTCCAGGTCGTGCAACACCGCCTGGCGATGACCGCTGCGACGGCGTCGGCAGCCCGATGGCTCGCTTTACGCGCGGCCTGGTCCGACGACGAAGCAGACTGCGCCATTGCCGCAACCTATGTTCAGGATGCTATCCCGCGACTGACCTACGATCTGCACCAGTTCTGCGGCGCGATGGGCCTGACGCTCGAGTTCAGGTTGCACCTTTGGACGTACCGACTGAAGGCCCTGTTAGGTGAGTTAGGCGGCAGTAGTGCCCAGGCCCGGACGGCCGCAACGCGCGCGTGGAGCCCTGCGCGCCAATGAGTGACCCCGACAGGCTCGAGGTGTTTCGCGCGCAGGCGCGCAGTTGGCTCGCCGCGAACGTGCCGAATGAATCGGCTCCGAGCGAGGGACAGCCGTCGCGCGAGTTTGTCCTGCGCTGGCAGCAACGCCAATACACAGATGGGTGGGCAGGCCTGACGTGGCCGAAGGAGTACGGCGGCCGCGAGCTCTCAGCGATCGAACAGATCATCTGGTTCGAGGAATATGCCGCTGCTCGAGCCCCGAGCACGCACGACGCGTCCTTCGTCGGCGTCAACCATGCGGGGCCGACATTGATTGCCTGCGGCACCGAGGCCCAAAAAGCGTTTCACCTACCGAAAATACTCCGCGGGGAGGTCCTGTGGTGTCAGGGCTTTTCGGAACCGGGCAGCGGCTCGGACCTGGCGAGCCTGAGAACGAGCGGACGCGTGGTGGGTGAGGAGATGATTGTCACAGGCCAGAAGATCTGGAGCAGCTACGCGGACATCGCCGACTACCAGGAGCTGTTGATCCGGACCGACCCCGCATCCACCCGCCACCGCGGCTTGAGCTGGGTCATCTGCCCCATGAACGCGCCCGGGATTACGGTCCGGCCGATCAGGACGATGGCCGGTCCACCGAAGTTCTCCGAGGTGTTCTATGACGAGGTGCGCCTACCGCTCGGCAATGTGGTCGGTGGTCTCAACAACGGCTGGCGCACGGCCATGTCAACACTGGGGTTCGAGCGAGGCACCGCCTCCCTCGCCCTGCAGATCCGCCTGGTCTACAAAGTCGAGGAACTGATCCGACGTTGCAAGGACCCTGCGCTGGCGGCGCAACTGGCGGATCTGCGGGCGCAGGCGGCTGCCCTGCGAGCCATGACCTACCGCTTCGCGTTGTCCCAGGGGCGCGGAGCACCGGGCTCGGAGGGGTCCATCATCCGCCTGTATTTCGCCGAGCTGACCCAGCGAGTCACCGAGGCCGCTATCGATGTCTACGGGATTGCCGCTCCCGAAGTCCTCCAGGACCATGGGTGGGGGTTTGAGTATCTGGATGGTTTTTCTGAAACCATCGCCGGCGGCACCGCGGAGATTCAAAGAAACATCATCGGCGAGCGCGTATTGGGCTTGCCACGGGGCGCAGGGTGAGCGGCCTTCTGGTCAGCGATGAGCAGCGCGAGCTGGTGGACGGTATCCTGGCGCCGTTGGATGGCGTGCTGCCCTTGACCCGACTTCGCCACCCTGACCTTGACGAAGCTGCTTGTTGGACAACGCTCGTCGAGTTAGGTTGGCTCGGGTCCGCAGCAGGCGAAGAAGTCGGTGGCGTGGGTCTCACCGCAGTAGAATGCGCGCTCATGGCT
>Ga0105237_10009276_pt1 | contig 10546 bp, 6 predicted proteins | sample KBSC24metaG_FD_81520 | JGI IMG/M metagenome (GOLD analysis project Ga0105237, IMG submission 81520) | Corn rhizosphere microbial communities from Kellogg Biological Station, Michigan, USA - KBS C2-4 metaG | ecosystem: Host-associated > Plants > Roots > Rhizosphere > Soil | place: Michigan, USA... | reverse complement strand
TGGAGGGGGCAATTATTGGACTGCGCAATACAGTTACCAGTGCGATGGGCCGTTGCATAGCGACGCCGCAGCTTTCGGAGATTTTGTGATGGTCTATAGGATTTCGGTGGACACAGGCGGCACGTTTACGGACGTCGTTGTCGGCGACGCAAATGGAAAGATGACGATTGGCAAAGCCTTAACTACCAAAGGGCGCATCTTCCTTGGAATGAAGGAGGCGTTGAATTCTGCAGCGGCTCACCTGGGGATTAGTCTCGGCGAGCTTTTGGCTGAGACGTCCATGCTAATCTATGGAACGACCCGGGCGACAAATGCCATCGTGACCAAGACGACCGCTAAGACTGCGCTAATCACCACTAAGGGATTCCCGGATATTTTGCTGCTTAAAGAGGGCGGCAAGGAGAATGCGCACGACTTCACCGAAGATTTTCCGGATCCTTATGTCCCGCGAAGATATACGTTCGAGATAACAGAACGGATCGGGCCTGAAGGTGGTGTGGTCACGCCGCTGGACGAGACGGAGGTTCGTGCAGCAATCGAGAAGCTTAAAGAGCGGAACTTTGAAGCGGTCGCAGTATGCTTCTTGTGGTCGATCTCAAATCCTGATCATGAGCGTCGAGTTGGGGAATTGCTGACTGAGCTTGCTCCGGCAATTCCGTTCACGCTGTCGCATCAATTGGTGCCAATCGTGCGCGAATATCGTAGGGCGTCTGCAACTGCTATCGACGCCTCGTTGAAGCCTCTAATGCAGAGGCATCTTCGTGAGCTTGAAGAGGATCTTAGGAAGGCGGGATTTGCAGGTCAAATTCTCGTAAGCACGGCATCTGGTGGCTGCAACCACATCGATAAGCTAATTGAAAGGCCGATCTACACGATCGGCTCAGGGCCGGCCATGGCTCCAATTGCAGGTCTAAATTTTTCCACCCAAGAGGAGCTGGGGGACAACGTAATCATCTGCGATACCGGAGGAACTACGTTTGACGTTGGTTTGGTTCGCGATGGTAGATTGACCTTCTCTCGCGACACGTGGCTTGGTGCGAAATACACAGGCGATCTTCTCGGTATTTCGTCCGTGGACATGCGATCGATCGGTGCCGGGGGTGGAAGTATCGCATGGATCGACGAGGGAGGGTTGATGCGGGTCGGACCGCAGTCGGCTGGGGCAGAGCCGGGTCCTGCTTGTTACGGCCGAGGCGGCACCGAACCAACCGTTTCGGACGCAGCGGTAGTTCTTGGATACTTCGACCCAGAATATTTCCTTGGTGGGAAAATGTCCCTGGATGTTGCCGCGGCGAGATCAGTAATCAGCCGCCTTGCAGAACAGTTGAAGCTGAGTGCAGAAGAAACCGCGTTTCGGATCATGCATCTCGCGAGCGACCTGATGGTTCGTGCCATTGCTGATGTTACGATCAATGAAGGTGTCAATCCTCGCGAAAGCACGATCGTTGCAGGAGGCGGCGCCGCAGGCGTTAACATCATGGCGATTGCCAACGAACTCGGGTGCAATCGGGTCATTTTGCCCAAGATCGCATCGGCACTTTCAGCTTCAGGGATGCAATTTGCTCACATCGTCGCCGAGGAAACGGCAAGCCTATTCATGCTGAGCAGTGCGTTTGATGTCGAAGCTGTGAACGGCACACTTCAGGCATTGGAGCGGCGTCTCGATGCTTTCCGAGGACAGCTGCCGATGAAGAATGTGCAGTACGAAGTAGAGTTCATTGCCGAAGCTCGCTACCAGATGCAAGTGTGGGAGTTGGATACTCCTCTGCGTAAATCACGTTTTAAGGATCAAAACGATGTCCGTGACTTCGTAGAAGCGTTCCATGCAGTGCATGAGCGTGTCTTCGCTGTGCGGGATGAAGGTAGTGCAGTTGAGGTTGTAAATTGGAAGGCCCGACTGACCGTGATGCTGGAGCCGCCAAATATTTCAAAGGGAAAAGTGGCTGGGGCAAAGCAAGCCAAGCCTCACTCCATCCGGAAATGTTTCTTTGGTGGACGCGAATCCGTACCGACTCGAATTTTCAGAGAGACGAATATCGTTGAAGGCCTGAGAATCGATGGACCGGCGATTATCGAGGAGCCAACCACAACGTTGGTGGTCAACCCAAACATGTCGGTAACCGTTTCCGCGCACGGAAACTACCTGTTGCACACCCACCACTGAGGATCTCGTCGATGGACACCGCCACCTCCTCCACCACAGAATTCGATCCGTATATGACGGCGATCTTGGCCAATCGCTTTGACGGCATTGTGCGCCAGATGACAAACACTCTGCTGAGAGCAGCGCGCTCTGCGGTGATCAGTGGAGCACGCGATTTTAGCTGCGCGATCTGCACCGCGGACAATCGGCTCATTACAGCGGCGGAGGGGCTTCCAATCCACATCGTTGGAAGTCACCTTCAAACTCAAGCGATGACCAATATTCATGGAAGTGAAATAAGGGAGGGCGACTGCTACCTCCACAATGATCCATATCTCGGGAATACGCACTCATCTGATCACACCTTTATGGTGCCCGTCTTTGTCGATGGCGAGCATCTATTCACCACGGTCGCCAAAGCTCACCAGGCGGACGTCGGCAATGCAGCTCCGACATCATACATGGCATCAGCACGTGACGTGTATGCGGAAGGCGCGATTGTATTCCCAGCCGTCAAGGTTCAGCAGAACTATAAACTGAATGAAGACATTGTTCGCATGTGTCGGTCTCGGATCCGCGTTCCTGCCCAATGGTATGGAGATTTTCTCGCGGGGATCGGCAGCGCGAGGATTGGAGAGCGAGCTCTAAAGGATCTCTGTGATAAGTATGGAGTTCCGCGCATCAAGGCGTTCATCCGAGACTGGCTGGACTATTCCGAGCGGCGCATGTCGCAAGCCATCGCGAAGCTGCCGCGCGCCAGCCTGAAGACGACAGGAAAACACGATCCGTTTGGAGAGTTGCTGCCCGATGGGGTTCCCCTCAACGTGACGATCAATATCAACCCCGAATCGTCGCTGATTGAAATCGATATGCGAGAGAATATCGACAATCTAGATTGCGGCCTAAACGGGACCGAAGCCTCCGTCTCGTCTGCTAGCATCGCTGGCGTATTCAATTCGATTGATCCAACTGTCCCCCGCAACTCTGGATCGTTCAGTCGCGTGCACGTGCTTATGCGGGACGGGTGCGTAGCTGGGCGTCCAAAGTTTCCTCACAGTTGCTCCGTCGCCACGACGAATCTGTCTGATCGTATCGTCAATATGGTCCAGTCCGCTTTTGCGCAAATCGGCGATGGCTGGGGCCTAGCCGAAGGCGGAGTTGGTATGGGAGCCGGATGGGCTGTCGTTTCTGGAAATGATCCACGGGCTAACAACGCTGCGTACGTCAATCAGCTAATCATAACGAGCGCTGGTGGTCCCGGCAGTCCTTCGGCGGACGGATGGCCCACATATGCGCTGCCGGTTGTCGGCGCGATGCTTTATCGTGATTCGATTGAGATCGACGAACTGAAGCATCCCATGTTGTTCAAGACTATTCGTATGATGAGCGGAACGGCGGGGGCAGGACGCTTCCGCGGGGCGCCAGCAATGGAAGTAGCATTTGGACCCCGCGATACGGCTATGAATACGCTCTGGCCCTGTGATGGTACTCACTATCCGGCTAAGGGCGTGAGAGGTGGCCAGGACGGAATCTGCGCTCAGCATTTCAAAATCGCGAAAGACGGAACTGAAAAAGAGCTGCCGAACGTGGTTGTGGAAACTCTCGCTGAGGGCGAGCTTGTTCGTGGCAACCACAGTTCTGGTGGCGGATACGGAAACCCCATGGAGCGCGACCCTCGTCGGGTCTTGCATGATGTCTTGGAAGGCTATGAGACTTTACAGCGGGCGAGAGCTGTCTATGGAGTCGTGTTTCAGGGGAATTTGGAGGATGAGTCACTAGCGGTAGACGTGGACGCGACAGCAAAGCTTCGGGCGGCAAGTACTTTTGGAAAGAAAGAGCCCGCGCTGGCTTAAGCCCCGGCAGCAGTCCATCCTGAAACGGACCGGCGGATCCTATTATCTATTATCCGCCGGTCGCAGGAGTTCTTGTGACCAGTCGAAGGCCGCGAACTCGGTGTGGCTTTTCCGGATGAACAGCGAACCACCGATGGATAGAGCGCGCCGGGCCAATTAGGTGTGTTTGGATCTAGCGTCGGTCACGTGCAAGCCAACCAAAATCATCTATCTGCGCTGCTCTTCCCGTCGCAGACCTTCATCCAGCCATATGCGTAGCTTGCCCAAAACGGGGTCGCGCGATCGTTCCGGCCTGAAATGGAGATAATATCCGTTGAGCCTGATGTCCGTTCTAAGGAGTTCAACAAGGTTGCCGCCATCCAATTCGTGGCCGACCGTTAATCGCGAAGCCAGCGCTACTCCTTGGCCTCCCAGGGCCGCATCAATAGCCATGTTGGCGTCCCAGAGCATTGGCCCCCGTAGCGAAGTTCTCGGTCTGTATCCGGCCGCTTTGAACCATGTCGTCCATTGCTGGCGACTCTCTTCATGAATGAGAGAAAGCTCCGACAACTCGGCGAGATCTTTCGGCAGTCCATTTTTTGCTATCCAATCCTTGCTTGCAACCGGAAACATCCGAGGGCTAAGCAACCAAATTGCTGCTTTTGGCATATCGTCTTGCGAGCCGAAACCGACCATTAAATCCGCCTCCGACTTTGAGAAGTCCGGCAACCGATCGATAGCTCGGAGGACAATTTCTGCTCCGGACAGTGTGCGTTGAATTTCTGATAGGCGGGGCGCGAGCCATCGCGTTGCTAAACCTGGCATTGCCCAGATGCGCAACGATCCCTTTCTCGTCCGCGGGCGCAGTTCGATTGCCGCAGCGGCAATGATCTGGAATGCTTCTGAGACGGCTCGGTGAAAGATAGCACCTTCCTGCGTTAGCTGCGCACCTCGTGGCCCCGTCTCGAGAAGTTTGCGACCAGCCCAGGCCTCCAGATTCCTAACATGGCGGCTGATCACGGTATGGCTCACGCCGATATCATCCGCCGCCTTCCGCATGCTTCCCGTTCGCGCGGCGGCCTCGAACGCTCGGACCATAACCAACGGTGGCAAATTGGGCGATTCAGGGAGATCATCCGTATGAGTGCTTCTCACTCCAAGAGGCGTACGCCGCTTCATTGTCTCGCTCTTGTGCTTTGGTGGAGACTTTAGAGCGCCGCCGGCTTTGAAGCAATGAGCGAACGGTCTTGGTGGGCACGGCGGGACGGTTAGTTGATTGGCCAGATATTGTTGCACGCTTTGCGCTAAGGACCGAGACCATCCGGTGTGCATCTGCGATCGCCCGTCGCTAGCCAACGCACCACCGGCCGAAATCGGTCAGACGCCGGGAAGTGATACAGCCGAAACGAGACCTAATCGTGGTGCTTCAGATGCACCACTGCGGAGCAATCAAATCGATACCGGCGAATGCGGTACAGAAGTACGATTTGCCCGGTCGGAAAGGAAACGTCGTGTCAAAAAACTTGTCACTTCAATCTCGCCGCGTTGCCGCGCTCCCGCGGGGGTTAGCTACCGTATTCCCTGTCTTTGCTGCTCGTGCCGAAAATTCGGAACTGTGGGACGTCGACGGAAAACGGTTCATCGATTTCGCGGGCGGCATAGCCGTCTTGAATACTGGGCACAGACATCCTGCAGTTCTTGAGGCTGTCCAAGCTCAGTTGGCCTCCTATACTCACACAGCGTTCCAAGTAGTCGGTTATGAGCCGTACGTAGCGCTCTGCGAGAGACTCAATGGGCTTGCCCCATTTAAGGAGCCGGCGAAGAGTATCTTGTTTTCAACGGGCGCAGAAGCGATCGAGAACGCGGTGAAGATCGCGCGTGCATATACTGGACGTGCTGATGTCATTGCCTTTACCGGCGGCTTCCACGGACGCACCTTCTTGGCGAGCGCGCTGACGGGCAAGATCGAGCCTTACAAGAGAAAATTCGGCCCAATGCCGGCTGGCGTCTGGCATGTACCGTTTCCTGCACCCCAGCATGGGGTGTCGGTTGCCGATACGCTGAAGGCGCTTGATCACCTGTTCCGAGCGGACGTCGATCCCGCGAATGTTGCGGCAATCATAATTGAGCCGGTGCAAGGTGAGGGAGGATTCCATCCAGCTCCGAATGAGCTGCTAAACTCAGTGCGGCGCATATGCGACCATAGTGGCAGTGTACTGATTGTCGACGAAGTACAAACCGGTTTTGGTCGGACCGGAAAGATGTTTGCTATCGAGCACTCAGGAGTCGAGCCAGATCTCGTCGCAATAGCAAAGTCACTGGCGGGCGGGTTTCCACTTTCAGGTGTGATCGGACGATCAGCTATCATGGACGCGCCCGAACCAGGAGGTCTCGGCGGTACATACGCTGGCAATCCTCTGTCGTGCGCTGCGGCTCTTGCGGTTCTTGATGTGATCGCTGATGAAGGGCTGCTCGCGCGAGCATCGACACTCGGCGCATTTGTAAGAGATGAGCTCCAGCGCATCGCAAGACGCAATGATACGATTCCGATCGATTTCGTTCGGGGCCCCGGAGCAATGGTCGCTTTCGATGTCGTCAAGTCTCGTGGGGCACCAGAGCCGGACTCCGACGGGGCAAAGCGAGTGCTCCAGGCCGCGCTGGATGAAGGGCTTATTCTCCTAGCGTGCGGGATCCATGGCAACAGCATTCGTCTGCTGATGCCCTTAACTATCCCCGATGCCTTGTTGAGGGAGGGGCTTACCAAGCTGGAAAGCGCTCTCGTTAAAGCGCGCTGAGTAGACACGATGCTGAAACTGGTGCCGCTTGTTGAGCGACTGTCGGATCGCTCTCTGCTGAAATTGCAAGCCTACATCAACGGAGAATTCATCGGGATTCCAAACACTGCAGTTAAAAACCCGGCAAACGGTCAGGTGATCGCGGCGGTGCCCAATCTAGGTGCACCGGAGGCCAAGAGCGCAGTCGAGGCCGCCTCTGCCGCGTTTGGAGGATGGGCAAACAGAATCTGTAAAGAGCGAAGCGCAATCCTGCGCCGCTGGTACGATCTGGTGATCGCTGCCAGGGAGGATCTAGCAATCATCCTCACGAGTGAACAGGGCAAGCCGCTCAGCGAGGCGCGGGGGGAGATAGATTATGCCGCAGCGTATATTGAATTCTACGCAGAGGAAGCCAAGAGAGTTTTTGGAGAACTCCTGCCGTCACATCGCGCGAATGCCCGCATTTTGGTGCAGCGCCGGCCCGTCGGTGTGGTAGCGGCCATTACGCCTTGGAATTTCCCTGCAGCCATGATTACGCGCAAAATAGCGCCTGCGCTGGCAGCTGGCTGTACGGTCGTCGTCAAGCCTGCCCCGGAAACTCCCTTGACGGCGCTTGCACTTGCCGAGCTTGCGGATCGAGCCGGCGTCCCGTCCGGAGTCATCAACGTGGTCACAGGGGACGCCCAAGCCATCGGATTGGTTCTCACAACTCACCCGGCGGTGCGGCTGGTAGGCTTTACCGGATCGACGCAGGTTGGGAAGTTGCTGATGAGCCAGGCAGCAACAACTGTCAAAAAGGTTGCATTGGAACTGGGAGGCAATGCACCGTTCATCGTCTTCGACGATGCAGAGCTTGACGCGGCTGTTGAAGGTGCGCTCGTTTCAAAGTTTCGCAATACGGGCCAAACTTGTGTCTGCACCAATCGCATCTATGTCCAGGACAGCGTTCACGATGTCTTCGTGAAAAAATTCGCCGACAAGGTCGCGGCTCTTCGCGTCGGCGATGGCCTGGATGCGAGCACCGAACAGGGCCCGTTGATAAGCGCAAAAGCTTTGGCGAAGGTGAGGTCTCACGTTGATGACGCGCTGTCGAAAGGCGCCACTCTAGTGGTCGGCGGTGACCGTCATGTCCTAGGCGGAACGTTCTTTCAACCCACCCTACTTCAGGGCGCTACTGACGAGATGCTCCTGAGTAAGGAGGAAACGTTCGGCCCGATCGCTGCTGTATTTCGTTTCAAGAGTGAAAACGAAGTCATCGCGGCGGCCAATAATTCAACGGCGGGCTTAGCTGCCTATTTCTATTCCCAGAACGCCAGCCGAGTCTTTCGGGTTTTGGAACGGTTGGATTTCGGGATGGTGGGCGTCAATACTGGCTTAATATCAACAGAACTTGCTCCGTTCGGTGGGGTGAAGGAGAGCGGAAATTCCCGCGAAGGATCACATCACGGGATCCTCGAGTTCACAGAGCTAAGATATGCGTGCGTTGAACTGCAAGCATAATCAACCTGGGGGTCACGAATCGATCCAGATTTCGGCAAGCGAGCTTTGCAGTCTTTCGACGTTGACGGCGTCCCGAATTATGTCGGCCAACGGAGGACGAAGTTCGTCGAGCAGTTCTGCAGAACTTAGCGTCGTATGCCCTCCAGATCCGGCCAGATGATCCCCACGGGGCCTGACAAGCGCAAGATCGGTCTCGGTCCCCAACAGCGACCGACTGCAGTCGTGGAAGCGTACATTGAACTCAATGATGCTCCGCTCGCGCAACAGGCACGGGAAGGTCTCGTTGCGTTGCGGCCCTAGGTCTCGAGACCAACATCGGCGTCGTCGCGTTTTCGCCCAAGTGATCGAATCCACCCAAGTCCCCGATGCCTCTTTCGCCATGATCAATTGGCTCTGCTTCAGCTTCGCGGCGCGGCGGCCAGCACTGAGAAGGAAATCGGCCAAGGTCATGATTGTGCCTGGCGGAGACATCTCACGGTCCAACGGCGTCCCGCCAGAAACCTTACCGGATTGGCATGATTGTTGCCTTCATTGAGTGACCGCGAAATTAGCGAGCCACGATGCTAAGGCAGTCTGAACTTTATATTTCCGTCAATAAGGAGGAGAAAGAGCCCCCATACCGCCAGATTGTTAGCGCTATCGTCCGCGCGGTTAAGGAAGGGCAGTTGAGGCGGGGCGCAATGCTTCCTAGCACGCGAGTCCTTGCCGACGAACTTCGCGTCAACCGCAAGACAGTCATTCTTGCCTATGACGAACTTGTCGCCCAAGGCTGGCTGATCTCGCACCGGGCTAAAGGTACGTTTGTATCCAATGCCTTGCCGGTGACTAGGCCTGCGGAGTTTGCCTTCTGCCGGACTGACTCGCCAGCCGCGCCTCTCGATTTGGACTTTTGGCTTCCAAACAAACGAAAGCCGATTGACGTATTGCTCCCTGAACGGGGGCATTTGATGTTCGATGATGGTGCGCCCGATACGCGGCTGGTCCCGGTAAGCGAGCTGGCTAGGGCGTACCGACGCAGTCTCCTCAATATGGGCCGAACGAATTCGTTGGGCTATGGCGACCCACGCGGCCGTCTTGAGCTGAGGCTTGCGACGTCGGAGATGCTCAATACCGACCGCGGATTGGATACCAACGAAAATATGGTTTGTCTGACCCGTGGCAGTCAGATGGCAATTTTCCTTGCGGCCAGAGTGCTGACACGACCCGGCGACGTTGCCGTCATGGAGTCCTTGAGCTATCCACCGGCAAAAGAAGCGTTCTCTGCAAACAATGTTGAGGTCGTAACGGTGCCCGTCGATCGGCAGGGCATAGATATCGATATTCTTGAGAATGTCTGCCGCAGGAGGCGTGTGAAATGCCTCTATCTTACGCCTCACCACCAGTTTCCAACAACGGTTTCGCTGTCGCCCGCACGCCGCCTGCGCCTGCTTGCGCTCGCCGAGCAGTTCGGCTTCACGATAATTGAAGATGACTATGATCACGAATTCCACTATTTGCGGCGTCCATTGCTCCCCTTGGCAAGCGCAGGTCGATGGGGAAAGGTCGTCTATATTGGTTCGCTATCGAAGCTCATCACGCCGAGCTTGCGAACAGGATACATCGTAGGTGCGACAACTTTCATCGATCGGGTCTCTCAGGAAATCCTCTATATCGATCGGCAGGGTGACCCCGCGACCGAAATGGCAGTTGCCTATATGATGGAATCTGGTGAGATACGCCGTCACGCACAGAAGGTATTGAGGGTCTATGATGACCGAAGGCAGCTTTTCTCCGACTTGCTCAAGCGGCATTTTGGCAAAGAGGTGGACTTTGAGGTCCCGGAGGGTGGGCTGGCTTTTTGGGTCCGCTTTCCGGCAAACTCCCGGATAGAAAGTCTAGTCGCTAACGCCGCTAGCCGTCGCCTCAAGGCTCTTCCAGGCTCCGCTTATTCGATATCCGGAGACTTATCGTTCGGGTTGAGGCTTGGCTTTGCCAGTCTCAATGATCGCGAATTATCGGATGCCGTTTCCAGACTAGCCGCGAGTTGGCGAGACTTGAAGCTTAGATAGTCTTCAACCTCGTCCCGCAATCCGAACCTGGTCGCCAATCTTTATGGATTGACCTTCTCGAACGGCGAGAACACGAGTATTGATCGCTAATTTGTAAAATGTTAGCAATCGAGAACGCTCTGCCCAACGGGGTAGAGTATCCATACGCTTGTCGCAAAAGCGCCTTACGAAAGTCGAGTCCACTTCTCCAGATCGCGAATCTCTTGCGGGGACCACACATCGATCGCTGGGACCGACGCCCTCAAACAT
>Ga0105237_10009274_pt1 | contig 10546 bp, 10 predicted proteins | sample KBSC24metaG_FD_81520 | JGI IMG/M metagenome (GOLD analysis project Ga0105237, IMG submission 81520) | Corn rhizosphere microbial communities from Kellogg Biological Station, Michigan, USA - KBS C2-4 metaG | ecosystem: Host-associated > Plants > Roots > Rhizosphere > Soil | place: Michigan, USA... | reverse complement strand
CGCATGCAACAACATGAGTCCGCAGATGGCCGCCCCGAGCGGCGCCTTCATGCCGAGGCCCTGATTTGGTCGAGTGTCAGTCATCGAGTGTCAGTGATGCAGGCCGGCAGCGAACTGGGAACTGCCGCTCCTGTGCGTGTGGCCCGTTTTCTTTCGTTGCAGCAACCGGGGCGGCATCTTCGGGGATTCCTGTTCGCGGTTCATTCGCACGCTACTCCCGGAGGGCATGATCCGTGGGCAATTGGTGCGCGTACCAGGTTGCCAACCGATGACGGATCGACTTCTCGCTCACCTGACTTTCGGGCATCGGCGCAATCAGCTTGTCGTGCACCAGCAGGCGGTAGATGTATAGGGCTTTGTCCCGAGCCGAATCGGTCGATTCAAACTCAACCGCCTTGCGGCCCTCGGCATAGGCGATGCCGGCCGATAGTGCCGCCTTGAACAGCTCCGCTTCGTGCTTGAGCTTTTTCATGTCCGGATCTCCCGGGTGATCCACTCTCGCGCCTGCATCAGCAAGTTATTCGCGACTTAAGTTATTGAAAAACAAAACGCGCTCCAATTGTCTCCGGGTCCAGCAGCCCTGAACACTCGAATCTCTTCGGCGCGCCCCGTTGCACATGAGGCTTCACGGTGGCGGCGCGATGAGTCTATCGTCTGACCCGTCGCGGCGACAGCAGCGCCCGCTGTGGCAGGGGGCCGTGGGCTTATGAGTCTGTCAGCGTCCGTCCGGAGGAAAGTCAATGCGCTACCGTCGAATGGCAATCGAGGTCGAATCCCCGGAGGAGTTGGGTTACGGCCGTATCCGTTACAACCTGGCGGAAAGCTCGATTGCGGACCAGTCTCTTTCCGGCTTGGGCCTGCAGGTGCCGGACCTGACGCTGCCCTACAACGAGCACCGTGGCACCCCTGCACTGCGCGCGCTGGTCGTGGCCGGAGCAGCGGGTCTGACGGCTGATGACGTACTGATAACCAGTGGCGCCGCCGGTGCGCTCTTCATCGTCGCAACTTCGTTGCTGGAACGGGGCGATCACCTGGTCGTCGTGCGTCCCAACTACGCCACTAACCTTCACACCCCGCGCGCCATCGGTTGTGAGATCAGTTTCATCGATCTGCGGTTCGAGGACGGGTATCAGCTCGATCCTGCCGCCGTCGCGGCCGCAATTACGCCGGCTACCAAGCTCATCAGCGTCACCTGCCCGCACAATCCCACGGGCGTCACGATGAATGAGGGAGAGCTGCGGCAGCTCGTTGATCTCGCGGCCGCGCACCGCTGCCGCCTGCTGGTCGACGAGACCTATCGCGATCTGGCCTACGGGGGTGCCCTGCCCATGGCAGCCTCGCTGGGGGAGCACGTCATCGGGGTGTCATCCTTGTCGAAGGCCTACGGCGTACCCGGTATTCGCATCGGGTGGCTGATAACTCGGGATGCGCGCCTGCAGGAGCTGCTGCTGTCTGCCAAGGAACAGATCAGCATTTGCGGCAGCGTCATCGATGAGTGGATCGCGGAGCAGATCCTGGCGCGACGGTCAGCGGTACTGCCGCCGACACTGGCGGCCATGCGCGCGCGGCTCCAACGGGTAGCCGACTGGATGGGCGGCGAGCCGTTGTTGGAATGGGTGCGACCGAGCGGGGGCGTGATCTGTTTCCCGCGCATGCGGTCCGAGCCGCCTGGCGGGACGGGGGCGTTCTACCAGCGCCTACTACACACCCACGGAACGTACGTCGGCCCGGGCCACTGGTTCGAGTTACCTGACACCTATTTTCGTCTCGGCTACGGATGGCCGGCATTCGATGAGCTTGAAGGTGGCCTCCGCGGCATCTCGCGTGCCCTGCGGGGTTAGTTGCGGCAGGCAATCAAGCGTCTCCGGCTCCTCAACCGGGAGAACGGAGCGCGCGCGCTTTCAAGGTCAGGAGCGTGCGCAGTTTGGTTCCTGCGCACGTCCCAGCCTTGATTCGCTTCACACTGTCCGCCCTGGTGCTCGGGCAGGAGGCATCCGGATACCAGGGGCCGCGCGGCACCATGGCGGCCGGCGAGCTACCCGGATAACCGAACGCGCGCGCTGATTCACATCAATGTATCAGCGGAATGCGGGCCGCCAGCTCGGCATTCACAATCGCGTCAAGCTTCGCATCGATCTGGAAGAAGCGGGCGACGGTGCGGGCAGACAGATCCTTCGACATCTTCTTTACGTGGTCCTGCCTCACCTCGACCTTGTCCTCTTCGATGGAAAGCGCTTCCTTGGTGAGGCGCGCGCCTTCATCCTCGCTCATGGCGTTGCGGTGGGCAGCGAAATCGGTAATCAGGCGTGTCCTGCGGTCATCGAGCTTCCGCATGTCCTTACGATAGTCGTCGTAAAGCGGCCAGAATGTCGCGGCCTCGGTTTGAGTCAGCAACATGTTCTTCTTGACGATTTCGCGACGGTCCTGACCGACCTCTTCGCGCAGCATTTGGATGGCAGGCTCGAGGTCGGCGAACTTTTCATTCACCACCGGCTTGTCGTCGGCCAGGCTCAGTGGGGAACCCAGGACTGCGCAGAGTGCTGCGGCACTCGCCAGCATCACTGTGCGCGGGAGGGCAGATTGCAGAGAGTTGAGGATATTCACGGTTGGGTCTCTTTCACGTCAGGAGAGCCACAGTGCCCCCTGTTCCAAGATGGTTTGTACAGTGATGTGCTGACCACGCCCATAGGACTCTTGGCTTACGTCGCCCCCTTATGGAGCGCGGCGCGCGCGCCGCATGGAGCCGCGGCGGGGGTCTGCGGCGGTGATTCCTGCCGCCGGCGGGATTTTCGAGGACGGGCGACAGGCCGTGGGTCAGTCAGCGACGGCACTCAAGGCTCGGGGACCCGTCGTTTCCGCGTCCTTCCGGTGTCGCATCCGGGATGGTCCATATCGGCCTGGGATCCGTGGCACGGCTGCGGGTCTTGGCCGGGATCGGCCGCCGGCACCCCGCGCCGCGCTCAAGAATTGGCGAATCGATCCGTCGGAGCGTGTGACACTCTTGTGTCGGCGCGTTCGGCGTGAGCGCGCGATAATCGCGGGTTAACCCGCCCGGCGTGTCGCTATACAGCTTAAGCCTGCGCCAGCCGCGCTCCGTATTGGAGGGCACCGGGTTAGGTGACGGGCGCAACCCGCTGCCCGCAGCTCACGCGCGGGCGAGTTCGCGCATCACCGGCTCGATGAGGCCGGGATCGTTGTTCTTCACGGCGTTGACGCGGCAGGAAACCTCGAAGGCGTCCATGAGATCCGCCGGGTATTGCTTGAGTACCGCTCGCGCCTCCTCGGGAGTGCCTCGCAGCCAGGTGTCCCGGTCCTCGAGGCGCACGATGGCGGGCATTCGCTGCGGGTTGCTTCCCGTGTTGTGGAGGTCAGCCAGCAACGCGTTCCCCGGCATCGTGATGTGCACGCAGCTTTCCACCACGGACCCGTCGGCCCTGCGACTGCACTCCCAGAGCGCAGCGAATGCGAACAGTGCCTGGTCCGCTACGGTGATGAGGTATGGCGCCTTGCGCCCGTGACGATCGAGGTGCCATTCGTAGAAACCGCTCGCGAGCTGCAGACACCGCTGACCCCGACGCCAGGGGGCCCGGTAACTCGCGGCCGTCTCGAAGGTCTCAATGCGTGCGTTGATGGTGGAATACGAGGGTGGCGCGCCGCGGGTAAAAAACGGCACCAGACCCCAGCGTACGCTCGCGAATTCAGGCGCGTCGTCCCGCAGACGCACGATCGGTACCTGCTGGGTCGGTGCCACGTTGTAAGACTCAAGGAATGGCGGGGGTCCGTACCTTTCCCATTCGCGCAACGCCTTGGCCTGCTGCCGGATGATGTATCGGCCACACATGGGACATTGATCCTCGGGACGGCCGGAACTTGTTCAGTCCGGCAGCTCAGCGACACAGCGCCCGTGGCTTTGCGGGAAGGCGCCGCCGCACTTTCATGCGGTGGTGCGGACCCATTTATGCCGCGGAGCGCCGGACCGCAGTTTCCAATTCCACTTTCTTCACCAGCACCCGGGTTTCATCCGGGAGGGCGTCATCGATCGCCGTGCAGACTGCGGCGACGTCGTCGCGAAGCATCTCCTCGTCGTCGAAGAGGTAACGGTCGAGAACTGCGCGTGCCTTGGTCAGCAGCGTGAGCAACTCAGCGGGCGACATCAGGTACCTCGCATCGGGTGCGGGATTTAGGTGGCCTAGAGTACGACGAATCGGCTGGGCGTCACACCAGATCTTGGGTCGGCCGCCGGTTTTCAGCCACCACATCTTGTGTCTGCTGCATCGCAACTTATGGTTTTCAAAGAGTTACGCACAGCCCATCTTCGCGCAGGATGGAGGGCCCCGCCCAATGCTGCTCCGGGACGCCGCGTCGCGCCTCGCGGCGTCTCAGATTGGCTGATCGAGCGACTTGGCGAGTGCGGTGAAGAGCTTCGGCCCGCTTTGTGTCATGTACCAGCAGTCCTCGAGACGGATGCCGAACTCACCAGGGATATAGAGGCCGGGTTCATCGGAAAAGCACATACCCGCCTGCAACGGAGTCGTGTCACTGCGCACCAGATACGGCGGCTCGTGCCCGTCGAGTCCGATGCCGTGCCCCGTCCGATGCGACAACCCGGGCAGGGCATAGTCCTTGCTCCAGCCCTTCTTCTCGTAGTTCGCCCGCACCGCCTCATCGATCGTGCCCACGGGCGCGCCGAGCTTGGCCGTTTCGAGTGCGATCTCCTGCCCGCGCTTGACCGTCTCCCAGACTTCGCGCTGCTTGGCGGAGGGCGTGCCGAATATCCAGCTCCTGGAGATGTCGGATTGATAGCCGTGCACAGTGCAACCGCTATCGACGAGGATGACCGACCCCTCACGCACTTTCTGTGGCGTGACCGATCCATGCGGGAAGGCGCTCGCTTCGTTGAGCAGTACCAGCGAGAACTCGTGCGAGCCACCGAGCTGCTCGGTGGCCGCGATCATCAGGCTCAGAACGTCCGCGCTGCGCATGCCGGCCTCGATGCTTGCATGCACGTGGCGCAGGGCCGCGATAGTCACGTTGTTGGCCGCCTGCATGAGTGCCAGTTCTGTCGGTGACTTCACGATGCGGCAGGCGCGCACCACCGCGTCGCCCGGCACCACCTCGCGCTTGTTCGCGGCGGCCTTGGTGACGCGGTCGACGATGAAGAAGCGCGTGGTGGGCTCGATCGCCAGCGCCCCCGCCAGGGCGCCACGCTCGCGCAGCGCCGCGGCGAGCAGCTCGAACGGACTCTCGTCCTCCTTCCACGCGCGCACCTCTGCTGCGACCTTGAGGGTCTCGCGGATGGAAGGCTCCTCAAAATACGGCGTCACCACGACAGGCTGGCCGGAGACAGGAATCAGGGCCGCGGTGGTGCGTTCTGACCTCCACCAGCGGATGCCGGTGAAATACTCAAGGGTGGAACCGGACTCCACCAAGAGCGCCGCGATCTTGTGCTGCTGCATCTCGGCGCGCAGCTTCTCGAGGCGGCCGCCATGCTCCTGCGCCGCGATGGGTACGGTGTCCTTGGTGAGAGACGTTAGGGCGGGCTTCTTGCCGGCCGCGTTCGCGCGCGCGGTGACGGCACCGGCCGCCGTCAGGCCGAAGAATGTGCGCCTGGAAACTGTGTTCATGGGATGCGGTTCTCCACGCGCAGCCCGATCCTGATCAGACCAGCGCGTTGGTCAAGGGTGAGTGCATGCGGCTGCGCGCCGCTCGATGTCGCAAGGAATCGTTACTCCGCGGCAAAGCCGTCCGCGCGCTAGTCAGAACACTTGCACAGGCCATCCCTGAAACCCTGCAGCTGCGCGAGGTTCAGGGTGGCCGTGTCGAGGGCGCTGTTCAGGGTTTCCTGATAGTCCTCGTTGCTGCCAGAATAGCCGTAATTCTCCGCCTGGCCCCGGCTCGTTTCCTGCCAGCACGCCTTTCCAGAAGGTGACTCCAGGCGCCCCGTAATTGCAATCGTTGCCTGGTAGCTGGATCGATGCCAGATGCTCTCCGTGGTGTGCAGCGCATCGATCGATACCAGCAGCTGCGGGCCCTTGTTCTGGAAGATCACGCCGTTCTGCGCCAGTACGCTCTGCATGCCCTGCTGCACCCAAACTCCCGGGTCACTGGCGGCCGTCACGTCGGCCTTGAGCGGCTGGCTTTCGTGGACACGCACACCGAGGGTCTTGTCACTGCGCGCATCGCTCACCTGAACCTGCGAGAGGGCATTGCAGCCGAGCGCGCCGCTCAAGCCGGCGTTCTTCGGATTTTGGGTGTAGCTGAGGGGTACGGTGAGCGGATCCACGCGCGAGACCGCACAAGCTGAGACGAGGAGCGGTAGCCACACCATCAGCGTTGTTCTCTTCATGGCGGTGTCCCTGCGATTGTCCGGACATGATAGCTAAAGCTTGGCGGCGGCGGTATCGACCGCCACGTGCCCTCCTGCGCTGGCACGTCGACCGAACGATCATCGGCTGCCGCCCACGCCGCGGCCGCGGGCCCGGCGCGGCTGCCCCAGCACGCGCCCACACCGCAGGTTTTTGAGCTGATCTTGTCGTAAACCGGCGACGCGCCGTGACCCGGCGGGGAGCGCTGGGGCGCCCGTAAGTGTGACGCGGTTCACTCGCGCGGGACGCGTCGCAGCTCAATCTGAGAGCCCGTAACACGATGTAAAAGGAGATAGCAATTAGCTTATTCAGGTGAATATCCGCTCGCAGATCACCATCCTCATTGCCGGCGTCTTCGTGATCCTCGGCGTGGCCGCAATCATGGTCGGCCAGCTCGTGATCATGCCGAGTTTCGCCGAGCTTGAGCGGGCGGATGCCCGCACGGCGATGCGTCGCATCGACTACGCGCTCGGCCAGACGCTGGAACAGGTTGCCGTGGCCGCGGTGGACTGGGGCAATTGGGCCGACACCTATCACTTCGCCGAGGATCGCAACCCCACGTTCGTCCGCACCAACATAACCGGCGTGGCGCTCAGGCAGCTCGACGTCAATGTCCTGATGATCATCGACCGGGCGGGCGAGGTCATCCTCGCCAGGGACACCGACCTCAGGTCCGAGCTGCCGCTGAACCTGGATCTCACCGCGCTGCGCTCGCTGCCGGCGCAGTTTCCATGGCGCGAGCAGCTGCGCGCCGGGCGTCCGGCCCGCGGACTGCTGCAGACGAGCCGCGGGATCCTGATACTCGCCGAATCGCCCGTGCTCGATGGCACCGGCGCTGGCCCGGCACGCGGCATGGTGGTCATGGGGCGCTTACTGACGCCGGAAGTGATCAAGGTCATCGCGGCGCAGGCCCAGGCCGATCTGACCCTGCTGCCGCCCGCGGCCAGTGCGCAGGCTGAGACCCTCGAGGACACCGGGCGGCTCACACGCGTCTACCGCACCTTTCACGACGTGTACGGCAAGCCGATCATGACGCTGCGCGTCGATGTCCCGCGGGAGGTCTCGCTGCGAGGCAAGGCGGCGGTGAAGGTCGCTGCGCTGTGCCTGTTCACGGCCGTCGTGGTGGTGCTGATCCTGCTCGTCGCGGTGCTCAACCGCGTGATTCTCGACCCGCTGGCGGCGATTACCCGCCACGCCGTGACGATCGGCGAAGGCAAGGATCTCACCACGCGACTGAACCTTGCGCGCAGCGATGAGATGGGTGTGCTGGCGCGTGAGTTCGACCGCATGGTCGAGCGCGTGGCCGAGTCACGCATGCAGCTGGTCGATCAGTCCTTCCAGGCGGGCTTCGCGGAACTGGCCAAGGGCGTGCTGCACAATCTCGGCAATGCGATGACGCCCATCGGTGTACGCCTGGCGAACCTGGCGGAGCGGCTGCGACGCACGCCCGCAGGGGATGCGGACCTGGCGGTGGCGGAACTGCAGGCCGGAGCGGCCGATGCGGCACGCAGCGCCGACCTCGAGGAGTTTCTGCGGCTGGCCGCCAAGGAACTCGCCGCCACAGTGCGCCTGGCGCAGGAGGATGTGGCGGTGATGACCCGCCAGACGACCCTGGTACAGGCGACGCTGGCGGAGCAGATGCGTTCCACTCGCAACGAACACGTGATTGAACCGGTGCGTCTCACGGAACTGGTGTCGCAGTCGCTGGAAATCGTGCCGGACGCCTGCCGGCAACGCTTGCGGATCGACACTGACGAGACGCTCAAGCGTGTCGGGGCGGTGCGCGTGGCGCGCACGGTGCTGCGGCTGATCCTGCAGAATCTCATCATCAACGCCGCCGACGCCGTGCGCGATGCCGGCAAGGAGCGCGGCGTATTGCGCCTCAGCGCCGAAATCGTGCGCGAGGACGACATGCAGCAGCTGCACCTGCAGTGCCGGGACGATGGCGTCGGCATTGCCCCGCAGCACCTCACACGCGTCTTCGAAAAAGGCTTCTCCACCAAGTCCCCGGAAACCAACCATGGCATCGGCCTGCACTGGTGCGCCAACGCCATCAGCGCGCTCGGCGGCCGCATCTGGGCGGCCAGCGATGGGCCCGGTCATGGGGCCTCGATGCATCTGCTCGTACCGCTGGGTGCCCGTGAACCCGCCTCGCTCGCCGGGGCTGTCTGAGGTCATTATGGCTGATCCAAATTCAACCCCGATCCGCGTGCTGGTCGTCGACGATGAGGCTGAGGTGCGCGACGCGTACCGCCAGATCCTCCTCGAGAACGAAGTGACCCAGGAGATGGTCGGCTTTCGCGAACTGCGCAGCCGGCTGTTCCGCAAGGATCCCGCCGATACCGCGCGCGAGCGCTCGCCGGCGCGCGCCGCGGGTTTCGAGCCGGTGTTCTGCGACAGTGCGGAGGCCGCGGTGACGGCGGTCAAGGAGAGCCTGGCGCGCAACGAGCCGTTCGCGGTCGTGTTCCTCGACATGCGCATGCCCCCCGGACGCGACGGGGCGTGGGCCGCGACCCGGATCCGCGAGCTGGACCCGGCGGTCGAGATCGTCATCTGCACCGCCTACTCAGACGTCGATCCGTGCGAGATCGGCGGGATGGCGCCGCCGGAGGACAAGCTGTCCTACCTGCAGAAGCCGTTTCATCCGCACGAAATCCGGCAGCTCACCATCGGATTGAGCAGCAAGTGGCGCGCCGAGCGCCGCATCGTGAAGCTGGCGTATTTCGATACGCTCACCGGACTGCCGAACCGTGAGCAGTCACGCAACCGCCTCGTCGGCGCCCTGCAGGCCGCCAAGGACAACCAGCGTACCCTCGCGGTGCTCTACCTCGATCTGGATAATTTCAAGCGCGTCAACGATACGCTCGGGCACGCGGTCGGCGACGAGCTGCTGTGCGTGGTGGCGGAGCGTCTGCGCAGCTCGCTGCGCTACGGCGGCGAGGCGGGGCCGGCGGGCAATGCCGACAGCGCCCGCCCCGGGGATCTCGCGCGCCTGGGCGGCGATGAGTTCCTGGTGCTGCTGCCAAACCTGCGTAACGCCGACGATGCGGGCGCGGTCGCCGAGCGGCTGATCGCGGCGCTGCGCGAGCCGGTGCAGCTCGCCATGAATTCCCTCGTCGTGACGCCGAGCGTCGGGATCGCGTTGTTCCCGCGCGACGGCTCCGACGCCGAGACGCTGCTGCGCAACGCGGACCTCGCGATGTACTTCGCCAAGCGGCGCACCCCGGGGACCTACGCCTTCTTTGACGTCGCGATGAATGCGAGCGCGCTGCACCGTTTCACCATCGAGGAGCAGCTGCGTGGCGCGCTCGAGCGCCGGGAGTTCTCGCTCCAGTATCAGCCACAGTTCGACGTGCGTACCGGCACGGTCTCCGGGATGGAGGCGCTGCTGCGCTGGAACAGCGCCGAGCTTGGTGCGATAAGCCCGGTCGAGTTCATCCCGGTGGCCGAGGAGACCGGTCTGATTCACGCCATTGGCAAGTGGGTGCTGCACACCGCGTGCGCCCAGGCGCGCATCTGGCGTGACGAGGGACTGCCGTTCCAGAGAATCGCGGTCAACGTCTCGGGCCGGCAATTTGCGCTCGCCGAGTATCCGGCAGAAGTGGCGGCCATCCTCCAGGCGACCGGGCTTGAGCCTTCCGCGCTCGAGCTTGAGATCACCGAGTCGGTCGTCATGGCCGACGAGGTGTGGGCGCAGAAGGCCATCAACGAGCTCAAGCAGCTCGGTATCTCCCTCGCCATCGACGACTTTGGCACCGGCTACTCGAGTTTCGGCCGCCTGCGGCACTTCTCGGTGGATCGGCTCAAGATCGACCGCTCGTTCGTCAGCAGCGTCACCGAATGTAACGACGATCGCGCCATCGCGGCCGCGATCATCGCCATGTCGCGCTCGCTGCGCATCAACGTGACCGCCGAGGGCGTGGAGAACTTCCCGCAGCTCGCGTTTCTGCAGGAGCAGGAGTGCCAGGACGCGCAGGGCTTTCTGCTCAGCCGGCCGCTGGTGCCGGAGGCGGCGAGCGAGTTGCTGCGACGGGTGAACGACGCGAGCGACGAGTCGCGCACGCAGCGCCTGAAGGTCATCATCGGCTAGCTCGCGCCCGGCTGCGGCGCCGGGCCCCTGACATGGCCGCCGCCGCGCCGCGGATTCCGCGTAGAATCGGGCGGGCTCTCGTGCTTGCCGT
>Ga0105237_10009273_pt1 | contig 10548 bp, 8 predicted proteins | sample KBSC24metaG_FD_81520 | JGI IMG/M metagenome (GOLD analysis project Ga0105237, IMG submission 81520) | Corn rhizosphere microbial communities from Kellogg Biological Station, Michigan, USA - KBS C2-4 metaG | ecosystem: Host-associated > Plants > Roots > Rhizosphere > Soil | place: Michigan, USA... | reverse complement strand
TGGCACAGTGATTAAATGGTGGCGGGATTGCTTCTATGACTCTTTTCACTGCTTTATCTGCTGACGAACTGATCTTATACGGGGGGGCAACAAATTTCAGTAAACAGTATGTGCCATATTATCTGAATGCGCTTACCAATCAAAATATGACAGTGAATACAGGTGAAATCTATTCAACGATTTATATAGCTAATGCAGCCATTGAGGGTTTAACTGCGAGTGATAGGCTGACACCTTCGGTGAAAAGACAGCTTCTGGGAGAAACAAAATTTATGCGTGGTTTCTGCTACTTCTATCTAGTTAATCTTTATGGGGATGTCCCGTTGGTATTGACAACAGATTATAAAATCAATACCAATATGTCAAAGTCATCTAAAGCGATGGTTTATGCGCAGATCATTACTGATCTAAAAGAAGCCCAGAACCTGCTTAGTGATAAATACCTGAAAGGGGATGCGATGACGGCGTACAATCCGGGTGCAGAAGAACGAGTCCGTCCTACCAAATGGGCTGCGACAGCTATGTTGGCCAGAGCATATTTATATGAGGGAGACTGGTCAAATGCAGAAAAAGAGGCTACTACCGTAATAGATCATATTTCATTATATAAAATGACAGACCTGCAAAATACTTTTTTAAAGAACAATCCTGAGGCCATATGGCAGTTGCAACCTGTGATTCTTGGTGCGAACACCTATGATGCTTATTATTTTGTTCTTCCTTCATCTGGACCTTCTGCAACCGGACGGAATGCATTTTATTTAAGCCCTCATCTGACCGATAGCTTTGAAGCAAATGATTTAAGGAAAAAGGAATGGGTAAATAGTGTTACCGTTAGTGGGGTGAAATATTATTATCCATTTAAATATAAAGTTACAGATCAAAATGCGGAATTAACGGAATATACCATGGTATTGCGTCTTAGCGAACAATACCTGATCCGAGCTGAGGCCAGAATCCGAAATCATAACATGGAGCAGGGGATTGCAGATTTAAATCTGATCCGTAAGCGGGCAACGGATCAAAGAGAAGGATCAGGGCAATTGGCCCAGTTGTCTACTTCTTTAAGTCAGGACGATGCCTTAAAAGCTGTTTTGCATGAACGTCAGGTTGAACTATTTATGGAATGGGGTCACCGGTGGCTTGATCTAAAGAGAATGGGCTATGTTGATGAGGTAATGGCTACAGTGACAAAAGAAAAAGGAGGGACCTGGAATACCAATTGGCAATTATATCCCTTTTCTCGCTTGGATCTAGAGAGGGATCCGAATCTGATTCAGAATCCTGGTTATTGAGCGATATGAATGATTACTTAATTAATTTAAAAATGAATAAAATCAGATATTTTCTTATACTATTGATAATTGGTCCTATACAAATGGCTATTGCACAAAAGAAACTCATTGATTCCAATGCTTATAAGAATTGGCAGGAAGTAACTAATAGTAATACCATTAGCAATGATGGGCAATACGTTTCTTATATTATTGAAAATGAACCTTTAGGTTAAAATAATTAATAAAAATGATAGCTTTTTTACTATAAAACCTATAAGAATAGAGCTGACGTAGTATAAGCAGATCTTAGTTCAATATCATACTTAATAAATATACATATGACTAAATTCATATTTCTTCTTATTTTTTTTGTATTAGCCGGAGGATACACTTTCGGGCAAAAATTGACGTCCAAAGAACACATTAAACAGCTTTGCAAAACCGATAAAAAGCCAATTGACTCAGCTTGTTATAATCGATGGCCAGTTCCCGAGGGTGTGGTGTTAACTGATGACGGAAGGTTTTTTCTTTTTATGATAGAGAATGAATTTATTGGAAGTAGCAAGTTAGTGCTTCAAGCGACTGAAGGAGGATGGAAAAGAGAATTCCATAATATGAACAGGCACGAGTTTTCATCTGACGGTAAGCTAGCGGTTGTTGGGAATTCTGACAAAATTTATATTGTCAACCTTGGAACAACAGGTCTTGATAGTGTAGATAATATTAGTTCCTATCTGTTATCTGATGATGGAGAGTGGCTTGCATATCAACAAAAAGAGTCTGAAAGGAAACTTGTCGTTCGAAATCTTAGAACTAACAGGAGCTCTTCCTATTTGTCCGTGAGAGACTATTTTTTTGGAAAGAATAAAGATATCATCTTTGTAACAGAAGATACCCAAAATAGGACTAGTGAAATTTCACAAGCTTTACATTATGCTAATGTTTTTACCGGTGTTACTTCTAACATTTGGAAAGGTGACGGAATACGCAATATAATACTTAGCAATGATGGCAATAACCTAGCTTTTATTGCTAAGGATAAAAGTAGCACTAGAGATTTGGAGGGTATTTGGTATTATAAGTTTGAATCAAGTGAAGCTTCCTTTGTACTATCTGGAGGGGGCGGTGTGCAAAATGATAGCCTGAAATTGAGCCAGATTTCGTCATTTAGCAATGACAATACTCGTCTTTTTGTTCTTTTAGAAAAAAAGAAACTTTCTAAAAGAAATATTGATCCTTCGCTACCAGATGTATGGAATTTTAATGACAAGAAATTGCAATCGCAGCAACTGTTGGAAGATGGCTCAAGAACATATACTGCAGTGGTTGATATTCAAAGGAAAGAATTGATTCCTTTAGAAGGAGAGAATGAGGCTGTTGTTATGGATAATCAACCATTGCAAGACTCAGTTGCGATACTTTTGCATCGACAAGATAATGGAAGTTGGGAGGTTGGTTGGAATCCCGCTTCTAATTCAATATCATATTTAATCTCAACGAAAACTGGAAAGAAGACATCAATCGACGGTATTAGTAGAATGGATAATCTCAAAATGTCTGCTTATGGAAAATACTTAATATATTTTGATAGGAATGAAAAAAACTATTTCACTTATGAAATAAATAATGGGATTATTAGGAATATTTCCAAAGGAATCAGCGCTGATTGGGAAGTGGTTGGTATTAGAAATACTATTGAAGGTTGGTTGAAAGATGATTCAGGAGTAATCGTGAATGATAAGAATGATTTGTGGCTATTAGATCCTTCCGGGATTCGTTTACCAATTAATGTAACCAATGGTTACGGGAAAAGGAAAAATATCATTTTGTCGCTAACCTGGAGTAAGTCGTCAGACGCTATCATCGATTCGGAGAAAACAATGTTTTTGACAGCGTTTAATCCAAAAACAAAGGAGAATGGCTTTTTTTCTACAAAATTGGGAAGAAAAGTAGATCCCGTTTTATTAACGATGGGCCCCTTTATTTATGATATTCCATATAGTACCGCTATTCCTCAAGGCTCAAGTTTTACTCCATTAAGGGCTAAGAAGGAGAATGCTTACATAGTAAGAAGAATGGGTGCCAATGAATACCCTAACTTATGGTATACAACAGATTTTAAAAGTTTTAGAAAGATAACCAATTTTCAACCTCAAGCCAAATATAATTGGTACACAACTGAGCTTCACGAGTGGGTAGCTCCGGATAGGATTCCTTTACAAGGAATCTTGTATAAACCGGAAAACTTTGATTCGTCAAAAAAGTATCCAGTGATTTTTAATTACTATGAAACAAAGTCCGACGGATTACATGCCTTTATAAGGCCAGCAGAGTTATCTGGCGGAGGAAATATTAATATTCCCTATTATGTGAGTAACGGGTATTTGGTTTTTTGTCCGGATATTGAGTATAAAATTGGCGATCCGATGCAGGGTACCTATAATGCGATTGTATCAGCGGCAGAGTATTTATCAAAGCTTCCCTTTGTTGATTCAAAGAAGATGGGGCTTCAAGGTTTTAGTTGGGGGGCAATTCAGACTAACTATTTAGTAATAACAACGAATTTGTTTGCTGCTGCTAGTTCTGTATCTGGTATGGGAGATTGGATAAGTGGTTTTGGGAGTTTAAATCCTTATGGTAATAGTCTTCAAGGGTTATACATTGGTGGGCAACAACGAATGGGAAACGCTACGCTTTGGGATAAGCCAGAAACCTACATAAAAAATTCTGCGGTTTTAGGTGTAGATAGAATTTCTACACCAATCCTATTGGCACACACTAAGGATGACGGTGTTTGCCCAATCTCAAACGTTATAGAGTTTTTTACTGGATTGCGTCGCCTAGGAAAAAGATCTTGGATGTTAGTTTATCCTGGTGATCATGGTATTGAGGGGAAGGAGGGTATTATGGACTTTAGTATTCGCATGAAGCAATTTTTTGACCATTACCTGAAAGATATGCCAGCACCTATATGGATGACGAAAGGTATACCTGCAAAATTAAAAGGAATTGATAAGGGATTGGATTTAGATTCTACAATTAAAACTCCGGTCGCTGGACTGTTAACTCCTGATGAACAACGAAAAGTAGACTCTATCATGGTTAGAAAACCGATAATGATTGAGTTGAAATAGCTTAAGCAAATCATAGTTCAATATCATACTTAATAAATATACATATGACTAAATTCATATTTCTTCTTACTTTTTTTGTATTAGCCGGAGGATACACTTTTGGGCAAAAATTGACATCCAAAGAACATATTAAAAAGCTTAGCAGAACAGATAAAAAGCTAATTGACTCCAGTTGTTATGAGAGATGGCCAATTCCTGAAGCGGTTTTGTTAACTAATGACGGAAGATTTGTTAGTTTTTCAATCGAAAATGGCCTTTCGAAAACTTCTACCATGATTCTTCAAGCAACAGAACAGTCTTGGAAAAGAGAATTTTATAATGTTGATAGACGAGATTTTACAGCGGATAGCAGGTATGCTATTATTGGTAAGTCAGATAAACTTTATATCGTTAACCTCAGAACGAGAGATATTGATAGTCTTGTAAATATAAGCTCTTATCGTTTATCTGACGATGGGGAGTGGCTTGCATATCAACAAAAGGAATCTGAGGAGAGACTCATAGTTCGAAATCTTAAAAGCAACAAGAACTCTTCTTTTTTATCTGTCACTGACTATTTTTTTGGAAAGAATAAAGAGATCGTCTTTGTAACAAAGGATGTAAAAAATGATACCATCGACACTTCACGAGCTTTGCATTATGCAAATGTTGTTAATGGAGCTGTCTTTGATATTTGGAAAGGTGAGGGGATAAGTAACATGATACTTAGCAACGACGGTTATAAGCTGGCTTTCACCGCTAAGGATAAAAATATTCCTGGTAGTCCGGAAGGCATTTGGTATTACCAATTTGGATCTAATGCCCCCCAGTTTATATGGTCAGATATTCTTGGTGTACAAAATGACAATTTAAAGTTGAGCCAGATTTCACATTTCAGTGCCGATAATGCCCGTCTTTTTATTCTTTTGAAGAAGAAAAAATATGCTGATACAAATAAGAGTATTGATCCTTCCTTGCCTGATGTGTGGAGTTTTAATGACAAGGAATTGCAATCAGAACAAAAATTGGAAGATGATTCCAGAACTTATACTGCTGTCGTAGATATTCAAAGAAAACAGTTATTCCGTTTAGAAAATGAACATGAGGTCGTAGATATTAATAGTCCACCACTGCAAGACTCCATTGCCATGGTTACCTATAGGGAGAATAATAGCACTTGGGAAGCAGATTGGAACCCAGCTTCTAGTTCAACATCATATTTAATCTCCACCAAAACGGGAAAGAATATATTCATTGGTGAGGTTGGTAGAATGCCCGGTTTTATTTTATCTCCATATAATAAATACTTACTGTATTACAATAAAAGTGAAAAAGCCTGTTTCTCTTATGAAATAGGCAATGGTGTTATTAGGAATATTTCAAAGGAAATGGGTAGCAATTGGGACGAAGATAACGGGCCTAATATACAGGGCTGGCTGAAAAATGATTCAGGAGTAATTGTTGCGGATAGAAATGATCTATGGTTATTAGACCCCACAGGTGTTCATCTGCCGGTTAATGTGACAAATAGTTATGGAAGAAGGAATAATATTGTTTTTTCCTTAACCTGGAGAAGTTCATCCAACGGAGCTATTGATTCCGATGAACCCTTACTTTTAACAGCTCTAAATTCGGAAACAAAGGAGAGTGGTTTTTTTTATGCTAAAATAAGGCAGATGGGAGATCCGATTGTTTTAACAATGGGGCCTTTCATTTATGATATACCTACGGGAGCTGTCCCGCAATTTTCAAGCTTTATTCCGGTGAAAGCAGCAAAAGCCAATGCATTTATTATAAGAAGAATGAGCGCTAAAGAGTATCCAAACTTATTGTATACAACAGATTTCAAAAAATTTAGAGCGATAACTAATTTTCATCCTCAAGCTAAATATAATTGGTATACAACTGAATTGCACGAATGGAAGTCTCTTGATGGTACTTCTTTGAAAGGAATCTTGTATAAACCCGAAAATTTTGATTCGTCCAGACGATACCCAATAATTTTTAACTATTATGAAAGGAAATCTGATGGATTAAATGCTTTTATAAGGCCAACACAATTATCAGGAGGAGGGAATATTAATATTCCTTATTACGTAAGCAATGGGTATTTGGTCTTCTGCCCAGATATAGCATATGCGATTGGGGATCCGATGCAAGGCACGTATAATGCAATTGTATCGGCGGCAGAGTATGTATCAAAACTTCCCTTTGTAGATACCAAAAAGATGGCCTTACAAGGTTTTAGCTGGGGCGCAATTCAGGCTAACTACTTATCTACGGTCACAGAAATGTTTGCAGCTATTTGCTCCGTGTCGGGGACAGCAGATTGGATAAGTGGTTTTGGTAGCTTAACACCAGATGGACATAGTCTTCAAGGGATGTACGTTACATCGCAGAATAGAATAGGAGCTACGCTGTGGGAGAAACCGGAAATCTACATTAAAAATTCTGCAGTATTAAGAGCAGATAAAGTTTCTACTCCTATTTTGCTTGTACATACTAAAGATGATGGAATTTGTTTATTTTCTAATGCGATGGAATTTTTTACAGCTTTGCGCCGTTTAGGGAAACGGTCCTGGATGTTAGTTTATCCGGGCGATCATGGCATTGAAGGAAGAGAGGCAGTGGATTTGAGTATCCGCATGAAGCAATTTTTTGATCATTATTTGAAGGATAAACCGGCGCCCATATGGATGACTAGGGGAGTATCGGCAAAGTTAAAGGGAATTGATAGTGGTCTGAGTTTAGATTCTACAATTAAAACTCCGGTCGCTGGACTGTTAACTCCTGATGAACAACGAAAAGTAGATTCCATCATGGTTAGAAAACCAATAACGATTGAGTTGAAATAGCTTAAAACCCCATTATAAACAACACATTTAGAAAACCACTAAACACATATTACAATGAAAATTGAAACAAGAAAATACTTGTTCCTGGCTATGGTTTTGCTCAATTTTTTGAGCTTACAAGTACATGCACAGGAAAATGGAGTCCATTTTGAAAAGGACTTAAGCTGGGAACAGATTAAAGCGAAAGCAAAAGCTAGTCATAAATATATTTTTGTAGATGTATTTGCTACCGGGGATGAATCCTGCAAATGGATGGATAATGAAGTGTTTGAATCTTCGAAAGTCGGAGAATTTATAGGGAGCAAGTTCATAGCCGTAAAAATCCAGGGCGATAGTACCAAATCAGATAAGGATCAGGTGAAAAGCTGGTATGCTACAGCTGTACGAATGAAGAATGAATTCAGGACCATGAACTATCCGGCTTTCCTGTTTTTTTCTCCTGAAGGCCAATTGGTCCATAAATTTAACGCTGGTGCGGTGGCTGACACCAGTTTTATGGCTATAGCTAAGAATGCTTTAAATCCGGATAAACAATATGTTTCCATTTTAAAAAAATATAAAGAAGGTAGATTAGGTTTTGCCCAAATGCCTTATCTGGTAAAAAATGCCAGCCAGCTCCATGAAACAGATATCGCAAAAATGGTCAGTACTGATTATATCGATACCTATCTGTTTAAACTGAAGGAACAGGAACTGTTTACAAAAGAGAACCTGACTTTTATGAGTCAGTATCTGAATGATACAGAAAGCAAAGCTTTTAAACTGTTTATGAAATATTCTGAAAAAGTGAATGCTGTGTTGGGGAAAGATAAGGCAGAATATGCGCTTCGTGCTACTATTTCAAACGATTACCTCAGAGGAATTGAGCCTGAGAAGAAACCAAATTTTGATTGGTTCGGATTAAAAAATACGATTAAATCCAAATTTGGAGAAATAGGATTGGAGGCAATGTATGGCAAGCAGATGGGCTATTACAAAAATGCTGAGGATTGGAATAATTTCGGGAAGTATTTCGTGCTATATTTTGAAAAGGCTTTGAAACGTCCAGAGTATATGATCAATAATATCGCCTGGACTGTATTTGAAAAAGTAGAGGATCAGAAAGTTTTGGAATGTGCGATTGGTGTAATGAAATATGATATTGAAACCTGGGACCAACAAGCGGCCGATGCACATGATACCTACGCAAATTTACTATATAAAGCAGGGAAAAAAGAGTTGGCGATTGAATGGGAAGAAAAGGCTTTGAAGCTTTCCAGGAACAATAAGGAGATTTTAGAAACTTTAGAAAAAATGCGGAACGGACAGCAGACCTGGCCCGAAGCAGTTGTTAAACCGTAGGTGTTGAAAATCAGTTTGTAATACATAATATTTTTGCAATGGTTAATTTTAAGAAAATCAAAATGGGCATTAGGGCTAGGACTATTCTAATAGAACTTATAAGTGCCCTATTTATCCTTCTTTTTATTTATGCTGCATTTAGTAAAGTTCTGGATTTTGAGAAGTTTAGAGTACAACTTGGTAAGTCTCCTATTTTGAATGCATTTGTAATGCCTGTAGCGATATGGACCCCATTAATAGAAGTTATTATTGCATTTGCACTTGTAATGAAACGATCTCAATATATGGGACTGTGTCTGGCTTTTAGTCTCATGGTCATGTTTTCTACCTACATCATACTGATATTAAAATTCAGCTCCTATATTCCATGTTCCTGTGGTGGAATATTACAAAATATGAGTTGGACACAACATCTGGTTTTTAATATTGGTTTTGTGCTTTTGGGAGCACTTGCCATTTTAATTTATCCAAATCAGAATCAAGACCTTATTCGAATAAGAGGGAATGCCGAAACCCTTAAACGTAGGCAATCAATTTTAAAAAAAATAAAATTATGAAGTTCATAAATTTATTGATGACAGTTGTACTTCTTACTGGTATTGTTTTAAGTTTTTCTCTAAAGGCGTCTAATACGATACCTCTTCAGGGGACATTTGAATTCAATGCTAATGGAACAATTCTCTGCATGTATGGACAGACAGCTGAGCCAGAATGCAACATGGGATGGAATGGTCCTGCATGTACTATTAATTATATGGGAGCCGCACATAAGGCCTATGCAGGCAGGGGACAATATGCATGTATGCATCCATTATTTCAACCTTTTTAATAATTGTGAAGCAGGAATTTGAAAATTCCTGCTTCATTAAAGTTATATCATATCATGATGTTTAAATCGAGGTTTTACACATTGACCATTTGCTTATTTTGCGGTATTGGTCTGGTACTTATATTATTTATTTCATCTAAATATTTAAACAGTTCTCCCGGATCCTTTATCCGTAAAATACCTGCTCATGCGATAGAAGGAGTGAATTTCTTGGCTTTGGATCCTTCGTCCTATTATTTTGCTGGAAATGACGAGGACATTATCTATTTAGGAAATCGTGGCCGTCTTAATGAACTTATAGGAGTTGATCTGAAAGAAAAGCAAACTAAGTGGCTGACTGTTTTAGCACCTGATTCTCTTCGTGTTTTTAAGGACATGCAGTTAAGAGTTGATTCAAAGTGTGTTTATCTTTTGGAGGGAATGAAATCTCAAATTTGGAAAGGTGACCTTAAAGATTTAAAGATTACAGATAAAACAAATACTCCAGGATTTATAGCCGCACTTACTCTTAACAATGGGTCACTGATTTTAAAGTCAACCAAGAAAGGAGAGGGGATACTTTTAAAGCAGTCTAATAAATCAGATCAGTTAAAAGTTGGAAAAGGGCTGTTACAGAAGCAAGTAGATGGGTTTTTCTGTACGGACGGAAATTTAGTGAAAGTCCCTGGGGCTAATAAAATCTTCTATACTTATTATTACCGGAATCAATTTATTTGTGCAGATACAAATCTAAATCTGCTTTACAGGGGAAAAACAATTGATACCGTTGCACATGCTAAAATCAAAGTGGCAAGCATAAAATCTGCTAACCAGATTACCTTGTCTGCTCCTCCGGTTTATGTAAATAAGCAAAGTACAGCGAATGAAAAGTATCTGTTTATTCATTCTGCATTAAAAGCAGATAATGAAACTGATGATATGCATGAAAATGGAGCCGCTATTGATGTTTATGCTATTTCAGATGGAAAATATAAACTCAGTTTTTACCTGCCAGATTTTAATGGGAGGAAACTAACAGATTTCAGGGTTTATGGTCAATTACTGTATGCCCTCTATGACCACTATTTATACAAATACCAATTGAACTTTTAGAACGAATTATTTATGAAACTCAAAATATTAACTCTGATGCT
>Ga0105237_10009272_pt1 | contig 10548 bp, 7 predicted proteins | sample KBSC24metaG_FD_81520 | JGI IMG/M metagenome (GOLD analysis project Ga0105237, IMG submission 81520) | Corn rhizosphere microbial communities from Kellogg Biological Station, Michigan, USA - KBS C2-4 metaG | ecosystem: Host-associated > Plants > Roots > Rhizosphere > Soil | place: Michigan, USA... | reverse complement strand
TCCGGGGTGCGGTTTCCCGCGGCCCACGGTTTCTGGCCAGTCCTGTGGAAAGGTAGCTCAGCCGGTTAGAGCACGGCACTCATAATGCCGGGGTCGAGGGTTCGATTCCCTCCCTTTCCACCATTCGCAAGGTCCACGTTCAGAACGTGAACAGCGCCTTCGCGTAGTACGCTCCTCCATTGATCCCGAAGGGCGAGAAAGACGGATACTGCTGTACGCCCTGATTGTCGCCGTAAGCAAAGCTGTTGTAGTGCGCTAACAGATCCCTGTTGAGTCGGGGCGGCCTGTGATCGAACAGATTGATTGCCCCGAGGCTCACTCTCAAGCGCCTGCCGAAGTCATAATTCACGTTGAGGTTCGTGATCGGCGTGACGGAAATCGTGGTCTTGAAATACTGCAGTTTTCCCGTAGGGTTATCACCGTCGTCATTTTCGTACTCGGATGACGGCCCGTAAATCTTCTCCACGAGATTCACCGAGAGGGCGCGGAATCTCCAAAGTGCCGACAGATCGAGCACGAATCTCGGGCTCGCCGTACTGACGTCGGACAGCGCGGTGGCGTCAAACAGAGTCGACTCGCCCAGCTCGGCCGGGGCTGGCCGGATGCGCCTCACCTCGGTAGCGTTGTAGGTGCCGGCAATCCCGTAGGTAATGTCACCCCAGTAATTCGAGGTTGGAAAGACGAGCGCGAGATCGGCACCCCGGGTGCGAGTATCGATTCCATTGGTGAAGAGTTGCAGGCCGGTCTCGGTCACGTTGTCGAGCGAGTTGCCGTTGGCTGCGATCGCATCGAGCACCGGCTGCGAGATCACAACGCCCTGACTCGATCCGAGCAGCGAGCCACTGCTGACAATACGGTCGGTGATGGTGATCTGGTAGAAGTCCAGGCTCATGATGAGGCTCGGCAGCGGCCGCAGCACGAAGCCCAGGCTGTAGGCCACCGACTTCTCGGCCTTCAGTCCGTTACCCAAGCCCAACAGCCGCCCTCCCGGCGAGTCCGGAGGCAGCTGTACCAAGGCGCTGTGCGGAGTGACGTTGGTAGACGAATAGAACTCCTCGGCGAGCGTGGGGGCGCGGAAGCCGTTGTTGACCGTGCCGCGAACAGCGAATTGCGGCGTGAAATCGTAGCGGCCGGTCAGCTTGCCGATCGTCGTACTCCCGAAGTCATTGGAGCGCTCATATCGACCGGCGGCGTCAATACGCAGCTTCGCGATCGGCGTAACGGCGAAGTCGATGTAAGCAGCATGGTTGTTGCGGCTGTTGCTCCCTGCATCTGTCGGCGTGAAGCCCGGATATGACTGAGCGCCGCCGTTGAGATAGGACGCAGGAACGCCCGCGCCGATCGAATAAGTCGCGCGCCGGTACTCCCCGCCGTAAGCCACATTCAAAGGGCCCGAGAGGCCGACGTCGAAATCACGATTCACATCGAGAGTTGTCGTCCACTGCGTCGCCTCGAGGAAGCCGTCGTAATAGTTTGAGGGTGTCGGTGTGCCCGTGAGCGCAAAGAGTCCGGCATTGGCCGAATCCAGGGTGTACAGGAGAATCCTGTCCGCACCATAGGTCGTGGACAGATCCCATTTCCATTGGGCCATCGTATTTTTCAGACCGGCCGTGACTGCATAGTCGCGCTCCTCGGTCGCCTCCCTGGGGGTGAAACCAAACGGAAACGGATAAGTTGTGAGGCCTGACGTCGGATCGCTGTAATGCACCTTCGTCGGCAACCGGTAGTTCTCGAAGGAGTTCGCTTTCTTGGTACCGTAAGTCGTAGATCCGTAGAACTGCGTCCCCCGCCCGAAAAGAAAGCCCGCATTGGCGCTCAGGAGCTCGAGATGCGTTTCTGCATCTCCCTCGACCATGTTGATATACGGATAGCCTGACGCCAGGGGCATGTCCGAGCCCGGAAACGTAGCGAGATTGGCTGGGTTGATAACACGCTCGTCGACAGCCCCCTGGTTGCTGTGCCCGTGGTTACGCACTTCAGCCGTGACATTGATGTATGCGTCGCTGCGAGGCTCGAGGCCCACATTCGCACTGATCGCGTTCGTCAGTCCGTCGCCACCGTAGTAACCTCCGTAGACCCCACGCACGCTGCTGCCCGATGATTTCTTCTTCAGAATGATGTTGATGACACCCGCAATCGCATCCGTGCCATATTGGGCCGCCGCGCCTTGCGTCAACACCTCGATGTGATCGATCGCATCGAGCGGAATCAAACTGAGATCGACGCCGGCTCCTCCCTGGTAGGATGAACCCGAGGCAACCGCCAGGTTGGCGGTCGTATGCCGGCGTTTGCCGTCAACCAACACCAGGACGTCGTTCGGGCTCAAGCCACGAAGCTTGGCTTGCAGCGTCTGTGCAGCCATATCCACGCCGTAGGCCTGCATGGTCAGCGAGGGTACGGCCTGAGCAAGGCTTCCCATGAGATCCTGACTGCCACCCGCTTGCTGCAAGCTTTCCCCGCTCAACATCTGAATGGAGGCCGGGCTCGCGGAGACTTGCAGTCCGGACTGACGCGTACCCGTTACCACGACCTCCTCGAGCGCCCGGCGTGACAAGGTGATGGCATCCTGCGTGCATCCGATTTCCGTCCCTGCAGACTGGCAGACGCCTGAATGCCCATGGATGCCGCGGGACAGGCTGCCATGACTCGTTGTCTGGCCTCCACCGTCAGGGACGTTGGGATTGGTATCCCTGCGGGATCCCGCATCGGGGTTTGTCAGCGTCTCCGGCCGCGCGGACTCCGGGTCGGTGGCGGGGTTGGAACGTGCCGCCCCTGCGGACGATCTCCAGATCACGATTGTCCGGCTGTTCACAAAGGAGAAATCCAGATCGGTGCCGCGCAGGAGCTGCCGCAAGGCTTGCTCGGGAGGGGTCTTCGGAGGAACTGCGGTGGCTGTCAGGCCGGCAGTCAGATCAGCACGATAAATCAACTGATAGCCGCTTGCTTTGGCGTAGGCTTCCAACGCTTCCGCAAGAGGCTGAGTTGTTCCTACGGCCGGGACCCCCTCGGCACGCGCGTTCAGAACCAAAACCATCGTGGCGAGAGCCGCTGAAACGAGCCTCAGGAGCCGCGCAATACGGCCGGCCTGCAGCGCTCGCCCCGGTGACGCCTCACTTCTTTGGGTCAATACCAGCGGGACTCCGGAACAGATGTTGGCTGCCATCGCTTCCGCGAGCGACGCGTACGCTCTCATAGGTGCCCAGATAGGCGATCAGGGACTCCGTGTCATTCAGATCAAACACGCCGCTGATTCTCGAGGCCGCAAGCGCCGGATCGTCGAGTATCAACGGGTGCGTCCGATACCGATTGAACTCGTGAACCACCACGTCCAATGCCTGGTCCCGGAAAACCAGGCGCCGCTCGGTCCAGGCCATTACTGACTCAATGGGTGGTCCGGTATCGGTCTGTATTCCGAGGCTGCTCACCGCAGCACGCTCGCCCGCACCCAGGCGGACGCGGGCAAGTGATGGGACTGCGGCAGATGTTTCTTCTGTCAGGTCGACCTGTCCCTCCAACACGGCAACTTGCGTGCTGAGAGGCTCGGCGCGCACGTTGAAGACTGTGCCGACAGCACGGACCGCGGCCGTCGCGGTGGTAACAATGAACGGACGGCGGGCATCCTTAGCCACCTTGAAGCGGGCCTCACCGCGAACCAGATCGATGCGCCGCTCGGAGGGAAGCCATCCGACATGCACCTTCGAGTTCGTGTTGAGGAAGACGATCGATCCATCCTGCAGTGCAAAGCTGCGCTGCTCACCAACCACGGTCTGGAATGTCACCGGGGCGTGCCAGTTCAGGTAGACAACCCACACGGCGATAGTGGCCACCAATGATGCGGCCAGAGCCGACCAGCGCTTTCTGCCGAAAAAACCCGAGGCGCGACCCAGCGGTGGCGAACGTCGGCCCAAGCGACTTGGGAGAGGCACTACATTGTCGGTTTCGTGATGTTTTTTGGCCTCTGCAACCAACGCAGCGACTTCCAGATCGGACGCCTGGGCGCCTTGGTTCGCCAGGTACCAGGAGCAGGAAACCCGCAAATATTCCTCGACGTGTGTCGGAGATCGCAGCAGCCACTCGCAGAAGCTCTGCCGGTCCGGCCCGGCGGCGGTCGGTTCGCGCAACCGTAGGAACCAATCGACCGCCTCGGCCGAGATCCGTTTGCGTGTTCTTCGTGTTATTCCCATGGGAGCGTTATCGTAATTCTTCCAGATGCTCGCGACAGTGCCGCAAACCCTGGACCAGATATTTTTTCACCATGCTGGTGGAGATCCCGATCCGCGCACCGATCTCCTTGTAGGACAGACCGTCCCGTCGGTACAGAATGAAGACGGCGCGGCACCGCGGGGAGAGTTGACTCAATACCGCTTCGATCCGCCGCCGCGCCAACAGTGTCTCGACATCCTGTTCCGGGTGGGCGAATTCCGGCTCGACGTCCTGATATTCCGCGCAGCGCGCAAGCCCGGCGGCGTCGGCTTTTTTCTTCAGCTCGAACTCGTACAGGAGATTGGCGGCGATGCGATAAAGGTAGGCTCGCGGGTCGCGGATCAGGTCCTTGCGCTTCACGCGCAGCAGCCGGACGTAGGCCTCGTGAGCCAGGTCCCGGGCATCGGCGACACTCCGCAGCCTTCGGGCAATGAACCGCACGAGGTCGTTGCCGCAGCCCTGCGCAAGACCCTCCACGAGCCGGTCTGCTTCGTTGTCGTTGCGCAAATGAGCCATGCGGAGTCCTGAGCGGTTACGGACTGAAACCTCTGTATTGAATAAGACAGTGATTCGCCGGAAATCGGGCACCTCACTCACTTCACAGGCAAGGCTACTGCGAAGAGCCCCACGTTTGATCATTCGTAGCGCACAAGCAACAACCGGAGGTACCCATTTTCCCCCGCCGATCTGTCTTTGAAAGAACAGGGCGCGCTGTGCACGCCCCTGTAGGAAGGACGCATCAACAACTATCGGGGGCGGAACATGAAATCATTTTTGCCACTGCTGGCGGCCAGCGCCTCGCTGGTCGCTGTCATTCAACCCATCGCGGCTCAACAGAAGGCGGGTGACGCGACGGAAGGCTCAGCCGCGAACGAGATATCGGAGGTGATCGTTACGGGTACGAGGCGTGTCGACCGGACGGCACAGGAGTCATCGGCACCGATCGATGTGCTGAGCGGCACTGATCTGGAATCACAATCCACAACAAACATGCTGGACACACTGTCCAGCGCGGTACCCTCGTTCATTGTCGGACAGAACTCGATTTCGGATGCGTCGAGCTTCGTTCGCTCGCCCTCGCTGCGCGGCTTGCCGGGGGACGAAATGCTGGTCATGTTGAACGGTAAGCGCATGAACCGCTCCGCCCTGGTGCAGGTGTTTCAGGGCGGTGAGACTGAGCTGTCATTCGGATCGCAGGGACCCGATCTGGCCTCCATTCCCTCCATCGCGATCAAGTCGTTGGAAATACTCCGTGATGGCGCATCGGCTCAATACGGCTCCGATGCTATCGCCGGTGTTCTGAACTTCCATTTCCGCGACAACCCGTCGGGAATCGAGGTGACCTCACGATTCGGGGAATATTTCCCCGGGCACGGCTATCACAAGGATGGCTGGGACCGGACGGTTGCCGCGAACATCGGGCTGCCCCTGGGGGGACAGGGCTTCTTCAATGTGAGCGCGGAGTGGGCCAAGAACGACCAGACCGTCCGCAATGTCACGCGCCCCTCGGCACTGGCATTCGCGGAAAACTATCCCAGTCTGGCCTCCGACCTGCCGCATTACCCTGGGCCGGTACAGCAATGGGGGACACCCCCATCCGAAGCGGTCAAACTGGTCGCCAACAGCGGCATCAAGCTGGACAACGGCGACCAGGTCTATTTCTTCGGTAACTACGCCAACATCCAGACGAATGAGAGCTTCAACTACCGTTTGCCCAAGACGGTCACGGATAACACCGGCGCGACCTTCGGCAACCATCCGGCATTCAATGACATCTATGTGGACTCCTGTACGAACCACCCGCTCTATACCGGCTGTCCAACGGATGGCTGGATCCAGAACAGCACTACCTTCAACTTCGCGTCCATCTATCCGGGGGGATTCACTCCGCGCTTCTATGGCCAGACGCAACAATTCTTCGGGACTGTCGGCTACAAAGGAGTCACGTCCTTTGGACTGAACTACGACGTTTCGGGCTCGCTGGCCAACAACACGCTCGCCCTGTCACTGAAAAACTCGATCAATCCGTCCCTGGGCCCCCTTTCGCCGACCAGCTTCTATGACGGAAAATTCGCGCAGCGGGAGACCACTTTCAATGTGGATGTGAGCTATCCCTGGACGCTGCCGGGACTGGCGAGCCCGCTGTCGGTGGCTGCGGGACTCGAGTGGCACGACGAGAACTACCAGCAGATGCTGGGTGATACAGCCTCCTATGCGGCGGGGCCCTATGCGAGCCAGAAGCTGTACAACTGCACCGGCAACGTGTGCACACCTGTCCTGGATTCCAAGAACAACCAGGTGTTCGCAACGCAATCGACCGCATCCAACGGGTATGGCGGCATCAGCACGGGCATCGACGCTTCGCAAGTCAACTATTCAGCCTATCTGGATCTCGAGGCAGATGTCCTGAAGGATGTCACGCTGGGCCTCGCTGGGCGCCAGGAGCACTATGCCTCGTTCGGTTCCACCACTCTCGGCAAATTCTCGGCTCGCTGGAAGATCATCGATGCGCTGGCACTGCGAGGTACCGTCAGCACGGGATTCCATGCGCCGACACCCGGGCAGTCGAATGTCGAGACGCTGAGCACTACGTTCCTGCCCGGTAGCACGACACAAGTGCAGATCGGCACGTATCCGGTAACGAGCTCGATCGCAAAGTACTATAAGGCGACCGCTCTCAGGCCGGAAGAGTCGACCAACTACAGCGCGGGCATTGTCCTGACACCGATAGAGGATCTGGTCGTAACCGCCGACTGGTACAGTATCGAGGTCCGCCACCGAATCGGCATCTCTCAACAGTTCAATGTAACGCAGGCGGACATCAACGCACTCAGCGACCTCTCGTATGTCGGCGCGGGCGGAACCGTGCAGTACTTTACGAACGGATTCGATACCAAGACCAAGGGCGTCGACCTCGTGGGAACTTACCGCTTCACCGTCGGTCCGGGCCGGTTGGGTACCACGCTGGCCTACAATTACAACAAGACCGACGTTACGAAGTTCGACCCGAATGTGATCAGTGCGGCGCGCATTGTCGACATTCAGCACTATGCCCCCAACAACCGCGCGAATCTGAATTTGGACTACACGTGGGGTCCCGTGACCGCCGTGCTGCACGAGAACTACTACGGCACCTTCCGCGACGAGAATGACTACGCCGGGCAGCTTTTCTCGGCGAAGTGGACCACTGACCTCGACTTGGCCTACAACGTGTGGCGGAACATAACCGTAGCCGTGGGTGGCAAGAACATTACCAACGATTACCCGGATAAGATCGCCAACAGCGCCGCAAACAAGGTTTACTCACAAACCGGCGGCCTGGTCGATGGCGAGGTGTATCCGCGTACCGGCGGTCCATTTGGATTCAATGGAGCATTCTACTATTTCCGATTGGCGGCCAAGTTCTGACGGCCAGGAAACCGCGCGCGTCCCGCGACGCGCGCGGCTTTCCCAGCGGAGATTCCTGACTGGCGCGGTCGCGGCTGCGCTGCTGGTGTCATTTGCCGGCGCTCAGAATGTTTCGTCCGGGCTGAGGAGCGACGTTGTATTTACCGAATATTCCCCGCTCTCCGGCATCGTGGAACTGACACACCGTTTGTTCAGCCCATTGACCGCACTGCGGCTCGAGCAGTACGCGGCAGGTGCGGGGAAGACTCTGGGCGGCCAGCCAATCGATCTGGCCAAGGAGCGCTATTCCATCTATGTTCCCAGCAGTCCTCATTCTTCCGCCGGCACCTACTCTCTGCTGGTGTTTGTCCCGCCATGGCCGAGGGCAGAAGTGCCACGCGCCTGGATTCCGGTGCTGAATCGCTACAACACCATTCTGGTTACGGCGGCAAACTCCGGCAACGATGCTCCTACCATTGACCGTCGTGAGCCATTGGCACTGCTCGCGGCACACAACGTCATGCTGCAGTACGCAGTCAACCCGCAACAGGTGTATATCGGCGGTTTTTCCGGTGGCGGGCGCATCGCATTGCGTCTCGCGCTTGGGTTTCCCGATGTTTTCCACGGCGCACTGCTCAACGCGGGGAGTGATTCCATCGGTACCGCGGACGTGCCGCTGCCGCCGGAGGCACTTTTCCGCCGCTTTCAGGAATCCATCCGGATCGTCTATCTGACCGGTGAGCGTGATGAGGAGAATCTCGCTCGTGACATGGTTAGCCGCAGATCGCTCAATGAGTGGTGTGTGTTCGACCTGGTCACGCAAACTGAACCGCGTACAGCGCATGAGCTTGCCGACACATCGGGCTTCGGGCGATCGCTCGAGGCACTACTCGGTCCGCGCGAGAGTCATCCGGACAAACTCGCGGAATGTCGGACACGAATAGAGCAGGAACTGAGCACGCAGCTGCAACAGGTCGAAAGTGCATTCGGGCGTGACGAATCGAAACTTGCGAAGCAACTGTTGACTAAAATCGATGCCCGGTACGGAGGGTTGGCTGCACCGCGCAGCGTCGAGCTCGCAACCGATGAAGGTCATCCAAAGTAGCCGAGCATCACCTGTTGCAAATCCGATGGATCGGCTACACGCCAGCCGCGTCGCGTAAACTCATCCCATTCCTGCGCCGTAGGATAGGAGTAGTAAGCTCCCTCGCCGCGCCGCTGGAGGGAACTCGAGAGCTCACCGCCATGCTCCAGGGTCTGCAGCGCATTGCCGAGCATCCCGATCCCCGCGGGATAGAGATCCAGCACGTTCCGCAGCAGCGACCGCTCACGCTGCATTGGGCGACGGTGAATCTCCAGGATATCGCCGGTATCGATGCTCGCATCGCGGATGTAGTGCAGCGTGCACCCGATTTCGATGTCATCGTTCATCATCGCCCGGAACGTCGCGAGGATTCCGCGATAGGCCGGGAGGATGCCCGAATGTAGGTTGATCACTCCGCGCGGTGGAATTGCAATGACGGCATTCCTGAGAATCGCGCCATACCGGACAGTGACAATCAGGTCGGGCGCGAAGGACCTCACCCTCTCCAGGCCTGCATCACAATTCGGATCCCCAAGCGACTCGACAGGAATGCCCCGCAGCTGCTGTATTTCGGTGAAGGTGAGATTGCGACGGCCGCTGTCACCAAGTGCCGCGCGCTCGACCAACGGAAAGAGCGCCAGATTGGGGAAGGTCTGCTCAGCGATGCGCAACTCGCGCCGTTGCCATGGCTCGTCCGTGTGCGTGCGCCCTACCTGCTCCGTGAGCACTACATGCACCGTGTGGTGCGCGAGTGTCGGCAGCAGGAGATTCAGGGCAATGTTACTCGCGAGATCGCGATTCAGGCAGCATAGGATGCGCATGACTCGCGAGGTTATCACGCCGCGGAGGCCGCGCCCTGACTAGAGCCTGTTTCAAGATTGATCGGCGCCGGACGCGCATCCCGCCAGCGCATCCCGCCAGCGCATCCCGCCAGCGCAGCCGGCAAAAACCACGCTTTTTGCCGGCGGAAAAGGACCCGGGCTCCGCGCGGCTAGTGCCGCGCCAATTAATCAGCGAGCGAGATCGGCCTGCGCGCGTCTGAGCCGAAACAGCGGCTGCGCCTGCGCGTATGCCGTCAACTGAGGCGCGCCGATGCTATCGATCGCAAGGCTTACAGCCTGAACGACACACGGTTCCGCGCCCTCTCGGACCCAATAGTCGGCCGAATCCGCGCCTGTACAAACATGCTGTGCAGCCCACAGCAATCGGCCGTACGCTGCGACCACGCCCCGGGAGTCACCCAGATTCAGGTCACCAATTCTGACCACTTCCTGCGGCAGCGCCGCCTCGTTTTCGGCGGCTAACACTTTCGCGACACCCACGAGACTGCCGTAAGCAGCCAGCAGCCCCGCGATCAGTTTCCAATACCGGCGTCGAATAATATGGGTCGTAGCCATGGCCACACTCTCTTTGACATCGTGTTCGAGAAACGACTCCCACACTCGCAAATACATCGTGGCTCGGCGGACAATCGAAGGGAATGTACGCGTACGACCGGAACTCTCACACTGTACCGGCCCGAGCCCGATACAGTGGCTGCTGCCGGTGGCAAGCCAGGCGCCTTGGCGGTGTGAGAGGACTATGTGGCTGATTGCGTCAGCGACCAAATACACTCTCTGAACTTCGATTTAGTTTTTCTTTATCAGAAACGGGTAGCGCGTCATCTTCGCGGAGCGCCGAAAAATTCTGCGGGCGAGGGTATCTTCCGGAGACGATTGCGCTCTATTAGATTGATCGAGTGCTGTTGGAGGGGGGGAGCAGCGTTTGGGGGGCGAGGACACACCGCCGTTGATCGAAGAGCTGGCCTTGAAACAAAGCGGCCGGCTGCGGCAATTCCTGCGCAAGCGGGTGCGCAATGCGGCGGATATCCCGGA
>Ga0105237_10009271_pt1 | contig 10549 bp, 13 predicted proteins | sample KBSC24metaG_FD_81520 | JGI IMG/M metagenome (GOLD analysis project Ga0105237, IMG submission 81520) | Corn rhizosphere microbial communities from Kellogg Biological Station, Michigan, USA - KBS C2-4 metaG | ecosystem: Host-associated > Plants > Roots > Rhizosphere > Soil | place: Michigan, USA... | reverse complement strand
TTCGATCGGGACAGCGCTCTTCGTGAGTATTGGCGGCGGCCTCGCGAGGGGCGGCCCGCTGAGCTTGTTCCTGGCCTACACCATCTACAGCGGCCTGCTCGGCCTAGTCAACAACTGCATCGCTGAAATGACTGTCCTGCATCCTGTCTCTGGAGGCTTTATTCGTATGGCCGGCAAGTGGGTAGACGACGCCTTCGGTTTTATGGCCGGCTGGAACTTCTTCTTCTATGAGGCGCTGCTGATCCCCTTCGAAATCACGGCCCTCAACCTGGTGCTGTCTTTCTGGAGAGATGATATTCCGACTGCTGCTGTGTGCGCCGGCTGCATTGTGCTTTACGCGTGAGCACCCCCCAAACGCGACTTTTCCCATCATCTATTCTCGTTACTTTTCAAGACACCGTGTGCCATAAGCGACCAAATAAGCTAACACTTTAAATTCTAGTCTTCTCAACGTCCTCGCCGTCAAGGCATACGGAGAAGCCGAATTCTGGCTCTCCGGAGGAAAGGTCATTTTGATCTTTATGTTGTTCTCCTTCACGTTCATCACCATGTGCGGTGGCAACCCTAAAAAGGATGCCTACGGATTCCGCTACTGGCGGGACCCCGGCCCAATGGCCGAATACCACACAACAGGAAACTTGGGTCGGTTTGAGGGCTTCCTCGCCGCACTGTGGTCCGCCTCCTTCACTGTCGTCGGTCCCGAGTATATTTCGATGGTTTCGGCCGAAGCCAAGCGGCCCCGGATATACATCAAGACTGCGTTCAAGACCATCTACTGGAGATTCGGCATCTTCTTCATTCTCGGCTCTCTGTGCGTTGGTATCGTCGTTGCTTACAACGATCCCACATTGGTCGACATCATTTTCGGCTCTGGAAGTGGCGGTGGCACCGCTGCTGCGTCGCCTTATGTCATTGCGATGAGCAACTTGGGCGTCGAGGTCCTCCCGCACATTACGAACGCATTGATGGTGACAAGTATCTTCTCCGCGGGCAACACCTACACCTACTGCGCGACTCGCAGTTTGTACGGGCTGGCAATTGAGGGACGAGCACCACGGTTCCTGTGCAAGTGCACGAAGAATGGCGTGCCGATCTACTGCTTCGTGATTGTGATGTGCTTCCCGTTCCTGTCCTTCCTCCAGCTCAGCAACAGCTCCAACAAGGTCTTGACGTGGCTGATCAACCTGATCACGGCCGGCGGCATCATCGACTTCATTGTCATGTGTGTCACCTATATCTTCTTCTACCACGCGTGTGTGGCCCAGGGAATCGACCGCAACTCGTTCCCCTACACCGGCTGGTTCCAGCCGTACTGCGCCTACATCGGTCTCACCGGAATGAGCCTCGTCGTCATTTTCTACGGTTACTCCAGCTTCACCCCCTGGAGCGTTGAGACCTTCTTCTCGTACTACGCCATGGTGATCGTGGCCCCCATTCTGTTCGTGGGCTGGAAGCTCATCCACAGGACCAGGTTCGTCCGCCCGCATGAGGCTGATCTGGTTTGGGAGAGACACATCGTGGATGCCTATGAAGAGTCGTTCTTCTCTCCACCTGTGGGTTTCTGGACTGAGATGATCCAATTGGTGGGATTGAAGCGAGATAAACAAGATCGTCGCCAATCTGTCGATGGATCAATGATCCAGCAACTCTAAATGTGTTGCGTGAGATTGGGCGAGGGAGGTTTTTCTACCGAACGACGCTATGATCGGATTACGAGGAGTTGAATAGTCTAATTCAATGAGATACATATTCCATCCCCACAGTGAACTTCGAGGCTTACGGAGTCTTTGAGGATCCGCTTTAGATGCCCTGTAGATGTCCAAGCCTAGGGGCAGCGTAGGCGCATGCGGTTGTGAACAAGACATCTGAATCTTGCAAACATGAAAGTCGCCGGGGCCACCACAGCAGCGCTCTACTGAAATGAGCGAGGTAGACGCATATTAGGGATATCACTGAATGACATCGAATGGAGCTAGCCGTTTCCATAGATAATACTGTGAAGAAAGGCTGCTTGAGCTGCAAGAGTGTCGTCCAGCGGAATTAGCTGTGCAGCACCTAAATCAATCACCACCCTTCAATCGTTCATAGGCACTGTCATCAGCCACGAGAAGTCCATCGGGTCAAAAGCAGCGTCAAAGTCAGTCCAACTACCCGAATTGAGCGGGTCGTTGATTAGATCATCGGTATCTTGCACATAGTTTCTCGCAGGGTCATAAAAGTTAGATGATGAGAGGCTGCTTGACTCAATCGGGCGCCAGATTGACATTGGTGAAGCGTTTTGTGTTTGATTATTTTGAATTGCTGCCTGAGTTGGTTCCGTCTCGTTCTGTCTGGCGTTTTGCCTGAGACGAGAATATTGCTGAGGCAAAGCATCGAAGAGTAGACGTAGAGTGGTGGTCAGCCGGTGAATCGATTGGCTAAATTTGGTGCCATAGCCCTCCAGGATATCCATCGCTTTGTTCCATCGCTCGAGAATCGAGTCCTCAGTTATCTCAGCTAAAATGGAGGGGCTCAGGCGCGCTGCGATCAGCACTGTTGCTGCAGTGTACAAGAACAGCACATTGTACCACCACACACTGAGTGTTTCGGTTGAATCAGTCGATGCGGCTTCGCCCGCGTGGATGGTATCGATGGCATCTTGAGCAACTTTGACGCACACAATGGCGCACTGAAGCAAGATTCGGTGAGTCAGAAGACTTCGGAGTGGAATGAATTGGGACCCATCAATAGAGTCGGTGGTAATAAAGGTTGAGAGGACGGGCCTCAGAAGCAGTAAGCGGACATGGAGCTGTCTGGTATTTTTAGTCATACGGCGTCACAACACTAAGGGCCTCTTGGAATATTTTACTCACCTTTGATGTAAAACCACTGTTTGACGGTAGAAAATGCTGTCCTCAATGTTATGCTGCGAACGAGCCTCGAACCTAAGATGCGGAGGTAGACTGCTCTCCCATCTCGCTAGTCTTCGCTCAAGTTCAAAGACGGAGAGGTTCCCATCACTAGGTGATGTACTTCCCAGATACCCGTCATAAATTCGCTCCAAGGGTAAGTTCTTTTGGCTCTCGGAGGTTGTTGAGTGGAAGCTGAACAATACATCGTGCAGTATCTCATACAATTTCACCGAGAAGGAGAAACAATCGATGATGGATGCTCCGTGCTCTTGGCCAGGATGAGGGGAGACGCTATCAAGAGGGACAACATCCTCCTCCAAGGGCACAGGAAATGGTACTAGAATGAACGATCTCGGGCCTAGCATGGACGGACGGCCATATACCATAGAAGCGACATTATCCATCATAACACAACCATACCAGACTCGGCGCAACATTTCTCTAGTTCGCATATCAGAAATGGCCTCGGTCGTGTGCGGGATATGAAGTCCGAGACTCTGGGCCGTCCTAATGGCAAGACCGACGAAGACCCAGCAAGGATGAGGCTCATTGGTGCTTTGAAAGTATTGCGCCAGAAGTAGGAAGCATTGGACCGATCGCACGGAAGCCATTTCTGCCACGTCCAACAATTCGCGCGCTCTCAAGTAGAATACCGTTGCAGAGCGCAATTTTTGTTCAGCTTCTAACGACGCATCCATTTGGCTAGTTAGCGCGAAAATAATGTTGAGCAAGCATAGAAATGATCGTTCTTCGGATACCGAGTCGTCTCCGTTCCAGGTTTTGTTGTAGTCATTTTGCACCTGCTGTTTATCCAGAAACGGGTACAGTTCATGGACAAACTTCCAGTACAGTGCCATGAGTACATCGGCTCTCTTCCGTGAAGGGAGAATGTAATCAATATGCTTCTTTTGCAGTTCACTGTTCGGAACCATCATGGGTAAGTTCGACTGGTTGGAATTTGGCAAGGCTGTGGTCGAGTTTGCACCTCCAAAGAGTTTCTGCTCAACCAGCTTCTTGACGTTTTGCATCTGCACATCCAATCATCAGATTATGCTCTGAACCATCAATTGAAACTCGGAAGGAGAAAGCATTGTGCTAGATTGTTTGCCCCTGTGAACCGAGATTCACGGAGTGTGAAAGGCAGAACAGAAACGGTAGGACGAAGGGGATAAGGGCCTACAAAGGTTCCGGCGCTGGCACTTCCAAAGAAGCCTTCTCTCTGACCTTCAGTCGTAGTTGCTCCAATTATTGCGACAGAGCGGGTGTCCGAGGGAGAGACACCATCCACCGTGCTTGAGATATCGAGCCGATGGGTGCTTGGTTTTGAAGTGACTGAAGGGGCTGACTCAGCAAATTGAGGCTGTGAGACTATTGTAGATATTCCTGATACACCTTGGTCACTGGATGCGATATTCAGCTGCTGTTCGCTACTTATACTGTGCGAGAATGATTCTGTCGGCCCATCAGTTGGGGTTAAATTGGATATTGTCTTTGGAGCGACTTCGACATGGGGAGAGGTCGTCTTGGGCCTATCCGTTTTATGAGGGAGACTAGATCCTTGCTCCAGTTGTCTGATGCGATCTTCGAGCCACTGAATTCGGTCCGGTTGTACGTGTGAAGTCGACTTTGTTGGGCTCGTGTCCCAGGTACATGCCATGCCACGTGAGCGCTTCTGGCATGGTTCGCATACTATTATCCAGACTCAGTCCGCAAAGCTTCGCACTATCGTCGTATACCAATGAAGACATCTCTTACCTGGTGCACGACCATCGCATTTGATCTGGTAGCGGGATTGTGAGAATTACTAGCATTTCGCCGATGGTGTTGACATACCTTCCTCGTCCGACATGGATCACAAGCAACAGCAACTTTTTGGCGCTTGGATCTGAATCTATCCATCTCTTGTACAGACAGGCGGGGCAAATTGCTGATCAGGTTGCTTGTTGAAGATCAGCCATGGTTTAGTCACTAGATAACCCTGATAGTCGTGCGAGCTCACAAGATTCGATGTGGCTGTTTTCCGAAGGTCAGGTAGACGCCCAGATCATGTTTGTCATGAGGTTAGCTCGATGTGGGGTGATCTTTTCTCCCAGTGGGTGATCCGCTTTAGTTAAAGAGGCTGGAGCTTCCTTGGGTGTTCCATGTGGCAGGATAGGCAGCTTTAACTAGGCTACTCGCCACTCTCATGCCGTCCCACATTATTCATTCATAGGTACGGGCAAGGCGGACGGAGGAACTTGCCATCTCCCCTAACAAATGCGAAGTCTGTAACTTGTAGGAGTTTTAGGGACTGAGTTAGCCAATGAGTTAGGCCTAACTGATGTTGATATCAATTAACTACCAGCCTGGGGGAATCTTTTCTGACATGCCCCGGGCCCTGCTATTAGCGAAGGCTTCCATGGGGGCTAACTATGTAACAAGTAAGTTACTTATGTAAATAGCTAGCTGAAGGCTCCCCCAGGCACACTTCCGACCCAGCTAACCACCACTATTCCCCTTAGTTATGTTGATCCCTCATATCTCACTACCTTCAAAATTCCATAAGCTGGATATCAATTTCGTGACTGCAACAAACTATTGACACCACAAGGAGAGACAACGTCTCTTTGGAGCAAAGTAACAGCATCTTTACCCTCCACCCAGACGGTAGGCCACTTAATCTGTTAGGTCCTAGGCGCTTTGGGCCGCACCGATCTTTCAGTGATGACCGAGTCCTTCCTTACACGACGAGGAGAATGTCCCTGACTCTTGCTTGAGGCAGCCCTCTCTGCCAATTCTCAGTTCCATTCATGAATGGTGTAGAATAGTATGATCGATGCAGCCTCGCTCTCCTACACAATTCCTGGTCGTCGATGACGGAGCTCCTTGTGTTCTACAGACTTGAATGCGAGATCTCGGTTTGCTGGGCTAAGCTGCACGATCCACGTGTCCCCCCGGGCCTCGCTTTATTGACACACTTTCAGAATCATCACCAAGGTCCCAGGAGCTTTTGGAAACCCGGGAAAGCAAGATGAAAGGTCCCACGATACCACGACACCACAATCATAGATGCCTCTTCGTGGGGAATGATCGGAACCCCTTCCGGCGGACCACCCAAATGCGCGACGAAGCGAGCGGACTTGTTCGGGAACTTTTCAGGGCATTAAGTTGGTAGAGTGGCCACCTGAACACTAGATATCCTCATTTTCTAGAGAGTCGCTGAATGCCACAAATTACTCTAGCGCTTTTGCTTTGACTGGCAGAATCCCGGAATCATTCTATTGGTTTGCGAGGTGAGAAACGAGAACGCCGCTGGATGAATTGCTCAGCACACACTCACTCTACAAGCATTGACACAGTACAATCTGGTTCATTTTCAGCAACGAAATATGCCGGCACCTCAGAATCCTGGCACCTTGGAGCAGCTACTGGTTCGTAACACCTATCGCACGTTGATCCTGGGGAGCCATATTTTGCATTACCATGGGTACAGACATCTCAACCCGGCTACCCTTGGCTTGGTGTGCTAATGATGAGCAGGGTTGTCGATGCATATGGCCATCTTTCTGCAAGACATCCTCTGAAACCTGGGGTCTTTATTATGCCGCGAAATATGCCGCCAGCCACCGTTGCCTCGGAGCGGGATCTAGTGGAATACAATGTTTCCGATGCTTCCCCTATGGATGCCTCAGCACCACGAGGCTACCTAGAACGCTGCATTCACAGTGAGATCTACAAGAAGTATCCCACGGTAAACAGCGTCATACATAGCCACTCTCACGCAGTGGTTCCATACACAGTTTCGGGTAAGCCTCCACATTAGTCGAGGCATACAGATGGATACTAACATCGACGAAGGGGTGCAACTCAGACCATGTTTTCATATGGCCGGCTTTCTAGGTGATTATATCCCCGAATTTCTGTTGTTTGCCCGTATCTTAGGCTGATCTCAAGTTCAGGAAGCTCGACACCGGTGTTCGACATCGCCAAGCACTATCAGTCCGACGATCTCCAAGACCTGTTGATTCGAAATATACGCCTTGGAGAGGCTCTTGCGTCCCATTTCAGCAGCCCAGACACTGCCAATGAACCAGATGCCCAAAGACCACCAAGCCAGGCTGTAGTTCTTATGCGGGGACATGGGTTCACAACTGTGGCTTCGAGTCCGGAGGAGTGCATATTTAGAGCAATCTACACGCAAGGCAACGCCACTATCCAAACAACGAGTCTCGCATTGAATGCCGTGCTGCCGGAAGGCGCCAGGGCCGAAAATGGTGGGATTCGGTTCCTAAGTGAAGACGAGGTTGTCGCTACAACCGACATGGGTCAGACGGCTTGGACCCGAGCCTGGGCGCTATGGGTTCGGGAGGTACAGGCTAACAACCTGTATGTGATTGATGAGTAAAACTGTGAGCGGGTGCAAAAGTAAACTGCCAACCCAATGAGAAGCACCAAACACAGGTAACCATTTTGAGAATAAAGCGAACGTTCTACTTCATTACCTGGATTACCCAGTAATGAATGCACAATCTTTTGACCTTGGGATTGCCGCAGAACTCGACCAATGATGATCAGGTCCGTTCCGCTTCCGAGTTACCTCGACATATTTAGCCTCGCCTGCGGGGAATGCTGTACGGTTGCTTCCCCAGATACAACTCGGAAAGGAAATAGTATCTCTGCCCACGGTTTGTGATCCTTCACGATCCCACAGCACGTCTTGCTAACCGAAAGCCATGCTCTGAGCCCCGGATTACAATGGACGATACGGCTTAGCGAGGTTAGAAATATTCGTGGGATAGCGCCGTTCAATCCGGACCAACCTCCGGCTCCTCCAGATCAGGGTAAGGCTTGAAAATGCTTTCCGATTTAACGCCCAAGTCTTTTCGCTTATATCAACGAGCAAGTGACCAGGGAAACTGGACTTCGAGCTTCAAGTTTGTGCACAGGCTTCTCAAATCAGTTGATCGAGCAAGTGGATAATACCACTTACCAGTCGGCACTTGACCATGGAAAAATCAGATGTTGAGCAGGTCGAGGTCAAAGACATTGCCCATCATGAGCCCTCACCAGACGAAGTTATCGCTGCATCTGACCAAAGAAGTAAACGCTCAGTCCTCGAGCGAAGACTACTCCTCAAAGCAGATCTGGTCATTGTGCCGCTCATCTCGGTCGCATACCTGGCGTCATACCTGGTGAACACCCCAAACATGCGTTACTTCTGAGTTCAAACTCTGACATTGTCAAAGGATCGCAACAGCATTGGCAACGCCAGGATCATGGGCTTGCAGCAAGACCTCCACATCAACGCCGATCAGTTCTACAACTGCTTGACGATGTTCTGTAAGCCTTCAGTGGAACCTCCCCGAATGGCCCCCTTGCTCATAAGATATCAGTTGTCGGATATGCCATCTCGATGCTGCCTGCAAACCTCACGGCTCGCAAGTTCAAGCCCAATCGCTCGCTCGGGGTGGCTGTCGTGTTTTTCGGCATCTGCTGCTGCGGCATGGCCGAGGCAAAGAATTATGCAACGATTCTCGCGCTGCGCATTTGTCTCGGTATAGGCCAAGGCTTCATTCAGATGGCACCCATCTACTGCAGCTTGTGGTACAGGCGTGACGAACTGGCGACGAGATCTTGTGAGTTGTGATTCTGGTAATCCTTGCCGTTACCTTGTGGAGTCTGATGTCTTTATGATAGCGATATACTACGCATGCGCCACGCTATCTGGTGCTTTCGGGGGCTTGATCGCCTACGGGGTTCAGTCAGATCTTGCTTTCCAGGGAGGCCGCAAACCCTGGTCATGGCTATTCCTCATCGAGGGCGTGCTGGCGGCTGGCGTCGGCCTCATCATCATTCTTGCTCTGCCGCGGTTTCCAGATGACCTGCATCGACGCCAGAAGCGACACTGGCTGTTTACTTCAGAAGAGATTGAGCTGGCTTACAAGAGATACAATGGTAAGTCTCCGCTGGTGATGTCAAGCAATCGAGTCCCCAACTCACGCAATCACAGCCTACAATGCCGAAGGCGATAAGTTCAGAACGAAACAGCTCGTCGCGGTGTTGAAGGATGTTAAAACCTATTTTTTCTGCTTCATCCAATCCGCGGCTGTGCTGGGTGTTTCGGTGGTTGGCAGCTTCCTGCCTACGTTCATCCATGATTTCGGATTTAGTCCAGGTAAGAAGGCTACTCCCTTTTGAATGCATGCGTACATTCTGATACGTATTGATAGTTCGCACACAACTTTTCACTGTGATTCCGTACGCGTTGGCATTCATCACCGTGATCGCGGTGGGCTACCTTTCCGATCGCTGGAACGCCAAAGGGCCATTCCTTTTCGCGTCGTGCTGCATAGGATGCCTTGGATACATATTACTCATGACAGTCTCATCAACGACCGCGAGGGTCGTGGCAACTTGTCTAGTCACCGCCGGATGCTACCCCATTGGGATTCTCCTCCCCGTCTGGCTGTCCATCAACACCCCCAATTTCACCAAGCGAGGAGCCACTTGGGCGTTTTCCGAGGTCTTTGGGATCGCCTTCTCGATCATGGGCACCCGGATCTACACAGGTCCACCACGCTACTATAAAGGCCATGGCACCGTGCTCGGCTTCTTTGCCTTTGCTGCGATCAATGTGGCGTTGGCGTATTTCTGGATGCGAAGGCAGAACAAGAAGAAAGAGGCAATTCTGGAGGATTATGCTCGCCGCGGCGAGATGCATCCACACATTGCGCAACGGATGACTCTGGAGGCGTTGCAGGACGAGCATATCGCGTTCCGGTACGTCCTCTGAGTTGGAGGATCGAAATCCAGAACTAGAAACCTCTTGTCTCAAATTGAATATACTGTCCGTGGGAGGCTGGTTTGCCCTAGAAGTCAACTTAAACATACCAGCCACTCTGTTTGGCGATGTGACCTATCAAGCAATTTCCTGAGGATCTTTGGTCCATCTGGTGCTTGCAAATTTCGCGCACACCTTTTGTCCCATCCCACATAGAGAGAGGCGCTGGGGTCCTGAAAAGTCCTTTGTGGCCATGTTTTCCTTTGAGATACATCGTCGGGATGACTACAGGATCGCTCTCTTGCACGTGAATAGCCAGAGCGGAAATTAGCCACAGCAACCGGTAACATCGGCACCATCAGGTTTGCGACTAACAACCCTCATTAGAATATCTAGTCCAAAAGTATAATTGAATTGAACTCACTTGATTTCGTTGAGCAGTTGATCCCAGCTGAAGATGAAGGAATCAAGGAATGCGCCGATGAGAATGCAAACAATGATGTATCCTGGATGAAAAATTGAAGGATTAGTCCTGCCCGGATGAAGAATAAAGATCCACCTGCCGTTGTAGTGCATTGCTAACAACATCACGAAAGGCGCTACACCGAATTGAAGCATATGGAGCAAGGCCCGGAGGAATTGACGCTGGATAAGAGTGACGCGATCGATAAGTGGGCGTTGAAGTATTGTTGTGGGTACGAGCTGTGAGCCGATGGACATATTTTTGCCAGCTTCGACTTCGTGCTCTGACGAGGGTGCGCTGAACCGAGATGCGGGTGCGGCTGACGCATGTCACTTTTGATCTTGTCGTTGGAGAAAGCCGTCGTATTCTCGCTGTACTCGGCGGAGGAACTCCAGAGAGATCACGAGACAGATCAGCCCAACTCATGATCCGGCG
>Ga0105237_10009268_pt1 | contig 10551 bp, 4 predicted proteins | sample KBSC24metaG_FD_81520 | JGI IMG/M metagenome (GOLD analysis project Ga0105237, IMG submission 81520) | Corn rhizosphere microbial communities from Kellogg Biological Station, Michigan, USA - KBS C2-4 metaG | ecosystem: Host-associated > Plants > Roots > Rhizosphere > Soil | place: Michigan, USA... | reverse complement strand
TGAGAACTGCTGGCCGCCGAGCGTGGTCATGTAGGGCACGGCATCGAGATTCGTGGCGAGGGTTTCGTTCTTAATGATGCGCCCAATGTAGCCGACTTCCAGGATCGACTTGGAAGTGATCTGCCGCTGAATGCTGATGGTGAAGTTATCCGTCCGCTGCGGCTTGTAGTGAGGATCGAGAGCCGAAGTATCGCTCGCCGTCGCATTGCCGTTCACGCCGGGGAAAAAGGGTTGCGCCAGAGTAGCGGAAGCGGCAGGCAGGTACGGAGAGTTTCCGTCCACACCGATGCGGAAGGCAGTGCTCGGGTCCACACCGGAAGGTCCGGCGCAGGTATTGGCTTTGGTGGGATTCTGGCAGACCACCGCCTGAATCAGGCCAACGCCGAGCAGTGGGGTGAGCACCTGTGTGACCCCATTGGTGCGGCCCCAGATGCGGCTGTAACCACCGCGAATGACCGTGCCGCCGTTCCCCAGGATCTTACCCAGCATGCCGTCCCGATAGTGCGGATTCCACGCAGCCGAGGCGCGCGGGCTGAATTCGCCATAGAACGGGTCGTAAGGATATTTGCGTCCGCCGCCCACGTTGCCCACAGTGGCGAAGCCCAGAGTAGGGTTGTAGACCTGGCCCTGCAGCGCGGCCTTCTTCCGCTGCGTGATATAGCCTTCCACATCAACCGGATTGCCCGCCGTATCGACCACCATCACCTGTTTGCCAGTCTCTTCCGTGGGGGGCATTTCGAGCGCATAGCCGAGGCTGTAGCTCAAGGTAAGGTTCGGCTTCACTTTCCATGTGTCGCTGAAGTAAAAGCTGTAGTACGGGATCGTGCTCTTATCGAATGCCGCCGAACCCGCGGGATTCAGCGCCAGGTTATTCCCGGAGCGCGTATAAGCCAGCTGAGACTGCGTCACCAGGCCAAGCACTTCTGAGTACAGATTTTGATAGAGCGAAGCCTGGCTCGAAGGGACCGTGGACGGAATGTAAGGCGAGTTGGACCAGTTGATGTAAGTGCTGCCTACCCAGTTCACCAGCTGGTTGTTGGTGCCGACACCATTATCGGTGCGCGTGTGATAGTCGAAGTTGCGCTGGTAAGCGCCGCCGTACTGCACCAGGTGCTGGCCTTTGATCCAGGTCAGGTCTTCACGGAAATACGCATCGTGCGCATCCCAGAAGCGCTGCCGAATGTTCTGTGTATTGACGTTGTAGGGAATCAACGCATTTGTACTCTCCGGCGCGGTGCTGTTGCCCGGTGCGATTTCCAGCGCGCCGGTGTAACCCGGCAACTGGCCTGGCGCATTCTGGTTGCTCCACTGCCAGAACTCACGCTGATAGCTGAAGCGGAAGTCGCTGATCAGGTTCGGGCGCAGGTTTGCGGTAAGCCCGGCAACATAGAAAGACGGCAGCTGCGGGCGGGGGGCGGTCGCTACGGGCTGACCCAGCGTGTTGCCGGAGAAGAAGCCGCCGATATCCACCTGGTTGGTAGTGAGGTTGATCAGACGCGCATACCGGTAGCTCGACATCAGCTTCCAGTTGTCACCGAAGTCATGATCGACGCGGCCCACAAAAGCGTTGGAGGTAAGAGGAGCGCGAACGCTGGAAAGGTAACCGGCGGTATTGATGGCATCACCTGTAGACCCGGTATAGTCGTTCGGGTTCGGCATGTATTTGTTCCAGATGGTGGCGACATCCGGATTGATGCCGATGCCGCGCGGATCGCAAAGACCCGAGCCGCACTGTGCTGGCTGGTAGGTGGTTCCGTTATAGGTCACCGGGCGTGGGTTCAGATTGTAAGCCACATACTGACCGGCAGCGTTCGGGACCTGGATGACGCCCAGCTTCATCAGCGGCGTTGGCACCAGGCGCTCATAGCTGCCTACATTCGGAAAGCGCTCTGCTTCGTAGTTGAAGAAGAAATACGTTTTCCCGCCGAGAATCTTCGGCGTCATCGGCCCACCAATTGAGGTGCCGAAGCGGGAGCGGTGGTTCTTCACGATCGGCGTGTAAGGCGTTCCGAACAGGGTGCTGGGAGTGTGATTGTTAGCCCAGGAGTTTGCCGCACCGAGGTCGGTCGCATAGTAAAACCCATACGCGGAGCCATGCCACTGGTTGGTGCCGCGCTTGGTAGCGATCTGCACCTGACCACCAATCGAGTTATTGAAATCAGCCGTTTGATTAAAGGTGCTGACCTTGAATTCTTCCACGCTTTCGACGGGTGTGGGAACATTTGCCGAAGGTGTCCCACCGGTTTGCGTACCGCCCAAGCCAGTGAAGTTCGTCTGATAGCCAGTGACGTTGCCGGCCATATCGTCGGTCGCATTGCCGCCATCAATCTGGTAAGTATTCTGAGCGTTATAAGCGCCCGCGGTATAGCCGCCCAGTGTCGTGCCGGGCTGCAGGGCGGCGAGCGTGGACACGTCGCGACCCATGTTGGGCAGGTCCTGCAAAGTAGAGCCGCTCAGGGTTGTACCAACCGCGGCATTGGTTGTGACGAGCTCGACGCCTGCGGAAGCAGTTACTTCCACAGTGGTGGATGTGGAGCCCACCTGCATGACCGCATTGACGGTCACGGAACTGCCGATCTCCACCGGCACCGCCGCCACTTTGAAAGTTGAGAAGCCGTCTTTGCTGACAGTGATGGAGTAACTACCCGACTTCAAGCCGACAAAGATATAACGCCCCGCGCTATTGGTTTTGGCGGTTTGCGTCTGATTCGTGCTCGGGTCGAGCATGGTGACTTCAGCCTCTGGAATCACCGATTTGGACTGATCGGTGACAAGACCCGAGACACTTGCGGAAGAGGTTGCCTGAGACCAGCCGGAACCGCTGCTGAGCAGGAGAAGAAGAGAGACGGTGGCAGACTTCGTATACCTTAGCTTCATCGAAACGCCCCTAAGCAAAGAATAAAAGCGCCCTACAACAACGAATCAGAAAAGTCTAGAGCTATGGGGTGAAGATGTCAATCCGCTGACAATCTTTATGGCAGGTATAAGAAATAACGTGGTACGTGTGGGGTGAAGATGTTTATTCCAGGGCTGCGATCAGGCCCTTTTCGATGAAGTCAAGCATGGCTGCCGGAGTGTGAGCGCCCTCTACGGGCAGGCGCAGAACTCCGGCGGGAGTGAACTGCGCGCCGCGCGTGCTGCTCACCAGCGTCATCAGCTTCTGCGCGTCCACGCGGGTCTGGTCGTGGAATTTCACGTTGAGTACGGTGCTGCGCCGGTCCACCGCTTCGATGCCGATCTTCTCGGCGGCAGTCTTGATTCGCGAGTATTTCAGCAGGTGTCGGATGTCGTCAGGAACAGGTCCATAGCGGTCGGCGAGTTCCTGCTCCACCTTCGTGCGCTCTTCTTCGGTTGCGGCCTGGGCGATGCGCTTATAAGCGCGCAGCCGCTGGTTTTCATCGGTGATGTATTTCGCGGGAATTCGTAAATCGAGACCCAGGTTCAGAGCGGAATGAATTTCCGGAGCCACCTCTTCACCGCGCAGTTCCCGCACGGTTTCTTCCAGCATCCGGATATACATGTCGAAGCCGATGGCATTGATATGCCCGTGCTGCTCACCGCCGAGCAGGTTGCCGGCACCGCGGAGTTCCAGATCCAGAGCGGCGATTTTGAAACCGGCGCCCAGATCGCTGAACTCTTTGAGTGCAGCCAGGCGTTTCCGCGCGACCTCGGTCAGTTCGGTATCGGGCTCAACGAGAAGGTAACAGTAAGCACGGCGGTTGGAGCGTCCCACACGCCCTCTCAGCTGATACAGCTCGGAAAGCCCATAATGCTCGGCTTTCTCGATAATCATCGTATTGGCGAGCGGAATATCCAGGCCGTTTTCCACGATCGTGGTGGAAACAAAGACGTCGAACTCATGCCGCATGAACTGCAGCATTACTTTCTCCAGCTCCGCTTCCGGCATTTGCCCGTGCCCGACTCCCACTTTGATGTTCGGAAACATCTCCTGAATCATCGCCGCCCGGTGCCAGATGGAATCCACGCGGTTATGGACGAAATAAATCTGTCCGCCGCGCCCCAGTTCCAGTTCGATGGCTGGTTTGATCAGATCCGGATTAAAAGGCGCCACCACGGTATGAATCGCGAGGCGATCCTTGGGAGGCGTCTCGATGACGGACATGTCGCGCAGCCCCAGCAGAGACATGTGCAGAGTACGCGGGATGGGGGTGGCGCTCATGGCGACAGCATCCACCGCCTGGCAGATTTCCTTGAGTCGCTCCTTGTGCTTCACGCCGAAACGCTGCTCTTCATCGATGATGACGAGTCCCAGATCTTTCCAGACCACATCTTTTGAGAACAGGCGGTGTGTTCCGACCACCAGATCGACCTTGCCCTCGGCCAGATCTTCGATCACAGCTTTGATTTCTTTGGCGCTGCGAAAACGGGAAAGCATTTCGATGCGCACCGGAAACTGCTGGAAGCGCTTTTTGAAGGAGTTGAAGTGCTGGAAACAGAGAACCGTCGTCGGCGCCAGCACCGCGACCTGCTTGCCGTCGCCCATCGCTTTGAAGGCGGCGCGCATCACCACTTCCGTCTTGCCGTAACCGACGTCTCCGCACAGCAGCCTGTCCATCGGCTGCTCGCTTTCCATGTCCCGTTTGATATCCGCGATGGCTGCTTTCTGGTCGCGCGTTTCCGTAAATTCGAAGGCGTCTTCAAACTCGCGCTGCCAGTTGCTGTCGGGAGAAAAAGCGAAGCCTTCGGCGAGCTTGCGCTGAGCATAGAGCTTCAGAAGCTCGTCCGCCATGTCGCGCATTTTGGCTTTGATGCGGGTCTTGGTTCGCGTCCAGGTGGCGCCGCCCATCCGGTCGAGAGAGGGCTTGCCTTCCCCTTCACCGCGGAACCGCTGGACCAGATCCATGCGCGCGAGAGGGACGTAGAGCCGGTTACCGCCCGCGTACTCCACCAGCATGTAGTCGCCTTTGGCGTCGCCCTCGGCAATCTCGCGAACTCCCAGAAACTGCCCGACTCCGTGCTCCACATGAACCACGTAGTCGCCGGGCTTCAGGTCGAACTGATCCGCCGAGAAAGTGCCCAGATGGGCGATGCCGGGTTTGGGCGCGGTCTCAGAAGCTTCGAAAAGATCTTCCGCGCCGAAGATGGTCAGCCCGGTTTCCGGGAATGCCGTCCCGCGCGCCACCTCGCCGCGAATGAGCACCACGGCACCTGCGCCGGACTGTGCGCGCTCCCGCAGATACTCCGGCGCGCGGTCGCCTGCGAGATCGATCTGGTAGGGCACCGAGTACTCGCTGAACACGTCCGCGAGGCGCTCGATTTCACCCGTCGTTGGCGCGAAGAAAGCCAGTTTGGTGCCCGCTTCGAGCAGGGTCTTCGCTTCTTTTATGGCGATCTGCAGATTGCCGCGGAATGCCATCGACGGGCGGGTGGGAATGTGGAAAGCCGTCGCGTCGGGCATCCCGGTATCCAGCTGCCGGATTTCCAGCGAATCCAGACGCGCCGTCCGCTCCGTAAACTCGTCCCAGTTGAGAGACACCGCGTCCGGCTGCACAAACGCGGCTCCGGGCGAAGTTTCCAGCCGGACCCGGAATCGGTCGGCAGCGGCTTTGGTCATCTCCGGTTCGTCGATCACCACTAGCGGGCGTTCGAAGAAGTCGAGAATCGTGGCTTCGCGCTGCCGCACCGCCGCCGTCATCAATTCCCAGCCAGCGAAGGGCTCGCCACCAACCGGCAGTTCCCGAGTCCGCATTCCGGATTCGCGCAGGTGCTCCGCCAGCTGGAAAAGCACCTGCCTCGACTTCTGAAACTCCGTCAGAGGCGCAAGCACGCACTCGTTCAGCTTGTGAATCGAACGCTGCGATTCGGGGTCGAAGCGCCGGATGGATTCGATCTCGTCACCGAAAAATTCCACGCGGACAGGCTGAGCCTGGTCGGGCGAAAAGACGTCGAGAATACCGCCGCGAATGGAATACTGCCCTACCATCTCGACCGGGTCCTGCCGCTCATAGCCGACGCTTTCCATGTGCGCCGCGAGATCTTCGAGCGAAACCTCCTCGTAAACCTTCAGGCGGAGTGTCAGCTGCCGGTAGTAGGCGGGCGGTTCGAAGCGGCTGAGGGCTGCCGTCACAGGCAGGACAACGATCCCCACCTTCCCGGAAGCAAGGCGGTCGAGAGCCGCCGCGCGGGTGGCAAGAATCTCGGCGTGCGGCGACATACCCTGTCCGGGCATTACGTCGAGCGCGGGGAGCAGCAGCGGCGCGGTGCCGGCGTCCAGCAGATCGCAGAACGTCCGCAGGAGTGGGAACAAAGCTTCCGCCTGCCGATTGCCGTCCGTGATCACAATCTGCGGTCTGCCTGTTTCGCGGAAGAGCAAGGCGCTGTAGACAGCCCTCGCGGTGACCGTCAGCCCGGAGAGCCGCAGGGTCCCGTGATGCTCCCGCGAAGCTACGCGCGAACTCAGCTCCTGAAAACCAGGATTGTGGCTCAGCCCGAAGAAGAGGGTTTCGATGTGGGGATTGCGCAAGGTGGATCTGGCTTGTGACTGAATTCCGTGGTGCTACGTATTGAATTTATTACGGCACTCCGCGGAGCAGAAATGGTAAACCTTACCTGCAACAATCTTTTTCAGAGAAGTATCGATCGCGACATAAGTGCCGCAAATGGGATCCTGGTGCAGGACCGTGGAGGTTGGCGGTGAGGCGGGGTTGTCTCGAACTCCCTGGGCGGGATAACTCGCCCGGAATGCCGGTCTGGCCTGACCCGGGGTGTTCCACAGCCTTTTGATGTACTCAACGACAGACCGGATCACGGAGATCACGATCATGAAGGCGATCAGTCTGGCAAGGAAAACAAACATGAAGAGGGGGCGCGAAGGTTAGCTTCGCGCCCCTGATGAGCAGTCTCTTACTTCTTCTTCGCCGGCGCCGACTTGGTCGGTTTGGCGTTGGGATTCTGGAAGGTAGTGGTCACGCTGCCACCCAGAGCCGAAATCATTTCCTTAGCGGCAGGCGCATTCACGCCATCCGGCTTCAGTTCCAGATACTTCTGCAGAGCTTCCACGGTGCCGGGAGGCGGAATCACCTTACCCGACGCATCGGTCGTCGCCTTGCCGGCGAGCGCAACACCGTACTGATACTGCGCGTCCGCGTAGGTCGGATCAAGGTCGATCGCCTTCTTGAACGTGTCGGTTGCGGCATCGTTCTGACCGCTGTTCACCAGCAGAGCGCCGAGGTTGTAGTAATACTTACCCGCGCCGGGAGGGTCCAGCTCAGCTGCTTTGGCCAGGTTGGCTTTCGCTTCGTCGATCTTCTTATCTTTAGCGAGGGCCAGTGCATAGTTGTTGAACAGGCCAGCGTCGGTCGGTGAGATTTCCAGAGCCTTCTTGAAGGCGTCGAAAGCTTTGTCGTAGTTGGCGGCGGCTTCAGCCGGGGTGGCCTGGGCTTTACCAACATACGCATCGGCCAGAGCGCTCCAGACCGCACCCTGCTTGGGATCCATTTCGCCGGCCTTGTTCAGGCTTTCGATAGCAGCATCCCACTGCTTGGCGTCAAGGGCATTTTTACCAGTCGTATAGCTCTCATTCAGAGCCTTATTCTTGGCAAGCTGGGCTTCGCGAGCTTTGGCAGCTTTGTCGAACGCTTCCTTCTGCTCTTTCGACATGCCGCGTTCCTGCTCTTTCGTCAGCGTGCCGGATTCGGCGGCTTTCTGCAGCGCCTGAGCCTGTGCGGCGGACTCGTGCAGATCGAAATTCAGAGTTTTGGGATCGCCGAGGCCAGTGCGGAAGCCGTTGGCGGTATCTTTCACCGCGCCATCGACCACAACCGTAATGGTGTAAGTTCCGAGCGGAAGACCATAGTGGCCGTAGTGGCCCTTCTTGTCTGTCTTAACGGTGTAGTGGCCTTTGATATCGGTGCGGTCAAAGTTGATCACCGCGCCCTGGAGAGGCTTGCCGGCGGGGTCTTTCACGATGCCTTCCACGGCCGAGGTCTGCGCAAACGCAGGGATCGACAGCAGGGCGAACGCGAAAGCGGAAAGTGTGAGTGGTTTCAATCGGGAAGACATGTTCAGACTACCTCAACATAGAAAGAGTAGGGGGCCAGAAGGACCATCATACTACTAGAGACGGCAATTCATGGGCCAGGGCTACAGGTGTGGGAACGGATGTACCGTTTTTAACCTGCTCAGATTTTTTGCTTAGTCGGACGATTCTTTGACGGCCCCGCGATCCTTCCAGCTGGCCTTCAGATAGTCCTTGTTCATCCGTGCAATCACGGTTAAAGAGATGTTCTTCGGGCAGGCCGCCTCGCACTCGCCGATATTTGTACAGCTGCCGAACATCTCGCTGTTGAACTGAGCGACCATCCGCAGCGCCCGGCGATCGCGTTCCGCCTGGCCCTGGGGAAGCAGGCCGAGGTGGGAAATCTTCGCGCCGGTGAACAGCGCGGCGGAGGCGTTCGGGCAGGCGGCGACGCACGCGCCGCAGCCGATACAAGCCGCCGCATCCATCGCGCGGTCCGCAAAGGCTTTCGGAATAGGCAGAGCGTTGCCGTCCGGAGCGCTGCCGGTCCGAGCGGTGATATACCCACCGGCCGCGATGATCCGGTCCAGAGCGCCGCGGTCCACCATCAGATCTTTCAACACCGGAAACGCTTTGGCGCGCCACGGCTCCAGATACAGCTCATCGCCATCTTTGAAGGAGCGCATGTGCAGCTGGCAAACCGTGGTCCCGCTCTTCGGGCCATGCGGAATGCCGTTGATCATGAAACCGCAGGAGCCGCAGATGCCCTCGCGGCAGTCGTGTTCGAAAGTAATGGGCGCCGTGCCGTCCGCAATCAGCTTTTCGTTTACTACGTCCAGCATTTCGAGAAACGACATATCGGGGCTGACATCTTTCGCCTCGTAGCGTTCCATGCGGCCAGCCGCAGCCGGATTCGTCTGCCTCCACACGTGAAGGGTAAGGTTCACTTGTAACTCCGTTGGGCGGGGTGAACGTACTCGAATTCGAGCGGCTCTTTATGCAGCTCGTGCGGCTGCCCCGGCCCCTTGTATTCCCACGCGGCGACGTACTGGTAATGCTCGTCGTCACGCAATGCTTCGCCTTCTTCCGTCTGGAACTCTTCGCGGAAGTGGCCGCCGCAGCTTTCGTTGCGTTCCAGCGCATCCACGCACATCAGTTCGCCCAGCTCGAAGAAGTCGGCGACGCGCCCGGCATTTTCCAGTTGCTGGTTCAGATCGGCACCAGAACCCGGAACGTTCACGTCCCGCCAGAACTCTTCCCGCAGCGCCCGTACCTGGCTGATCGAATGCTTCAGACCTTCGGCATTGCGCGCCATTCCGCAGTAATCCCAGATGATTTTGCCCAGTTCGCGATGGAAAGACGTTACCGTGCGCTTCCCTTTGATGGAAAGCAGGCGCTGAACGCCGTTCTCCACTTCCGCGGTAACGGCCTGGAACTCCGGAGCGCTGGTGTCGACTTTCGCAAGCTTATTCGAAGCCAGATAGTTGCCCAGCGTGTACGGGATGATGAAGTACCCATCCGAAAGCCCCTGCATCAGAGCGCTCGCGCCCAGGCGGTTGGCTCCGTGATCGGAGAAGTTCGCTTCACCGAGCACGAACAGACCGGGGATGGTGCTCATCAGCTGGTAATCCACCCACAGGCCGCCCATCGTGTAATGGATGGCGGGGTAGATGCGCATCGGCGTCTCATACGGGTTTTCGCCGGTGATCCGCTCATACATCTCGAACAGGTTGCCGTAGCGCTCTTCGATGGTGCTGCGCCCCAGCCGGCTGATCGATTCCGCGAAGTCGAGATAAACGCCCAGCCCGGTTTCCCCGACGCCGCGGCCTTCGTCGCAAACTGCTTTCGCGGCGCGCGAAGCAACATCGCGGGGCACCAGGTTGCCGAAGCTTGGGTAGCGGCGCTCGAGATAATAGTCGCGCTCGCTTTCAGGAATCTGTTTGGGGGCGCGCTTATCGCCTTTCTCTTTCGGAACCCAGATCCGTCCGTCGTTTCGCAGCGATTCCGACATCAGCGTCAGCTTCGACTGATACTCGCCGGAAACAGGGATACAGGTCGGGTGAATCTGCGTAAAACAGGGATTGGCGAAAGCCGCGCCGCGTTTGTGCGCGCGCCAGATCGCCGTGCAGTTCGAACCTTTGGCGTTGGTGGACAGGTAAAAAACGTTGCCGTAGCCCCCGCTCGCCAGAATCACCGCATCGGCCACATGCGATTCAATCTTGCCGGTCACCAGGTTGCGCGTAATAATGCCGCGCGCTTTGCCGTCGATCACCACCAGATCGAGCATCTCGGTCCGCGGATACATCACCACGCGTCCGGCATCGATCTGCGCTTCGAGTGCCTGATAGGCTCCGAGAAGCAACTGCTGCCCCGTCTGCCCCCGAGCGTAGAAAGTACGGGAAACCTGCGCGCCGCCGAATGACCGGTTCGACAGCAGCCCGCCATATTCGCGGGCGAACGGAACGCCCTGCGCGACGCACTGGTCGATGATGTTGACGCTGTTTTCCGCCAGGCGGTAAACGTTGTGCTCGCGGGCGCGGAAGTCCCCGCCCTTCACGGTGTCGTAGAAGAGG
>Ga0105237_10009267_pt1 | contig 10551 bp, 11 predicted proteins | sample KBSC24metaG_FD_81520 | JGI IMG/M metagenome (GOLD analysis project Ga0105237, IMG submission 81520) | Corn rhizosphere microbial communities from Kellogg Biological Station, Michigan, USA - KBS C2-4 metaG | ecosystem: Host-associated > Plants > Roots > Rhizosphere > Soil | place: Michigan, USA... | reverse complement strand
TTGCTCAAGTGAGCGGACAGGTGCAAAACCCCAGCGCCGAAGGCGCGGGGGACATTGGGTACAGAGCCCTAAAGAGATCACCGAGGACCGGCAGGCCCGCAGGTAATCTCATCCCGCCCACATCTTGAAGTCAATCAAGGCCTTGTAAATCAAATAATTACAAGGCTTTTTATTTCACAATCTGCGCCATATTGATAGCAATATTCTTTAGGGTCTGATATTTATCACTTGTACAAGGATCCTGGGATTTACCCGGACTTTCCGGACATTTCGGGAATGGTTCGAATAATAGCTTCTCTCTTCAAGGTCACTTTGCAGCCGGATCAGGATTCGAATATTGAGCTTTTCCAAGACCAGTTCAGTGTCCTCGTCCGTATCGTCGACATCAAAAGACTCTTCACGGAAAGTGATCCCCAGGAGGTGCAGGGCGCTGGTTATACTTTCCGTTTCCATATCAAGTTTTTCCCGGCACTGCTCGACGTCGGTGCCTTGCTGGACCAGGGAGGAGAACATGATCCGCCCATTACGCATGATAAAATTATTTTCAACAGAACCTGGAAATGCATACATGCTATGATACCAGATGCCTGTGCTGCGTTTTATTCCAGGCCCTTGCATTAACGCTTTCGACTGACTGTACACAATATCAATTATGTCATCGATGGAGATGGCATTCAGCGTTACATCCGTAAATTTAAGCTTGTAATTTCTGAGCAGGCTGATCACATATTCCTCCCCTTCTGTGCAGCTGCCGGAGATAAACCTGCCTTGACTATTGGCCATGGGGGGGAAGCGGATGATTACATTACTGTTCGACCCCAATTGCAAAGAGTCGAAAAACGAAATACTTTTTCCGGGACCAATAGTGAACAGGTAGTCTTTTGAGTTGACTATCTTATCCCTTTCAAATTCATCATCGCCGCGATCGAACATGCCTGCAGTCCTTTCGGCCTGTACCGAAAAGTCCATGGTTATACTGTCTTTTCCTGAATTCCTATATGATAGATAGAATCTGGCAATCCTCTTTTCCGCATCGATATTCACTTTTGAAGAATCCAGTATAATGTCCTGGCTGGCCCGCTGGCAGTAGTTGATGATTTTCTCCGCCTGGAGCAGGCTGCTGGACAACAGGTCTTTTTTGTCCGGTGCCATCTGCTTTGAGGTGTCCGCAGAAAGTGCCATCCGTATGCCCGCATTTACGGCGCTTACACGCTGATGAATATCGGGATAATTTGAAAGCCCATATTTATCATTTTCAAAATAAAAGAGGGTAGCCATTTCCCTGTCGATATCATGCAACGAGCCTAAATTATCTCCATCAATGCAATAGCGGGCAAAATAGTATCCGGATAAGATGTCTGCCTGACATTCCCACAGTTTTTTGAATGAAGAGCTGTAACGACCATTGGCTGCATCTTTAAATTGTTGAATGTGAGATATTTCATGGCAGACGATGAGTGTGATAATGTCGTTCATCGATGTGCTCCCAAGCTGTCTTCCCATGTTCTGCAGCTCTCGCTCGTTGATCACTACCCCCAGTTGGGGATGGCTGAATATTGGGCCGATGTTAGTCTTATAGACCGACAGTTTTATCTGCGTCGACTTCTCAAAGAAGTCGCATATTTGTAAAATATAGTTGTCCAATGCTTTTTTCTTATCCAGCTTTAACAGGTACGCTCCTCCATGTAGATTGAGGGACTGGGCATTCTGGCATAACAGTTGACCAGGATATACCATGAAGAGAGAAAGTGCGATGACGATGCTTAATCTCATTTTGTGTACTGAAAACATTTGATAGCCTGGAAAATTGTGATACTAAATACAGAGAAAAGGATAATGACCAGCATGAATTGGATCAGGAGCAGGTAGTAAATCTCATCTAATGAGTCTTTATCCCATATTTCCGTGACTTTTCCCGCATTGCTCCAGATCAGTTCATTGACCTCGATTGGGCGGTGAAAGAACTTCTCTTCAAGCATTTTCATTTGTCTTTTACCCTCCGGCGTCATATCCGATGGTGTTCCTACCAAAATCAATTGCTCATTGTATTTAGCAGTATGTTTATGGTAATCCACGAAATAAAATGCAAGAGCTATCAGGCCGGCCAGACAGCTTACAATAGCGACACCAAACCAAATACGGTAATATTTTTTCCTCTTGAATTTTAAGACTGGAATAATCAGTAAGCAAATGATAATCCCGGCGATAAATGAGGGTATATTACTGATCTTTCCGGAACCGTCGTAATTCTTAAAAACTGGTATCATCAAGACGTTGAGAATAAAGGCGCTGATCAATACCGCAGTTTGCATTATGTAAGTCCAATGCTTCTTTATATCCAGGAATGTCGCTTTATTCATTGGTCCAGAGTGAATTTTAAATCTTGGGATTGCTTCTGTTCCGCACCGACAGTTCTATAAAACTTCGTTGAGAATTTGTCTTTGATGATATAGAATACATAGTCGCCGGGAGGTAGGACCATTTTAGTAGGGCTTGTATTATCGTTGGCATGTAGCACCGGCGGTTTGTCCTCCCAAAATAATGTATTACACGCCACTTCATACCCCTGCTGATCAATATTCTTTTTTACCACTCTTACATTCACAATTATCTTATCAAAGACAGCATTGTCATGAAAGCCCGAGACAGAGTTGTACTTTATCTTTAGTTCGAACGATCGATTGAGATAACTTACAATCTTTACAAAATGGGCTGTATCCACAATAAGCCTTTTGATAAGTGCGATATCATTGCTCAATATCTTATAGTATTGAGTATCTTCACTATAGCCGCTTTCTTCCAGGATATTGGTCAGTTCATTGATAGAGCTCCGTAGATGTTGAAGCTGTCGCACACGCTGTGTATCGGTCTGGTAAAAATATTCGGCACTCCCAAGGTTTATCTTTGCTTTCAGTACCAGCGCTTCTGGTGAAAGGGTGTCGGAGAATACCTGGCTATGCGCAAAGAATGGGATAAGGGATACAATAGGAAAAAGTTTAAGTATACGTATAAGTAGATTCATAATATCAAACTTCATAAAAAATGCCAGGAATGAGAACAAATAAAAGGAAAAATTTTAATAAGTTGAAAAGGCAAGAGGGCTTTGCAACCACCCAGCCGACATCATTCCTGGAACCCGGGAATAAGCAGGTCCTCGACCGCCAACCATACGAAATGAGAAATTTGAATCCGATCCGTCTTCATAAGTCATTACTTATCAATAATTTGCGACATACATTTAGGACACTGAAACAGCTGTCCTTCACCAAAGGCGCCGGCACCGCGAATGACACCTTTCCGGGGCCGGCTCGTATCGAGCCGGCCTTTTTTATACTATTATTTCTATCTAAATTCACTCATGCAGCTGCGCTTTTTTCTAACAGTCATATTCTTTCAATTTGAATTAATTACTTGTCTGGCACAATATCAGGAGCCAATTCAAACAAAACCATTTCCCGAGAAGAACATCCCTGAGCATACCTTTAAATTTAGTTCTGACAAACTCAAAGACACTATTATTTCATTGTTCAAACCAGAAAACCAGTTTAAGGATCCCATCTTGAATAATATATTCATCGACGCGGTCTTGAAAGACGTACATTTCCCATGCTCCTTCATTGCAGAAACCAGCAAAGACACCATCTTTAGCAAAGAATACTTCTCAAAGCCTAACACCAAAGATGATATTTTCCTGGCAACACTCGGAGAAGTATGGCTCTCTAAATACTATTTTTCAAAAGATCATCCACTGCAATTCGTTTCAAATTATATAATCAAACTTGAGAAAGTCAATGACTCAATGACAAAAATTAGGGTCATAGCTGACCAGCCTATGGTTATAAATGGAACGGATTGTTGCGGTCCCCATGGACAATACGCAAGATTTACTCCGGTTTCGGGTACTTCAATTGAAGAATATACTTTGTTGGAATTTATTGCAAGCAGATTGGGAGACACGACCTTGGTGCCGATCAAACTTCCCGAAGACACGAAAACCACGCTTTCGCCAAAGATCCCGGCCACCCCTACTGGAATATCAACGAATTCCCCGTAATCTGCCATCCATCTTACTCGCCACAAATTCTACAATATCCACGCTCGCCAGCTTCCGTTTCAAAAACGGATCCTGCTTCATTATCTTTTCAACCGCCCCCCGACTCTTCGCCCTCACCAGGATAATCCCACCCGTGCGCGGTACCAGCCGGCCCGCCGCCAAAAAAACCCTCTGTGCAAAATACTTATCTAAAAAAGCAACATGGTTCTCCATGGCCGCATCGATCCTTTCCAGTGCAACAAGATATCTCAGCGACACAATGAATAAGGAAGGATGAGCCATAGCCTCTTTCTCCCTCCGTCGTCTCTCAGCCTCCGCCTCCTTCCTCTTTTTCTCAGCGGCAGCCGCCCTTTCAGCGGCCTCCTTCTTTTTCCTTTCAGCTTCAGCCTTTCGCGCCTCCGCTTCCTTCCGCGCAACTGCATCCTTTCTTTCACGCTCTCGCCGTTTTCTTTCTTCAAGTACTTTCTTCCCTGCTGACCCGGCCTTCTTTTTCCCGGACCCGGCCCTCTTTTTCCCGGACCCGGTCCTCTTTTCCACCAGGCGCCGGCGCTTCATCAGCTTTTCCACAAAGGGGTCAGTCCCATACGCCGTCACACTCTCCCCACCCAGTTGCCTCAATACAGCCTTCCCCAGCCTGGCCGCTTTTGGATTTGCACTGATCCACTCCCGCTGCGTCGCTTTATCTCTCGCAGCCGCCGCATTGATGGCCGCATCGATTACCGCCAGCTCCCCGGAATAATCCTTCATCTTCCGGTACACTACCAGCAAACGCGCCACCGCGTCCTGGTTCCCGGGATCATTATCCACCACCCGCTGATACGCCTTCGCCGCATCCTCCCACTTCCCGGCCTCCTCGAACTGCCGACCGTCAGCAAATAATTGGCTATTACTTCTCGCTGTTTTCATATATACAAAATTAAATCATAATGACCTGATCACCTGGTTCAGCATAATTTCACTAATTTCCCTAAAAGATAGCAATGCCTTTGAAAAAAATTTTTTCTATTTTCTCGCTATTATTCTGCAGTCATTTCTCCCGGGCGCAGGATTTCAGCGCCTTTAAAAAAGCATTATTTGTCCGGGGCAAAGACACGTTACCCTACAGGATAATGTATCCCGTAAATTATGACGCTAAAAAGTCATACCCTTTGATCGTTTTCCTCCATGGCGCGGGACTGAGAGGGAATGATAATGAACATCAGCTCACCGAATGCGGCCGTTTCTTTTTAGATGATTCGATCCGAAATAAGTATCCAGCCATTGTTGTTTTTCCGCAATGTCCTTCGGACAGTATGTGGTTCAATATTCCCCCGAGTCCACCCTTCGATACAACAGTAGAGGTCAACCATAAAATGAATACGTTGGCACTATCCACACCCGAAATGCTGGTAAAGCTTTTAATGGACAGTTTGGCTGAACACAAAATTGCAGACAAAAAAAGGATCTATCTGGGTGGCGCTTCGCTGGGCGGATTTGGTACATACGATTTGGTCTTTCACTACCCTGATTATTTTGCAGCAGCTTTCCCTATATGCGGGCAGGCAAACGCAGAATTATATCCCAAAAACGCAAAGAACGTTCCTGTGTGGATTTTTCACGGCGCAATGGATAACGTTATCAACATCTGGCCCGATAGGACTATAATTAAAGCCTTACAGCAAGGCGATGCGAAAAATGCAAGATACTCGGAATACCCGGAAGGAAAACATAACATTGACGCCAATGTATTTGCCGAACCAGATTTGTTCCGGTGGATATTTTCATTCAAAAAATAACGTAAAGCAGCTCCCTACGGCCCTATCGTCACCCTACGCTTCCCCGCATCGATGCTATAAGGTATCCTGCCATCGGTCAGTGTCTTCAATATATGGTCGAGGGTCAGCGTCCGGTCGAGTCTGCCGGTAAAGTACCTGTCAGGCGCATTGCCTTCATAGCTAACATCCACATTGTACCAGCGGCCGATCTCCCTCATTGCGGAGACCAGATCGGTATGTGAAAAAGAGAACAGCCCATTCTTCCAGGCCATGACCGCATCGACGTGAAAGTCCTTTGCCCCCTCTACCCGATCCTCCACCACCGCCTGCTCGCCGGCATCCAGTACCAGCGAGTTGTCACAGGTCACACGCACCTTGCCCTCAACACCGGTTACGCGCCGCAGCGGATTATCATTATACGTTCTTATATTAAAGGAAGTACCAAGCACATTGACAACCATATTGCCATTTTTCACCCGGAAGGGCCGCCGTGCATCAGAAGCCACCTCGAAATAAGCTTCGCCGGCAACGTCGACGGTACGATCATCGCTCGGGAATACAGCAGGACAACGAAGCGAGCTGCCTGCATTGAGCCATACTCGGGTGCCGTCACTGAGAGTAACCTCGAAGACGGCGCTGCCACGGGGATTGTTCAGTATATTGAATAAAAGTTCGCCGGAACCCCGGCCGTCTGCAAGGACGGTGGTGGCATAACAACGGGCAGGAGCGCCCACATCATTTGGACCTGCCACCTGTACAACAGAAGACCTTGGACGAAACGCCCACCAGACCCCGATGCATAGCAAAAGAATGATGACAGTGACCCGGACCATAGAGACTAAATATAAGAAAATATCTCCGCCCGCCCGCCATCCTACTCCACCGGCAACGCCGCCAGATCGATCACCGGCGCCTTCCCACCCGCCTCCCTCCGGACGGTGGACCCCGCAGCAAGATTATTCACCTGCTTGAATCCGCCGCTAAACATATAAAACCAGCCCTGTGTTTTATCGGCATCATCACTGGCCGTGCCGGCTCTTCCCATCCCGGCAGTGGCCCCCGCCCCATAATCAAACCTCGGATGCTTCACCTTATTAGCCGTAGTGGAAAATCGAGCCTCCGTCAACTCGATCCAGTTACCGCTGGGCGTACATATCCATTGATTCCCATACCGCGCCGTAAAATAATCCTCCCCATTGTCCCCAAAGTTCTCCACGAAAGAATACAAATGAGACAGCAGCTTCCCCCCTGTCTTAGTCTTATCCCACTGCGCGATCAGCCGCCAGCCGCCGGTCTCAGGACCACAAAACCAGCCGGTATAGATAGTATGATCTCCCGCAGCCTTTGCCCTCACCAGCAATTTATAGGTCACACCCGGTTTCCACATAAAAACAAGATGACTATGCCCGCCCGACCCCTCATTGCCAAATTCACCCGTAAAAACCCCCTTCCCCTTCCGGATAAGGTTGACCGCATAATCAGCAGGTATCTGCTTGGGATCATCCGTCCTGTAATTACTCCACACCGAAAAGATGATCCGGCGCTCCTTCGCAGAGTTTAGCTGGATCCCCATATAGCCCCCGTCAAATCCATTTGTCTCATAGTAGGCGTTGGGACTATGGTCAGCTTCCCGCGGAACAGAGACCTCGCTGTAGAACCACGCCGCGGCACTATCGCCAGGAACGGTATAAGTAAGGTGGGTGGCAGGAGCACCCTTGTACTGGCTGTTATTAAAAAGAACGCCTTCCGCCGCCGGTCCCGAAAGCATCAGGTCCGATATCTCCGGCAAATGTCCGCCCGGCGCCGGCTTCAAGGATATAAAATGGTACCCCGCCGAAACAACCTCAAAACTCCCCCCGCTGATCAGGGCATAGTCGCTGACAGCCCCCAGCCGGATAGTCGTATCCTCCCCTGCCCCATCCAGGCTCACGATGACAGAGACAGCCTGAGACGACCGCCCCTTCAACTGCACCTGCAGTCTACCGGTATGTGCGGCCAGGAAATATACTTTGGTTTCGCCACCCGGATGGGAATAGGCGCTGCCAGACAAAGGAATGGTAGTTTGAGCAGCTCCATACAAGGCGTTCAAAAATACTACGCAGATAAATAAAGTACGTTTCATATAGAATATGACACAGTTTCAAGGTCTGACCCCCAAATGAGCGAATAATTTTTCGAAAAACATCCCGCCATGGTCGGAATATTTACTACGTTTGTTCCACCACCGTAAAAAACACCAAACCTCACACGATGGCAAGTATGAACAATTCTAATTCCTCCCGCAGAAAATTTCTAAAGAAGCTCGGGCTGTCTTCGGGCGCATTGGTCGCCGGAAAATATGCGGAAGCCCTTGCCCGCAGCAACAGCGATAACTATATCATCCGCCTGGACAAACAACAACGGCTTTCCCCCAACGAAAATCTTCAGATCGCCCTCATCGGAGCAGGCGGCATGGGCACCAGCGACACCAACACGGCCCTACAGATACCTGGCATAAAACTGGTGGCCGTATGCGACCTCTATACAGGCAGGCTGGACACCGCAAAGAAAAACTGGGGCAGCGATATTTTTACTACAAAACACTACAAAGACATCCTCAACCGCAAGGACATCGATGCTGTCATCGTCGCCACACCCGATCATTGGCATAGACAGATCTCAGTCGATGCGCTCAATGCAGGTAAGCATGTCTATTGCGAAAAGCCAATGGTCCATTCAGTGGACGAAGGACCTGCCGTCATCGCAGCCCAAAAGAGCTCAGGAAAGATATTTCAGGTAGGCAGCCAGGGAGTTTCCTCTCTGGGTAATGAAAAAGCAAAACAATTGCTCAAAGAAGGCGCCATCGGTGAGCTTAACTATGCCGAAGGTTTCTGGGCACGCCGCGATCCTGTTTCGGTCTGGCAATACCCCATCCCCGATGACGCATCGGAAACCACCGTCGACTGGGATACGTATATCAGCAATACGGAAAAAAGACCCTTCGACAGCAAACGATTTTTCCGCTGGCGCAACTACACCGACTACGGTACAGGTATGGCAGGCGACCTGTTCGTCCATCTCTTTTCGAGCCTGCATTTCATTACAAGCTCCCTTGGCCCTGAACGTATTTATTCCACCGGGGGATTGCGTTTCTGGAATGACGGACGCGAAGTTCCGGACGTGCTGCTCGGCTCCTTTGACTATCCCAAAACAGTAGTCCATCCCGCGTTCAACCTGTCATTGCGTTGCAACTTCGTAGACGGCACCAGCGGTACCACTTATCTAAAAATGGTGGGCAGCGAAGGTTCGATGGATATCACCTGGGACGATGTGGTACTAAAAAGGAACACGGCACATGAGGAAGATCCTTTCTTGAAGGCGAAGGGTAAACAAAATGATGGGAGAAAGCAGATCCTCCCTCCCAACTCCATCACGTACAAGGCGGAAGAAGGCTATAAGGGCGGACCATACGACCATATGTTCAACTTCTTTTCAGCCATCCGCAACAACGGCCAGGTGGTGGAAGACGCCGTATTCGGCTACCGCGCCGCCGCACCCGCCCTCCTTTGCAACGACAGCTACCGCGAAAAGAAGCCGATGTCCTGGAATCCCGAAGCCATGAAAAAGGCCTGAGTAAAAAAACATCCCTAACAACAATACAATATGAAAAAATTATTTTTAGCCCTTGCAACGGTTGCATTTTGTCTCCTCCTCACCCATTCGCCGGCACAAGACAAAGGAAAATGGATCACCCTCTTCGACGGCAAAACCCTGAAAGGCTGGCACGGCTATAATAGAGGCAGCGCCGCCGTAAAGAACTGGACGATCATAGATGGCTCCCTGGTTTGCCTGGGAGCAGCCCCGGATGCCGCCGGCGGTGACCTGGTTTCAGACGGCCAGTATGATAATTTTATTTTGGAATGGGAATGGAAAGTGGACAAAGGCAGCAACAGCGGCGTGATGTATCATGTAGTGGAAGATAAAAAATATCACAGCCCCTACCAGACAGGCCCCGAATACCAGATCATCGATGATGTCAATTTCCCGGAGAAATTGGAGGAATGGCAAAAGGCCGGCGCCGACTACGCCATGCATCCCGCCAACGCCAGCAAAAAATTAGCCCCGGTAGGTCAGTGGAATACAAGCAGGATAGTTTTCAACCATGGGCATGTAGAACACTGGCTCAACGGAAAAAAGATCGTGGAATTCACCGCATGGGACAAGGATTGGAACACAAAAAAAGCCGCTGGCAAATGGAAGGATTACCCCGACTACGGTGTTGCAAAATCCGGATTCATCGCCTTGCAGGACCATGGCAATAAAGCATATTATAGGAATATCAGGATCAGACCCCTGTAATATTTATTTTGACACCAAAGGGATCAATACTTTAAAGCTAAAGTTCCGGCCCATCGCAAATACCCCTACCCTGCCGGTAACATTATTCGTATCCGTATATTTCAAACGGCTCATATTGCTTTGATACCCGACATCGGTCAGATTGTCTCCGCAGAGATAAATAGAAAGTAGCGCACGCCCATGCAGAAAAATATCCGTTCCCATAGCGGCATTCAGTAGGGTATACCCCGGCGTCACCGTCTCGTTGCCATATTTGAAATAAACCTTGTTCTGTTGGAAATAATGCGTCACCCCCATCTGCACATAGCTGTTCCGTAAAACCCCAGCCGCCCCTTCAAAGCACCACCGCACACGCGACTGCAGTTTGGCAGGCGGCGTATACGGTAGATACCGCGTAGAGTCACC
>Ga0105237_10009266_pt1 | contig 10551 bp, 9 predicted proteins | sample KBSC24metaG_FD_81520 | JGI IMG/M metagenome (GOLD analysis project Ga0105237, IMG submission 81520) | Corn rhizosphere microbial communities from Kellogg Biological Station, Michigan, USA - KBS C2-4 metaG | ecosystem: Host-associated > Plants > Roots > Rhizosphere > Soil | place: Michigan, USA... | reverse complement strand
CGACACCTGCGGCGGCGAGATAAAGAAGCGAAGGACTTCCCAATCCACCCGAACCAATCACCAAAACTTTTGCTGCTTTTAATTTTTTCTGTCCTTCAAATCCAAAATCAGGAATGATGATATGCCTGTCGTAGCGGGACAATTCCTCTTTGGAAAAATGTATGTTTTCGTAGCTCATGTTTTCTTTTTTTATGATTAAGCAATTCCGCCAGCGATGGCCGGAACAATACTGATAACGGTTTCTTCTTTTACCGGGGTGTGGTCTTGCTGAAGATTGCGTATGTCTTCATCGCCAACAAATACATTTACGAATGAACGGATGTTGCCCTGCTCATCGAGTAAATGTTTTTTAAGATCAGGAAAATTCAGTGTGAGTTCATCAACAACTCCTTTTACATTGCTTGCATTAATACTAACCCTTGCTGTGTTATTCGTGAACTTTCTTAATGGAGTTGGAATAATGATCGTCGCCATTTTATTTGTTTTGATTTATGATGAATGGATTTTCGATTTTTTCTTCTTCAAACTGAAAATTGTCGTTCAGTTGCCAGGAACGTATGTCGGCAATTTCATTTTCTTTCACTGAAATGATGATATAAGAAAAATAAGGTTGTGCTGCTACACGGTCATGCTCTGATGGTATGGCCGGGTGATTCGGATGAGAATGATACACACCTAACAGTTGTAATTCATTTTCATCAGCAAACCGTTCTGCATTCAGATAATCTTTCGGGGAAATTTCAAATCTTCTTCTTTTATCACCTTCTTTGGAATTGTTCACCACCAAAACATTGGTAACAATTCTTTCGTCTTCCAGTTCCTTCCCAAAGAAAAATCCGCAGCATTCGTCAGGAAAACTTTGCAATGCATCCTGGTACATTTCGTCCAATGGCTTTTGTTCAATTACTAACATGCTATAAAATTCTTTTAATGATTTCGCTGTATTTATCTGCATTATCGGGCAAAACAGTTACAATAACTCCTTTGTCTATTTCATTGATCACTTTCAATGCCCCGGCAATATTGGCTGCAGAAGATGGACTTAACAACAGGCCTTCATGCTTTGCAGCGGCACGAATGATCTCATACGATTCTTCTGTGCTTACTTCAATATTTTTATCAGCAACGGACGGATCATAAATGGTCGGAACAATTGCAGTCTCCAAATGTTTCCACCCTTCCAGTCCATGTAGGGCAGAATCAGGTTGAAAGGAGATGAGTTGAATATCGGGATTGAATTCTTTTAATCTTCTTCCTGTTCCTACAAATGTTCCGGTAGTCCCTAAGCCTGCAACAAAATGGGTAAGGTCTGGCAGGTCATTAATGATCTCAACTGCTGTTCCGAAATAATGAGCTTTCCAGTTATTGTCGTTCTTGTACTGGTCCGCATAAAAATACTTTTCGGGATATTTTCCCGCTAATTCTTTTGCTACTTCTTGTGCACCATCGGTGCCTTCGTATTTCGAGGTGTAAATAATTTCAGCACCAAGTGAAGTCAGAATTTCTTTACGTTCTTTTGATGCATTTTCCGGTAAGCAAAGCACTACTTTTATTCCTAATGCCGAACCAATAGCTGCATAAGCGATTCCTGTGTTGCCGCTGGTGGCATCTAATAAAGTTTTGTGTTCATTCAGTTCGCCTTTTTCAAGAGCATCTAAAAAAATGCGATAAGCGGCTCGGCATTTTACGCTGCCTGAAAGTTGTTCCCATTCCTTTTTTACCCACAATTCAATTCCTTTTTTGGGAACAAGGTTTTTGATGCGGATAAGAGGGGTATTGCCGACCTGTTTATTCAGCCGTTCTGCTTTGTCGAGAATCTTCGAATTAAGCTCCTGTACGATCATATCTTAAATTAAAAAGGCCCCACGTTCGGTGGAGCCCTTGCTATAACGATTTACAAATTATATGTAGCTATCCACCATAATAGTATTGTTGTGTACAACAACAAGCTGCAGCACAACAACAACAAAAAGTATGGCAGAACTGTTTTTTCATTTCAGGGCTAAAGATAAACAACAAATCCTTTGATGGAACAAAAAAACAAAACCTTCAGGAAATCTTTTGACAAATGGTTGACGTTTTAGATGTGATTGGTTGTTGAATTACAACCTTGCTGCACAAACCATCTTAGTTTTGCAATTCTTTAATACCTCTTCCAATCCCTGTTGACCCCAGTTTCGTACCTGTAGTAAATAAATTTATGAAAAGGTCAATCCACTTCCTTGTTGCTTTATTAAGCCTGGCAACCACAAGCTGCATGGCACAATCAAAGAAAAAATATCCCGATCCGAAAATTGTGGACAGCAAACACGTTTATGCCTTCCAAGTGTCGGATGAAGAATGGAAGAAACGCTTAACGCCTGAGCAATACGTCATTCTTCGCAAGGAAGGAACGGAAAGAGCAGGCACAGGTAAGTATGAAAATTTTGATCAGAAAGGAACGTATTATTCTGCAGCTTCACTGCAACCGGTATTCAGTTCAGAAGCAAAATTTCATTCAGGAACAGGATGGCCGAGCTTCTTTGCGCCAATTAATTCTGATGCGGTTTACCTCGTTAAGGACACAAGTTATGGCATGACCCGTTGGGCTGTGGTTGACAGTAAAACGGGTTCGCATTTGGGACATGTGTTTGATGACGGGCCTGCGCCAACAGGTAAGCGTTATTGCATTAACTCTGCTGCATTGATTTTTGTTCCCTCCGGAGGAAAAGCACCGGCATTTTCTAAACAATAAACCTTTGTTATGAAATTTTTTCTTTCAACACTAATGGCTGTTTTTCTTTTTAGTTCGTGTGCACAAACACAAAGCAGTACTTCCCACGAAAAAGAAGAAGGATTAAAAATTCCTGCTGGCATCACACAAAAACCTTCAGGGAAGGAAGCAATAGCCACATTTGCAGAAGGTTGTTTTTGGCATACTGAAATTGTGTTTCAAAGTTTGGAAGGGGTGAGAGACGCTGTATCCGGTTATGCGGGAGGAAGTGATGATCATCCTGATTATGAAAAAGTAAGCACAGGTGAAACCGGTCATGCTGAAACTGTGAACGTGTATTACGACCCAACAAAAATTTCTTTCCAGACTTTAGTGAAAGCCTTCTTTGCAAGTCATGATCCAACACAAATGAACGGGCAGGGAAATGATATCGGGACACAGTATCGCTCCATTGCATTTTATCGAAATGAAGAAGAGAGAAAAATTATCGAAGCAGAGATCAGGAGTTTAAATGATTCAAAAACATATTCTTCAAAGATTGCAACAGAAGTGAAACCATTCACTAAGTTTTATCCTGCTGAAGACTATCACCAGGAATACATTCTTCATCATCCCAACAATCCTTACGTACGTTATGTTTCCATTCCGGATTACGAAAAATTCAAAAAGAATTTCAAAGAAGCGAAATTTAAATCATAACTCAAGATCCCACAAGCCGGGATCTTTTCATTTCAAAACGATAAAATCCTTACTTTGAAATCATAATTCTGCTTTCATGAAACTGTTGTTGGTGTTCTTATTCATTCCTTTTATTTCTTTCTCTCAACAATTTTCACAAAAAGAAATCGACCGTTACAAATCAGAGGCGCAAAGAGTAACCATCATTCGTGACAATTGGGGCGTTCCGCATATTTATGGCAGGACAGACGCTGATGCTGTCTTTGGATTATTATATGCGCAATGCGAAGAAAATTTTTCTAAGGTTGAAGAAAACAATCTTGAAATGATGGGAAGATTGTCAGAAGTCTATGGTGAAAATCAATTGTACAACGATCTTCAAATGAAATTGATCTATGACACTGCTGCTGCCATTGCTGATTATAAACGTTCACCCTTGTGGCTAAAAAAATTATTGGATGCTGCCGCCGATGGAGTGAATTTCTATCTCTACAAACATCCTGAAGTAAAGCCATTGGTGCTGACTCATTTTGAACCATGGTTTGCTTTGTTAAGAACTAACGGAAGTATTTCGGCAACTCAAAATGGCGGCATCACAATTCAGGACATGAAGAATCTCTATCCTGTTAAAAACAATTCAACTTCTTTTCTCGAAAAGAATCTTCCTTTTTATGAAGTAGACCCAACAGGTTCCAATGGGTTTGCTGTTGCTCCATCAAAAACAGCTTCAAAAAATGCAATTCTCTACATCAATCCGCATGTCAGTTTTTATTATCGCACAGAAGTGCAAATGGTAAGTGATGAAGGCTTGAATGCTTATGGCGCTGTTACATGGGGAACTTTCTTTGTGTTCCAGGGATTCAATCAATACTGTGGATGGATGCATACGTCCAGTTATTCAGATGTTGCGGATTTATTTGTTGAACAAACGGTCAATCAAAATGGCTCTTTGTTTACGAAGTATGATAATAAATTGCTTCCTGTAAAATCAAAATCAATTACGGTACGCTATAAAACTGCAAATGGATTTGATAAACAAAACTTTATCGCTTACTATACCAATCATGGCCCGGTGATGGGAATGAGAAATGGGGAATGGCTGAGTTTAAGAGAAAACAATCGCTCATTAACTGCTTTGATACAATCATGGCTTCGCACGAAAGCAAAAGGATTTGAAGATTTTAAAAAAATAATGAACCTCCGCTCAAATTCTTCGGACAATACAGTGTTTGCTGATTACAAAGGAAACATTGCCTATTGGCATGGAAACTTTGTTCCGGTCCGGAGCAAAAAATTTGATTATGGTTTGCCTGTCGTTGGAAACACATCTGAAACCGACTGGCACGGCATATACGAATTGGATCAAACGATTCACGTCTATAATCCTTCCACCGGTTTTATTCAAAATTGCAATTCTACTCCTTTCACAGTTTCCGGTGAAGGCAGTCCAAAGAAAGAAAATTACCCAACCTATATGGCACCTGAAGGACAAAACTTTCGTGCCTTGAATGCAGAAAGATTATTGAGTAAAGCAAACAATCTTATCATAGATAAAATGATTCATGATATTGGTTACAGTCATTACCTCGCTGCATTTGATGAGTTGATTCCTGTACTGGCGAAAGATTTTGATGCATTGCCTGTAAACGATCCTTTGAGAAAAAGTTTACAGGAGGCGATGGACTCATTGGCAAACTGGGATAAAAATTCATCGGCTTCTTCCATCGCTTCAACGGTCGCTATTGAATTTGGTTATCGCTTTTTACAAAAAGCTCCGTCATCTGCAAATCCTTATGATGCAACCAATGCAGTTGGACAACTATTAGCCACCATTCAGATAACAACTTCAAATGAACGGTTGAATCTCTTATCAGAAACATTGAAAGACCTTGAAAAAAGATTCGGTTCATGGAAAACACCCTGGGGAGATGATAATCGCTATCAACGTCCTGCCGATGGGAAGTTTGATGATGCCAAACCAGGCTTGCCCGTCGGATTGGCTGCTGCTACCTTCGGCTCTTTGCCTTCATTTGCCACACGACGTTTTCCCAATACAAATAAACGCTACGGGGTTTCTGGAAATAGCTTCATTGCCTGTGTGGAATTTGGGAAAAAACTAAAAGCAAAATCGATTAGTACAGGTGGACAATCATTCGATCCTTCATCAAAACATTATACTGACCAGGCAGAAATGTATATCAATGGAGACTTTAAAGAAGTTCTATTCTATAAAGAAGATGTTTTGAAACACGTGGAGCGACAATATCATCCAGGGGAGTAAAAGTTGACAATGGCACAAAAGAACTGCTGGCTTATTTTGTCGGGTCAATTGTGTCCCACGGCGTTATCTGATCTTTATCCAGGTTCTCATCTTTATTCATGTCTTCTGTATCATCAAGTAGCTCTTCTTCCACATCTTCGCGGGCTTCATCCCCTTCAAATCTGGCTTCCGTGGCTTCATCAAATTGTGGAGGCACCATCCCAACTCTGACACCGGCAATATCTTCATCCGTGATAATATCGTCTTTGTCTTCTAAATGACGATGAATGATTCTGTCCGTATCGCTCTGAAAGCGATCATTTTCGTTTTCTGTATTTTCATTTTCTTCCATCTCCTCATTTTTGCGAGGTTGAGGGTTGATGCGTTCTTCGGGCATAGCTTCGTTTTATTTCTTTACTAAAAAAGCTGTGCCATCTTTTAAGTAAGAATATAAAGTTTAATGACCATCATATCACAGAATCTTATATGGCATTATCGTTGTGAAAGAATTGTAAAGATTGTTATGCAAACAGCAGTCTCGAACAATACCACAACGGATACTATTGAATTTAACGAGCCCAGGTATGATATTGCACAAATCATGGGAGGGTTATATGGCGATGGGTTCATTGGTCTTAAAAGTGCATTTAACAGGGAATGGGTTCAGCAGTTGCATGACGATATCATGATCGCTTATGAAGATGCACTGAAGCGTCCTGATGGTGCTGTTGGACGCGGCCCCAAACGTCATTATGTAGAGATTCATCCCGAGGATATTCATGGCTTTATTGATTTGGCCACGCACCCCTGGGTGGTAACCGTTTGTGAAGCAGTGCTTGGGCCGGATTATAAAATTGTGGAAATAGGTTTTGATGTGCCCAATCCGGGTGCAGTAAATCAGCCCTGGCACAGGGATTTTCCTGCACCACCTGATACCATCTATGGAAGAAGACTGAACTCCCTCGCATTCAACCTTACCACGGTTGATGTGTATGAAGACATGGGCCCATTTGAAATTGCACCGGGAACGCAATGGGACCTTCCTGATCATTTCCAACATGTAATGTTCCCTCCAAAATCGTTCTATCCACGCTACGAACAAAGAGCACAAAGAAAGCTCCCCAAAATGGGCGATATTTCTGCACGTTCGGCATTGACCATTCATCGTGGCACTGCAAACAACTCAAACAAATCACGACCTGCATTAGTGTTAGGAGTCGATGCACCCGGTGCCATTAATGCGGAGCGACATGATCTGCAAATCACAAAAAGATTCTTTGAGACTTTACCTGCAAACCTGAAAAAACACATGACCTATCGTTTGGTTGATGAACTGGAATCAATTGTACAGGCGCATTCTATTGAAGGATTAATGATGGGAGAAGCATAGGTTTATAAATTACAAAGACAGTACAGCATTTATCTTTTATCAATGTTTCTTGGAAGGCTACTGACACCATGAGCTGTGTTTAGTGAGAAAACATTTGATAATCCTGGAAGAGCTGTTGATGCTCTTTTATCGGAATGAGTTTTCTCAGTCGCGTACTGATCTGCCTAAACGAAAAACATTCGTTAGCTTCTTCGAAACAGATCATGTGTGAGGGATGAGGTCCTAACCTCGAAGCCGAATGATGGGAGGCTTTCTTCCTAATAATTCGGGACACTTCCCTCGCACCAGGAACACTCAAAGGCACTTCTTATTATACTTAATACAACACACTCGCTATTGCCAGCATTATAGCTAAGAGATATGGCGAACTCCATAAGATAATTGCAACAAAATCCTGTAAATCCAAAAATCCTGCAAATCCTGATTCAGACAATATAGGCTTCCAACTTACCTTTTCAAACTATGAAAAAAACTAACCCCGCCTGCTACAACAAATCAACCATTGTGGACAAGCAAGCTATCTCATAAGGCTTTTCTTCCTACCTGCTTCCTACCTTCTTCGGATCTTCTTCGAAGATTAGCCCACTTGATCCGAAGAAAACACGAAGAAGAACCGAAGAAGACCATAGGAAATACTTGATAAATCCTATATGCAGACGGTTGATAAAAAAGGAAAAAATCCTTTCTCTTGCAGCCGTGGCTTGTTCCCCACAAGCCGCTATTATTTCCTTTCCCTGATTTTTCTTCTTCCTTTAAGAACATAACCGTAATAAAGCAAAGGCAAAAGGCAACAGCATTTTGGCCGGCAATCACTTCCCATTTGCTTAAAAACCATCACCTGCTAAATTGGTGACAAGGTTGGTTATATTGCATCAATGAAAAGACATCTTGTTGTTGCTTTTATACTATTGTCATCATTTGTTTGCGAAAAGTCAAAAACTGTTGATGGACTCCCTGTTAATCCGCCTTCAGTTACTTCTGATTTTGTAAAAGGAGCCGATGTAAGCTGGCTCACACAAATGGAAGCTTCCGGAAAAAAATTTTACAATGCTTCCGGCATCGAAAAAGACTGCATGCAAATACTGAAGGACCTTGGAATGAACACCATCCGTTTGAGAGTCTGGGTGAACCCTTCGAATAATTGGAATAATGAAGCAGATGTGGTCGCGAAAGCAGTTCGTGCAAAGAATTTGGGAATGAAACTGATGATTGATTTTCATTACAGCGATAACTGGGCTGATCCCGGCAAACAAACAAAACCTGCTGCATGGGTATCGCTGGACTTTGCTTCTTTGAAACAGGCATTGGCAAATCATACCACTTCTGTTTTAAATGCACTGAAATCAAAAGGCGTTACTCCAAATTGGGTGCAGGTGGGTAATGAAACCAATGATGGAATGTTGTGGCCTGATGGGAGAGCCTCAACCAGCATGAGCAACTTTGCACAATTGATCAATGCCGGTTACAATGCAGTGAAAGCGGTCGATACCTCTATAAAAGTGATTGTACACATTTCGAATGGATATAACAATAATTTGTTCCGCTGGATTTTTGATGGATTAAAAAGCAACGGTGCAAAATGGGATGTGATCGGAATGTCCTTGTATCCATCAACAAGCAATTGGACAGCATTGAATGCACAATGTCTTACGAACATGAACGATATGGTTTCAAGATATAACACGGATGTAATGATTGTTGAAGTGGGAATGAGTTGGGACCAGGCGGATACCTGTAAATCTTTTCTTACCGATCTGATTTCTAAAGTAAAATCGGTTGCCGGCAACAGGGGCCTGGGAGTTTTATATTGGGAACCAGAATCGTATGGTAACTGGCAAGGATATACGTTGGGAGCTTTTGATAACAGTGGCAGGCCTACTTCTGCATTGGATGCATTTAAGTAACTTTCTTGCATAAAACCAGGATAGATTTTTTTTGATACCAAGACACATATAACACATCATCGTCACAGACTGAATGTGCTTTCACAACATAATCAGGCATTAAATTCCCTGTAATTAATTATCTGTCGGCAAGTTTCGCTTTCTCCAAAAAAGAAGTAAATTGTTTATTACAAATATTCTCGCATGCAATATCCTTCTGTTCAGAATTTCATTGACGGACAATTTGTTGACGCTCAATCCTCCCGTTATTTAAATGTAGTTTCTCCACTTGATGGGCAACAGTTATCACAAGTACCAATGTCTGCTGCAACTGATCTGAACCTTGCGGTGGCTGCTGCAAAAAATGCCTTTCCTAAATGGAGCAAAACACCAATTAAAGAGAGAGTGCAGGTTTTTTTTCGGTATAAATATCTGCTTGAACAAAACTTACAAGAGCTGGCCCAATTGGTTCACCAGGAAAATGGAAAAACCATTGATGAAGCCATTGCAGAAATTGAAAAATGCATTGAGCTTTCAGAGTTTGCCTGCTCTTTGCCCCAATTGGTTACAGGTGAAGTGCTGGAAGTAAGCAAAGGGGTTGAATGCAGGACAGAGCATGTTCCGTTGGGTGTGGTTGCCTCAATCGTTCCGTTCAATTTTCCAAGCATGGTTCCCAACTGGACGATTCCAAATGCGATTGCATTGGGCAATTGCATGATCCTAAAACCAAGTGAGAAAGTGCCTTTAAGCGCAGGCCGCATTGCAGAATTATTAAAACAGGCAGGCTTGCCCGATGGCGTTTTCAATATTGTTCATGGGGATGTCGAAATTGTTGAAGCTATTTGCGATCATCCGGGTATTGAAGCTGTTTCATTTGTTGGTTCAACAAAGGTGGCGAAGATCGTATACCAAAGGGCAACACATAATTATAAAAGATGCCTGGCATTGGGAGGAGCAAAGAACCATTTGATGGTCATGCCTGATGCCATTCCATCCATGACGGCACAAAATGTTGCTGCATCCATGAGTGGTTGTGCAGGTCAGCGTTGCATGGCAGCATCAGCGATGGTGGCTGTTGGTGAAACGGATCATATCATCCAGAAAATTATCGAGGAGGCGAAGAAGATTATACCGGGAAAAAACCTTGGTGCTGTCATCAACAAAGAATCCAAAGAAAGAATTGAGCGATACATTACGGAAGCTGAACAACAAGGCGCAAAAGTTCTACTGGATGGAAGAGGGGCAAAAGTAGAAGGCAAAGAAAACGGGACCTATGTCGGGCCCACTGTAATTGATTATGTAAAACCGGATATGGCTGTTGCCAAAGAAGAAATTTTTGGCCCTGTTATCAGCATCATGCGAACAAAAACGGTTGACGAAGCGATTGCTATCGAAAACGCAAATCCTTACGGTAATGCTGCATCGGTGTTTACACAAAATGGCGGTGTGGCTCGTTACATCATAGAAAAAGCAAGTGCTGGAATGATCGGAGTGAATGTAGGTGTTCCTGTTCCCCGTGAACCATTTTCATTTGGCGGCTGGAATGAAAGCAAATTTGGCGTGGGTGATATTACAGGTAAAAGTTCAATCGAGTTTTGGACAAAGTTGAAGAAGTCAACAATTAAAT
>Ga0105237_10009264_pt1 | contig 10553 bp, 7 predicted proteins | sample KBSC24metaG_FD_81520 | JGI IMG/M metagenome (GOLD analysis project Ga0105237, IMG submission 81520) | Corn rhizosphere microbial communities from Kellogg Biological Station, Michigan, USA - KBS C2-4 metaG | ecosystem: Host-associated > Plants > Roots > Rhizosphere > Soil | place: Michigan, USA... | reverse complement strand
TCCATCGCCCGCTCGCCGGCGTTGAGCGCGGCGATGCGCTTCTCGTCCTCGCCGCTGAACGGCGCGACCAGCACGCTCTGGCTGCGCGCGAACGCCATCAGCTCGCCGGCCAGCGCCTTCGCCTCGGCCTCGGTGGAGAACATCGCGGTGACCTGGCGCGCGTCGTCCTTGCCGAACACGACCGACTCGATGCGTGCGCGCCAGATGCGCAAGGTCATCGCCTCGGTGCGCACCACATCGTTCTCGGTGTTCATGCGGCTCGAGAAGTTGTTGCCGGTGCCGATGCGCGAGGTCTGGTAGCTGCCCACCATCTCGACCCAGGTCAGCACCGACTCGAAGTTGAAGCGGCCCCACAGGCGTGCCGAGGCCTGGAAGCAGAACGCGGCGATCGCGGCGAGGATGCCGGCCGTGCCGACCAGCGAGAAGCGGTTGTCGTGCCACGGCGCCGTCGCGTCGAACGCGCGCACGAAGTACAACGCCATCGCGACCGCGGCGATCACGAGCGCGGCGGCGAGCAGGTCGAGCAGCAGCAGCGCGCGATGGCGCGGTTCGCCGAGCGCCGCGCCGAAGCTCGGCGCCTTGGTGCCTGCCACCGGCAGCGGCTGGCTCTCTTCGAACAGCTCGCCGGCGAAGCTGCCGCTGGGCGTGCCGGCGGGGGTCTGCGGGTCGATGCGCGCATAGCGGCGGTTCGGGATGCGCTCGGTCCACGCCGCCTGCATCGTGCGGTCGAGCTCGTCCATCAGGCTGGCCGGCGGCGCGTTCATCGACAGGCGGTTCTGCTCGACGCTCGCGCGCGTTTGCGGCAGGCTGTCGACCTGCGCGAGGATCGCGACCACCGCGAGCGCGCACGCGGCCAGCGTGCCGACCAGCATCACGACCGTCTGCGTCGTCATCTCGAAGCCGTTCAGCGCCGGCAGCTTGCTGCCGATGAGGCCGATCGCGACCGGCGCGAGGATCGCCGCCGCGATCAGCCCGACCAGCGCCGCCGGCGTGAGGCGCGCGCGCCCCTGCGAGGCGATCGGCTTGAGCAACACGAACAGCCCGAACGCGAAGTACAGCAGGCCGATCCACGGCCGCGTGGTCGGCGTGCCGAACGCGGCGTACGAGACCACGAAGCTCAACAGCGTCGCGGCGATCGCCGCGAGGTTGAACACGTAGCGGCGCGCCTGCTCCTGCACCTCGCGCGGCGCGGTGATCAACGTCGGCGCCCAGTGGTACAGCAGGCCTTCGATCGCGCCCTGCGGCTCGGGGTAGCTCAGGCCGCCCTGGCGCAGCAGTTCCTTCACGTGGTCGGCGGCCGGCGAGCCGCCGGTTGCGCCGACCGGGATTTCGGGCGCGAGCGACGCCGGGCGGCCGCGGCCGAAGAAGAAGCGCATCCTGCGTGCCGCGGTGGCCCCGCAGACGATGGCGGCCGCGAGCATCGCGACGCCGGCGAGCAAGGGCGCGGCCACCAGTCGCAGCGCGTTCTGCTGCATCGCGCCTTGTGCCCAGAACAGGCTCGTGATGCCGGCGCCGAGCAGGATCGCTGCGCACAGCCACAGCACGCGGTTCTGCAGCTGGTACGGATTCGGCAGCTCGAGGAGCTTGGATTCGGAGCTGTAGTCGTAGGCCATCGGGGGCTCCATCCGCGTTGGGGGGCGGTGTGGGGCAGTTTAGTGGGGCGGGACGAGGGCTTCGACAAGCTCAGCCCGAACGGGATACACCTCCGCCCGAACGGGGTCTACGGCCCCGCCCGAACGGGATCCACGGCTCCGCCCGTTCGCACTGGATCAGAAACCGTTCGCGCTGAGCTTGTCGAAGCGCTCGTCAGCAAGCACTCTGCAACGCCAATCCGAACAACTCGTTGCGGTGATGAATCCCCAGCCGCTCGAACGCCCGATTGCGGTACGTCTTCGCCGTCGGCACCGAGATCCGCAGGTCCGCTGCAATCCCCTCGAACGTGAGCCCGCGCAGCAGCCGCTCGCACACCGCGAGCTCACGCTCGGTGAGCTGCGGGCAGACCTGACGCAGCCGATGCATCGGCGGCTGCGGGGTGCCGCCGAGCTCGATGTGGCGCTGCACGACCGCGAGCAGCGTCGAGCCGAACGCCAGCACGCGATCGAGTTCGGCCGGCGCGAAGCGCGGCTGCGCGCGGTGGCGATAGAGGTTGACGGCCAGCAAGGCGCCACCGCCTTCGCGTTCGGCGCTGATGAGCGAAAGCCGCTCGCTCAGCGAATGGGCCCGGTAGATCTGCTCGCGGTGCGCGCGTCCGAAGTCATCGGCGAGGCAGTGCGACATCACCGCGCGTGTGCCGCTGCGGCCGGCGCGATTGCACGCGTCGGCGAAATGCGTGTCGTCACGGTACACGCCGTTGCGGTAGATGCGCCAGCAGTCGAGCGCGATGTCGGGGACCGCATGGCTCGCCTGAGCGTACAGGCGTGGCGGCTGGTCGTCGAACACGCGGTAGACCGTCCACCATGCGACCGGCAACGCACCGTTCAGCGCGGCGAGTGCGCGCGGCGCGAAATCGGGGCGTGCGATGCAGCCGACGAGCGCGCTGGCCACGTCGTGGCCGGGCGTCGGCGAGGCGGTGTCGGGGACGGACCAAGTCTGCATCGCAGGACTGTGGGCGCTGCCGATGCACTCGGCAACCCGGGGGAACGCGCAGCTGCGTTCGGGCTTGTCCTCCTCTCGGACGACAGACGCCTCCCCGGTACCCGCCTACGCTCGAACCGGAATTCCCTGTCCCGGAGACGCTTTCGTGAACACACAGCCCCTTCATCCGATTCCCGATGCCGACGTCGAGACCTTCTGGCGCGACGGCGTGATCTGCCTGCGCGGCCTGTTCGACGCCGACTGGATCGAGTTCATGCGCGAGGCGGTCCAGGACGACCTCGACCACCCCGGCCCGCTCGCCCGCGAGTACGCGAAGGTGGAGGGCCAGCGCTTTCTCGGCGACATCGGCGCCTGGGCCGTGAAGCCGATGCTGCGCCGCTACGTCGAGGAGTCGCCCGCGGTCGAGATCGCCGCGCGCATGCTGAAGAGCCGCAAGGTCAACTTCCTCTACGACCAGCTGTTCGTGAAGGAGCCCGGCACGACGGCGGTGACGCCTTGGCACCAGGACGGCCCGTACTGGCCGGTGCAGGGCGATCAGATCCTCTCGATCTGGCTCGCGCTCGACGACGTGAGCGTCGAGTCGAGCGGCGTCGAATACGTGAAGGGATCGCACCGCTGGGGCCGCGAGTTCCGCCCGATCCACTTCGGCGGCGACACCGAGGCCTACAAGATGCTGCCGGGCGAGACGCTGCCCGACATCAACGCGATGCGCCAGCGCCCGAACAGCGGGCTGGACATCGTCAACTGGGACATGAAGGCCGGTGACTGCCTGCTGCACCACTGCATGACGGTGCACGGCGCGCCCGGCAACGCGAGCTCGACGCGGCGCCGCCGCGCCTACGCGACGCGCTGGACCGGCGACGACGTGGTCTACGCGCCGCGCGAGGGCCAGGCCGCGATCACGATCGAAAAGCCGACCATCGAGCCGGGCCACCCGATCGACTGCGCGGTGTTCCCGCGGCTGTGGCCGCGTCACTGACGTGGAGATCGCCATGACCCGCCGCTTCCTTCTGCCCCTGCGCCTCGCCGCCGCTGCCATCGGCCTCGCGTGGGCCGCTGCCGCGCACGCCGACATCAACATCGGCGTGATCGTCTCGCTGACCGGCCCGGGTGCCTCGCTCGGCATCCCGGCCGACAACACCGTGAAGCTGTGGCCCGCCGAGCTCGGCGGCCAGAAGATCAACGTGATCACGCTGAACGACGGCACCGACACGACGACCGCCGCGAAGAACGCGACCCGCCTGATCAGCGAGGACAAGGTCGACGTGATCGTCGGCCCGTCGGTGACGCCGACCTCGCTCGCGGTGATCGACGTGGCGGCGCGCTCGGGCGTTCCGGTGATCTCGCTCGCGGGCGGCGGCGCGATCGTCGAGCCGCAGGACGGGCCGCGCCGCTGGGCCTTCAAGATGGCGCCGACCGAGACGATCTCGATCAACGCGGTGCTCGAGCACATGCGGCGCCACAAGGCGGCCACGATCGCGACGATCGGCATCACGACCGCCTACGGCGAAGGCTTCCAGAAGGCGATCGAGAAACTCGCGCCGGCCAAGGCCGTGAAGATCGTTGCGGTCGAGAAGTACGGCCCGGCCGATACCAGCGTCACGCCGCAGGTGCTCAAGTTGATCGCATCCAACCCCGATGCGGTCTACATCTTCAGCGCGGGCACGCCGGGCGCGCTGCCGCACGTCGAGCTGGTCAGGCGCGGCTACAAGGGGTTGATCTACCAGACCCAGGGCGTCGCGAACGCCGACTTCCTGCGCGTGGGCGGCAAGGAACTCGAAGGCAGCTTCATGACGGTGGCGCCGGTGCTCGTGGCCGACCAGCTGCCCGACGCCAACCCGGTGAAGACGCCGGGCGCCGACTACGTGAAGCGTTACGAAGCGAAGCACGGGGCCGGCTCGCGCTCGTTGTTCGGGGCGACCGCGTGGGATGCGCAGCTCTGGCTGAACGCCTCGATTCCGGCCGCGCTGAAGAAGGGCAAGCCCGGCACGCCCGAGTTTCGCGTCGCGCTGCGCGATGGCATCGAGGGGCTGCGCGAGTTCGTCGGCACGCAGGGAGTGTTCAACCTCAGTGACAAGGACCACAACGGCGTCGATGATCGCAGCCAGGTGATGGTCAAGGTCGAGGGTGGCGCTTGGAAACTGGAGAAGTGACGGCGGGTGACGCAGGCGAGGTCGACGATCCGCTCGCGGCGCCCGGCCTCGCGCGCTTCGCCGACCTGAACGTGCAGGTCGCGGCAGCCATCGAGGTCGGCGACACCGGCCGCGGCGTGCGCCGCGTGATCCCGATTCTTGGCGGCAGCTGCGTCGCGCGCGACTGGACCGCACGCGTGCTCGCCGGCGGTGCCGACTTCCAGCTGCTCGTCAACGAGCGCATGGCGCGGCTCGAAGCGCGCTACGTGCTCGAGACCGACGCCGGCGATCGCATCTACGTCCACAACGAGGCGCTGCGCACCGCGCCGCCCGAGGTGATGGCGCGGCTGGTGCGCGGCGAGCCGGTCGCGCCGGCGGATGTCTATTTCCGCTGCGTGCCGCGGTTCGAGACCAGCGCGCCTGCACTCGGCTGGATGATGGAGCGCGTGTTCCTCGGCACCGGACTGCGGCGGCCGGCCGAGGTGCTGATGCGCTTCTTCGAAGTGCTCTGATCGCCGGCAGCGCCGCTTTCGCGGAACAGGTCGATCGCGAGCTGGCGCAGCCAGCGGTTCGCCGGCTCCTGGTGGGCACGGTTGCTCCAGTGCAGGTCGATCCCGAACTCGCCCTGGCCCCAGCGCGGCTGGGCGATGCGCAGGGCTCCGCTGCGCGCGAATTTCACCGCGATGCGCATCGGCAGCACGACCACGAGGTCGGTGGCGCCGACGATCGCCGGCGTCACCATGAAGTGCGGCGTGCTGAGCCGGATGTTGTCGTTCAGCGCGAGCCGGTCGAGCAGCCGCATTGTTTCGCTGTGCTGGCGCACGACCACGTACTCGAGCTGCGCAAGCGTGCTGCGCGAGGGCCGATCGGTCAGCACCGGGTGGTCGGCGCGCGCGATCACGACGTAGCGCTCCATGAACAGGCGCTGCGAGCGGGTCTTCTCGACACCCGGGAGGTAGCCGAACGCGAGGTCGATCTTGCCGGTGTCGAGCGCGTTCTGGATCTGACCGTATTCGAGCTGGCGGGTCTCGATGCGCGCACCCGGCGCCAGCTGGCGGACCCGGCGCATCAGGTCGGGAAGGAACTCGCTCTCGCCGATGTCGCTCATGTGCAGGTGAAAGGTGCGGCGGGTCGCCGCCGGGTCGAAGTGTTCGGCGTCGTGCAGCGCCTGGCCGACCAGCGCCAGCGCCTGCTGCACCGCCTGGGCCAGCGCATCGGCGGTCGGCGTCGGCGCGACGCCGTGCCCGGCGCGCGTGAAGAGCGCGTCCTTCAGCACCAGGCGCAGCCGCGTCAGGCCCTGGCTGACGGCCGGCTGCGAGAGCGCGAGCGCCTCGGCGGCGCGGCTGACGCTGCGCTGCCGGTAGACGGCGTCGAAGATCCGCAGCAGGTTCAGGTCCAGCTGGTTGATATGCATGCCGCGAATAGTACTTAGATCGTTTGCGTGATGGATGTGCGGACCGCGCGCCGATAAGCTGCGTGCCAGATCGAGACCTGCTGGGCGAGCGAACCTGCCGCAACTCCGGGCCGTGGAGACAAGCCGATGGAAGTGTCCTTCAGCAAGGAAGTGCAGTCGCTGCGCCTGGGTGCCGGCGAGACCTTCCATGGCGAAGGCATCGTCGCCGTCACCAAGGCGCTGCTGCAGTCTGGCGTGGCCTACGTCGGCGGCTACCAGGGCGCGCCGGTGTCGCACCTGCTCGACGTGATGGTGCAGGCCGAGCCCTACCTGCGCGAGCTCGGCGTGCACGTGCAGGCGTGTGCGAACGAGGCGTCGGCGGCGGCGATGTTGGGCGCGTCGATCCACTACCCGCTGCGCGGGGCCGTCACCTGGAAGTCGATCGTCGGCACCAACGTGGCGGCCGATGCGTTGTCGAACCTGTCTTCGCCGGGCGTGACCGGCGGCGTGCTGATCGTCGTCGGCGAAGACTACGGCGAGGGCGCGAGCGTGATCCAGGAGCGCACCCACGCCTACGCGCTGAAGTCGTCGATGCTGATGCTCGACCCGCGGCCCGAGCTAAGCAACATGGTGCGCATGGTGGAGGCGGGGTTCGCACTCTCCGAGGCGTCGAACATGCCGGCGCTGATGGAGCTGCGGATCCGCGCCTGCCATCTGCGCGGCAGCTTCGTCTGCAAGGACAACATTGCGCCGGCGTTCTCGACCGCGCAGCCGATGCCCGAGCCGGCCGCGTTCGACTACGCGCGGCTCGCGCACCCGCCGGTCACGTTCGCCCAGGAGAAGCGCAAGGTCGAGTTGCGCATTCCGGCCGCGCAGCGTTTCATCATCGAGAACGGGTTGAACGAACGCTTCGAGGGCCGCCACACGAACGTTGGCATCATCGTGCAGGGCGGCCTGCACAATGTGCTGGTGCGCAGCCTGCAGCAGCTCGGCCTCGCCGACGCTTTCGGCGCGAGCGAGATCCCGGTGCTGGCGCTGAACGTCACCTTCCCGCTCGTGCCCGATGAGCTGAGCGCGTTCTGCGCCGGCAAGCAGGCGGTGTTCGTCGTCGAGGAAGGGCAGCCCGACTACATCGAGCGCGACATCCTCGCCACGCTGCATCGCCGCGACGTTCAGACGCGCATCCACGGCAAGGACCTGATGGCGGCGACCGGCGAGGTGACGGTCGAGATGTTGTGCGGCGGCCTGGCGAGCTTCGTCGAGCAGCATCTCCCGGAGCAGGCAACGCAGGCGGTGCGCGGTTGGCTGCGCGGCAATACGCAGCGCCGCGAGCAGGTTGCCCGCGAACTTGCGCGCACGCTCGGCACGCTGCTGCCCGCCCGCCCGCCGACCTTCTGCATCGGCTGCCCCGAGCGGCCGGTGTTCGCCGCGCTCAAGCTCGCGCAGCAGGACGTCGGCCCGGTGCACGTGGCCGCCGACATCGGCTGCCACGCCTTCGCGACCTTCGAGCCGTTCTCGTCCGGCCACTCGATCCTCGGCTACGGCATGAGCCTCGCGAGCAGCGCCGGCGTGTCGCCGCTGATGCAGCGCCGCGTGCTGTCGGTGATGGGCGACGGCGGCTTCTGGCACAACGGCCTCCTGACCGGCGTGCAGTCGGCCCTCTTCAACGGCGACGATTCGGTGCTGCTGATCATGAAGAACGGCTACACCTCGGCCACCGGCACGCAGGACATCATCTCGACGCCGGACGACGAGGCGAAGGCGCGCGCACCCGACAAGCAGCAAAGCCTGGTCGACCGCAACACGACGATCGAATCGACGCTGAAGGGGCTGGGCGTGCAATGGCTGCGCACCGTGCACACCTACCGCGTCGCCGAGATGCGCAAGACGCTGGAGGAGGCGTTCACGACCCCGTTCGCCGGGCTCAAGGTCATCATCGCCGAGGGCGAATGCCAGCTCGAGCGGCAGCGCCGCATCAAGCCGTGGATCGCCGGGCTGCTCAAGCGCGGCGAGCGGGTCGCGCGCGTGAAGTACGGTGTCGACGAGGACGTCTGCAATGGCGACCACGCCTGCATCCGACTGTCGGGCTGCCCGACCTTGACCCTGAAGGACAACCCCGATCCGCTGAAGACCGACCCGGTCGCAACCGTGATCGACGGCTGCGTCGGCTGCGGGCTGTGCGGCGAGAACGCGCATGCAGCGACGCTGTGCCCGTCGTTCTATCGCGCCGAGGTGGTGACGAACCCGACGCTCGTGGAGCGCTTCGTCGAAGCGCTGCGTGCGCCGGCTCGGCGTTGGCTGCAGATTCAATGATCGACCCGAACCGCCCCATCACGGTTCTCGTCTGCGCGCTCGGCGGCGAGGGTGGCGGCGTGCTGGCCGAGTGGCTGGTCGAGACGGCGACAGCAGCCGGCCACAGCGTACAGAGCACATCGATCCCCGGTGTCGCCCAGCGCACCGGCTCGACGACCTATTACATCGAGGTGTTTCCGCGGCCCGATGCCGAGCTCGGCGGCCGCAAGCCTGTGTTCAGCCTGACGCCGGTGCCCGGTGCGATCGACCTGCTGGTGTCGTCGGAACTGCTCGAGACGGCGCGCCAGGTCGGCGCCGGCATGGCGAACGCCGAGCGCACGCAGGTGATCAGCTCGACCGCACGCAGCCTGACGACGGCCGAGAAGATGCAGCTCGGCGACGGCCGCGCATCGGACGACGCGCTGATGCAGGTCGTGCGCGCACACAGCGCGCAGGCTCGCTGGCTCGACATGACGGCGACGGCGCAGCGCGCCGGCACCGTGATCAGCGCGGTGTTGTTCGGTGCGATCGCGGCGAGCGGCGCACTGCCGTTCCCGGCCGAGGCCTGCCGGCAGACGATCCGTTCCGGCGGACGCGGCGTCGACGCGAGCCTGCGCGGCTTCGATGCGGCGCTCGATGCGTTGCGCGAGGCGAGCCCCGCGATCCCGACCGCCGGCGCGCGATCGACGGCGCATGCGGCCCCTGCCGCTGCGTGGCTGCGCGAGTTTCCCGCCCAGACCCACGCGATGCTGAGCCTCGGCCACGCCCGCGTGCTCGAGTACCAGGACCTGCGCTACGCCGTGCTGTACCGCGAACGCCTCGCGCGTGTGCTCGCCGCCGAACGCGCCGGCGATCCGAGTGGCGCCGACAAATTTGCGACCACCCGCGAAACCGCGCGCCATCTCGCGGTCTGGATGGCGTTCGACGACATCGTGCGGGTGGCCGAGCTGAAGTGCCGGGCCGCACGCTTCGCCCGGGTGCGCGGCGAGGTACGCGCGGCGCAGGGCGAGCTGCTGCGCGTCTACGACCACTTCAAGCCCGGTGTTGCCGAGTTCGCTGCGCTGCTGCCGCCGTCGCTCGCCGATGCGCTGCTGCGCTGGGACCGGCGCCGCATCGCACGCGGCAAGAGCACGATCGCACTGCCGCTGAAGCTGCCCAGCCATTCGCTGCTCGGCCTCGCGGCACTGCGCTTGCTCGCCTCGCTGAAAGGCCTGCGCCCGCGCGGCAGCCGCTTCGCCGCCGAGCAATCGATGATCGAACGCTGGCTCGCCGCCGTCGAACGCGGCGCGCGCGCCGATGCTGCGCTCGGCCGCGAGCTGGCCGAGTGCGGCCGGTTGATCAAGGGTTACGGTGCGACCAACGAACGTGGCAAGCAGAGCCTGCTGCATGTGGTCGAGCACCTGATGCAGCCGGAGCGCTTCGCGACGCCGGCCGAGCGCGCCTTGGCGATCGCCGCCGCACGGCGCGCGGCGCTGGCCGACGACGCCGGCAAGGCGTTCGACCAGGCCTTGCTGCGCCACGGCGCGCCGGCGCGACCGCTGCGCGAGCAGCCGATCCAGTGGGTTCGGCAGCGCCCCGGCGGGCGCGCACGTGCGGGGAGGCCCCATCACGATGCCGCCGGCTGAACGTGCAACATGCCGATGAAGCGATTTTCTCGAGAAGACAACGACCAGGAGACGACCATGCCCTTGCGATCCTTGCAACTCACTGCCTGTGTGTTCGCTGCGCTGCTCGGTGCCGCCGCGCACGCGCAGGACAAGCCGGTCGCGCTGAAGCTGTCGAGCTGGGTACCGGCGCAGCACCCGCTGAACCCGGCGCTCTCGGCATGGGCCGAGGACATCAAGAAGGCCTCGGGCGGCACGATCGGCTTCACGCTGTTTCCGTCCGAGCAGCTCGGCAAGGCGTTCGACCACTACGACATGGCGCGCGACGGCATCGCCGACTTCGCCTACGTGAATCCGGGCTACCAGCCGGGCCGCTTTCCGGTGATGGCCGGGGCCGGGCTGCCGTTCATCTTCGCGAACGGCAAGGGCGGCAGCGCGGCGATCGACGCCTGGTACCGCGCGTACGCCGCGAAGGAGATGAAGGACGTGAAGTTCTGCTTCGCGTTCATCCACGACCCGGGTGCGTTCCACAGCAAG
>Ga0105237_10009263_pt1 | contig 10554 bp, 12 predicted proteins | sample KBSC24metaG_FD_81520 | JGI IMG/M metagenome (GOLD analysis project Ga0105237, IMG submission 81520) | Corn rhizosphere microbial communities from Kellogg Biological Station, Michigan, USA - KBS C2-4 metaG | ecosystem: Host-associated > Plants > Roots > Rhizosphere > Soil | place: Michigan, USA... | reverse complement strand
GATGCGCCAGCCGGTCATGGCATAGGCTTTCGACACGCCGTTCATGGTCAGCGTGCGCTCATAGAGGTTCGGCTCGACCTCGGCGATGGTCTTGAAGACGAAGTCGCCATAGGTCAGGTGCTCGTACATGTCGTCGGTCAGCGTCCAGACATGCGGATGCTTGAGCAGGACATCGGCCAGCGCCCGGAGCTCGGCCTCGGTGTAGGCGGCGCCCGACGGGTTGGACGGCGAGTTCATCAACAGCCACTTGGTCTTCGGTGTGATCGCCTTTTCCAGCACCTCGGCCGTCAGCTTGAAGCCGTTGTCGATCGAGGTGTCGGCAAAGACCGAGGTGCCGCCGCAGATCGCCACCATTTCGGGATAGCTTACCCAATAGGGGCGGGGGATGATGACCTCGTCGCCCGGGTTCAGCGTCGCCATGAAAGCGTTGAACAGGATCTGCTTGCCGCCGGTGCCGACGATGGTCTGCTCCGGCCGGTAATCGAGGCTGTTCTCGCGCTTGAACTTCCTGGCGATCGCCTCGCGTAGCGGCACGATGCCGGAAACGGGCGGATATTTGGTCTCGCCACGGCGGATTGCCTCAATCGCCGCGTTCTTGATGTTGTCGGGTGTATCGAAGTCCGGCTCGCCGGCGCCGAGGCCGATCACGTCACGGCCGGCATTTTTCAGCTCGCGCGCTTTCTGCGTCACCGCGATGGTCGCGGAAGGCTTAACGCGGGAAAGGGCGTCGGCAAGAAAGGCCATGACAAAATGTCTCCTAGGAAAGCGGCCAGGAGCGGCCGCGGCGCCTCTCATGTCGCATCATGGCCGCAAGCGCAAGCATTGTGCGATGAGCCAGAGGTCAAGGAGGCGTGACCAAAGTCAGCCTGCGTGAGCGGCAACGTTAAATTCATCAACGGCCGGTAAACCCTTGGCTGGCAGGATCGCAGATCGAATTGCGCCAGTTGCACCGAACGAGGAAGCTTTGCCGCGTAGCATCGGGCTTGCCCACATCATCCGTCATGATGACGGCACCTCGACCGGTGTCTGGGGTATCTATACGCTGCAAAGCGCGTTCCAGCCGATCTTCGCCTTCAACGAAGGCAAGCTTTCGGTCGTTGCCTTCGAGGGGCTGATCAGGCCGTTTCGCGATGGCGAGCCGCAGTCGCCTGCGGCATTTTTCGGCACCTGCCCGGCTGGCGACCGGCTGCATATCGAGGCGCTGACGCGCACGCTGCATCTTCTGAACGCCGGCGCCTGCCTGCCGGAAGAGGCTTCCATCTTCATCAATTTCGACCCGTCGGTCTTCACCGATCGCAGCATCGCCGACAAGGCATTGCGCGACATGCGGCTGGTTCTGCACGAAGCCGGCATCGACCCGCGCCGTATCGTCTGCGAGGTCACCGAGCAGAAGTCGGCTTCGCAGGAAACACTCTACGGTTTCGTCGAGGCGCTGAGGGCCAATGGCTTCCACATTGCGGTGGACGACTATGGGGCCGATGAATCCGATATCAACCGAATCAAGGAACTCAAGCCCGACATCGTCAAATTCGATGCGCATTGGATCACCCATCTGATGGAATCCGGCGCCGGCTTCGCGTTGCTGACGGCAATGGTGCAGAGCTTCGAGAGCCAGGGCATCCGTACTGTCTTCGAAGGCATCGAGGAAGGCTGGCAGTTGGAGCTTGCCGAGAGGTCCGGTGCCTCCATGGTGCAAGGCTATGTGCTTGCCCGGCCCGAGCTGGCCCCCACCAGTTTTCGTGTTTTCGGCAAGGGCGCGCAGCAGCCCCCGGCCGCAGAGAACAAGGCACCGGCCGCCGCAAGTCCGGCGGCGCCGGCGCCGCAGGCGCGGCCGGCAAAGGTGTTCGGGCGCAAGGTCGCGCCATGAGCGAAAGGCGTGAGAGGCGGCGCAACGTCGCAAGGGCGATCTTCGCCGACGACATCGGTCTCCAGTTCGGCACCTATGGCGAATTCCGGCTGTGGAGCGCCTACCAGCCGATCTTCGCACCCGAGGGCAGGGCACTCAAGGCGGTCGCCGTCGAGGGGCTGATCGAGCCGCGTCGCATCGCTCAGCCGGTGGCCCCGTCGATCTTCTTCGACGGCATTCCCGCGGCCGACCGGCTGTTTGTCGAGACGATGTGCCGGATGCTGCATCTCGGCAATTACCGAAACATCGGCGTCGAGGGACTGACGCTGTTCTTCAACTACAATCCGATGATCAACGACCATCTCGGGCGGGCGCTGGCTGAAATCCGGCTGATGACCAGGCATCTCGGCGATTTCGAGCTGGAGCCGAGCCTGCTGGTCTGCGAGATCACTGAACAAGCGGCCGACGACCACGTTCTTGCCAGCCTCGTGCGCGAAATGCGGCGTGATGGCATCCGCATCGCCATCGACGATTTCGGCACGGGACATTCGACCGAGGCGCGGATCAACCTGCTAGAGCCCGACATCGTCAAGATCGACGGCGCCTGGTTTGCCGAGCTTTGCCGCCATGCCGCCGCCGAGCGCTTCTTCCGGCCATTGGTGGGGATGCTGCACGAGCGCGGCGCCAAGGTGCTGGTCGAGGGCATAGAGCATGCCCAGCATTTGCGCGTCGCGCTCGAGGGCGGCGTCGACCTGCTGCAGGGTTTCCATCTCGCTCGCCCGGCGCTCGCCGGCACGATCTTCAAGGAAGAGCCGCTTTCCGTCGACGCCCTGCTCGACGCCAATGACAAGGTCGTGCCCCTGCACCAGCATCGTTGATGCTCGGCCCAAAAACGCATCAGCGCCGCTGATGGTTCTTCTCAAAAACAAATCACTGGATGAGATCCGCCCAGCCGCGTTAGAGGCTTTCTGATCAGACGCGCGAGGTATGTGGCATGATCCTTTACGACATGGCTGACAGCGGCAATTGCTACAAGCCGCGGCTATTGATGGCCAAGCTCGGCATTCCCTTCACCCGGGTCGAGGTGAGCTCGCACACCGGCGAGACGCGCAGGCCAGACTACGTCGCCAAGAATCCGAACGCGATGGTGCCGATGCTCGAGCTCGACGACGGCAGGCGCATCGCCGAGAGCAATGCCATTCTGCTTTATCTTGCCGAAGGCACGCGCTTCCTGCCGGGCGACAAGTATGAACGCGCGCTGGTTTACCAATGGCTGTTCTTCGAACAATACAGCCATGAACCGTATATCGCGGTGCGCAAGGCGCTTTTGACGTTCCCGGAGCGGGCGAAGGACGCCACGCCGGAACGGCTGTCGCAGACGCTGGAGCGCGGCAACAAGGCGCTTGGCGTCATGAACAAGCATCTGGAGCAGAACGAATTCTTCGCCGGTAGCGCTTACAGCGTCGCCGACATCGCGCTTTACGCCTACACCCACACCGCCGGGATGGGCGGCTTCCAGCTCGACGCCTATCCAGCCGTGGCCGCCTGGCTGAAGCGCGTCGAGGCGGACAAGGGGCACGTACCGATCGAGTGGATGCCTTAAGGCGCAACGCCGGCGATTGGCGAAAGCTTCGGCGACGGCTTCCTTCTCCCGGTATAGGGACGGGGAGAAGGAAGCAGCTTCGCCCAAAATTCAGACAACAAAAAAGGCGGGCAATGCCCGCCTTCCTATGCCGGTAGCCTGATCGGGAGCGTCTGGTCCGGGCTGGCAGCTATCTGCTGTTCTAGCTTGTCGGGTCTTTTCGCTCCGGCGCGCTTCTCGCGCGACCGTCAGTACATCCGTGACTTGCCGCGCGCCCCGAACCTTCGTCCGGCGCGCGCTATCGCCAAATCAGGCTGCCTTGCTCAGAGACCCAGCGGCGGACTTGCCGGTGCGGCGGTCCTGCTCGATCTCGAAGTTGATCTTCTGGCCCTCAGCCAAGCTGGTCATGCCAGCGCGCTCAACGGCGGAGATGTGGACGAAAACGTCCGCGCCGCCGTTGTCAGGCTGGATGAAGCCGTAGCCCTTGGTGGCGTTGAACCACTTGACGGTACCAGTTGCCATATAGAATGCCCTTCACATTTGCTTTTGTTTGACCGGACCAACGTCCGGCCGGCGGTATCGAAATTTTGGAGATAGACGTCAGCAAACGCGAAGATCGCGGCCCGATCGATCGGCCAAATTCAATGCTGCGGATATAGGATAGTTTTCGCAAGAAAACAAGACGGGTCGCTTGGACGCTGCCGGCATGCCGTCCGCATCAAGGCAATGGGGTATGGAAGTTTTGACAGCGGCCCCGCGTTGTGGAGGGATGAGATGCTTGCCATTCGAGCGCGGTTCGCCGTTTCACGGAAACCTCGAACCGCTCTAAGCGTTTGCTTGGCGCAATTCCGGACGGAAGGCTACGGCGGCGCCGAGCCCAACCGCTACGCACTTTTCCTGGAATTGCTTTAGGAGAGGAACCATGAAGACCATTCTGCTTGCCGCCTGCCTCCTGCTGGTGGCCGCCGAGGCGCAGGCGGTCTCGCGCTACGATCCGACGCGCATGAGCTGCGACCGGGTGCAGGCGACGATTGCCAGGCAGGGCGCCGTCATCCTGCGCTATCAGTCGACGCGCGTGCCAGGGCTGCCGCTCTACGACCGCTATGTGCGCGACGAGCGATTCTGCAACGCGGGCGAAGTGAGGGCGCGTGCTTACGTGCCGAGCGCCGACACCAAATCCTGCGCGGTCTATGTCTGCAAGCGTCCGGAGTTCGAGCGGCGCTTCCGCCGCCGGTTCCTGCAAGACTGATACGGCCTGGATGGCGCGAACTGGACGGAAGCCTACGGCGAAGTCGCCGCGCCCAACCGCTGCGCACTTTTCCTGGAATTGCTCAACCTCTCGGCGCAATTCCGAACGGAAACCGCTACGCACTTTTCCTGGAATTGCTCCAATGCCTTCAGAACCCGAACGAGGCCTGCGCGGCCGGCGGCGGGCCGACGCGAACGCCTTCCATGGCGAGCATCTTTTCCTTGGTGGCCGAACCGCCCGGCGCCGAGAAGCCACCGATCTTGCCGCCGGCGGCAAGAATGCGGTGGCACGGAATGACCAGCGGCACCGGATTGGCGCCGAGCGCCGCGCCCGTTTCGCGCGGAAGGCCGGCATGGCCGGCGCGCTTGGCCAGTTCACCATAGGTGGTGGTTTCGCCGAAGCCGAGCTTGCGCGCAGCGTCATAGATGGCCAGGCGGAAATCGTCGACGCCGTCGAGATCGACCGGCACGCCGGAGAAGTCGACATCCTTGCCGGCCGCATAGGCCTTGATCGCGGCGATCAGATCGACCACCCAGGACGGCTGGTCTGTCGAGGTCGAGACACCCGGGTGACGAAGCAGCCGGCGCTCGACCGCTTCGCGGCTGCGCTCGGGCAGGCAAAGCCGGATCAGGCCCTTTTCGCTCCAGGCGATGCCCATGAAGCCGATCACTGTTTCTAACACTGCGTGGCCGGCCGTGATCTGGGATGCGGGTTTCATGGCGTATTCCTTCCGCAAAACAGCGAAAAACGAGTACATATCCAGAACAATATGGCATTTCCGCCCTGTTGTCGCCACCCGAAAACCGCCTGGTGGCCCCGATTGCCGGGTGTGAATCGCTGGTGTAAGGACTTCTTAACAACCGACAAACCGGACCCGCACGGCTTGCCAGCTAAAATCATATTCACCGCGATTGGCGTGCTCGTTGCAGCAGCCGGCCTCAGCGGTTGCACCTCGACCTCGCAAATGAAGGCCGCGCCCGCGCTTGCGGCAGCCTCGACGCCTGTCGTTGCCGACGACACGCCGACCGTCGCGCTGCCGGAAACCGTGGCCGTCTTGCCGGAGCCGTCCGGCCTCGCGCAGGTGCAGACCGCGGCGCTGACCGGCGACGCCGTTGCCATGGCGACCACGCCTGGTGCGCTCGCGACGCAAAGCGCGCTTCTGCCGCCACCTGTCCAGCCTGGCGCACCCCAATCCGGCGTGACGCTGGCGCAACCTGCGGCCTTCGCCGGAGCGACGCCGGCCGCCGGCCAGTTTCCGCCGCCGCCGGTGCTGATGGCCGGCGGTTCGCCGACCGGCCCCGGATCCATCAAGCAGGCGGCGGTCTATACGACCGCGGGCGTCGCCATGCCGCTCACCGGCCAGTCGGCGAAGGTTGCTCCGATGCCCGGCGTCCAGCAGGTCGCTTATGTGGTGCCGGGAAATCCGGCGCTGCTGGCGGCACCTGGCCAGCCCGAGCAGCACGCCAGCGGTCCGCGCGGCGAGATCGAGCGGCTGATCGAGAAGTATTCGGCGATCTATGAAGTGCCGGTCGAACTGGTGCGCCATGTCGTCAACCGCGAGAGCACCTTCAACCCGAAAGCCTATAATCATGGCCATTGGGGGCTGATGCAGATCAAGCACGCGACGGCGCGCGGCATGGGCTATGACGGACCAGCGACAGGCCTGTTCGACGCCGAGACCAATCTCAAATTTGCCGTGAAATATCTGCGCGGCGCCTGGCTGGTTTCGGGCGGAAACGCCAAGCGTGCCGACATGCTCTACCAGACCGGCTATTACTACGATGCCAAGCGCAAGGGCCTGCTCGAGGCGACCGGCCTCGGCGTCGACCGCAAGCGGCATCGCCTGCCGCCAGACGCCTGAGCGGACTGTCCAGCCCCGCGCGGCGTTTCGAGACAGCGCCATGCATGAAAACAAGACGCCCCGACCGCCGGCTCCCAACGACATCCGCCTGCGCAAGATCCTCGACGACGCGCTGGCCGCGCCGCATTGGCCGGAAGGCTTCGTCATGCGTGTGTTCGAACACCGGGATGCGCAGGCCTTGCATGCGCTGCTGGAAGAGGTGTTCGACGACGGTGCCGACGGGCCGTTCGACGAGTGGTGGCCACGCATTGCCGGCGATGCCGAGTTCGATCCCGCCTTGTGTTTCCTGGCGATCGACGGCAAGGGCCGGCTGGCGGGCGCGGCGCTTTGCTGGACGACCGGCTTCGTCAAGGACCTCGCCGTCCATCCCGAGGCCAGAAGGCAGGGCCTTGGCGAGGCGCTGATGCGGCACGTGTTCCTGACCTTCCGCGAGCGCGGGGCGGACCATGTCGATCTCAAGACCAATACGGTGGAGAACACCGCGGCCTTCAGGCTCTACGAGCGGCTCGGCATGATCCCGGTCGGCTGGGAAGGTTAATGGCGTCCTCGGATTGTGAACTCCTTCACATAGGCTGACGTAAGGGCATGCTAGTTCGTCGTCGTGCCGGGCGGCCGATCGGCGGATCGACGCTGGCAAGGCGTCGGAGGAGGCTGTGCCGGCATGCGTCAGCCACTCCCAGGCGGGCTCCGGGGCGGGGGTTTCGGAGCCCGTCCGCTTTTGCGCGAAGTGAGGTGGAGGAGATCTGGCCATGGCCCCGTTCACCGTCAATCCACAGCGTTTCGACCCTTACAAGAACTACCGGTTCCGGCTGAAATGGGACGGCAAATATGTTGCCGGCATTTCGAGGATCAGCGGCTTGAAGCGCACCACCGAAGTGGTCGAGCACCGTGACGGCGGCGCTGCCGGCAACACGCGCAAATCACCCGGCATCACCCGCTTCGAGCCAATAACGATCGAACGCGGCGTTACCCACGACCTGGAATTCGAGCGCTGGGCAAACAAGGTATGGGACCTGCAGAACGGTCTCGGCTCGGAAGTGTCGTTGAAGGATTTTCGCAAGGACATTATCCTCGAATTCCTCAACGAGGCCGGGCAGGTGGCGCTCGTCTACAAGATCTATCGCTGCTGGCCATCCGAAGTGCAGATGCTGCCGGAACTCGATGCCAACGCCAATGCGGTGGCGATCCAGTCGATGAAGCTGGAAAACGAGGGCTGGGAGCGGGACACCGACGTGGTCGAGCCAAACGAGCCGAGCTTCACCGACCCGCCCTGAGGCCAGTCACATATTCAGGGCAAGGCCGACGTCTCGCTCATCCCATTGCGTTTCAGATATCCGGCGCGTTGCCCACCTTCTTCTTCATCTCGAGCGCCCAGGCGCGGCCTTCATCGCCGCCCCACAGCAGCCAGGCGATGTAGCCGGCCGAAGGGTTGTCCTCGTTGCCGTAGTTCTTGCCGCGCTTGTCAACCTCGTGCCGGGCGAAGTAGCTGACCATGCGCCTTATGGTCGAGGGCGACAGGGTCCTGCGGTTCTTGAGCTCGGTCGCTCGCGCGACACCGATCTCGGTGCCGCCGCGGCCAAACTGTTGGCGCAGCCTCAGCCCCTTAGCGGCGTTGTCTGCAACGACCTGCGGGCAGCGCAGGTCGATCTCGTCGCTGTCGTGCATTTTCTTCCCCAAGCGCTGGCACTTTAGACGGAGGACAGAACGCGGGGAAGCGGGGACGGTTCCGGGTTGGCGCGTCCAGCGTCACGGGGCGCTGGCGGCCGGCCTTGCCCTTCTCCCATAAGCGGAGAAGGCAGAACGCCGCTGGCGTTCCGTCGGTGCCGCGATAAGCTCCCTGCCAACCAACGGAGGATTGTCATGGACAAGGAAGTCATCGAGGTGCCGGTGATGTCGGCAAAGGTGCGGGCGCTCGGCCTGCCGTGCTCGACGGCGGTGCGGGCCAACGGCTTCGTGTTCATCTCGGCGACGCCACCGGTCGACATGGTGACCGGCGAGATGGTGCGCGGCGACATCGAGACCCAGACCGAGGCGTCGCTGAAGGCGCTGAAACATTGCCTGGAAGCAGCCGGCACGTCGCTGGACAAGGTGGTGATGGTGCGCATCTACGCCGTCAATTCCGGCTTCTACAACGCCATCAATCGGGTCTATGCGAAGTATTTTGCGACCAACCCGCCGGCACGCAGTTTCGTGCCGGTGGCGTCATGGCCGATGGAGTTTGATATCGAGATTGAATGCGTGGCTGTGGCGTGAGGCTTCCTTGTCCTCTCAAACTGACGCTTGTCGAGGACGGCGGTGAAGGTTGCAATTGCGCCATCAACCGGGCGCATTTTCAAGCCGGCGTAATTTCTACTTGTCTTTAAAGTAAAGTCGTTCTCAAATCCCGTCGGGCATAGGGAGGGCGAGTGATGAATAAGCTACCTAAGAAATTCGTCGACCGTATTGCGTCGAATATAAAGAAAGGGAATTATCCCCTTGACGTACGTAAGGTGATGGCCCTATATTGTGGGCATGAGCAAGAGCAAATCGCCCCTCTTTTCGGTTCGTGACTTCTTCACCCGCTTCCCGGATGACGACGCCTGCCTGAACCACATCATGGAAGTCCGGTTCGGCATGAAGCATCCGTGCCGGAAGTGCCTGAACGTTGCCACGTTCCATCGTCTTTCCAAGGTCCGCGCGTTTGCTTGCTCGCATTGCGGCGACCACGTTCACCCGACCGCTGGCACCGTGTTCGAAGATACCCGTACGCCCCTGCAATCGTGGTTCTATGCCATCTATCTGTTCGTAACGACGCGCCACGGCGTTTCCGGCAAGGAACTCCAGCGCCAGCTTGGCGTGACCTATAAAACCGCTTGGCGCATGGGCATGAAAATCCGTGAGCTTATCGGCTCGACCCAGGATTTCGACATGCTGCAAGGCCACGTCGAAATGGATGAGGCGTACGTGGGCGGCTATCGTCCCGGCACTCGCGGTCGCGGCGCGGCTGGCAAGACCATTGTCATGGGCATGAAGGAACGCGGCGGCGACATGCGCGCGGTCGTGATCCCGAACGTCAAGAAGGCCACGCTTCGCGACGTAACGCTGCGCAACGTCAAGGAAGGCTCTACCGTCTCGACGGACGAACTCATGTCGTATGGCTTACTGGAGGCCGATGGCTACAAGCATGGTGTCGTCACGCACTCGCAAAAGGATTGGTCGCATTACGATTGGCGCGCTGGCGAGACGTTTTCGACGAACCATGTCGAGAGCTTTTGGGTTCTGTTCAAGCGGTCGGTTCGCTCGACGCACATCCATGTGTCGTCAAAGCACATGCACCGCTATCTGGATGAGTTCACTTTTCGGTCGAACCATCGCGAGATGCAGAACGCGATGTTCGATCTGATTTTGGCTCGTGTTTGATGATTTTGGAGGCAGCCGTTAAAAAGGCTGCCTCATCAACTGGACCGATTTCAGCCGCCTCTTGTTGCCGGATGAAATCCTCCAAACGACCAGTTTTTAAAGCTTCATTAAGCGTCAGCATCGCGCCTAGACGGTAAATCAGCATGATCTCCGACAACCACAGGACCTCGATAATCACGGATTACCGAAACATCCGCATTGCGGCGTAAGCCGGGCCGACCACGAAGGGTTTCCATGGCGCGCTCGTACGCTTCACGCCGTACGGGATCACCGTACGAAGTGTGCGTATGATCAGCAATATGCTGCCGGCGAGACATGATTCGCTCCTGAACACCTACTCTGTACCACGGCGCTTAACGCATACTAAACGCCAAAAGTGGGGCATAAGTTGCACCACCTAATCGACAGGACGCTCCCAATAAGTTGGCATACGAATGAATTTGTGATACATGAATGCCCACCGGTTCACCGCTGCTTCGCAACGTCACCCGGTAGGGCTTTATGCTCCTAACCTAACCATAGGCTTCGCGGCCCTTACCGCCTCCTAGCTTGTGTTCTGTGTCGCGACACGCTTTCCCGGCAGAGCGCGACACAATCGATCTGATTAAACAGCGGTC
>Ga0105237_10009262_pt1 | contig 10555 bp, 17 predicted proteins | sample KBSC24metaG_FD_81520 | JGI IMG/M metagenome (GOLD analysis project Ga0105237, IMG submission 81520) | Corn rhizosphere microbial communities from Kellogg Biological Station, Michigan, USA - KBS C2-4 metaG | ecosystem: Host-associated > Plants > Roots > Rhizosphere > Soil | place: Michigan, USA... | reverse complement strand
GTCGGATCGCGAAGTTTGCCTTGAAGCTGGCATGAACGACCACATCGCCAAGCCTATCGATCCCGATCAGCTGTTCAGCGTGCTTCTGCGTTGGATCCGCCGCACCGACGGCGACGGTAAGATGGCGCGCCCCAATAAGCCAGCTCGTCGTGCAAAGGCAGAGGCTGGCACGGCCGAACTCATCATTCCCGGCATCGACGTGCGCTCCGGGCTGAAACGGACGGGAGGCCATCGCGAGCGTTACGAGACACTGTTGCGCAAATTTGCCGAGCAGCAGCTCGGCGCGACCGAGGCGATGCGGGCTGCGCTTTCGGCAGGTGACGCGGCGACCGCCGAGCGCACCGCCCATTCTTTGAAAGGTGCCGCCGGCACTCTCGGCGCCGTAACGTTATCGGATGCTGCGGCAAAAGCCGAGACCGCGATCAAGACAGGGCACGACGTCGAAGCGGCCTTGAAGGCGCTCTCGCTCTCCCTCGATCCGCTGCTTGCTGCCATCGTCAAGACGCTTCCCGACGAGAGCTCCGGCAATGGCACTGCCACTCCCGTGGGCGACCCCGCCACCGTCAAAGAACCACTGATCAGGCTGAAGAAACTGCTCGAAAGCGACGATGGCGAGGCTGCCGACTACATCGTCAATGAGAAGTCGCGGCTTAAAGGCGTGCTGACACCTGGCGAGATCAAGATGCTCAGCGAACGCATCGGCAATTTCGATTTCGATGCGGCGCTCAAATGCATCTCGGGCATAGCCTCGCGCCTGTCTCTCAATCTGGAAGGCAAGTGATGGCGGGCAACGAACGCAAGCTCGTGCTGATTGTCGACGACACCCCGACCAATGTTGCGGTGGTCTCGGGCGTCCTGAAAGATTCATTCAGGACCAAAGTCGCGACCAATGGCGAGAAGGCGCTCGCCATCGCCTTCGGACCTGAAAAGCCGGATCTCATCCTGCTCGACGTGATGATGCCTGGCATGGACGGCTATGAGGTCTGCCGCAAGCTCAAGGACAATCCCGCGACGCGCGACATCCCCATCATCTTTCTCACTGCCAAGACTGAGGAAGTCGACGAGGAGAAGGGCTTCGACGTCGGCGCGGTGGACTACATCCACAAGCCATTCTCAGGCCCCATCGTCCTTGCCAGGGTGAGAACGCAGCTCGCATTGCAGGAGGCGCTGACCGAAGCCAAAGAGGCGCGCAATCAGGCCGACCAACTGCTGCATGCGCTGTTGCCGAAGAAGGCGGCCGATGAGATCAGGAGCATCGGCACGGTCATTCCACGCCGTTACGAGAACGTGGCGGTGCTGTTCTGCGACGTGACCAATTTCACCGCCTATTGCGATAAACACGAGCCGGAGGACGTGGTCTCCCGGCTGGACGCGCTGTTTGTCATTTTCGAGCGGATAGCCGCAAAGCACGGGCTCGAGAAGATCAAGACTATCGGCGATGGTTTCATGGCCGCTGCCGGGCTCCTGCACAAAGTCACCGATCCAGTCGGAGCCGCGGTTCGCTGCGGGCTCGAGATGACCTCGACCCTGATCGATGCCCATCTCGGCTGGGAGGTGCGGGTCGGCATCCATGCCGGACCTGTGGTGGCCGGCGTGGTGGGACAGGAGCGCTATCAGTTCGATATTTGGGGCGACACGGTCAATGTCGCCGCGCGCATGGTCGGTATGAGCGCGCCGGGAAGCGTCGCTGCCACCAAGGAGATCTTCGAGCAGATCGCCTCCACCTTCGACGGCGAGTCTCTCGGCGAGCTCGACATCAAAGGCAAAGGCATGGTCTCGGTTTTTGGGGTCCGTCTGCGTCCCACCCACTAGGGCCGCAAAACAATGCCATAGGCGCAACCGCAGTCGAGATAAGGGCGCATATGTCCGATCACTTCACCGAGACTTCGAGCCAGGGATTCGGCTCCCGGCTCGGCAGTTCCCTCACCGGACTTTTGATCGGACCTCTCCTCTTCATCGGCGCCATCGTGCTGTTGTGGTGGAACGAGGGCCGCGCGGTTCAAGGCCCGACATTGCTGTGGCATGTCGCGCAAGGCGGTACGTTCGCGCTTGGCACACCTTCGACGACCAATTTCCGCCCCCGCTCCACGACCGCCGCGTCTGCGCTGGTTGACGGCATCTGCGGGTGGGGAAGACCCGCATAATAGTCCGCGAGCTCACGCATATCCTCCGGGGCGAGATCCGCCGCCAATGGTTGCATGATTCCGCTTCGCCGTTTGCCTTCGGCACAGGCCTTGAGCGAGGCGAGGAGATAATCGGCCGGCTGGCCGTGCAAGATCCGCACGAGGTTGCTCTGCGGCCATTGGCCTTCATCGCCGAAAGGCACCTGGCGCAAGCCGAAGACGCCCTGGGGACGGACTCGAGTGTCGCAAGCTCGGCACCGCTTGTTTGGGACAGATGGACATTGCCGAGCGCGAGATCCCGATAAGCCTTCGCGTCGAGTTTTTGGATCTGAGTGAGAAATGCGACGACGGCCCAAATCTCGTCTTCGCGCTCGATCGCGACCCAGTAGGCATGCCGGTATATTTGAAACCATTCCCGACGATCCAGAACAGGTCGTTCGGCTGCCACTGCCGCATCGTTTACTGCGTTCCTGGCGACGGCGCTCTTGGTTCGCGACATGCCCACAGGCGTCGATCTCGGATAACCGCTGATCCCGAGCGCCGTACGAAGACTGTTCGCGCCTCAAGTCCAAAATCGGCCGCTCGCGCCCGCAATTATCGTGATAAGCCCGAGCACGAGATTGATCGCGACGATGAGCCTGATCTGATTGAGCTCCATTGCGGCCTCTGCGAAGGCTTTGCTGTGCACGGCGTGAGAAAAACGCCGCCAGGGTGCAAGGAACAGATGGAGGAAGAGCATCATCATCACTATGCCGCTGAGTTGCATGACGTTGACGTGTAGTGGAGCGGTTCGAAATCCGCCGAAGCGGAGGATCAGCATCGCATAGCCGGTGGCGAGCAGCACCACGACGCTCGCCCAAACCCAAGGAAAGAAGCGGCTGAAGACGCGCTGCCAGAGCGCGAGCCGCAAGGGCGGATCGAGTGGGCCCGCCGAAGGACGCAGCACGATATAGGCGAAGAACATGCCGCCCACCCAAATCACAGCGGCTATCACATGCAGCGCAACCAGCGTCGCGGTCATGCGCCAAGCCTACACCGAAACCGGCACTTCAGAGCGGCCCTCAAGGGTGACCTCTTTTGTGTGAGGCAACTGCCGGCGACCGTCGTAAACTTCCGTGTTCCAGCGGTGACCAACCTGAAGAGTGCGGATAATGGCAAAGACTGAGCTCAAGACCGATGCCGCGACCTTTGCTTTACGAGCGGCCGCAATTGTTGGGGTGATGTATGGGATGGGCTTTCTTCTTATGCCGCATTCCATGTTTCAGCTAAGCGGAGATCCAGGTGTGCCAACCAACCCGGGATGGGTGCGCTGGGCTGGAGGTTTTGTTCTTGGTACCTCGATTGGCCCATGGCTCGCATCTGAGGGGTTGATGAAGGAGCAGCCGTTCATTGCTGGTCTCGCGGCGGCGTTCACCCTGTCCGGCCTCGCGCTCCTCTATAGCGTTGTGAGTGGAGAATACGCCGGCGCGGCCTGGTTCATTTGGATGCCGATTGTCATCCTGGCCGTGCTCGCCCCGACAATGTGGTGGCTCGCAAACAAGTAACTTCACAGTTTCGACTTTTCTCTCCCCGAGGCCGCGATCTAGGTGATTTCAAATTGTTCTCCTCACATCCGGCGTTTCCGCTGCATCGTCTTTTGAACTACGTGATGCGAAGCGTTAAGGCCCCGCCCTCGAGAGGGCGGGGCCTCCAATTCAATCTCCCGGTCTAGTGGGCTAGTCAGCCGTTCGGGCCTTTGCCCGGCGGAGGCCCGCTTGGACAGGCGGTTGCAACGATTGGATTGGGGATGTTGTCATCCGCAAATTTCAGCAGGAAGTCCAAAACGTCGAGGTTGTTCGTACCGAGCATATTCATATGAGTAGTCCCCAGGTACTTGCCTCCGAACTCGGGACTGTCGAGATCGAGATAGCGATGTATCGGGCTTTGACTCAGTTGGGCAAAAAAGTCTCGGTTGACCTGACGTGTTGTCGCCGGACGGTAATCCCCGTTCGCAAGCAGAAACGGTATGTTGTTGTAGTCCTGTGGTGAAGTTCCGGATGCTGCGAAACTGGTACCGGCCCCTTCAGGAATCAGAATCCCCTTCACGAGGTTCGACTTACCCTTTTCCTTCAGTAGCCGAACCGTCTGCAACACCATCGTCGTCGACTGCGAGTGCGGTGAAAGGATAGCGCCGCCGAGCCGTTCAACCAGCTCTGCGAGGGCGCGTCGCGTCCATGTATCCGCTGGTGAGAGGGTCGTCGGAACGCAGGTCGCACACGTGGAGCCAGGAAGTGTGACTTCAGTGCTGGCGACATGCCATTTATACGGTTTAGGGCCAAGTATGTGTTGTTGGCTGGATTGGGCGCTGGTCCGATCGCTCCCTGCCGCGCTTGAATGCTTGCGTCGATGGAGCTATTCACCTACGGAATCGGAGAGGCGGGCGGATAATTGCCATGGCCTTCCGATGGAGGATTCGTTTCCGCGGTGTTGGGATCACCCGATTCGCCATGGCGGATCATCGTGCCATTGACGATGTCCGAGCCATTGATGATGTGGCCGAACCACGAGGTCCAGATGCTGCTAGGGGCGGGCTCGCCCAACGTGGGTATTAAGTTCAAATTGCCCGTCGCCTTTGCCTCGTTGATAACGGTCGTGTCAAATCCTGAGCGTCCGCGTCCCGCCTGATCGACGACGAACGTGGCCTAATTGTTTCGGACTGCATGGGCGAACCAGCGCTCAGTTCCGTGCGGCGGCGCATCGAGAGTCGAGCCTGTTAAACCACCTTCATGGATGAAAATGAGCGGCCATTTGCGGCGCTTATTGGGGATCTCGAACTGCACGTACATCTGACCGATGATGACCTGTCGAGGTGCACCAAAGGTCGGGACTTTGGGCACGCCTGCTAAGCGCCGCTCACCCGCAAGTCACAAAGGGTTGGGCAGAGAGGCATTGCAACAGCTGTTCAGTTGCATTGAAGCCTCGGCTCCACCCTGGATCGTAGTAGTGGGGCCGATAATAGTAGGGCCAACCATCGTAGCCGTAGTAGGGGTGGTGATACGGTCGATAGTAGGGCCGGTGGGCGTCACGATAGGGGCGATGCCTGACTTCCTCGACAGCAGCAGCGCCAAATTGGCCTAAGCCCAAAGACAGGTCGCTTGGCTGCGAAGTGGCTGGAGTGGGCGTGGCGAGGATCACGCTCACCGCACATGTTCCAGCAAGGAGGCACAAACCGAGAGCACGCATCTCAGGACACCTTTCACTTTGCCGCTATTCGCTGTGGACTACGATATCAACCGCCATGAAACGGTGCTGGTTCGCACACATCCCACTGACATCGGTTCATCGATTTCGCTGAATGCTGATGACGAGGCTCGCGAGATAGGAGCCACTCTCCTGCTTCAGATCGACCATCGTGTCAGCACCTCTCTGCATCGCAAAAATGAAGTCGTCGGAATTGAAGGTATCTCGTTCCTCTTTCCGCTCGCGATAAGGCAAGGTCGTCGCTAATTATGGTGCCCCATATTTTGGATGGCCGATGCCCTGTGAGTGTGTCCAGGCTTCGGCAAACTCGTTGATTAAAGTATCGATGGTCGCTTCAATCCTGGCCGTTATCTGCTCGTGTGGTTCATAAATCGCCCGACCGCCCTCTCCGTACATGTTCTCCCAAATCGTCACGTAGGTGTGCTTTTGGAGGGGCTTCTTGTCGTATACAAATCGCGCTCCCTCTATGGGGGCTATCACTCTAGCGGATATCGAAGCGGCGCATCCGGAGCTTGCCGGAAGCGCTGTAACGATTAGCTGGAACAATGGGCGCTCAAAGAAGTCACGTACATCTTCATCACTACTCACAAATCCGAGCTTCGTTCGCATGAATGCGCTCGTCGCCGACCCCCTGATGTGCTGCTCGTCCAGACCACATTGATCAAGCAGTTTGAGCACCCAATGCATTTTTTTGATGCCATCGAGATAACTGGTTGGTCCTCCAGACAGCCCCGTAATGATGCTGAAGTCTTCATCAATATCGGCGTCGGCGGCAGAATTCTGAGCGACTTTATCGCTGGTGATTATCTGGACGACTTTTTGAGCATCCGCTTTTGTTGGCTTCGGTACGGCTGGCTGCGGACCACTCTGTTCCGCGTGAGCAAGCGCCGGTATTGCAAGAGCGGAAACGGCGGCAACCAGCTTTAGTTTCATAAATGGCTCCCCAAATGGCGATTATAAAGCAGGCTCCCTAGCCTTCGACAGACCAAGGCGGCGGAAGCGGCGAGGCGGCATAGACGTGCTCTGTGATGTGTTCAGGGAAGTAGAGCTGGCCGGTAATCACGTTGCGGTTATCGATAAACACCTTGAAGTGAATATGTGGAGTGCGCCCTGGATACCAGCCGGGATAGATCGTATTGAAGTGCACCTCACCCTCAGTCCCGGTGAATTGCGTTCCGCGCAAGAACGTTTGGCCCTTTGCCGAACCAGTCTCCAGGCGCGCATAACCAGAGTACAGGCCTAGTGCGTCCGCGTGCCAAACGTCGACGCGAGTGTCTTGGAGGGGAGCGCAGTCCTTTGCTTCGACTATTTGAAGGGTGAGCAAGAGCAGTGCGCCCTGCTTTCCCTCGGTTAGGTCGCTACGAACGAGCTTAGGATCAAAGTAGAAGGGGCCTTCCGTAGCTTCGGGCGTCAGAACGCACACCTTCGCGCCCAAGTGTGCTGCCTTCTCTTTCGCGCCTGCCCTTCCATTTATTCCCAAGCCGAATGCGACGCCGATCCACGACGCAGCGGTTAAGGCATCGCGCCGCGTGAACATCCCTGGAATGATTTTTCTCGGCTTCCGGATACTGGCCTAGGTTCTTCTCCGGATCGGCTACGAAGCACCATTCTCATTGCCGAGGGGCGGCGGCTTCTATGGCATCAGCCAGCCGATTTCCGTAAAGCGGCTTCGATAGCACAGGTGCATCTGGCACTTGTTGCTTGATGCGCTGCTGCATGCCGGTGTCATCGCTGTAGGCGGTCACAAACACAATCGGCACCCCAAACATCCCGCGCAGCCATCGCGCGGCCTCGATGCCGTCGCGAGCCCCATTGAGATAAAATGTCCATTATCACGACGTCGGGTCTGTCATTAATCGCACATGATATCGCCTGGTTCGTGTTTGCTGCGAGCCCGCGCACATCGAAACCCAGCGTCTCAAGTTCGGCTTGCGGACCAAGAGCGATGAGCGCTTCATCTTCCACAATGAGTGCGCGGGGGCGCTGGGAGCTTGAACGTTCTAACATGTTCACGTCCTCCGGGTACCGCCCAAGCTCACAACGTTCTCACTTCAATGTTTTAGTTCCAATTATCCCCGCTGTTTTCCACAGCGGATACGACCGGCGCTACAGCCGAGTTGGAACAAGCCACGCAGAGTTGAGTTTGGAAGAGGAGACGGGTGGCATGCCGATAGAGGCTGCCATGATCAGAATACTACCCGCGCTGACTAGCATAACGCCCTGCGCGACCATGACTAGCGCTGGTGCTGATCCGGCACCCTTCCAGATCAATCGGGGACAAGAGTTGCACTCTGCTGTCACCGACGTGACGGATGCCGTTGACATGTCGTTTGCGGATCCAAAGACCTGGCAACACGATGGCTATATTCGCGTTCCAATGAGTTGCAATTCCCAGCTCAGCAGCAAACCCTCGTTCTCAGAATGCAGGGCTATTTTGACCCACGTCGATGACGATGTCTCCGATTGAAGTGAGAGAAGAAATTGATGTCGTTTCTCTTGATCCGCTCTTTATTGAGCGTCAAAGAAACCGCTACGCAAGTCGTGCCGTTGCTTACCTCGTGTGGCTGAATGGGCTTGCAGCCATCGCGCTTCTAATTGGCCTCTCGCATGCCAGCCTTCCAGCTGACCAGGCGAAGCGCTTCGCTGATGCGATGCTGGTGTTTGGAGCCGGCTCAGTGTGCGGTCTGGCAAGCGCCTTCTTTGCCTACATTGGGCGGACTTTCAGGCTGGAGCGGCCCCACCTTATTGGCTGGCGCCGGCCCATACGTTGGCTTGCGATCCTTGCCGCCATTGCTGCCGCAGTCTGTTTCATCGGAGCTTTAAACATGGCCCGCGTGGGGGTCCTGCTGCCGAAAGAGATACCTGCCGCCCTGAGCAGCGGCGCCCCTCAACCTCAGTCCCCAACACCCAGTTCTCCAAAGCCCTGACGTCTGCAAATGCCCGCCTAACGCCGAGCTGCCGACAAAAGATCGCCGCTTTAATCGCCTATGCTCGATTAGGACGGGGGGTACTTCCAAAGGAGTATCCTCGATGTGTGATTACAGCTTAGAGCTGATCATGTCTCGGCCTGCGAAGGCCGGTGATAAATTGGTATCAACGAGCTTTCCCCACACCTCTACACGTGGTTTTGCCTCGGTCGAGGATCGTAACGTGGCCGTGTGCTTGCTTCCCGGAACAGAACTTTCCTTTGAGAAAGAGGTGCAACGGGATATTGGCATGGTCGTTGGCTGGAAGCTCGGACATAGCCTCGCTAAGTTTCAACATGTCAACAAAAACCAGCCAAACGTTCATCATGACGCTCTGGAATTTCCCGATGGGAAGATCGTCCTGCTAACGCAGTTGCGCGAGGGTCAATACGCGACCGTGTTGCAATTGCCGGCGCTTCCGTCGGTCGCAGTGCATGACAGGGAACGGAGGGGTGCGCTCATCGAATAGCAGGGCGCTCCGTGATGATGGTTTACCTGACCCAGGTGTGAACGCTCGCGCTTAAATCATCTTGGCAGCGGGATTGCTAAAGGCTTCCTTGGTAATCCCCTGCTAAGCACTTTTGCGGATAAGCGTCACACGAGGTGACCTTGATGATTGGGCATCGCAGAGGAAACATTCGTGATGGAAGTATCGACTAGACCCCATTCGAGCCAACACTTTGACCAAAAGGCACAGCGGGAGGCACGCTATCGTGGGTATGACATCGTCATGCAGCGCCGTGACCTGTGCTGGATGGTTACAATGAAGCCAAGTCGTCCTGAACTCCCCGTTTTTCAGCGGTACTCCTTTCAAACAGCTACACAATCCGAACGAGAAGCACTGGTGCAAGCTAAGCGGCGCGTGGACCATGCTCTAGAGACTGGCCGCTGATTGTTGGCAACTCATTCTGCCAATGTCTTCGAGCCAAAGCAGGCTGATCAAGCAGGCCTCGACGTTTAGTCGAAAGCTATGCTGACGCTGCGAGGCCCCTTTTATCGTGAAGATTTCAATGGCGGTGATGATCTCTATCGCGCTGTGCCGGGTTAGATTGCGTGTGGCCAGCCCCAGCCTTGCATTGCACCACGCCTCGGAGAGCGCGGGTGCAGCCCATAACGGGTCCGTGTCAGACCTTGCCCCCTGCTCTACCGCTCGTTGCTGCTCCTCCCGCGCAACCTGAGCAAACCGAGATAACAAATCATCACTCACCGGCCTCGCCAGCTCGATGAAGTTGCTGACGCGCATGGCGATTTCAGCTTGAGCCTCTGGAGGAAGCTGGCGAACCCTCTCCAGATGGCTGAGCACGGTTCTTTCGTAGAAAAGCGAGCGGAGAAACATCTAACGGCTCGGGTTCAGGTCCGACACCCGAACCACCATCCTAAGGAAAGCACTTAAACAAGCCATTGACGCAGGACCCGCTGCCTAGTTGCGGCCATGGTGTTAAGCTAACCTTTAATTATCAGGCTGAAAGTCGGCTGGTGTATACGAGTAACAAGGCCGCCACGATGCCAGTATTCGCGTATGGCCGCCGAAAGGCCGAGCATCTCAGCTACCGCGATTACGATCTTGAGATTTTGAAAGACCAGCTCGGCTGGCGCCTCGGCGTACACCCGTCGCGGCCTGATCTCCCCGTTCTTGCGCGCTCCAAGTTCCTCGTTACGTACCCGCGGAAGGATGATGCTCTTTGCGCCGCATACACGCGGATAGACCTTCTATTGGCTTAGGTCTAAGGGCCATGCCCTATCGCTTCATCATGGTTATCGGTCTCGCACTGCTTCCGACCACAATGGCCGGATGCGCGAACCAAGAAGCATTTACTGCAGCTATTATGCCAAATTGATCCCGAGAAGCGCGTGCGCTTCGAGCTAATGGGGCTTGAAGGGGTCCGCATCGTGACGCCAGACGGCTTTGCCGAGATGCAAAGTCTCCCTAAGTCTGCCCCTCACGCTGAATGAAAAACCTGGGCCGCCCTCTGCGTCGCACTGAGCCGCAACTAAAGCCCCGATCATTGGTTGAGCTTCTCAGCAGGCTACTCGGTGGGGATTGCCAGGAGGTGCTACACATGGGCAGCATCAACCCTCCAAAAAAGCGAGATTACGGGAAGAACACCCGCATCGATGTGAACCAGTCTTACCAGGTCGCCTACTGGAAGGAACGCTTTGGCATCTCAGAGGAGAAGCTGACTGAAGCGGTACGCGCAGCAGGTGAACGGGCAAGAAATGTGGAAG
>Ga0105237_10009260_pt1 | contig 10557 bp, 8 predicted proteins | sample KBSC24metaG_FD_81520 | JGI IMG/M metagenome (GOLD analysis project Ga0105237, IMG submission 81520) | Corn rhizosphere microbial communities from Kellogg Biological Station, Michigan, USA - KBS C2-4 metaG | ecosystem: Host-associated > Plants > Roots > Rhizosphere > Soil | place: Michigan, USA... | reverse complement strand
CCCGCATTTTATCTTTCGGCATTCCGCCCCGCACAGGTGCTGAAAGGCAATGTCAGCCGTGGCGCCCGTCATTCAGGACTTCGCAGCGGACTGGTGGTCTTCCAGTTTACAACCTCCGTGGTGCTCATCATCGCCACGATCGTCGTCTACGGGCAAATGCACTTTATCCTCAACAGCAAGATGGGATTTAATAAGGACCAGGTCCTGCTCATCGAAGGGACAGGTACCCTGGACCACCGGCTTCCTGCTTTTAAAGATGCGTTGCTTAAATTGTCTGGAGTGCAGGCAGTAACAAACAGCGACTTTCTGCCGCTCGCCGGCCGCAAACGCAACGGCAATACGATGTACCGGGTAGGAAGAGAGAAACAGGACCCCGGCATAGGTGTGCAGATGTGGAATGTCGATGTGGACTATATGAAGGTCATGGGCATGAAACTGGCCGAAGGCCGGAACTTCTCTCCCACCCTCGCCTCCGATTCGCAGGCCGCGATCATAAACCAGACGATGGCCCGCAGGATGGGGCTGACACACCCGGTAGGACAGCGTATCAACTGGGGACAGGGTCAGGGCGTTCCGATCATCGGGGTGGTGGAAGACTTCAATTACGAGTCGGTCAGACAGCCCATCGCCCCCCTGGTGCTAATGCTCGGAGGTTGGACGACTACGGTGGCGATCAAGACTCATACAGCGGATATAAAAAGTCTGCTGGCCGGCGTCGACAATGTCTGGCGGCAATTCGCACCGCAACAGACCTTGCGTTATAACTTCATGGATGAGTCCTTTGCACATATGTATGCCGATGTGCAGCAGACGGGAAATATTTTCACTGCGCTGGCGGTCCTCGCCGTTTGCATCGCGTGCCTGGGTTTGTTTGCCTTGTCGGCCTTTATGGCGGAGCAGCGCCGTAAAGAAATGGGCATCCGTAAAGTGCTGGGCGCTTCGGTGATGGAGGTGGCAGGCTTGTTATCCCGCGATTTTCTCCGGCTGGTGGCCCTCGCGGTCCTGATCGGTTCTCCCATTGCCTGGTGGGTCATGCACTGGTGGCTGCAGGATTACGTTTATAGGATGACGATGGGCGCCGGTGTTTTCATCGGAGCTGCGGTGCTGGTGATGGTAATTGCCCTGCTGACCGTGAGCTGGCAGGCTTTAAAGACGGGAACCACCAATCCAGCCGGGGCATTGCGGTCGGAGTAGTTATTCTTAAAAATGAAATGGATAAGTCACCACCTTATCCGGTTTATCAGAGCTCGCTAAAAAGATCTGGTGACGCGGGTCATTAGCATTTTTCTGCTCATAAAAAGCAAAATAGCCCGCCGACGTACTGGTGTTATAAGCACCGGGCACAGGACCATACCCATCAGGCGGCATAGCAACTTTCAAAAAGAGGAGCGTGGTATGACCACGGGCCGTGAATCGCCGGCTGTCAGGCGCACCGTCTGCAGTCCTGTTGCGGAGAAGATCCCCGAGTCGGCAAATTGTACCCTCATCTCGAATACTGCAACATCCATTCATACATATTTTTCCCGTCTTCCTTATAGAGAGGATCGGTTGCCTTTGTCCAGGAGTCATGATTTGACAGGCCGAAGGCAGGGAAAATAGTCAGTCTGGCGGGGATAGCAGGATTTAGGGAATTGTATAGTGAGACAAAATTCTTTGTATAACTAACGTCTATAAGTTCATCGTCGGTATTATGGAATGCCCATATCGGCAGCTTCGCATCCACCATCCTTTGAGCTCCCGCAGGGACGGCCGTGATCCCCCCGATCGAAACCAGCGCTGCAAACAGCGATGGATAGTCCGCACAGACATACCCCGCGATGACGGACCCAAGACTAAAGCCCGTAATATACACCCGGGTCGTATCTATCCGGTAATTCGCCTCAGCATAGGTCACAGCCGAAATCACTTCGTTATTGTATGGATATCGGATAAACTGAGGTGCCATAACAATAAAGGAATAATTCTTCCCATCCACGGCAAAATTCGCGGGAAAAAATTTTTCATCCAACAATTCAGGGATAGCGTCTATTAAAACAAGAGGAAGATCACTATTACCATTTCCAAATTGAGCGCCTCCATGAATAAACAACAACAGCGGATATTTTTTTGAGGACTCCTGATAATGCGCCGGCAGCGCAACATAATACCCGCCGATGTCCGCATTGATTGATTTCGTTACAGGAATGAGCACTGGTGGCTGGGATTCCACATATGCATCCGAAGAGGGATCTGCAGGCAGCTGCTTCTTACAGGCCATTATAGAAATGGCAAACATAATTAGGATAAGGGGTGTCCGCATACTTTTAAATTTACAAAAATATAGTATCATTATTGAAATAAATGAAGTAACTTTCTGGTACTCTCACACATCGTTCCTACGAAGATTTTATTTTGTACTCACTCCATTGGTTAAAGCTTTTGTAGCATTTGATATTGTCAATGAGTAGTATTGCTCGTTGCATGACTGTTATTTTATTGATCGATCCATTCCTTAAACCTTGTTTTATGAAAAAGATCTTTTACTCGCTCGTGGTGACCCTGCTCGCCTGTTCCCAATCTTTCGCAAACGATTCCACCAAACTAAAAGCCCCCGATTCTTATTTGAGAAATGTCATCTCCGATAGTTTGAGAAACCACCGGAAGATCAGGCTCGACCTGTATGTAATGAGCATGTGCCCGTTTGGGACGAGGGCGGAAAATGCCCTGATCCCTATCTTGAAGGAAAAAGGGGACAGCATCGAGTTCAATATTTTGTTTATAGCCGACGAAAGCCCCGAGCGCGGCTTTCAAAGTTTGCATGGCAGACGCGAAGTGCTGGAAGATCGGCGGCAATTGGTCATCGCCCGGCATTTCCCCGACAAGCTAATTGATTATCTCCGTGACAGGACAATAAATATTTCAAGCCCCCAATGGTATGCATCCGCAGCCGCCGCCGCTTTGAATATCGACTCGATAGATGAATTGACCTACACGGCCGAAGAGATAAAGGCATTCAGCACAAACATCGCCTTCTCCAAACAAAATAGGATAGCCGCGTCTCCCTCCCTCTTTATAAATGGCGTAGCTTATAATGGGCCATTTACAGTAAATAAAGGGAAAGCAGAACGTCTTGTTTGTAACGGAGGTCCGAATAAAGATAATTCTTGCCCGACCAGGACCTCTGAAGATGGGTGCGACATATGTGTGGGTGGAAAAGACAACGGCAAATCTTGCGATGTAGCACCTCATAATTGCCCCAACCTTTGTAAAGGCGGACCGGACAATGGCACGGTATGCCCCAATCAGGTTGAATGCCATAGCACATGCTTCGGTCCTTTTCCAAATAAAGACTGTAGTACTGGTGGGGACGAAAGTTGCAAATTTTGCGACGGTGGCCCGGCAAACGGCACCGGCTGCACTGACAGTTCCAATTGCTTTGGAAGTAAATGCGTTTCTTTTGGATGCAATAAAGGCACATGCGAATTTGGCAGTTGCTCAAGAAATATATGCATCGATGTCGGTAATTCAAGCTGTTGTCTGGCGCAAGGAGGATGCATTACAGGCCGTACCCATGACGAATGCAAACCCTCGGGTTCTAACAACCTTTATAATCCTGAAGGGGCCTGTGGTCCCGATGCATGTTTGACTGCCACCGCCACCGTCCCCTCCCTCCGCGCCATCTACACACCCGACACAAAAAGCATCCAGATAACCTGGCGCCTGGAGCCCGGAATGGACAATACAGAATTCTCCATCTACCGTAGCCGCAACGCAGAACGATTCAACGAGATTGGATACGCACCTATAGGTGCAGGCTCCAGCGGAACTTTCACCTTCACAGACATCGAACCCTTCCCCGTCGGCTATTATCGATTGACCTTTACAAAGGACGACAAGCTTACCTATTCCCAGACCATCACGGTGGTGTCCTTTGAAAAAAGTAATCTGGTCCTTCAACCCAACCCCGCCACAGGCAAAGTGAGCATCCTGTTTACAAACATGCAGATGTATACTACCTCCGTCTCCTTTTTCGATATTTCCGGCCGGCAGGTCCTGACCCACAGTTTGTCCCCGGGGGAGTCCGAGGTAAATATATCCAACCTCCCGCAAGGACTTTATATCGTCAAGGCCATGCAAAACGGAAAAACATACACCGGCAAGCTGGAAAAGAATTAAGACCCCAGCTTGCGGCGAACCAAAAAAAGTATATCTACGCTTGCATTTAACAAAAACTGTCCATAATTTCCATCCCCTGATACCACCCACCTGTATCCCCTTGTCCCCGAACTCCAAAATTACAGCGTATGACTGGTCAGCAACTATTGGACAAAGCCAAACCACACATCGGTGAACCCTACGTTCTTGGCACATTAGTTCCCAAGAACGACCCCAACTGGAAAGGACCCTGGGACTGCGCCGAATTCGTTTCCTGGGTCGTGTACCAGGTTTCAGGTAAGCTATACGGCTGCAATAACAACCTCGGTGACCCCGCCAAAGCAGACGCCTACACCGGCTACTGGCGCGACAATGCCGAAAGCATAGGTAAGATCATCAGTATCGACGAGGCAATAATGATCCCCGGCGCCGCCATCCTCCGCGTCGCGGCAACAGGCACCATCGGTCACATCGTTATTTCCGATGGCCATGGCGGAACAGTCGAAGCACACGGTCATGCCGATGGCGTGATCGCTTCCGTCGTCAGCGGTCGCAGATGGGATTATGGTATAAAGGTTCCCTGGATAGACTACGCCCCTCTTCAGGAGACCACCTATGTCCCACCCGCTTATACCATTTACAGATATACAAATCCCATGATGATAAGCCCCGTAGTCGGGAAGATCCAGGCCGCCCTCACCAGTGCGGGATTCGACACCGGAGGGGTAGATAACATTTTTGGACAAAATACCTTAAAGGCGCTTGAAGCATTCCAGGCAGCCAAAAACCTGGTCGTCGACGGCGAAGTAGGCAAAGACTCCGCCGCAGCCTTGGGGATCACACTCTGATCGTTGAGATTTCTCAAACCTCGGCCTAAGCCACCCGATCGTCCAGGTTTTCGATCCCGCCTCCTCCCGGTCGCCCACCGTCCATTGGACGTTCCCGTTCATGTCCAGGTCCCAATTTCAGTATTAGCCGAATTTATGTTATCTTGACATTTATTACCACCGGTCAGTCAAAATAATAAAGAATTGAAGAGAGTACTGTTTCTTGCCCTGGCTTCTCTGGCTTCACTGCCAGGTTACCCTCAGTCGCATCCCCAGTCATCACCCAACAACCCCGACAGTGTCTTCCTGTTCTCCTATGCCACCCCCAAAGACAATGGACACAGCGGACTGCACTTCGCCTGGAGCGCCGATAAAAAAACATGGACCCTCGTAGGTAATGAGTACGGCTATCTAAAGTCCGACTATGGTGAATGGGGCTCCCAAAAACAAATAAACAGCCCCTATCTTTTTCAGGACCACGATGGCCAGTGGCGCTGTGTCTGGAGCCTCAATACGTCGACCAATCAGTTCGCAACAGCAGCCTCTACCAACCTAACAAACTGGGGTAGACAGAGCTATCCTTACCTGGAGCAAAACCAAAGCTTTCGCCAGCCCGTCGTACATTATGACAACACAACAAAAGATTATTCCATTGCTTTTATCTCCGGCGATCAGTACCTCGTAACAACCACCAAAGATTTTAAAGTTTTCAACCCGGCCACACCCATCCCCGCATCACAATACACAGACGACCGTGTAACAGCCACTCTTCCCCAAGCCCCTGGCAGCCTCTCTTCAGGCCCCGGCACAGAGAATATCCCCACAGTCGCCATCACCGGCAATCTCAGCAAAGTCCCCCGGCAAGTCATTGCAAAACTGAACCAGTTCTCTCAGCAGGTAGAATCAAAGGCCTCCCAGGCCAGAGAAGAGAACCCCAAAAATGACAGCCTCCGGTTTGCCGGCATCCCATCCGTCGCCGCCACCATCACCCTCCAGCCAGAAAAGCGCAAACCCATCTCCGATCGGCTGATCGGTGTTTTCTTCGAAGATATCAACTACGCCGCCGACGGAGGTCTCTATGCCGAACTCCTGCAAAATCGGGATTTTGAATACACCCCCCACGACAGAAAATATAATGACACCGCCTGGAACAGCAAACACTCCTGGACTGCAAAGGGGCTTGGCTTTACCATCGACAGCTCCGCACCGCTCCATCCAAACAATCCGCATTATGCCGTGCTAAACGCCGCTTCATCCGGAGGCGCCTTGATCAACAGCGGCTATGATGGTATCCCCCTGAAAAAAGGCGGGCAATACGAATGCTCTCTTTTCGCAAGAAGCCCCGATGGAAAAAGCAAAGACATGCTGATAAAGCTCGTAGCTCAGGATGGCAGCGTACTCGCACAGGCCACCCTGCAAACGCACGCACAGCAATGGCAGAAATACACAGTCCGTCTCACCGCCAGAGCCGACGCCGCCAATGCCAGACTGGAGCTGCAAATGTCTACTGCCGGTCGCCTGATGCTGGACATGGTCTCCCTCTTCCCAAAAAATACTTTCAAAAGCAGAAGCAATGGCATGAGGGCAGATCTGGCCGAAGCCATCGCCGCCATCCATCCCGGGTTCATCCGCTTCCCCGGTGGTTGTGTGTCGCATGGGGATGGACTGGATAATATTTACCGCTGGAAGAATACCGTCGGTCCCATCGAAACACGCAAACCCCAGCCAAACATCTGGCGCTACCATCAGAGCGTCGGATTGGGGTTCTTTGAATATTTCCAGTATTGTGAGGACATTGGCGCAGAACCCCTGCCCGTCATTGCTGCCGGCGTACCCTGCCAGAACTCTTCCCTTACTGCAAAAGGTGGAGGTCAGCAGGGAGGGATACCGATCAGCGAAATGGACCAGTATGTACAGGATATCCTGGACCTCGTTGAATGGGCCAATGGACCTGCAACGTCTAAGTGGGGCAAGGTGAGAGCAGCATCCGGCCATCCCGCCACCTTCCATCTGAAATACATCGGCATCGGCAACGAAGACCTGATCTCCGACGTCTTTGAAGAACGTTTTACCATGATCTATAAGGCTGTCCGGCAAAAGTATCCTGACCTCACGGTCATCGGCACCGTCGGACCATTTTATATGGGCACCGACTATGAACAGGGATGGGCCCTGGCCAGCCGGCTGAAAGTTCCCATAGTGGACGAGCATTATTACGAAAGCCCCGGCTGGTTCATCGATAACCAGGGATTTTATGATCAGTACGACCGGACAAAACCCAAGGTCTATTTGGGTGAATATGCATCCTGGGGCAATACGCTGTTTAATGCCCTTTCCGAAGCGCTATACCTGACCAGTCTCGAACGCAACGGGGATGTCGTGCAAATGGCTTCTTATGCCCCCCTGCTCGCCAGAGAAAAACATACCCAATGGAATCCCGACCTGATCTATTTCAACAACACAGAAGTCAGACCCACCGTAAACTATGAGGTGCAGAAATTATTTGGGAACAATGCCGGCAACGAATACCTTCCCTCCATAGTCGAATTGTCAGTCGCCCCCACCGTCCAGCCGTCAGCCCCCACAGGCCAGGCCACGGCCTCATCCACGCCCCAAGACGACCTCCAGGCCCTGCGTAAGCGCGTGGGTGTCTCGGTAGTCCGCGACACTGCCAACGGCGCCGTTTTCATAAAGGTGGTAAACCTCCTGCCCCTTGCCACCACAGTCAAACTTGATCTGGGTGATCTCGCAAAAGGCCGTCAGGCAGAGAAGTATGTGCTGCATGGTCTCCCCAACGACAAGACCGCGCCCTTAAAAGTCTCAGCCGCAGTTCCCGCAAGCAACATACTGAACGAAACACTGCCGCCCTATTCACTGACGGTCTGGAGGATAATCCCCTCCCCTCATTAAAAAATCGATATTTTCTGGTTAAATTAACGGGCAAATGCCCCGTCCTCGACACACCTTCATCCCGCTCCTCTTTTGCCTGCTTCTGGCCGGTATCACAAGACCCGTCATGGGCCAAACCACCGCCCCCGATCGCGCCGCCTCGAATACCACCGCCCCCGACAGCCCGGCCTCCCACATCAACGCCGTCGCCGAACTGAACAGGTTATTGGAATTGGACGCAGCAGCCCGCCAGGCCGGCGACAGCATCACCCGCCTGAAAATTGCCCTGCAGGTCAGAACCCTGCTCAACGACGCAGGAGATGGCGTCCTTGCCGTTGCCCATGCTTACTCCGTGCTAAAGGACTCTACAAGAACCTTTGAATCCCTGAAAGATTACGCCCGTCTCGGTCTCGCAAATAAAAATATCTGCAACGGAGAAGACAAAAAATTTGCGTGGCTGTCCGGAAGCCCTCATTTTGCAGCACTCTGCCGGCTCATGGAAAAAAATACCGCACCCGTCAGCTACGCCTCGAGGATTTTGAAATTCCAGGACGCCGCCTATTTGCCCGAAGACATCGACTATGACCAACAAGGTCGCAGCTTTCTTTTCACCAGTGTCCTAACGCACGCTGTTTATCGTCTCACATGGGATGGCAGTTGCCTGAAATTTGCCTCTTCCCCCAGCGGATGGCCAATGATGGCTATAAAGATCGACCAGAGCAGAGGTCTCGTCTGGACCACAGAAATGGCGATCCCTGGTTTCGGCGGACTCGCGGATACAATAAAGGGTCAGTCCGCGGTTTGCTGTTTCGATCTGCGCTCGGGCAAATTGAAAGAAAGGTTCGAAGCCCCGGAAGGATCTCAATGGGGTGATATGATATTAGACAGCCACGGTGTCCCGATTGTTTGTGATGGACAGTCCGGCGCGATCTTCCGGCTCAGGCAAAAGGTCTGGGAAAAAATAGACAAAGGAGATTTTATCTCCCCTCAAACTCCGACGCTCGCCGGCGATGGAAAATATCTCATCATTCCCGACTATGTTCGTGGACTCGCATTGATGGACATCGAGACAGGTAGCGTCACCTGGATACAGAATACCCCCTGGCATCCCGGCGCACTCAACGGTGTGGATGGCGCGTATCTCATAAAAGACAAACTCTATCTGACCCAAAATGGCGTAAATCCCGAACGGGTGCTGCAAGTGAGCCTGGACGAAACACGCAAAAAGATCACAGCCAGCACCCTCATCGAAAGAGCCACACTCACACTCGGCGAACCTACACATGGCGTAGTGATTGATGGAAGTTTTTATTATATCGCCAACTCCGGTTGGGACGCACTGGACCAGCATGGAAATATCAAACCAGCCGCCCGAATGACCCGTCCCATGCTCATGCGCGCCCCCCGATAAATATGGGTGTTTTCACCGTTGACTTTGGCTCATCCGCAATCGTATCTTCGGTCGTTCTTTAAAACCTATCAATTATGAAAAGTACTTCTATCCCCTTCACCGCAGTATTACTAGCAGGATGCCTCTTTATCCTTTCAAGCTGCCGAAAGGAATATCTCTATTTCGAGCATCATCCCCAGGATCTGGCCGGTTTGTGTCAGATCAAACAATTGATCAATTCTTTCAGTTTGGACCCGGAAGACCCTCGCTGGGACACCATTAGATTCACTTACAACGCCTGGGGCGATCCCGTTAGCGGATTGCGAAAGCAGCCGGCAACAGGCGCTCCCAATTTCCTGTTCCGGTATGACAAGTATCACCGGCTCACCGATTTTATTGGAGCTTACTCGGAGACGGGAGGCGAGTTCTGGACTCGCTATTCTTATGCCAACAGCAGAAGCCAGTACCCATATGCGGACACGGAATATATCTTTCCGTTGACGATCACCGGCCCGCCGCCGACCGTGTATTTAGAACGCCGGGTCGCATTTTTTGAATACGATGCCAAAGGCCGGATCACGAAGATCACAACTAAATCCTCCGATCCCCATATTCCGGACGGTGTCGATGTATTCACCTACAATCCAGATGGCAGCGAGCCTGGCGCGACCTACGACGACAAGGTAAACCTTAGCCTGACCAATAAGATCTGGATGTTCCTGAACAGATCATACAGTCCTCATAACCTTTTTACAGCCACGGCCTACAACGCCTTTGGCCTTCCCACCTGGCTGGATCTCACCAGCCAGCCGGAGACAGTCTACTATTTCATAGGTTATCAAGCAGACCTCGCGCAGTTCGTGTATGACTGCCCCTGTCAGGCACCGCATAAATAAAATAAAAAGCCCCTGCCGATTGGCAGGGGCCCCATATAGTTTAAGCGTCAGTCCTCGTGCCCTGTCCCGGGCGCCGCGCTTATCATTTCCTGAAAATCCTGAATATATCCAGCCCCAACGCATACGCCATCAATGCGAACAGCAGTATCATGCCCACCATCTGCGCATACTCGATAAACTTATCGCTCGGCTTACGGCCCGTGATCATCTCCACCAACGTGAAGAGCGCATGCCCCCCATCCAACGCCGGGATAGGCAGCACATTCATAAGCGCCAGCAGCATACTGAATATGGCCGTCAGGGTCCAGAAAGCCTGCCAGTCCCACACAGGCGGGAACACATTCGCAATGCTGACCACGCTCCCCAGCGAATCCTCCGCCTTCACTTCCTTGGACGTGAACAGCAGCCGCAGATTACGGAT
>Ga0105237_10009258_pt1 | contig 10558 bp, 9 predicted proteins | sample KBSC24metaG_FD_81520 | JGI IMG/M metagenome (GOLD analysis project Ga0105237, IMG submission 81520) | Corn rhizosphere microbial communities from Kellogg Biological Station, Michigan, USA - KBS C2-4 metaG | ecosystem: Host-associated > Plants > Roots > Rhizosphere > Soil | place: Michigan, USA... | reverse complement strand
GGGCGCGACTGGATCAGCCCGCGCGGCACGGTCATCCGCTACAATTTCATCCACGACGTGCTCGGCTACGGCTGGAACGGGAAATGGACTTCGCCCTATTTCGCCTGGGGCATTTATCTCGACGACAATTCCGGTGGGGTCGATGTCATCGGCAACATCGTGGCCCGGTGCGGGCGCTCGCTCATGCACGGTCACAGCGCGCGCGATTGCCGGGTGGAGAACAACATCTTCGTCGAAGGCGGCCTGCGGCAATGGGAGTTCAACGGCTGGACGATCAAGAGTCATTTTTGGGAGAACACGCTCCCGCAAATGATCAAGGGTTACGAGTCCGTGGTGAACGAGCCCGCCTGGCGATTCATGCGCGGTATGCAATTTCATCCGCAGGATATGCCGGACGACGAGGGACGCGTGATGTCCGGTAACGTCTTCCAGCGCAATCTCATGGCGTGGAAAAATCCGGAGGCCAAGGCGCTCAACGTCGTCGCCTTCAATGCGGATCGAAACAACTTCGATCACAATCTCTATTGGCACGAGGGGCTGCCCCTCAAGACGGGCCAACGCAAGGCCGGCAAAGTCGTGGGCGGCAACCTCGCGCCGAATCCGGTTTTTGCCGACGGAGAATCCGGCAAGCTGCCCCAAGACTGGAACTGGCAGATCTTCACACCCAAGACCAAAGGCGCCCTGGTCGATGACAATGGCCAGCGCGTCCTCCGCATCGATGCCGCCTACAACGAGGAAAAGAAGCGCGACAATTATCCGATCATCGTCAGCCACGAAGTGGAGCTAAAGCCCGGCGCCAGCTACCGCCTGCGCGCGAAACTGCGGACGGATCGCGACGCCGCGAAGAGTGCGCTGATGATCCAGTTCTATCTCCCACCCAAGGACGGCAAACCCGGCCATTTCTGGGCGAGCGGTCCGAGCGACGCGAAGCTGACCTCTTCCTGGCAGGACTTCGAATTCGCCTTCACCATTCCTGGCCCTGGCGAGAAAGGATTTCACGAGGCGATGAAGAACTTCCGCGTGCGCCTCGACTGGGCGGAAAAGGAGGGATCGCTCTTCGCGTCCAACATCGAACTGCACGAAACGGAATCGCTCGACGAATGGCAAAGCTGGCAGGCGCTCGGAGGCGACCGGCACAGCGTGATCGCGGACCCCAAATTTCTCGACGCGACCAGTGACGACTATCGCCTCGCCCCGGACAGCCCCGCGTGGGCGCTGGGCTTTCAGCCAATTCCGGTCGAGAAGATCGGGCCGTACGCGAGTCCGGAGCGGGCGACATGGCCGATCGTGGAAGCGGAAGGGGCGAGGGAGAAACCGCTCGCGCCGTGAGCCAGTCTGCGCCATCGGTTGCAACCTGGCACATAGCGTACTGTCTTCGACCTATCTCCCCGCTTTGCGCGGATCGCGGCCGATCGTCCGCATCTCACCGTCCGGCAGGCGGATGGTCGCTTCCGACTCGTTCACATCCATGAGCCGGTAGAGTGAGGCCCGGTCGCTTTCCGGCTTGAGGCCGAAATCCTGCAGCTTCCGGACCCGGATGTCGCCAGCAGCCGGCGGCCACTGATAATCGAAGAGCGCAGAGATCTCGGGAGCATCCGTCACATTGCCGCGCACCAGGACGACGGATTCGCCGGTCTCTGTATTCACCAGCGTCAGCTCCGAGGCGTCCACCATCTCCTTGATCTTCACATTTTCGACTTCCTTGGGGACATACCGTTCCAGCTTGAATTTGGTGCCAGACACCATCTCACCGATCTTGAGAAATGCGGTGGGCTGCTTGATGTCGATGGTGTCGATCTGGAACTGCCAGGTCTTGGGTTTGTTGATGTCGCCGTCGAAGGTCTTGAATGCGAGATGGCACGGCACGCGGATGAGCTGCTTGAGGAACAGCTTGGTGTAATACGGCGGATGTGAATTTTTGTCGTTGGGGTTGGTGTTGAAACGCCGCTCGTCTTCGTTCGTGAATCCATCTCCGTCGGGGTCCTGAAGCGGCGCGTTTCCTTCCTTCCAATTCAAGCCATTCTCCATGAACCACAGATTCGGGATTTCTTTTCCAGTAAGACTGTCTCGATGGACCGAGGCGTCCACCGCCTTCTCACCCTTCGTTCCAAGGATGTATTCTTCTGAAACAAATAATGAGCCCCGAGTTCTGTCTTTGAATCTCGTGTCGACCATCCAGGTCGGTGGATCGATCAGTTCCGTCATCGCCTGTTTTACTTCGCCCGTGATTGCGACCGGAGGAGGTTCTTCGGTGACGGTCAGGATCTTGGGCTCGGGAAATCGGTCCTGAAAGCCGCCCAGCCTGGCCGAAACCATGATGGCGGAAGCGAGAAGCGTGCAGGCCAGCAACGCTGAAAAGACCCGATCACCGCGATTCTTGATCCATTTCATAATGCTTGGAGGGAAATGGCCGCTGCGGCCAGTGTGATGAATCTATTTTCACCATCCCCGGCACCGCGTCAACGCATGAATTTGTGGGATGCGCGAAGCAGAGTTGCGACCGGCCAAAGCCCGCAAGTTTGTGTTTTCCAAAGGGCCCAAAAGTACGTAGGATTCCGGTAGCGGAAAGCCGCAATCCGTGAAGCTGCGCATACGCACCAAATTCATCGGTATCCTCGTGATCGCCGCGGTGCTGCCATTGGGCATTGCCATGATCACGGCACAGCTCTTGAGCTACCGGGCGTTTCGGCGATCGCAGGGGATCTTGTTGGAAACACGCGCGCGCGAACTTGCTCGCAGCCTCAACCTGACGATCAACGCCCAGGCGGATTCACTTCACGATTGGATCGTCCTTTCCGATTTGCGCGAGCGCGTACTGGCGATCGAGGCCGGCGAGCGCGCCATGGGGACCGCAGAATTCAAAACCTTCATCGACCAAATGGAAGCGCGCTGGCCCAATTTCAAGGAAGACCAGGAGCCGCTACGCGGCCTGCTGCAAAATGAGATTGCCACCGAGCTGCGCGCATATCGGATGATCAACCCGCTCTCCGCCGAGATCATGGCCACGAACCTGCGCGGGGAAATGATCGCGGCCACCGAGAAAACGTCGGACTACTGGCAGGCCGACGAGGTATGGTGGCAGCGCGCCATCCTCGAGAAGTTTCACCATGCCTTTGTCGAGGGGATCAATTTCGACGAAAGCGCCCAAGTCTATTCGGTGGATGTTTCGGTTCCGATCCGGGATTGGCGTCATCCGGACGACCCTCCGGTCGGCGTAGTCAAATGCGTGGTCAATGCGTCCCCGTTGCTGGCCTCGTTCCCACCTACGCTCGCGGACGACGGAGCGGTTCATCAGGTCGTGCTGGGCGACGGGCGCATCCTCGCGCAACTTTCCGGCGCGAACGTCGTCCCGCTGAAAGAAAGCATTTCGGCCGAAGCCACGTCCCGATTGCAGACCATGCAGCCTGGATGGATGCTGGTCAGCGTGCGCCGTGGCGGGACCGACATCGCCGGCTATGCGCCGCTGAACTTCACGGAGAACTCCTCCGGCGAGATGAGCATCACCGGGCTCGCCCCGATGTACGTCCTCGTCTATCGCTCCGCGGACCAGGCGCTGGCGCCGATGCGCAGGCAACTCCTCGCGCTCGGCGCAGGCGGCGCCCTCTTCGTCCTGGCCTGCGTCTTTGCGGGATACTGGCTGGCGGGAAAGAAAATCCTCGATCCACTGGAAGCCTTGCGAGTCGCCGCCCAGGCCATCGGTGGCACGGCGAAGCTGGGCGATCACACGCCCGTGCCCGTGGCGCTGCCCGCGCTGGAACCGATTCGGCGCATCCGGACCGGGGATGAATTGCAGGAACTGGCGCAAGAGTTTGCCTACATGGCGGGCCGGGTCCTCACCTACCACGAAAGGCTGGAGCGCGACCTCGCGGCGAAGACGGCGGAGGTCGACCGCGATTTGAAGATGGCACGGGAATTCCAGGAAGCGCTGCTCCCGCACAAATATCCGCTCGTTCCCAGCGCCTCGCATCCCGCCGCGGTGGCCCTCGAGTTTCACCACATTTATCTCCCGGCCAGTTCGGTGGGCGGAGATTTCTTTGATGTGCTCAAGCTGTCCGACCATCGGGCCGGCATCTTCATCGCTGATGTGATGGGCCACGGCGCCCGCTCCGCACTCGTAACCGCGATCCTTCGCGCGCTCCTGCAAAATCTGGCTTTCGACACCGACAATCCGGCGCAATTCCTCGGCCGCCTCAACGATCACTTCCACGAAATCGTCCGCGAGAGCGAAGACACTATTTTCGTTTCCGCCTTTTACCTGATCGTGGATACTGAAACCGCCACCGCCAGCTACGCCTCGGCGGGACATCCGTCGCCGTTCATCGCCAATCGCGATTCACGCCAGGTCGTTCCGCTCGTCGAAAACTTGAAATGCAATCCGGCCCTCGGGCTGCTGCCTGCAGCCACCTACAGCAAGTGGACGCGCGCCATCAAAGCCGGGGATATTTTCCTGCTCTTCACCGATGGAGTGCATGAAGCCTACAATGCCAGCGGCGAAGAATTTGGCTTCGGGCGGCTGCGCCAGGCGATCGTGGCCCAACTCCCGCAGGCCGGACATAATCTCAGCCAGGCCGTGGTGGATGCCGTCCACGCCTTCATCGCCCCGGCCATGCCCGCGGACGATATCTGCCTGGTCGGCGTCGAGGTCACCGCCGCCCCGGTGAAATTCGTGACGTCCACGCCCCAGGTGGCCGCCCGGAAATAGGGTCGCTCAAGCTTCCGGCTCCGGCGACGACGGCGCGGCTTTCGGCAGATGGTCGACGCAGTATTCCTGCCCATCTTTCGCGACGCGGAAATCCAAATCCGGCGCCACGAGTTCCGTGCGACCGCAGACGGCGCAAGTGTGCATCGCTTCCTCGCCGGACGGCAACGCCGTCTCGAAGCGCCGGCGCCGCCCCGCGACTTCCTGGCGATGCTGAGCGTCCTGCATGATCTCGCGGCCGAAGAAGACAAGGAAATTTGTGAGCGCCGCGATGACTGCCCCGCGATAGCCCCAGGGGCCACCCACAAAGCCGAAGAGGACGAAAACGCCCGAGATCCAGGCCAGCCATTTTACCTTCACCGGCAGCACGTAGAACAGGTAGATGGTCGTCTCAGGATAGAAGCGGGCGAAGGCAAAGAGCAGCGTGGTATTCAGGAGAAACCCCGAGGAATCCGTATTCGTCAGAAAAGCGGCGATCGTGGTGCCGATCATGCCCAGAAGGTAATAGAGCGTGACCCTGAACTCTCCCATCGCGCGTTCCAGACCATCCCCAATCCAGATGAAGTAGAGAATATACATCGCCGCCCCGAGCCAGTCGGGAAAAACTCCGCCGATGACGGGAATGAAAATATAAGTTGCCAACCGCCAGACCTGCCCCTGCATGACCAGCGCCGGGCTGAGGAAAAGGAACTCCGAAAAGTGCGGATTCACTTTGATGAGGATAAAACACAGCGCGTTCAAGGCCGCGACGTAACGGAGCAGTCCAGGAATGGCTAAATGGCCGAATTTGGCCTCGGCGCGGTCGATCCAGTGCATGGTTTTTTGGAGAGCGGAAACTCTGAAGGCATCCGCTCCGATTGCAACCGGCGAATTGCCCGGAACCGCGGCGGATTGACACGCCCGCGCCACCACCTACGCTGCTGCTTGTGTCCACCGAAGCCATTCTCAAGAAGACTCCACTCCACACCGAGCATGTTCATCTCGGAGCCAGGATGGTCGATTTTGGAGGCTGGTCGATGCCGGTCCAGTATTCGGGCATCATCGAGGAACATCACGCCGTGCGGAGCAGCCTGGGCGTGTTCGATATTTCCCACATGGGCCAGTTCATGGCCGAGGGCGAAGGCACCGCGGCATGGCTCAATCGCCTGCTGACCAATAACGTGGATCGGTTGTCCGTGGGCGAATGCCAGTACACGCTCTTGCTCAATGAAGAGGGCGGCGTCATCGACGACCTCATCGTCTACCGTATCGGGGATCTTCGTTATCTGCTCGTGGTCAATGCCGGGAAGATCGACGAGGATTTTGCCTGGATGCAGCGGCATCTTGACCCCGGTATCGATTTCGAGAACCGAAGCTCCGATTTTGCCGGTCTCGCCGTGCAGGGACCGCGGTCCGCGCAGCTCTTCGACGCGTTCTTCCAGGGCAAATTTTCCCGTCCGGCACGGAATGAAATCCTGGGGATTCAGATCGATGGGGAAACCTACTACATCGCCCGCACCGGATACACGGGGGAAGACGGTTTCGAAGTATTCTGCCCTGCCTCGCGCGCCGTGAAATCCTGGAATGATATCCTGCGCAAAGGGGCGGAGTTCGCGATCAAGCCCTGCGGCTTGGGGGCGCGCGACACTCTTCGCCTGGAGATGTGCTATCCGCTCAACGGATCGGATCTCTCCTCCGACACCACCCCGATCGAAGCGGGATTGTCGATTTTCGTCGATCTGCAAAAGCCCGAATTCATCGGCCGCGAATCGCTGGTGCGGCAGAAGCAGGAAGGCGTGAAGCGCCGCCTGGTGCCTTTCAAGATGACGGGCGCTTCGCCGCCACCGCGTTCTCATTACGCCGTATTCAAGGGCGAGAAAAAAATCGCCGAAACGACCAGCGGCAGCCTTTCCCCGACGCTCAAGATCGGCATCGGCATGGCCTACATCCCCACGGAGTTTGCGCGCATCAACGAGCAGATCGATATCGAGATTCGCGGGAAACGATTTCCCGCGGTCATCGAGAAGAAGCCGCTCCATCGCGCGGGTACCGCCGCTGCCTGAAGATTTCCATCCTTAAACACTCATGAACGTTCCCGAAGATCTCCAATACGCCCACACCCACGAATGGCTGCGCCTCGATGGCGCGGAGGGCACCGTCGGCATCACCGATCACGCCCAGGCGGAATTGACGGATGTCGTCTATGTCGAGTTGCCGAAGGCCGGCGCCCAAGTGACAGCTCAACAGCAAGTCTGCGTGGTCGAATCCGTGAAAGCCGCGAGCGATATCTACTCGCCGGTCTCCGGAACCATCACCGCCGTGAACGAGGCCCTCTCCTCCAATCCGGCCCTGATCAATACCGATCCCTTCGGCGAAGGGTGGATCTTCAAAATCAAGATCGAGGCGGGCGAAGAAATCGAGGAACTCAAAAGCCCGGCGCAGTATCGCGAACAAATTGGAGACAGCGGCGGCGCGGGCGAAGGCGTATGAAATGGGCGGTCGCGACGGGCCTCGCCGCTCTCCTGGCCTTCGCCAACGCCGGGCGGGCGGATCTCGTGATCCTGCAAAAGGTCGAGGGTGGGGGCCAGTTAACCGACCAGACGATAAAAATCAAAGGCGACAAGGCGCGGAGCGACCTGACGCCGACCGTGAGCATGCTCACCGATGGCGCGACGGGAGAGACGATCACTCTCATGCATTCGGCGAGGACCTACCTCAAAGTTCCGGCGGAACAGACCAAGGCGATGATGGAGCAATTCCAAAAATTGCGCGCCAATGCCGAGCCCGCCAAACTTCAACCGACGGGCAAAAAGGAAAAGGTCGGCGACTACGACTGCGAGATCTTCACCGTGAATGCTGGCACGCTCACCGTCACGTATTGGATCGCGAAGGATTTTCCGAATTATCCGGCCGTGCTCGCCCAGTTGGAGAAATTCCAGTCGGGCGCCATTTCCGCCATGGGCAAGGGCGCCATGCCGTCCCTCAAGGATTTTCCGGGAATGATCATGAAGACGGAGATCGATCTCGGAGGCAAGAAGACGATCTCCACCCTGGTGTCGGCGAAGGAGGAAAACGTCGATCCGGCGATTTTCAAAATCCCCGCAGGCTACAAGGAAATCACTTCGCCAGGGCTCAATTTCCAGCAGCCGAAATAGGGCGCCGGGCGCGGACTTCGCGATATGTTGCCGCTGATTCTCGCTTCCACGTCGCCGCGACGCCGGCGCTTGCTGCTCGAGCACGGCTACAATTTCCGCGTCATTCCGGCGGGTGTGGATGAGATTGCGCCGCCGCATCTAAGCCCCGGCGAGATCACGCTGTTCAATGCCCGCTCCAAAGCGCACGCCATCTCCCGGAACCATCCCAAGGCGCTGGTCCTTGGCGTCGATACCGTCGTTTCGTTCAAGGGAGAGGTCTTTGGCAAACCGGCGACCATGGATGAGGCGGTGGCCATGCTGCGCCGGCTCAATGGGCGCGCCCACGAAGTCTATTCCGGGGTGTGGCTGCGCCACGGCGCGACCGGCAAGGAACGCGGCTTCATCGACATTACGCGCGTCCATTTCCAGAAACTCACCGAATCCCAATTGCGCGCCTATCTCAACCGGATCGGCCCGCTCGACAAGGCAGGCGCTTACGCCGCCCAGGAAGACAACGGAGAATTGATCGCCCGCGTGGAAGGTTCCGTGAGCAACGTCACCGGGCTGCCGATGGAGGCGCTGGCCAAGGCATTGAAGGAATTCAACGGGTAACGGTCTCGAATGGATCGGTTGAATGTTTCCGCCCGGACGTTCATCCTCCGCGCGATGGACCTCCTTTCCCTCGATCTTCCCGGCATCCGCAAAGTCGCCAGCGGCAAAGTGCGCGAAATTTTTGACCTCGGCCAACACCTGCTGGTCGTGGCCACGGATCGCATCAGCGCTTTCGATTGCATCCTGCCCAATCCCATCCCGGACAAGGGTGCCGTGCTGACTTCCATCTCGGCATTTTGGTTTGGGAGATTCGATTTTGTTGAAAATCATGTGGTGGCGACCGACGTGCGCGATTTTCCCGCCGCGCTGCAACCGTTCGAAGCGCAGCTCGCCCGGCGAGCCATGGTGGTAAAGAAAGCAAAGCCATTGCCCGTGGAATGCGTGGTGCGCGGATATCTCGCGGGCTCCGGGTGGAAGGAGTATCAGGCGTCGCAGACGATTTGCGGCATCCCCCTGCCCGCGGGTCTGCGGCAGGCGGCGAAACTGCCGGAGACCATCTTCACCCCATCGACCAAGGCGGAGAGCGGTCACGACATGAACATTCCGTGGGAAGAGTGCCGCCGCCTCGTGGGCGATGATGTGGCGGAACAAGTGCGCGCCCTCAGCATTGGCATTTACGAGGCGGGCCGCTCCTACGCGGCGGAACGCGGGATCATCGTGGCCGACACCAAATTCGAATTCGGCCTGCTCGATGGGCGCGTCATTCTGATCGACGAATGCCTCACCCCGGACAGTTCGCGCTTCTGGCCGGCGGACCAGTACGAGCTCGGCATCAGCCCGCCGAGCTTCGACAAGCAATTCGTCCGCGACTATCTCGAGACCCTAGACTGGAACAAGACCCCACCCGCCCCTCCGCTGCCACCCGAAGTGATCCACAAGACGAGCGAAAAATACCGCGACGCCTATGCGCGGTTGACCGGGAGCGCATTGCCCACGGGCTGAGCGTCATGCGCGCCGGGATCGAGGATTTCATTCTCTACCTCGCAACAGAGCGCGGTCTGTCGGACAATTATCAGATCTCCACGCGTCTCTCGCTGGAAGGTTTCACGCACTGGCTGGAGCGAAAAAAGCTCGTGACGGAGATGGGAGAAGAGGCGCTCAAGAAGTCGACGGAAAGCGGGGCGGATCTGCCGCCTGCCGAAATTCCACCGGGCACCGTGACCCATCAGCAAATCAGCGATTACCTGGCCCACAAGAAGCGGCTCGGCCTTTCCTCGGCATCCATCAAACTCATCGTCGTGGCCCTGAAGATTTTCTTCCGCTGGCTGCATGCGCGAAAGCGGATTGCCACCGACGTGACCGAGGTCCTGCCGTTGCCGCGGACGGAGCGCTATCTGCCGGAGACAATGAATGAACTCCAGGTGGACCATTTGCTCGAAGGCATCCCGACCGACGCCCCGCGCGGATTACGAGACCGGGCCATCCTGGAATTGCTCTACGCCAGCGGACTGCGGGTCTCCGAACTGGTCAACCTGACCCTGGATCGGCTCGACTTCGACAACCGGATCGTGCGCGTGACTGGCAAGGGAAACAAGACTCGCCTGGTGCCGGTCGGGAAGAAGGCATGCGATGCCATCGGCGCCTATCTTGAGAAGGAGCGCCCCGGGATGGTGCGCAAGCGCACGGGCAGCGAGGTCTTTCTCTCCGCCCGCGGCACGAAGCTCACGACGGTACGCATCTGGCAAATCGTGAAAGCCTGCGCGAAGAACGCCGGCCTGGAGGTCAACGTCTACCCGCATCTCCTGCGGCATAGCTTTGCCACGCACTTACTCGGGAATGGGGCAGACCTGCGGATCATCCAGGAAATGCTCGGCCATGCGGACATTTCCACCACGCAGATCTACACGCACGTGGATCAGCAGCGGTTGAAGGCGGTGCATCACCGGTTTCATCCGAGGGCGAAATAGGGGCGATCCTTTACAGGCTTGTGATTCGTGTTGATTCGCTATCCATGCGCGCTCGGCAGCAGGTTGCGCTCTCCCAACGCCGTCATTCTGAGGAACGAAGAATGACGTGGAGGGAGAGCCCGCCAGATAGCACGAGCGTCTCATGGCTGGCGGCTGTTACTTTCGATTTCTTCCTCCGCGCCTCAGCGTCCCTGCGTTTAAATTTTTCTTTTTCCCCACCTTCGCCC
>Ga0105237_10009257_pt1 | contig 10558 bp, 12 predicted proteins | sample KBSC24metaG_FD_81520 | JGI IMG/M metagenome (GOLD analysis project Ga0105237, IMG submission 81520) | Corn rhizosphere microbial communities from Kellogg Biological Station, Michigan, USA - KBS C2-4 metaG | ecosystem: Host-associated > Plants > Roots > Rhizosphere > Soil | place: Michigan, USA... | reverse complement strand
GACTCCAGAAGGCAGATTGTAGCGGCATCATGTGCCACTGCAGGAATAGAAGAATGTAAAATGGGTTTGATATCTGTGGGTAGGATGATCGATCTCTTCTCTGCGACTGCGGAGAAACTTGAACCTCCGAGATTCGGTCGGTCACGTGAAGGTCCCATTCTTCACAGTACGTACTACCACTATAATAGTAGGATATGCCAGTCAGCCTTGCGAAACAGCGATTGTTGGGGGACCAATACCAAGCTCCAAGCATCTGGATTCTGATGGTCATACTGGCTCATGACATGCTTTTACCACCCACGTTCGGACTCAGTGTAGCAAACACCTCACGACCTTCACGGTAGACGACTTCGAATGTTAGGTATCAGATGACGATTTGAACTCGCCAGAATTGTCTGACTGGATCGTGCCCAGTGCCCCTAGTAAGTTCTATATATCCACCGTTCATCCCCTTTCTACTACGGAAGGGCGACAAGGAAGTTAGGTCTACCAAAACTTGGCCAGAATAAGTCTTGATTTCAGTTCCAAAGTCCCACTTGGGCACATCTATATGCAAGTTCCAGTGGCACGGAAGAAGTCAAAAAGTAAGGTAATGAGAAGAATCTGATTGAGTTTCTGCATAACTATTTTGAAAGTAGTCTTTGCTTCCCTTCCACTTGATCCTTTGCCAACTATCATCATGCTGGAGATTGGATGTAAGGAATTCCGGTCAACTTGAATGCTCGTTCATTAAGAACAGGATCTTCTAGTGGCATTAAACGACCTGCTGAGCATGGTGTTCCACCTCTCATCGCAACGTTTGACCCAACATGGCGAGCATTGGGCCAATGTGTGGTCCCAAGGCGGTCTAGTTGACAGTCAGTGAATATCCCCGTCATGTGTTTAAGGTAAACTTACTCTCAAAGGCGTTCTTCTTTCGGATAAGATCCTCCTGAGTGGCAGACTTTACAGGCATAAAGCAGGTGTAAACAGCAAAGCGGTCTTGAGTGGTTTGAGTCGGCACGTTGTAATGAGGAGTTCTGCTGTCCCAAACGATCAAGTCGCCAGGATCAGCGCAGACTTTAATCCACTCAAGACCCTTGTCATTGAGCCATTTCATACCATTTTCCGTATATCCATACCACTCTGGCGTCCAGGCAGGGATTCGTTCTTCATCCGCCATGTCCTTGTGAAACTGCTCGGAAAGACGATGACCACCCTTGCACACGTTAAGTCCGCCATCGTCAGGGCCGCAAGGATTGAGATTAACCAGGCCTTGAAGACATCTAAAGCCCGGCTTGGCTGGATCCTGGTCTTGGTGTGGCCAAGGTTTGTTCTCTGGGAGGTCCTCTCGGTTTGCAAAGCCGACATTGACAACATCGAATGATACGATCAGGTCGGTGTCATCGTAAACTTTCTCAAAAGCCTCAACGACTCCAGGTTCACTCCGGATATCCCAGACCCATTTCTCATGAGTAACGCCGTAGTGGAGGATCATGCCCTTTTCATTGACAACTGGGAGCTTGTCTTTCTTCACAGTTGAAGGGTCATTGCGGGAGTACCCAAGACCACTAGATGGTCAGTCAATCGTGCTTCCCAATCTGACTGGGTGTCACTTACAAGCCTTCGATATAGCTGTAGAACTTGTCTGAGTATCCATCAGCTCGTAATCTAGGGATGGCGCCCTTGATTACTGCGTAACCGTCTCTGTTCAAGTCGTCCCGCCAGTCACCATAATTAGTGACCTCGCCGTCCAATTTCATAGCACCAGTCGACCTAGCGACGCTCGTTGTGGTGGCAGTGGTGGCGGCCATAGTAAATAGCACGGATGACAAGCTTTTGTTACAAAATGTTATGGGTATCCTTGGAGGTTTTCTGTTTCCCTAAAGTCAAAGTTTTCGACGGAATGCTTATATGTTTGGTGCATAACAGAAGCTCTAGCGTCAAGATCGCATTAGGCATCCTTAAGGAAGTCTCAGCATGGATATCAACTCGCATGACCCCGCCGAATGCACCCCAAACAATACCTCCGCAATTGAACCCCTGGACCGAGCCCCGAGTGTGGGAATAGTCTCAAACTCGGCCGCGCAGGCCAATCTCAGAGGGCGTCAGGAGTGGGGCCGAATAACTCGGTCAATTCGGGCGTCCACCGAGCACGCCCGAGAGGAATCCCAGCTCAATCGACTCGGGAGAAGTTTGTCCACTCTCAATATCCGGCTGCAACTATTCTTGATGCAGGGATATGGTCACGGGGTTTCCATCCGGGGTCTGGGGAGAACTAGGTTCATTTGCATAATGCAGATGAAGATGGCAGGTACATGATACAGGCTGTCAAGCCTAAGTTTGAAATCTCTTGAACTTGATCCCCAGATTCCAAGGTCAAAGAGAGCAATATCAAATGTCAGGGCCGTTCAGAATTATCATCGTGGGCGGGGGAATAGGTGGGCTGTCGGCAGTATGTTATCCAGAGACTGAGAGTATCAACTTGCTGACAATATCCCAGGCAATTGCATTGCGAAAGGATGATCGAGAAATCACGGTCCTGGAGCAGTCTTCTCTGAATCGTGAGATTGGAGCAACTATCTCCTTGCAGCCCAATGCTTCGAAAATCGTTGAGAAGCAATGGGGAATGGAATCTGCTCTCCAGGCCAAGGGTTCAATGGTTGACAAGGGATTTCAAGTGTACAATCTTGATGGGAAACTTCAGATTCGACAGCCGCTGAACACGACCGCAAAGTATGGATCAGAGCGAATACTATACCATCGTATGGATCTTCATGATGTGATGAAATCCCGGTGTGTAGATCCAGCATGTGTCGGTCGGCCGGTGGACATCCGGGTGTCTAGCAAAGTCGTCTCATGTGATGTTGAACAAGGTGCTGTTATCCTGGAGAGTGGCGAGAGGTTGACCGCAGACCTGATTGTCGCTGCTGATGGTATCAAAAGCGTAGTCAGGGAAGCCGTCATCGGAGCTAAAGTCGAGGCCAAACCAACTGGACATTCCGCCTATCGAATTGTGATCCCTATGGGCGAACTTACAAGCTCTGAAGCCTTCACAGGTGTTTTAAATCCACCCGATTCTTTCACCACAATGGTCCTAGGCCATGACAAACGGCTCATCATGGGACCGGCAAGAAACTCATCCATATACAGTGTTGTGGCCATGGTTCCCGATGAGGCCATGCATGAATCTTCGGCAGACTCCTCTTGGAACACGAAAGCGGATCTCTCCAAAATGCTATCCACATTCAAGAATTTCCCAGCTTGGGCGAAAGTACCCCTTCAGCTTGCGAAGGAAGCAGGTCTATGGCAGCTTAGGGACATCGACCCGTTGCCAACCTGGTACAAAGGTCGCGTCATCCTCATTGGCGATGCAGCACACGCGATGCTTCCCACACAAGGCCAAGGTGCCAGTCAAACTGTTGAGGATGCGGAAGCACTCGGCGCGTTCTTCTCCGGTAAATTCGGCAGTCAAACCACCCAAGATATCGAGGCGATCAATAAGTTGGTTTTCGACTGTAGATATGAGAGGGCTACACTCGTTCAAACCTTCAGCCGACAAGCAGCGAGACCTGCCACTGATCTCGGAAGCAATACTATCAAAATGAATCCAAACGAGTTCATGCATTATAATTTCCAGTATAACGGAGCACTGGATTGGGTAAAGAGGCGCCAACTATCAACAACACAAGAGCCAGTGACAGAGAATGCCTCTAGAAACAATTGTCCTTCTACAGGAAAGGGAGACAATGATGTCCAACGGTCACTGCATATCACAGAGTCGTCGCACAATGTTCTTGCAAAAGCCGTATCATGATCAGTAGACAAAATTTCTCTACCAATACCCTTTAAAATATGCTGTGCCTGTGCTATTTAGCTGATGTTGGCCACTTCATAGTCCGTAGCGGCTAAGCAAAGAGCGCAGCTCCCTTTTTTCCATAGACATATCGTTCACCTTCAGCTAGCTTGCTAGGGTCATTCCTCCACTGATATCGGTACAAATCCAACCGTTGAACAAAGGGCCAGGCGTGCGGCTTTACCCGAGAGCAGATATATGTGCAGACCAGCATATGACTTTATGCGAGATTGGGCTTTTAGAAGAGATTTCATTTGATCCCGAGTGCAATGCACAACTGAAAATGAAGATGACCATAATATTCAACATTCGTACGAAATATTTACCGCAACCACAGCAGGAAAACACTTCTTAATCCCTGTCTAGAAACTGAATATCTAGAGTTTAACGCCTAGCTTTTGTCAAGATGGGCCGGCCAACTTAGGCAGCAGATTCCTCCGTATCTGAGGAATCACGAATAGCTCCTTGCTCATCCTCAGCTGGGCAATTGACGAAGAAGAGTTGAAGTAAAGCACAACACGCAACTAGAGCAGTAGCCCACCATGCTCCAGCGGACCCAAGAACGCTATAGACAATGCCAATCAGTGGTGGTGCGATGGTCCTTGCTGCTGAGCTTGCTGAAACTGCCAACCCATTAATCCGGCCAAGATTTCGACGGCAGGTTGCGTTCTTCAACATGATAAGTAGACTAGGGTAAATGATAATGTTGCAGAATGCCTGTGACGCGAAGACAAAGTAGACCGCCAGATTGGGCCGAGGTAAAGCAGTGATGAGAGGCATAGCGACATCCACGAAAGGACATAGAAGGGTTAGTGACACTATGGATCTCCATTTGCCAACCTTTTCCATAAAGAGTGGCAGGATAAGGAGCTGAACAACCAGAGACCAGAGGCTGTTGGTGGTCATATATCGGCCGCTGTCATGGACCGTCAAGCCGAGGCCTCCTCGGAGATCGAGTCCTTGGTTTGTTCTTGGGAGGTCCTGGACAAATATCGGGAAGACGGACATGAATGCCATCTGATGGAAGCTCATAAGGGCAATGGCAACAATCCACATAGTTGGTCCGTTGATACCCATGTCAAAGTTTGTCGATGCATCGCTGTTGCTGCCCTGATCATCCTCTAAAGAATTCTCGGTCGACTCCATCTCCGCAAAGGATTTGAAAGATCGTAAAGAGGCGAAAGAGGACCTTCGCATGTCCAAGGTGGGTTCTGTCAGAGTGGGCAGACTTCCTGAAACAATAGATGGTCTCCGATTCTGAGTCTTCCTCTCCGCTGCCCAAAGTGGAGTTCGCTCATCAACGACTAATGCTTCAGTACCGTCGTCCCGAACATAGGATTGGGTAACTTTTGGATTTGTCTCCTCCAAGAAGAATGCTGCTTGCAAGATTGCCAACGCGATGCACATGGCAGCAACCAGGTTTGGCAGGAGATAGGGAAATTTCGCAAAAGTACCATTGGCAGAGAAGTACTGTGGATAGAACCGAGCTGGTTGTGCGGCGTAACCTCCCAAAGCTGAACCAACGATTGACCCTAGGCTCCACGCAAACGGTTGGATAGAGTATGCACGTGCTAATATAGAATCAGTAAAAGGTCAAGGTAATTGTTAATCTTACTCACGCTCATGCCGAGGATTCTTTACGATCTCTGCAACCATAGTCTGCATGACAGCAACATTACCGTTCAAGAGGCCACCAAGAAAGCGTGCAAGCAGGGCCACCCAATAATTTGTAGCAAATCCGAATATCAAGCTGGAGATCACCGTTCCCATCAGGCCCATCATGATGACAGGTTTGCGCCCAATTCTATCTGAAAGCGCGCCCCAGAGCACGGCGGTTGAGGCTTCAGCGATGGCGAAAGCGGATACGAGCAGGCCAGCGTAGAAGGAAGCATTCTCAGGCCCTTTGATATCCTTCACCATGGCAAAATTGTATGACACGATTGAAATGAAGGCGACAGGTTCGGATAGACGACAGAGGCCTAAATAAATTAGCTCGGAATCAGAGGGGTTGTAACAGAGTATCGCATCGCACCCAGTATGAGCAATTGTTTAGCAGGAAACGGCGGATCGTTGTCTTTGCATCCCTGGCTCCGACGAGAGGCCATTTTTGGACAGTTGTCTGAAAATACAATTCTCAGGGTCGCGACGCTGTGGTTCCTTATAGCGTCGTAATCATCCACAAAATCTTACCACAGCTGTCACCCACGAGAGCTTCATATACCCTATCCCCCAGGTTCGTGTTGGGCGGTCGAGCCCGGGGCTCTCGCGCTGCAACTTCATTCATGATCAATGCTATTGCGTGATTGCCGACCAAAAAACGCCTCCTTCCCAACCTAATTCAAACCTAGAACCGCCGACGGAAGGACAAATCGGTTCTTGAGCCTCCGCACTTTGCCACCGCTTGTGCCCTGGGGTTCTGGGAGTGCGCCTGTACTTAAAGCGCCCGGATCGACACATGGCGATCACCCCATATCCCGATGCCTCCGACCTTATCGGGGCAACTTTAAAAATCTGGACAGGCAATAAACAAACTTTCGGCGCTCGTCCAGAAATCCAGTCTAACTAATTGCTGGTCGAGTGCCCCGAGAGAGCCGAATAATAGGGTGATCTAATGGGCGAACAAGGCTCAGGTGCCTTTTTGGCGCTGACGGTCATCTAATCGGCAGATCTCCTCCGTACCGTAGCCTTGCGTTGAGCAAAAGTGGATGTGAATGCTGAGTATCATGTCCTCTGCGTCTCGTAGACATAGTGCCTATGGCAATCCCCCCATCAGGAGGTCAAGCTGTCAATTGTATCTCTACACACTCATCTTAATCTATCAAGTATCCTGATTTCGTCGAGTTTGCACCGGGCAACTTATGTACGGAAAGACCATGACGACGAGGTTAAGGAGTAATTCAGATGGCGCCATTGCCATAGAAGTTGAGGTTGAGGTTGAGGGTTCAAATGATGAACCTGAACTGCGCCCGCTCCTCGAGAGAGGCATATCTTCAATCTCGATAATGGGGACAGTGCGGTTGACAGAAAACTCGATTGGCGAAGAACTCATTTACTTGCCAACGCCCACTCCTGATCCAAGAGGTAATATATCAAACTCGCTCAAATAGGAAGCTGAGCAAAATGAAGCTAACACCACGGACTGACAGATCCTCTGAACATGAAATCCTCACAGAAGATCATAGTGGTAGTGGTCCTAGCCTCCTGTAAGTATCTTATCTCAATTGCCGACGGATGAATGTTGTTTACCTGACCCAATTTATCTAGTCTCAACCATCGCCTTGTCACTAATCTCCGCATTCGGTGGATTGCTGGAATTTTACGTTCCAAGGTATATCGCGGAGGGTAAGAGCTATAGTAGTATCACAAAACTGATGACATATCCGACGCTGTTTATGTGAGTTCTCCGCTATATACCTGGGGGGTTTCTGGGAACATCGCGGAAGTGTGCTTATGAACTGTCAAACTTAGGGGAATTGGGAACTTGATGGGAATGCCGGTTGCCCTCTCCCTTGGGCGTCGGGTTGTCATACTGGTTGCGACATTTGTGCTACTGATAGGGGCCATACTTTGTGCAACAGCATCTTCTTTCGAATCACACCTTGCAGCGCGGGTAGTGTTAGGATTCGCAGCCGGACAGAGTGAATCGGTCGTTCCTATGGTCATACAGGTAAGTGGCGACCTCAATGGAATAGGAATCCTCTAAACATAATAGGAAATCCATTTCTTGCACGAGCGATCGCGAGGCTTTTTCATTCAGCAAATGGTTCAGATCATCGGTAGTGTGGTTTTGGTACTCTGTGCCAGCCCCATCGCAGCTCGGCTATCCCCTGAATGGTGGTATCGACTTGCTGCGATTCTCGCCGGGATTCAGTTTGTTGTATCGATATTTCTGCTTCCAGAAACCAAATTTTCTCGACCACAAACTTCCTCTGTTCAATCTCCTGAACTTGAAGCAGTGCATCATGCTGAGGTGCGAGAGGCTGCTTCGAAATTTCCACCAAGGACCTGGCTCTCGGATATGCGACTCTGGGTTGGTCGCCCTGAGTGGAATAAAGGGATCTCCCTCCTGCAGGTAAAGTGATCTGGCTCCCCAACTGCATAAAGGACTAACCTTGTCTTGCAGGAAGCAGTGGAGATGGTCACTTTCCCAAACATCGCCTGGGTAATATGTCTCAACGGACTTACCCTTGGGGTGAACATTGCGATCGCCACAACGTACGGTGGGATAATCACCTCCGCACCGTATAACTGGCCTGAATCCAACATGAGTTACATCAATTGCGGCCAGATATTCACTGCATTAGTAGCTCTTCCTCTCTTGGGATACTGGTCCGACCATTTTATTCAATGGGCGGCTCGGCGAAACATGGGGATATATGAGCCTGAGTTTCGACTGGTCCCCCTCATCTTACCAATTATCATCGGCGTGTTCACGATCATTCTTTATGGGCAGGGTGCTGCTCACCCACTCCGCTTTCACTGGTTCCTGTATGTCTGGGCAGTGGCCGGGTATTTTTTCACATTTGTTGGCAGCTCAGTGATAGGTATCACGTATCTCCTTGATAGCTATCCAACCCGGATGGGCCCCTGCTTAGTGCTGGTTTGTATTTGCAGGAGTATCATTTCCTTCGCCATCACCTACGAGATCGCACCTCTTGTCAGTGCGTTTGGTTATGATGGAGTATTCCTCGCTTTTGGTGTCCTAACAGGGTTCCTGGGACTTCTGGGCCTCCCGGTCTTTGCTTTTGGCAAGTCAATAAGGGCATACACTGGTCGTCGAATAAAGGGTCACTCGGTATGACGGATGGCTCCTCCGCCGAATGGTCCAGTATCCGTTGGCACTGAAGGAGGACAACCGAGGTGGTACTTATTGGCGTATAACATGTACGAAGACCGGCAATAGTACAATACCTTGAGGAGGTAGAATTTGAGGTCATGATACCCAATAGACTTGAAGTTTCGAGGATCTCAATTACTACTATGATGGAGAAGAAATTAGGAACATGTTGTGTGGTTAAGGACATCCAACCAGGCTATCTGCACGCTTAAGGACCGACGCCCGAGTAGAGCCAGTAAGTAGTAGGTTAAACCTATTGTAGCGTGCAAGGGCGAGCCCCTAACTAGTTACGCTGCTAGGCATGCATGGTCCCTTATCATTCCTCCCTTCGGCGCTCAAGGGCCATCGTTTTCAGCCCCTGGGTGTTGAAGCCTGGCCCGAGCAACCTCGCCGTCAGCCACAATGATGCCCCGAACTTTGACTCAATCAGACCGCTCGACGGAGAAAATGAAATAATATCTTCCATCTTCATCCTTCCTTGTCAAATTTATCTTTGAGGTCTTGCCCAGGATTACAAATTCTATGTCTGTCCTCCTGTATCCTTCATCTACATATAGAATGCATCAATCGCTTGGGTTGGTCAAGGAATCAACATCGGCAACAGCAAGGAGTGTGATTCACATTGGTTGGTATTGGGCCGGAAGAGCCTCTTGAGAGGCCATGAATCCATCCCATCAGCTTGATCCTCCTGAACAGGATGAAGGCCCCCCCAGGCTTCAATTCCGGAGTGGTCCCGACCTGGGGGAAACATTGGGAGAACCAGAAGAGCTTCTGCTCCCGCCTGGGGAAGCCAGCCAGGGGATGGAGCTCAGCCACCAAACCCGTCGATTGGGCGCCCCCAACTACCGAATTTTAACTAACTGGTCTGCTACATTGGTCACCAGGGTCAGCTGGGTCGCCTCCCACCAAGACAGCCTTCAGCCTAGGTAAAGCAAGGTAAAGCTCAAAGGACTTGCACTGTTGTTCTTATTAACTAGCGAGTTATTTACTCAATGAGCCCAGCCAAGGCGGGGTCATACCGTTCTGTCCAACCAACTACTGGAGAATTCTAACGAAGGCTACCTTCAATCCATCCTCGCATTTCCGGCGCACGTCACTCGCAACCCTTACATCTCATCTCCTCAGGTATCAATAAATTCTTCATGCCAGGTATCTGACCCGAGTTCAGGCGCATCCAGCGCGAAATGGAGGCTCCTCCAGCAAAACGGCCACGGCTTTCCATGGCATGCAATCAGTGTCGGAAAAGAAAGGTCAAATGCGATGCTGAATATCCCAAGTGTCGCCATTGCCGACAGCGCAATGACGAATGCATAACCACTGATCCTCGACGACCAGGCATCCCGGTGACCAGGGAATGGCTGGATTCACAATCTCACGCCCGCAGTAATACTGCTTCCACCATGCTACCAAGTGAGGATGAGCAGTCGTCAGACTTGCTGAGTGACCATGACACTATCATCCCAGGGGCGGGTGAGAATCCCGGCAAGCCAATTGAGATTCCTGTCATATCTCCCGTCCATCAGCCCCATGAGATGTCGTTCAACATCGATAGCGCCACGAATAGGATTAAGATGATGGGCGCAAGTAGCTCACAGTGCCTTTCAAAATCTTTGGATCTCTACTTCAAGTCCGCTAAATCTAAACCGTTATCGAGTATTTTTAGACATGGCATGAGACATGTGGAAGAACTCAAGCTCAGCCGTGCTCTTTCATGGCCGCCATTGCCCAACCCGACGACCTGCGCCGCCCACTTGGAGGTATACTTCACCCGAATTCACGTCATCTATCCTGTCTTCGATATCGACTTCTTCAAGGCAAATGTAATGAAACTGACCTCGGTCACAAACCTTGATGCTTTACCTCCGGAGCAAATCCCACTTCTCGTG
>Ga0105237_10009256_pt1 | contig 10559 bp, 8 predicted proteins | sample KBSC24metaG_FD_81520 | JGI IMG/M metagenome (GOLD analysis project Ga0105237, IMG submission 81520) | Corn rhizosphere microbial communities from Kellogg Biological Station, Michigan, USA - KBS C2-4 metaG | ecosystem: Host-associated > Plants > Roots > Rhizosphere > Soil | place: Michigan, USA... | reverse complement strand
TCACTGGAAGCCTCACAGCGACCAGTGCAAAACTCGGGGCCGAGCGGATTGCTAATCCTTTCTCGTGAGGCTCTTTCATCCTCAACTCCATGCCGGTTTATCCCGGCGCACCACCACATTTTTGCCCGCCACGGCTTGAGGTCGTGGTCAAGGAGCAGAACCCGAACGGTTTCTCTTCCCACCCGAGGGACCAATCGCCGTTTGACACCTTCCTGGACCACCAGACGGACGGTCCAGCGGGCTCGACCTTCGGGAGGATTGCTGCACACCATAGCGATGATCCGCTATTTCTGGGCATCGTCGAGTACGGAGGCTGCGCCGGGGCACTGCTTTTCGAACAGCGCAGATTCCAGACCGCCCTGCTGGTAACGACGCGCAACCGTACGGATGGCTTGAGAAGTGAGCGGAACGATCTGAGAGACCCGCAGTGCGCTGGCGCCTTTGGCCAATTGCAGCAGTACCAGGGCGCGCAGGACGACTCGAACGCTGAACACCGCCACTCAGCAGTTTGGCGAGTTCCTTCTGATCTCTTGGCGCGACTTCGATCTTCAGAGGCCCATACCAGAGTATGCGCCAAAACAATTCTACAAAATAGTTTTTACAAGAACTTCAGACGGCCAAGAGACCTAGTCTAGAGGCTCATCCCATTAACGACCATTAAGAGGAACGGGTGAAGTAAGTGTCCGCCGCGAGAGTCAGCCGCTCCCGATCGATCCGCACTGGCTCCACGTGAAATCGGGCAGCGGCCGACAGAATTTCGCAGATGTCTCCGGGGTAACAAGCACGCAACCCGTCGGGATTGCGTTCACGGCATATCTTTCGCAAATAAACGGCCATTTCCGGGTCAAATGGCATTCCCCTTGCGCTTAATGTGCGGCGCAGAATCTCATCAAATCGCTCGTCGCTGACCGCACTAACGTAAATTTTGTTGGGCACGCGTCGAAGGAATGCCTCATCTGCCAATTCTGAAGGATCCAGATTGGTGGCAAACGCCAGGAGAAGTTCGAACGGGATTGGGAAAGTCAGCCCATATTGCAGTGACAAATAATCGACGTGCCGGTCGAGCGGGAGAATCCAGCGATTTAAGAGCTCGCGAGGCGACATTGCCTGTCGTCCGAAATCATCAATCAAGAGAATGCCGTTATTGGCCTTCAATTGAAGCGGCGCTCCATACACCCCCGAGTGTTCGTCGAGTCGCAGGTTCAGCATCGAGTAGACCAGTTCTCCGGCAGCCATCACGCAAGGCCGGCGGCAGCGCACCCAGCGTTCATCGGCGCCATGTTCCGCGCCGGCTTCCACCGGATGGTGGATTAACGGATCGAAAACGGAAATGACGTGAGTATCTACTTCGATGGCGTACGGAATTAGAACGGAATCTTCGAAGACCCGTGGCAGGCGCTCGATGATGCTGGTCTTGCCATTCCCGCTCGGGCCGTAAATGAACACTGGCTTTCCCGAAACCACGGCGGGGCCCAGCCGATCGAGCAGTTCTTCACTCAACACAAGGTCGGCAAAAGCTTCGTGTAAACTCTCCATCGTCGGCAGGCAAAACGCCCGCTGCGACTTGACCATCTCGGTGTACTGATTCAGCGGGACGGGAGTGGCGCCCGCATACCGGCAGAGTTCGGAACGCTCCGCGGTATATTCCCGCGCGCCGCCCGTAAGGCTAAACAGATAGTCATTCCCAACCGTTCCGCGGACGTCCAGCCACTGTTGTTGCCGGAGTTGCTGGAAAATCTCGTTCACCACCGGGTAGGAGAGTTTCAGTCCTCTACGTAACGTGGTAAGCGAGGAGGTCCCGTGCTCGCGCAAGTAGCGGAGCACCAGGTCCTGAACCATGAAGGGGGGGATTCCCAGCTCTTCAATAGACTGGGGAGCCGAGGGAGTCATCGGAGCAGCGTAACACGGAACTGACCTCGATCAACTGCTTACGCGACCAAAGCAAGCCGGGCGATGATGCTGACGTTCCATGCCACCACGCCGCAAAACACGACGTTGGCCAGACGAATTCCCCGCGCTTTCTGCAGGAGTGCCCCTGCGGCAGCCACGCCAATCACGAAAATCTTGGACACAATCAATCCGCCCACAGGGCCGAGCGACATGAGGTGCGCAACGATCGGATTGTTCTCCGAACCACCCAACGCGAGCACGATCATCGTCGTCGCCACATCCAGAACTTGGAGCAGGATGAAAAAGTTAAGTGGATTCATCGGTAATCCCTGTGATTGCATCCACTTAATAGTGTAGCGGTGTCGAAATTCTTCTCACAATATCCAATTCGGTTAGCACAAGCGGTAAACGTTCCATTTACCGCATATTTTCCTACCCCTCTTGACCGGAAATATCCTTAGATTGGGCCAGAATTATCCCTCATTCAATCAATTACAATTCCTTTATATTCAAGTACATACGGGTAATTTACCAATATTTCCAAACTCCCAGGACTCGTAGGACTTTTGTCTCTATATAACTTAATTAGTACCGAAAACTAGCATAAGTAGTTGACTCGACAAGTCGAAAGGGTTACCTTTCGTACACTAGAGGGGTGGTTTGATACGAGGGCCATATGTTACGCGTATTGATGTATTCGCCTGATTCAAAGATGCACGCGGTGCTCGCTTCGGCGATGAAACCGGAGTGCACAATCGTGGCAGAATCAAGCCCGGAAGCATTACGGCGGGCGGCAGAGGCGAAACAGGCAACCGTCATTGTCCTGGATTTGGATTCCAATCATCTCTCGCTGCCAGAACAACTTGCGCTATACGAGAGCGTCGCCGAATGCTCGCAACCGATCGTGGTGATGACCGACGATTTGGGCCAATCGACTTCAATCGAGTTTCTGCAAAGGGGAGCCTTCGACTGCATTCGAAAGCCACCGTCCCTTCTTGAATTCAAAGTAGTGGTTCGGCGCGCGCACGAACATGCGCTCATGAAAGCTGAACTCGAGCGGATGCGCCAGACGATCGACTCTAACCATAGCTGTGACGGGTTGATTGGTTCCAGCGGACGCTCCCAAGTGGTCTACGATCTCATTCGGCGTGTCGCGAATCTGAGTGCGTTCGTGATGATCACGGGCGAAAGCGGGACAGGTAAAGAACTGGTCGCCCGGGCAATTCATAATGTTGGCTCGCGGGCCAAGCAGCCTTTTGTGGCGGTTTCCTGCGGCGCGATCCCGGAAAGCCTGATCGAAGCGGAACTCTTCGGCCATGAAAAGGGTGCGTTTACCGGATCGACGGGCGCCCACGCCGGATACCTCGAACGTGCTGGGGAAGGTACGCTCTTCCTCGACGAAATCGGCGAATTGAGCCTCAATACCCAGGTCAAACTGTTGCGCGTACTGCAGCAGAGAGAGTTCAGCCGCCTGGGAAGCAACCGAATGCTCCCGCTAACCGCGCGAGTTCTCTTCGCAACCCATCGGAATCTCGAGCAGATGGTCGAGGAAGGCACTTTCCGCCGCGATTTGTTTTTTCGCGTTAACGTCATGACGATCCAGGTTCCTCCCGTACGAGAGAGGACCGAAGATATCGCGATGCTCGCCCGCCATTTTCTTGCCAGGTATGCGGCGGAATACGGCAAGAGTGTGCGCGATATTCGGCCAAACGCAATGGAAGCACTGGTCGAATACAGCTGGCCGGGAAACATCCGCGAACTGGAGAATGTGATTCAGAGCGCGGTGATCCGCACCGATGAAGAGGTCAGCAGTTGCATGGACCTGCCGGAGCATATCCGTCCGCTTTCGGACGAGATCAGCCAGCCAGGCGACGAACCGGATTCGTTCGATGGCCTGGTACGACAGTTTAAAGTTGACCTGGTGCATAAGGCGCTCGAGCAGTGCGACGGCAACAAAACATTGGCGGCCCGGAAGTTGAAGGTTTCCAGGGCATACCTGCACCGTCTAATCCGGACTACGCCCGAGGAGCTGCCCGTAGATGTCCCTCGGCCGTTCGTTGCCTTAATGAAACGTCCGGCGGTTGCTTCCTCCAGATTGTGACATCCACTCAGGCCCCCAAACCGCAGGCCCCCATCGTCGTTCAGGAGAACCCTACACTTCTGCAGCGTGTCTTCTCGTTCCACGCCATGCTGATCGCCGGCTTGGCCTTAGTTGCAGTCCTTACCGTTTCGACTCGCTTCAACGACCCGGACCTCTGGTTTCATTTGAAGCTGGGGCAGGTCATTTGGACAACCCACTCCATACCCTCTACCGACATCTTTTCATTCACCGTGTACGGACAACCCTGGACGGCGCACGAATGGCTCGCCGAATTAAGCATTTTTGCGGCCTATCACGCCGGTGGCTATACCGGCTTGATGTTCTGGCTCGCCGGGTTGACCTCCATCCTTCTCGGTCTCAGCTATTTCCTGTGCTACCGCTACTGCGGAAATAGGCTGGTTTCCCTGCTGGGAGCACTGTGCGTCTTGTTCTTCGGAACGGTTGGACTGGCGATCCGGCCGCTCCTGCTGGGACACATTTTTCTGGTGCTGGAGTTGATCCTCCTCACTTTAGGAGCGCGGAATCGCCGTTGGCTATGGGCGTTGCCTCCGCTCTTCGCCGTCTGGGTGAACTGCCACGGCTCCTACTTTTTCGGTATGGCAGTCCTATTTGCCTCCTTCATCAGCAGCTTGGTCGATGGCCAGTGGGGACTGATCGTTGCGGAGCGTTGTGACCGCAACCGGCAAAAGCAATTTGGAATTGTGCTCCTGCTCAGTGCTGCCGCTCTTTGCTGCAATCCGGTGGGTTTTCGGTTGCTTTGGTACCCACTGGATGCGCTGCTGTACCAACACACGGGGCTGAACGCGGTTGAAGAATGGCTTCCGCCTGACCTGCGGAGTGTGCGGGCTCTGGCCATGATCGCCGTGGTAGTCCTCCTGCTGACGACGCCACTGCTACGTCGGGCCGAACTCCGGCTACTGGATCTGATCCTGGTGGCAATGGCATTCTGGCTGAGCCTACAACATGTGCGGATGCTGTTCCTGTTTGGTATCGTGGTGAGCCCTTTACTATGCCAGGCCTTAGCCCCGCTGGTAGGAGAGGACAGGAAAAGTCATCACCCGATCGCTAATGCAATTGTCATTATTGGCCTGCTGACTGCGGCTGCCTGGGCATTTCCGGCGGTTGGCGTTCTGAACGAGCAAGCACAAAAAGGCAACCCGAGCGGTGCGGTCGCTTTTATCCGTCAAGCCGGCTTGACTGGGCCGATGCTCAACGAATATGTTTTCGGCGATTACCTGATCTGGGCCATGCCTGAGGAGAAAGTCTTTATCGACGGCCGTGCTGACGTCTTCGATTGGGCAGGTGTGTTTGCCGAGTATGGACGATGGGCTACCTTGCAGGAAGATCCCAATGTTCTTCTAGATAAGTACCACATCCGGCTTTGCGTGCTTTCCTCGAGATCCCCTCTCGGCCGCGTCATGCCATACTTGGGCTGGCGCAAAGCCTTCTCAGATGCCACTGCCAGCGTTTTTGTTCGATGAGTCCTGACTCCCTCGGTGCTGCAACCATCAATACTTAGGGAACGTACGGCGACACTTTCGGCGGAATGGCGTCAGGTTCGACCAGCCATGCCTTGCGGTCACTGAAATAGTTTAGGAGCGCCGCATTATCGCTGGCGCTCATGTCGCGTGCCCATACCACCTTGGAACCGTCAATGTCGGCAGCATTGTAGACCCACTCGCCCATCGGATCGTGATCTGGGGCATACCGCACTAAGGCAACTTGTCTGCCCGGCAAGGCTTCAAGTGAGCGCTGAACCACCGTCCTCGGCAGGTCACCTGTCGGGCTCGACACATCCCGAACGACTTGCAACATAAACATCACTACGCACAACGCTGGTAGGACTCTAACCAGGAACCGACCCGAGGGTTGACCTTCCAGACGCCACATGCGCAGGTGGCGCATCGCTTGAATCACCAAAGCATAAAACAACGCTGTCGCTGGTGCGAGATAGTGAGGTACGCTGAACGCATTGCCGGAAAGGCCCGCTAGATAAACTACAGCAGCCAGGACCAACCATTTCACGCGTCGATCCCGAATCACCCGTGGAAGCATGATGAGGGGAACGATAAGCGAGGGTCCGAGGAAGAACATCACCAGGAGACCGATCTTAGTTCCTATGGCGGCGAAAAACCCCGAAAACGTATGCGCCGCCTGATATACGGGCAGTTCCCAGTCAACATAAAACCGGCGCATCATCCAATGACGATAGATTGGCTCGGGTTGAGGCGAATTCCAGAGGAAGACTGGTGCTATTGCATAGGTAGCCCGATTCACTTGATAGGGTAGAGTGGCTGGGCTTCCAAAAACTCGCCAGTTGTAATAAGCCATTGCACAGGCAACCACCAGCAACAGCGCAGTTAGGGGTGTCAAGACGTGCAGCAATGCGACACGCCAGGAAGGCCGCTTGCTTCCCAACAGCCACGCAATCAGAGGCACGGAGGCAGCAACACTTAAGACGATGCCTTCATAAGGGCGAGTGTTGGCTAGTATCGCCAGACCGAGACCGATTATTAACGCGGTCGTCAGGCGTGGCCGGCGGAGCAGCCGTGGCAACGCGCCCAGCAGTAGCGCGCCCCCCACCGCCGATGCGCCTCCGCCCCAATAACTGTTCATCCAGTAACTGGAAACCCCAATTCGCAGCACAACAAGAATGCCTCCGAGCAGAGCCCACGCCGGTGGCAGCCAGCCATATAACATCCAGCAGATTGCGCCGCACATCAGGCCCATCGTGATGCAGACGCCATACCACGGGTGTCCGAAGAACACGCGTCCCATTGCTAGTGTGAGCCCCTGCGCCGGAGGGTACATCGACATATAGGTCGGTTGCTGATCTTCATGAAACGTTTCGAAGTGAACCCACATCGGGTGAACCGGATTCGCCAGCCTTCCAGATGCGAATGTCTCACCCGCGAGAAGATGGCTGAATTCGTCGTGAACGGAAGGTTGTGGAATCGGCTTCACCGGGAGGATGCACAGTCGAATGCAGATCGGCGAGACTCCGCAAAAAACGACGATCAGCGCTCGTTTTCTGGCGGAACGCGCACCCCAATTCTCGATCGCCCTGAAAAAGCCGTTACCCAGCAGGGGCCAACCGATTGCGCACAGCAGTGTTAGAACTGTCATGCCGACTTCGATGATAGTGAGCACCGACCCTCTCAGCATTAGTCGTCACGCCCGCCTGAGTCGGTCGGTGGAAAGGTTGATGGCCGTCTTGCGCGCCCAAGCCACGAGGATATGAATCAAGGGCTCAGCGGCAAGGGTGATCAGATACCCCAAAGCCACCAGCGTGAATGGCACAATGTCGGGCCGCGGGTAGAAGTAAGGCCACGGAAGCAGCACAACATACCGTGCGATAGGGCGGCCTGAAGCCAAAGCGGCTACAGCAAGGAGGGAGTAGTCCTGGCAATAAGTATGAGGGCTCAAAAGCAAGCCGACGACGATTGCGGCTGTAAGTTTATCGACTGACGAATTGCACTTCAGAATAACCCCGAAACAAGCGACGGCCACACCTGCCCCGAGCATTCCCGCCCAAGGACCAAAGTGCAAGCCCAACGCCCTGGTATTTCCCATGAGCATTGGCACAGAATCGGTACTCGGCGCCTGTAGTAATTCGAGCCATTGTAGAACGCCGCGACTTCCAACCAGTGCGAATGATAGGAGAGCCAGCATGCCTCCCGAAAGCAAAAATACACCCAGAGCCCTCCATTTCCTGGCAAATGCGAGCGCAATAGGTATCGCCAAAATGAGATGAGGTTTGAAAAGCGCGAGAGCGAACAGAACACCGGCGGGAACCTGTCGGTCCTGGAGTGTCAGGTACAACGCGCCCGAAACAAACAGCGTCAATACCAGGGTATCTTGTCCAAAAGCGACAGAATACAGGAACGGCATGAAAACGAACAGACAGATTCGGGTATAGGCGCCCCCTCCACACCACGTCGGCAGTATCCATACCAGCACGCCGAGCAGCGCGAGGTTCGCGAGGATCGCAAGAACTTTTGCCCAATGAAACGTGAGGTAAGCGAGCGGGACAAATAAGGGGGCTTCAAAGGCCGGGCGATTGAAGTAAATGCTTTTCTGGGATGCCCGCTCATCGGTACGGCGTAGTTCCTCGACCAAAGGTACATACGCAGCACGGTCGTAGATCGAGGCGACCTGTCCTTGGCGAACCAATTTTCCGGCGAAATAGAACTGCGGGAGATCCCAGACCGGCGTATGCCGTAGTGGAGACAGGTATGCGCAACCAATACCGAAGTTGATTGCGCACAAGACAACTGTGAGAATCCCTTTCCAAGTTATACGCTTATTCACGGTATCGCAGCCAGGCACCATGGGATCAGAAGCCTGCTACTTCCTGATGCGAACTGGAGCCACCAGATCGGCCAGCGGTTCAATTGGCAGCCTTGGCTCCAGCACCACACCGCGCTCCGGACCTGCGATCGGCATTGGTAAATTCTGTAAGTTGGAAACCACGTAGAGGGGACGGTGCTTGGATTCTTCGTAGATACGGGCGACATAGTTCCCCAATACCCCAACAGCCATCAGGATTGCTCCGGAAAAGATAACCTGCAGGCACACCAGCGACGTCCACCCTGGAATCGCCGTCCGTTGAACGAGCGCCCTAAAGAGGGTATAGAGAAAATAACCAAATCCAAAGAGGATGACAATAAAACCTGTATTGGTGCTCAAGCGAAGCGGAAACGCGGAGAACGAACTGATCGCCGTCCACGCCAGGTGCAGCATCTTGAAGAAGGGATACTTGGTGGTCCCGTGCGCGCGCTCTTCGCGCTCAAACGGCACGATCACTTCTCTTAGTCCCAGCCAAGCTACCAGCCCCCGCATGAAACGATGCTGCTCGCGGAACTGACGAATCGCCAGCACCGCAGTCCGGCTAAAACACCGAAAGTCGCCGACTTCCGGGACCAGGCGCTGATCGACAAAGCGCCGCATGAACCAATAAAATAAGTCTGCCGTGCCGCGCTTCCATGGACTGTCTCCAGGACGTGCCCGGCGCTGCGCCGAAACCACGTCGTACCCCTGCCGCACTAAGCTCACCATCTCAGGCAACAGTTCCGGCGGATCCTGCAGATCCGAATCCATCACCACCACAGCGTCGCCGTTCGCGAAATCCAGTCCTGCCGTAATCGCCGCCTGGTGACCGAAGTTCCGGCTGAAACCTAGCAGCTTCAAGCGGGTGTTGCCGGCGCTCATCTCGGTGAGAATCTGCGCGCTTTCATCGGTGCTGCCGTCATTGACAAAGATCACTTCGTAATCGGCGCCGGTGAGTTTCGCGGCCGGAAGTAAGCGTTCCATCAGAGTGGCTAGCCCCTCAGCTTCGTTGTATACCGGAATGATGATCGACACGAGCATAACTCTGCCCTCCAGGCGTCTTCAGCTGCATCTCGACGTCTGCAATCGTCCAGCCAATTCACAAGTACTTGTGAACATCAGGAGTTGCAGGTCAAATGTAGCTATTCCGGTCCGTATCGTTCGACTACTGTAAACGGCAGTAGTCACTAATTTTGGATCAGCAAGCGACGCAGAGTGTTTTTCGAACGGTCACCTGATTGCACCCTGTCCGGCTTGATCAGTTCCCTAACTCATAAAGCTCGCGCGTGGAACCTTTACCCTGTTCTCGGTGTCTTAGCCGTCGCGCTGACCCGCATTCTATTCAGAAGCCATCTGCTGTACGATTTGGATTCCGTCAACTTCGCTCTCGGGATTCTCCGCTTCGATCCCGCTTCCCATCAGCCGCATCCTCCCGGATATTTCTTATACGTCTGCCTTGCGCGGCTGGTAAATCGGCTTTTGGCCGATCCAAACACCGCACTCGTCGCGATCAGCATCGCCGCGAGTTGTGGCGCCGTCTGGGTAATCTATCTGCTCACGAAGGAATGGTTCGACGACCGGGCAGCGCGCATTTCGATGGTGCTTTTTCTTTGCTCGCCGCTGGGCTGGTTTCACGGTATCGTCGCGCTCACTTATATGGTGGAGGGCTTCTTTTCAGCCTTGGTGGGCTATCTGTGCTGGCGAGCCTATAGCGGCAACGTGAAGTTCGCGATTCCGGCTGCGATCACGCTTGGAATCGCAGCCGGGTTTCGCCCGTCGATCGCTCTGATGCTGGCACCCCTATGGCTGCTGTCGCTGTGGCACGTCCGCGGAATTTGCCGCTGGCTAGCGGTGATAGCGGCGGTTTTGGTCACGCTGCTATGGTTCATCCCGATGGCCGAAGCAGCGGGCGGTGTTCGTCAGTATCTTCAATCCTTTCAGCACTTGTGGTCCACGGTCGCTGGACGGCGCACCGCCCTTTCATCAGCGTGGTTACCCGTCGCGCGGTTCATCACGATCGGATGGATCCTCATCCTTTGTTTCGGGTCTGCCAGTCTCTTGCTGCTCCAGCCCGAAGCACCTGGAGCTCCCACACCCAGCCGTCGCAGGTTTCTCTGGTTTTGGTTGACGCCCGGGATGCTCTTCTTCACCTTCGTCTTCCTCAACTATGTGAACAGCGGATACCTTCTGGTGCTCTGCCCGCCCGGGTTTGCTCTTCTGGCCGGCCGTGGTAGCCAGT
>Ga0105237_10009253_pt1 | contig 10561 bp, 6 predicted proteins | sample KBSC24metaG_FD_81520 | JGI IMG/M metagenome (GOLD analysis project Ga0105237, IMG submission 81520) | Corn rhizosphere microbial communities from Kellogg Biological Station, Michigan, USA - KBS C2-4 metaG | ecosystem: Host-associated > Plants > Roots > Rhizosphere > Soil | place: Michigan, USA... | reverse complement strand
GCCATCACCAGCGAGAGCAGGATGCGCATCGAATCGTCCTCCAGCGGCCGGTCAGGGGGATACACGCCGACAGGCGGGTACTCCGGCCGTACTCCAGTTATAGGGGGAAAACGCGATCAACGACCAACCGGCGGACGGCGGGGCAGATTCCAACCGCGGGCACCGGGGTCGGCGTGGAGGGTGACGGCGTTCGGGCCGGGGCGAACGGTTGCTCGCAGGGTGGTCGTGGCCGGGTCGAGGTATTGACCGTGCAGGCGATCGTGCGTGGTCAGGTCGGGGTTCTCGCAACAGTCGTACGGGATGGTCTCATCCATCCACAACACGGTCACGACGTACTCGCCTGCGGGTGCGCCGTCATTCGCCGAGAGCGTGGTGAGTTGAAAAGTGCCGTCGGGATTGGCCACACCGACGGGGTAACGGGGCGTGGGGTCGGTGGAGTTGACCGGGTGGAACACCACCTGAGCGTTCTTGGCCGGGCGGCCGTGGACGAACACCTTCCCTTCGACGGGATAAACCTGCACGACCGGCGGCGGTGGGCGGTGACAGCCGACTGTCACCGCGAGCAGGAGCAGCGGGACGAAACGACGCACGGATGATCCCCAGGGTGGCCCGCTCTCGGAGAGAGCGGGCCACCCTAATCCAAACGGAACGGGTCGAGTTCGCCACCGGCGGAGACTGTCACCTTCGGGGCGGTGGCCGGGTCCGCGTACTTGCCCTTCCAGACGTCGATCTCGGTGTCCAGCCCCCGCTTATCGGCCCCCGCTCGCAACAGCTCGAACGTCACCTTGTACTCGCCCGGCGGGGCACCGTTCCCGTCCGCCCCCGTGCTGAGGGTGAATTTGCCGTCCTTATCCGTCACGGCGTTCGGCTCCCACTTGACCGCCCCCGTGTCGAATTGGGGGAGGAATTTGACCGTCACCCCGGCGGCCGGCTTGCCCTTCAGCAGCACCGTGCCGGACGTCGGTACGGTGTGGGGGGCCGAGATGCCCCCCACACCGCCGCATCCGACAACCGCCGCGCACGCGAGAGCGACCAGGGCGGCGCGGTTAGTAGTCACCGATCACCTCGCCGCCGTTGCGACTGCCGAGACTCATGTAGGTGGTCATGTCGATGGTCTGGCGGATGAACCGGCTGGACCCGTCCATGAGCAGGAAGTTCACCCCGCCGGTGTGCGTGCTGCGGAACGAGTAAATCGGACTCTTGAAAAGGATGTCGTGCAGGGCGGCCGGGTCGGTGATGGTTCGGGCGTAGTACGGGCCGGAGAGGGTGTTCATCGGCACGGTGGTGCGGCCCTCGGCGTAGTAGTCGCCGCCGCTGGACCCCCAGGCGATCGGGCCGCTCGACGGCACCGGCGTGGTGCCGACCGAAACGCTGTTGATCGTCGTCGAGGTGTACCCCTGGAGGATGTTGTGCATGTCGCCGGCGGCGATCGTGCTGGACAACCCGTCGCTGATGGCGGCGAAGTTGATCCGGTACGAGTTGTCGGACTGCCACCAGGTCGGGTCGGCTATGTGCTTGGCCACCAGGGCAGTCGCGGCATCATAGGAGAGGCCCGCGTCCATCTTCGAGATGAACACCCCGTCGGACTTCGTGAACCCGTACGCCTGCCCCGGTTTGAAGATGTCGCCCGCCTGGGCGGGAGAGCGGACGTCGCAGTTGCCGCGGCTCCACCCGTAGCTCGCGTAGTCCACGAACACCGGGTTGGTCGGCGTCGGCATGGACGGGCAGAGGAAGACCTTCAACGGCCCCTGCCGGGTCGTCACCTGGAGGTTGGACAGGCCGTTCGGGTTGACGACGGTGGAAGTCGCGGCGAGGTTCTGGTTGAACAGCTTCTGGAGGTTGTCCTGTTCGACGTACGGCAGCAGTTCGAAGGACACCGGGTAGTGGCGGAAGCGGTAAAAGATGTTCTGCATCCCGGGGTTGGTATCCTCGCACCCGCCGCCGCAGAAGCTCATGTTCGGCAACGTCCCGTTGACGTCGTGGAAGCCGTGGATGGCGAGGCCGATCTGGTGCAGGTTGTTGCTACACTGCATGCGGGCGGCCGCTTCGCGGACCTTCTGGACGGCGGGCAGGAGGAGGCCGATGAGGATGGCGATGATGGCGATCACCACCAGCAACTCGATCAGCGTGAACCCCGAACGACGAGGGCGGGACATAAGACCTCCAGGTGTTTAACGACGTCGAAGGAGATGCCGGGCGTGTAAAAACAGACGCGAACGACGACGATGTTTAACGCACGGCGGGATTAAATAGTTCCAGTATTTCGATGGTGGATATTCATCGCGCACGCATGCACATTATTTGGCCGGTTTGGTCTCGGCGGTCTTGGCCGGCAGCTCTCGGAGGACCACTTGACTGCCGCAGCAGATGCACTTACCCGGTTGGGGGGCGGCCAACTGGCACTGGTCGCACCAGTAATCCACATCGAACGCCTTGCCGTCTTTCACCGTCTGCACCTTCTGCACCTGCAACGTCTGGGTGCCGGGCAGTTTGACGGCGGTCAGCCGCACGTCGCGGTCGTGCAGGGCGGGGTCGAGGAACAGTTTGCGGCTGGCGTCGTCCTTCACCAGGGTGAACACGTCGCCCCCGGCGGTGACGAGCGCCACCCCGTCGGTGTCGGCGTCCGGCTTGGCGCCGAGTTTCTTGAGGGCCGCGGCGAGCGGTTGCACCTTGCCCTCGAACGCGACCGCCTTCGGCGGGTCGGCGGCCACCGCTGCGGCCGGAAAGAGGAAGAGCAGGGCGAGGGGGAGCAAACGAGTCACGGGGCGTTCCTGTGGGTTGTGGCAAGCGGGTTGGCGGGTCACTTGGCGGGTTTCGGCTTCGTGTAACCCAGGGCGATCAGCGCGTAGGCCGTGTCCAGGTCGGCGTTCCCTTCCATCCACTGGCCGAAGTCACTGCCCCAGTTGCCGTCCTTCTTCTGGCGGTTGGTGAGCGCGCGGGTGATGTCCTCCCGCCAGTTGTGCTTCTTGCCGGCCGCGTCCGTCACCTCGTCCACGCCCAAGGCTTCCAGGCACTTGGCCATCGACACCAGGTAGTAGTAGTACCCCTGCCCGCCGGCCCCCTCCTGCCGACCGGGGTTCAGGTCCACCGAGTAGTTCTTGCCCACCCACTCCAGCGCCTTCTTGTACCGCTCGTCGTCCCGGCTCACCCCGGTGTACACCAGGCACTTCAGCCCGGCGTAGGTCATGCTGCCGTACCCCGGTCGGGCCGCGTCGGCGGCGGGTGCGGGTGCGGGGGTGGCGCCGCCCGGCGCCGGTGCCCCCGGCAGCACATAGATGAACGACCCGTCGTTCAGCTTGTCCGCCCACGGTTGGTTGTTGTGCTCGGTCTTCAGGTTCTGACAGCGGCTGACGAACACCGCCGCCTTCTTGAACACGGCGTCGTCCTTCGGCGTGCCGGCCAGCACGAGCGCGTCCAGGGCGAAGTGCGTGTTCGACATGTCCCCACGGGTGCCCGGTCCGTACCCGAACCCGCCGTAGTTCGGGTCGTCTTCCTTCTTCCCGTCGCTCCCGCCCACCTGTCCGGCGATCAGGTACTTGGCGGCGGCGGCCACCGCCGCGTCGTACTTCTTGTCCCCGCTCAGTTTCAAAGCCCAGGTGTTCACGCTGGTGGTGTAGAACTTGTGCCGGATGTCCTCCTTCCCGGCGGCGATGTGCCCTTCCTTCGGGTCGATCATCCCTTCGACGAACTTCAGCCCCTTCGCCGCCATCGGGTCGTCGGCCTTCACCTTGCCGGTCTTGAACAGGCCGTTGAGGACGACGGCCGTGATGCCGACGTGGGTGCTCTTGCTCCAACTGCCGTCTTCGGCCTGAGTGCTCTTCAGGTAGGCGATGCCGGCATCCGCCACCTCGTCCCACGTCTTGGCCCCCGGACGGGGTTGCTGGCGGGGCTGGGTCGGCTGGGCCGGCGCTTGTGCGACGGCGAGCGGCGCGACGGCGAGCAGAACGGCGATGGCAGCACGGACGGACGGCATCTGCGAGGCTCCTGGTGATTGCAGCGCGAACGCTGCCATCTAGCAATCCCAGGGCCAATGAGAGGGGTGCCGAATTGCCGTGAGAAATGCGGCCTCCGTTCTCACCAGGGCCAGTCTGCTGGTCACGCCCCGAACACGAGTGGGCGCGGTTTAGCCGATCGGGAACTCGGTCGCTACACCTTTAACGGGGAAGAGTGCGAGCCACGCGGAACCCGACGGCGTTGTCCACCGTGCCGGGCTTGAATTCATCGCGCACGGCTAACAGCAGCCTGTTCGGCGGGTTGTTGAACGACCCGCCGCGGAGCACCCGGCCGGTCCTGTCGTCCACCACCCCACCCTCGGGGTCGGGTATCAGCTTGTCGTCCGCCGCCTTTGGGAGCGGGCGGAACTCGTCCTGACACCACTCCCAGGCGTTGCCGTGGGTGTCGAATAGGCCCAATTCGTTCGGGAGGAGATGGCCGACCGGCTGACTGATGCCGTGAGAATTGCCGTCGAACCAACCGTACTTGTCGAGGAGTTTCGTGACCCTTCCGAAGTTGTAGACGGAAGCCGTCCCCGCCCGGCACGCGAAGTCCCACTCCGCATCGGTGGGCAGGCGGTAGCCGGTGCGGGTGAGGTGGTCGGGGGCGATACTCATCCCCTCGGCGTACTTGCCGTCCTTGTTCGGCAGGTAGCACCACTGGTCCTTGGGGATGCCCTCCTTGTCGCTCAACCAGTTGCAGTACGCCGCCGCGTCGTACCAGGTCACGAACACTGCCGGGCAGTCGCCGTAAGGGGCGAACCACTTGTTGTAAACGTGCCTGGGGCGGAAGAGGAGGAACTGCTCGGTCGTCACCTCCTTCGATGCGATGGCGAAGGTGCGGTCGATCCGCCGGCGGTGCCGTTCCTCGCCCTCGCCGGTGGCGAACTCGCCAGGCTCTCGAATCACCACCATCGCCCCCCGGTCGGTGTGGTACCACCCCCGCACCCCGTCCGGCTTGCCCGTCGCCAACTTCCCGGCCAGACGATTGAACTCGTCCGCAGCCCCCCAATGCCAGATCAGTCGGCCGACTGCCACATGAACGCCGGGGTCGGGGTCGTCGCAATAGAGGTCGAGCAACCGCGGGGTGTACGCCTGCCGGTCGGCGGAGGGCAGACGGACGAGAGGATACTCACCGAGTGCTTGCAGAAGCGCCCGTCGCGCGCTCACGTCCTTCTCTTCGTCCAGCCGGGCGAACAGCAACCGGTGATCCACCCCGGCGAGTGCCATGAACGAGATCAGGTGGCTCCGCAGGGTCGGGTCGTGGCGGAGGACCAGGTGCGGCCACACCCGCTCCCCACGGCCCATCAGCAAAAGCGCGACCCCGACGGTCGCCCGTATCGACGGCCCCGTGTCCTCTTCGACGTCCGACAACTCGGCCGGGGCGGGGAGCAACTTCTCCAGCGGGGCGTACCCGTCCGGCCGGTCGTCGGCCATCACCTTGTACACGCTGGCGATCACCGCCCGGTCTTGCCAGGTGTAGTCTCCCAGCGTCAATAGCCCGACGAGAGGGGGCCGAAGCCACCGCCCCACCCCCTTGAGGGCGTCGGTCCATGCGGCGACGTCGAACGACTTCTGGATCACCAGAGTACCGGCCACCGTCATTCTCACCTTCTCCCACCGCGGGTCGTCGGGGGCGAAGGCGGCCAGCGCGCACGCCGCCCGGAGTTGCCGATTCGGGTCGGTCCGCGGGTTCTCCACCTCCGCCCACAAGCGGTCCGTCAGTTCGCTCTTGTGTCCGGCTAGAGCCTCGCGGATCACCATTACTTCCTGCGGGGTGCCGGTGAGCATCCGCTCATACAGGTAGCCCACCTGTGAGGAGTCGGTCGGCAGCAGGCCGAGGCTGGCGTGCAACTGGCGACGGGCGTCGTTCTGTTCCGCCGACCGCGTGTACGATTCCCGCAGCAGCGGATCGACCCACCGGCGGTACGGGGCCATCTCCGCCACCACGGCAGGCGCGTCGGCGGTGGTCGAATCCATCAGCCGGTCGCGGAGGGCGTTCGCCCGCAACCGCCCGTACTCCCACCAACAGCCCGCCCCCAGCAGTAGCAACACCACGAGCGTCGCCGCCATCTGGAGTGCGTGCAGTCGCCCGGCGGCCCGCATCATCTTTCGCTGCGGTGGGGTCCACTTCTTCGGGTCGGTCAGCACGCGGAGGCCGAGCCACTGCCACAGCGAGGGCAGTTGGCGGTTCTCGGGGCGGACGTTCCACACCGCCGCGCGGTCGGCCAACTGCAGCGCGGCACGCCCGCGGCGGGTCTCCTTCTGCTTGCGGGTGAGCCAGTCGCGGAGCGACGGCACGAGGAAGTCGTGTGTCAGTTGGAAGTACCGCCCTGGGGTCACGGCCGTGGCGTCTTCCTTCCCCTCCGGATCGGTCGGGGTGATCAGCCGCAACTCACCGTCGAGGATGTGCAACAGGTCGGCAAACTCCCTCGGCCGGCCGGTGTAGCCGGAGGCATCAAGTAGTTCTCGCTCGGACCGCATGTGCCCTTTCAGGTCGGTGTCGGCGTCGGGCAGCAGCGCTCGCAGGACCCCCTGAGCGGCCTTCTGATGTAATCGGTGTTGCGGCGGTGCGGTGGATGCGGTGAACGTCTCGTCGAGGAACGTCACCCCCACGCCCGCCGTCCCGCCGACCGCCTTCAGCGTGGCCGGCGTCCACGGTTTGCCCTTCACCATCTCGGCGAACAGTGCCAGCCGCACCGGGATCACCTTGCCGTCCTGGGCCAACCCTGCCACCGCCTGTTCCACGAACTGGTTCTGCTCCTTGCTCTCGTCGCCGGTCGCGGGCAACTCACCGAACGCCCGGCCGAACGAGGTCAGCACCTTCTCGGCGTGTCGAACCGGGAACAGATCGACGGCCGCCGAGTTCTCCCCTTCCCGCAGGCTCACTTCCACCGCCCGCATGAACCCGGTGGCCGCCATCCAGAAATCGTCTCGCACCATCACCACGGCCTGTACCCGCGCGCCGTCGCACTGCCGCAGCGCTTGCACCAATTCGGCACCTTCGTTGTGCCGGTGGGCGTGCAACCACTGCTCGAACTGGTCGAGGACCAGCAGCACCTTCCGACCCGGCGGCAGGAACCGCCCCCGCCGCACCGCCGCCAGCGCGTCGGTCAGTCCCAGGTCGGCCGGCAGGTCCGGAAGTACCCGACGCAGTCCCTTCAACAGCCGGGCTTCGGTCTGTTCGCCGGTCGCTTCGACGTAGACCACCGAAACGTGGCCCGCCAGCCGCGGCAACAGTCCGGCCTTCACCAGCGACGACTTGCCGCACCCCGACGGGCCGTACAGCAGGCCGACGGCGAACGTGGCGTCGGGGTCGGTCTGTTCGGCCCGCGTCTTCCAGAAGCGGAGGCTGTCGGGCAGGCCGTCACGGCCGCGGGGTCCGGGGAGCAGTTCGAGGAAGAAGTCGGCGTCCCCGGCGTCGAACGCCCGCAAGCCCTTCGGCACGACCGGCACCGCCCCGCCATCGGGTGTGGGCGGGGGTGGCGACGGCGGTGTGGGCACGGCCGGTTCACTCGGTCGCGGCACGGTCGTGGTGTCGAGCCTTGCCCCACCGAGACAGAGCCGCAGGTCGTCGGCCAGATCACGGGCGGTCATGTACCGCTCGGACGCCCGCTTCGCCATCGCCTTGAAACAGATGCGTTCAAGCTCCTTCGGAATCGCCTCGTTCAACTGGCGGAGTGGCCGCGGCTCGAAGCTGGTGACTTGCTCGAGCAGTTCGGCCACCGAGTCGCCGCGGAACGGCCGGCGACCGGCGAGCAGTTCGTACAGCACGACCCCCAGGCTGAAGATGTCGCTCCGCCCATCGACCCGGTGCCCCTCGCCGCGGGCCTGCTCCGGACTCATGTACGACGGGGTGCCGGCGTACCCCGGCCCGGTGCCCACGTCCTGTTCCCGCAGGGCCAGCCCGAAGTCGGCGACGAACGGCCGGCCGCCGCGGTCGAGCAGCAGGTTGCCCGGCTTCACGTCGCGGTGGACGAGGCCGTGCGTGTGGGCGTGGTGCAGGGCGTCGGCCACCGTCGCCACCAGACTCACCGCCTCGGCGAACGTCAACCGGTCGCCCGCCTTCAGCCGGGCGGAGAGGTCCGACCCGTCGATGAACTTGGACACGACGAAGCAGGGAAATTGATCGGTGCGGCCGGCGTCGAACACGGGGACGATGTGCGGGTGGTCGAGACGGGCGACGGCGCGGGCTTCGGTCAGGTAGGCGTCGGCGTCGGTGGTGCGGGCGACGAGGTGCGTGTGCGGCACCTTCACAGCCACCAGCCGCCGCAGTTCGTCGTCGTGGGCCAGGTACACCAGCCCGAACCCGCCGCGGCCGAGCAGGCGGTCCACCCGATACCGGCCGATGTGCGGCGGGACGGGCGGTTGACCGACCGTCGTGGACGGCTGGTCGGGCTGGTACTCCGCCGTGTAGTCCTCGCCGGGCATGCGTCGGACCCCTGGGCCGGCAGCACACCCGGCGCAGGGAGTTTATCGAACGCACCCGGCAGAAGCCATGAGCCTGCGACGGCGGTCAGCCGACGAACACGCCGCGGTGGTCGTCCGGGGTACCGGCGAAGAAGCTCTCCAACGCCGTGGCCGTCCGCCAGTCGAACGCCTTCACGTGCGGGCCGCCACCCGGACCGGCCGCGGTGACGATGTCGTTCACCCCGTCGCTGTTCACGTCCCGCACGGCCACCCGAACGCCGCCGCCGAACGCCGAGTCGTAGGCGAAGAAGCTGGCCACCACCACGTCGCCGGCGGTGAACGCCTTGACGTGTGGACCACCGCCCGCTCCGGCCCCGGTGATGATCTCCGCCTTCCCGTCCCCGTTCAGATCACCGGCGGCCACATTCACCCCACCGCTGAACGTCGAGTCGTAGGCGTTGAAACTCCGCACCACTGCGCCGGTGCGGCCGTCGAACGCCTTGACGAGCGGACTGCCGCCGGCACCCGCACCGGTGATGATCTCGGCGAACCCGTCGCCGTCCAGATCCCCGGCGGCCACAGTCACCCCGCCGGCGAACGACGCGTCGTGTGCAAAGAAACTCCGCACCTCGGCGAACGTCGGCCCACTGAACACCTTGACGTGCGGTCCGCCACCGGCTCCCGCACCGACTACGAGGTCGGCCACGCCGTCACCGGTCACGTCCCCGGCCGCCAGCGAGACGCCGCCGGCGAACGCCGCGTCGAAGGCGTAGAAGCTGGCCACCTCGGCCCCAGTCGCCCCGTTGTACACCTTCACATGCGGCCCGCCACCGGCCCCCGCACCGACCGCGTAGTCCGGCACCCCGTCTCCGGTGAAGTCGGCGACGACCGCCGACACCGAGCCGCCGAACCCTGGGAACGGGTTGAGAGTGGTGAGGACCGCCCCGGTGGTCGGGTCGGTGATTTTCACCTGCGACCCGATGGCGACGGCCAACGGCAACGAAAGTGGTGTTGCCTGACTCTCGACCGCCCCCACATCGACGTGCGTGAGCGCGATGCGGTTGAATCCCCGCTGGTCGGTGGTGAACCCGTTGGCATTCGCGTCCAACCCGGCGTCGATGGCCGGGCTGCCGGTCGCCAGGGCGATCGTTTTGGTGGGGCCGCCGTTGTCAGCCAGCAGGGGAACCCCGTTCCCGTCCACCTGCACCACCTGACCCAGAGTGAAGCCCACGGGCACACCGACGAGGTTGCCCCCGTTGTCGGTGTACCCGCCGTTCACGTCAGGGTTGGTCGTGGCGACGTTCCCCATCACCAACGTGTTCGTCAGGATGAGCGTGCCGTGGTTGTCCACCCCGCCGCCGGTGCCGGTGATCCCGAAGGCGGGGCTCCCGCTGGCGGTGTTGTTGACGACGGTACACTGGGTGAGCGTCATCGTGGTGACGTTGTACAGCCCGCTACCGGTGTTGCTGGCGATGGTGGACTGGGTGGCGACGAGCGTGCCAGAGTTGTACACCCCGCCGCTGGTGTTGTTGGCGACGGTGCACGCGGTGAGCGTCATCGTGCCGCTCAGGTCGTTGATCACCCCGAAGCCGCCGCTGTTGTTGATGATGATGCACTGGGTGAGCGCCACCGTGCCGTCCGTGCTAACCACTCCGCCGCTGTTGTTGATGACGGTGCACTGGGTGAGCGCGAGTGTGCCGAAACGGGTGTACACCCCGCCGCCGCTGTTGTTGGCGACGACGCACTGGGTGAGCGTCGTCGTGCCGTCGCTGTCGTCGAACACCCCGCCGCCACGGGTCCAGCCGTTCCCGACCGCGGAAGTGGCGGTGTTGTCGGTGATGCTGTCGTTGGCGAGGGCCAGAGTCCCATTGTTGTACACCCCACCGCCGGTGGCGCTGGCGGTCCCGGAGGCGGAGGCAAGGTTGTTGGTGATGGTCGACTGGATGACCGTCGCCGTCCCGTCGTTGTGCACTCCGCCGCCGTTGGCGTTGGCGGTCCCGGAGGCGGTGTTGCCGGCGACGGTGGACTGCGAGACGGTAAGGGTGCCGCCGTTGTACACCCCGCCGCCATTGAGGGTCGCGTGATTGCCCACGATGGTGGACTGGACGATGGTGAGGGTGTTTACGTTCGACACCCCGCCGCCGCCGCTGTTGGAAGAT
>Ga0105237_10009252_pt1 | contig 10562 bp, 6 predicted proteins | sample KBSC24metaG_FD_81520 | JGI IMG/M metagenome (GOLD analysis project Ga0105237, IMG submission 81520) | Corn rhizosphere microbial communities from Kellogg Biological Station, Michigan, USA - KBS C2-4 metaG | ecosystem: Host-associated > Plants > Roots > Rhizosphere > Soil | place: Michigan, USA... | reverse complement strand
TGACGTCGCTGCCCGATTCGATCGGCCGTCTATCGCGACTGAGAGAGTTGCACCTCCGGAATAACCGATTGACATCGCTGCCCGAAGCGGTAGCCAAACTGAAGGAGTTGCGCCAGGTCGATCTTCGTGGCAATCCGCTAACTCACCTGCCGGCAGGTATCGCTACGCTCCCCCGGCTGGAAAAACTCGATTTGCGGTGGGTGGATACGCTGGTATGGCCCTCATGGATTGACGATCTCGAAGCACGAGGATGCGCGGTGTACCGTTGATCCACTGAGTCAGGAATACCTCCAGCGAGCGCCATCAGCGCTGCATATACTGTCGGGCCAATCCTGTTCCCTTGCGAATGACGCATTACGTCGCCCGTTGGTCCGGTGGAAATCGCTATCGGATCACTTCAATGTTCCGTGGTGCGGTACCCAGCGGTAGATCTTGGTCGTGATCGTCGCTTCCGGCCCGAAGGTTTCAATACCGGCTGCTTGAGCGTCTTGAGGTGGCGCGAAAGACTCGAAGGACTGAGTTGGTAGATGGGTTCCGTTGGGCGGGGCCGAGGCGCCGAGATACGACGGAAGCTTAAGTGCACCGAAGCCACCGGCGAAGTCGTTCGCCGGAATCTCCTTGATCATCTGATTGAGGGTCAAGGACCATCGAACAGCGCCTCCTACCACGTAGGAGTGAGGCGCGTGCTTTGATTTGGCGCCTAGGGCGGAAACGAAAGAAACGTTCCCGGCCACCTTACGTAGCACCAGGTAGTTATTGTCATGGGCCCATGCAGCGTTGAAGTCGGTACCAACAGGCGTATTGGGTTTATAGAGAACGGGAACCACAATACCCGGCGCGTCGTCAAATTTGAGAAGGCGCGACGGACCATCCGAAGGAGTAGCCTCCGAGTCATAAAAGGGATATTTTTCCGGGTCCCCACAATCGAGATTGGGTGAGGCCACTCTTGGAATCGGTTCGAAGAGATGGCCGTTGACGTTAGTCCCGCCACGAGGGCAATACACGCCAAAAAGTGTTTGATCTTGAGTCCAGCTCATATTTTGAAGGACTCCAAGAGTTATAGCATCGTAGCAACTGGGCTGTTCGTGGCTGCCGCTCAAGAGAATCCTTACGGCGCACTCATAGGACGCGAGGACAGAAACTCGTCCATACCAGTTGCCGTGACCCAGGCCGGGCGCGGAATCAGTCCGAATGTCGCCTGGGCCAGGCGCGATGACTTGAAGATTGATGAAACGAACGAACCAATCATAGGTTTGCGCGCCGGCAATTGCCTGCACACCAAAGAATCCGACGGCGTCGGTCGAGAGCATCGCGGCCATACCCTGCGCGGGGCCTATCGCCGGAGCGGCTGAAGCGCTGAGAGGAAATGCGCGAACGGACCATTGGGCCGGTTGACCCGTTGAAAGCGAGAGCTGTACGGGCAGACAACCACGAAGGAGGATTACGGGCGATGTTGGATTCGTTGCCGAGCGGAGTTGCGTTGCGCCGGCACGGTCCGCAGGCACGTCACGGTGTGGCGATAGAGGAGGGGTGGGATTAATCGTTGCGATGATCATGGCATCAATCGATATTAACGCAACCCGCGCCGGTCCTCGATTGCTTATTCGTGAATTTCACAGCAAACGCACACCGCGAATCTGCGCCCGACTATCGCAGCACAACATCCCAAACCTTGGCCCTGCGTGATTTGCCTTTTGGCCCATCAATGTACAGCGTCACCACGTATTCCCCCGCCTTCTCATATTGATGAATGGGATGGCGCTCACTCGAAGTCTTGCCGTCGCCGAATTCCCATCTCCACGAAGTAATGGGTCCGTAGGATTCATCTTTGAACGCGACCAGCCGTCGATCCATATCGACCACCTGGAACGACCAGTCAGCCTCCACCGGCTTACGTAAATCCGGTTCGACCGGCATCAGCCGGAACGCAACCAGGTCCGACGCATTCCCGTACATGGTGGTCTTATGCGAGAGGTTCCAGAAGGCGCGGTACTTCTCAGCCTTATCGTCGTCGTAGTCGAGGATCGCCCACGACATCCCGATCACCTTGTTCTCCCAAAGTTTCGACTCCACCGACCGCACTGGCCCTTCATACGCCGCATAGTCGAATGGCGTAATGTAAAACTCAAGCGTCAGGCGTCCACTCTCACCGTGTTTGAAGTTGTAGTTATAAGCTGCGTTGGCATAAGGAAGATTCTTGAGCCATGGCGCGCAACCCCACACCATAGTCCAATCCTTTCCTTCGGCGGGAGTGAAGATGTGATAGTTCTGTGCATGGACGCCGTGAAAGGTGAAGTGTGCTCCGTTCGGATCGTATGTGTTCGGTGGGCGCATTTCTTCAATGAACGGCCCGCCCGAAAGATCGCCGTCCACGACGAGTTCGAAAATATCGTTGTGGAGATCGGTCCTTTTGAAGTCCCAATAATTGTCGTAGGCTTCGTAGAGGAAATACAGCCGGTTGAGCCCCTTCACCCAACCGACCTTCACCTTGACGTCCAAGTCTTTCTTGTCCATGGGCGTCTTGTTAACGGTATCCATCAATTGGTCGATACCGATGGCATAACTGTCAGGTACCATCGCCCAGTCGTCCGTCTTCCCATCGATCCGCGGCATTTGACCTGCCGGGAATTGGAATACCTTGAACTCAACGCCGGGGCGTTCGAGCGCGGCGGCTTGAACCGCGAAGAGTGCCATCAAGAAGAAGCTTCTCATGGCAGCGAGTTTATCGCGGTTTGCGCTTCAGGTATAAAGTAAATGGTCGAAGTTCATACATGAAGAGACTCATTCTGACAATACTCTGCGCCAGCTCGCTGGCGTGCTCCGAAGACTATTCGCTTGGTCCGGATTCGCAACCTCAGTCGGGAGTTCCGAAGGGAACCGTAACCAAGTCCACGCTCGAACCGGGCAAGTTCTACCCCGGCACGCCGCATAACTATTCTGTCTACGTGCCCGCCCAATATGACGCCGCAAAGCCAGCGCCCTTCATGATCTTCCTCGATGGCAGCGGATCGCTCAGCAACAGTCAACGCGTCCCAGTGGTTTTCGACAACCTCATCGCGAAGCATGATCTCCCGCCGCTAATCGGCATCTTTGTCGATCCCGGAGTGCTGCCCGCGCTCTCCGATCAGGCGCAGAACCGCTTCGAGCGCGTCTTCGAATACGACTCGCTGAGCGACCGCTATGCGCGTTTCCTTCTCGAGGAACTGATCCCGGAAGTTGCGAAAAAGTACAACCTCTCGAAAGATCCCAACGACCGGGGGTTGTCCGGCGTCAGCACTGGCGCCGTCGGAGCGTTCATGGCCGCATGGAACCGCCCGGATCAGTTTCATCGCGTGCTCAGCTTCATCGGCACCTATGTCGCAATGAAAGGCGCGGACGGGTTGCCTGCTCTCATACGGAAAACAGAACCGAAACCCATACGCATCTTTCTGCAGGACGGAAAGAACGACCACATTGTTCCTGCCGAACCGTACGGCACCTTTTACGGTGGAAGCTGGCCTATCAACAATCAAGTGATGTTCGAAGCATTCGAATCGGCGGGATACGACGCGAAGCTGGTAATCGGCGACGAGGGCCACAACATGAAACAGGGCGCGGCTATCATGCCCGATGCCTTGCGCTGGTTGTGGCGCGGTTATCCGAAACCGATCGTTGCTCAAGCGCCCGCAGGGATGAGTCAACCGGGATGGGATCCTCGCGGCAAAGTCTATTCCACAGTCTTCGCAGACAGACCGTGGGAGCAGGTAGGAGAAACCTATGGCACGGTCAACGGTCTCGCCGCAGATGGGGAAGGCAACGTGTTTTTCGCTGACCCGCCGGCCAATCGCATTTACAAGTCAGACCCGGATCGCAAGGTGACTACATTCAAAGACAAGTCCAGTGGCGCGGAGGCGCTCGCGGTTGGACCGGATGGCCGCCTGTATGCGACGCAGCCTTCCCGTAGACGCATCGTCTCCTATGGTCCGGGCGGCGAGGAAAAGGTCGCGGCGCAGAACGTAGACGCACATTATCTGGCGCTCGCCGCCAAGGGTTCGATTTACTTCACCGATCCCGCCCACAAAACCGCCGGCTACGTCGATGCAAACGGTCAGACACGCGTCGTATATAACGGCGGCGAAATCGCGCTCCCCACAAGTGCGGCTCTCTCGCCCGACCAAGCCATGCTGATCGTCACGGATGGGCAGGCTAGGTTTAGCTGGTCTTTTCAGGTCGCCCCGGACGGCTCGTTGATTAACGGCGAACCGTTTTACCGGCTGGAGCTGCCGGAGGCCGGATGGATGAGCGGCGTGCGGGGCGTGACCGAAGATTCCATCGGCCAGGTCTACTTCGCAACTCCTCTCGGCATCCAAGTTTGCGAGGCGAATGGGCGGGTGGCACAGATCCTGAACCCTCCGGAACATGGGACCGTTTCCAGTCTCGCCTTCGGCGGGAAGGACCTGAATTGGCTCTACGTGGCCGAAGGCGGAAAAGTCTTCCGGCGTCCAGTCAAAGTGAAGGGCAACAGCGCCGCCAACCCGGTAAAACCGCCCAAGCCGCCATTATAATCAGCTTTAATCGTTTCAAGAACCGTTCAGTATTTCCCGAGGTTACGCAGATTTAACGCCATTGTAATCAGAGAGATATAGCGCTATAGTTGGAACACAATGTCTCGCTTCAAGTTATCTCTGTCGATATTTTTTGCCTTGGCGTGCGCGTGCTCGTGCTTCGCCCAGGAAACCACGGCTACCCTACTCGGCACTATCACCGACCCCTCCGGCGCGGTTCTTCCGAACGTGGCTGTAAGGGCCACCAATCTCGCTACCAACCAGTCGCGCGATTCCAAGACCGACGCCTCCGGATCGTTCTCCATTCCCTTCCTCCCGGCCGGCGACTACACGGTCACGGCCACATTGCCCGGCTTTGAGTCGCAAAAGATCGATCGCATCACGCTCCAGGTGCAGCAGGCCGCGCGCGTGGACTTCCGGCTCAAGGTTGGCGACGTCAATCAGAGTGTCGAAGTATCCGCCGGCGTCGTCGCGCTCCAGACTGAAAATGCCACCGTCGGAACGGTGATCGATTCCGGCAAGATCGTGGATCTCCCACTGAACGGCCGAAACTTTATCCAACTCGCGCAACTCATACCAGGCGTGAATCCCGGCACGCCGGGATCAATCACGGTCCGGCGCGGGCGCGGCTCGGTCGGTCAATCGGACCCTTCTTATGGAGCTACCGCGGCCTCCGCCAACGGAATGCGCGATACCGCGAACCGCTTTTTTCTCGACGGTATCGAAACAATGGATTACGACGCGGTGACGTACAGCTTTTCGCCGTCGATCGATTCGCTGTCGGAGTTCAAAGTCGAGACCAGCACCTATTCCGCCGAATCCGGTTCCGCGCCCGGCGCGCAAGTGAACATGATCACCAAGTCCGGCACAAACAATCTCCACGGCACGCTGTGGGAATTCAACCGGAACAACGATCTGACCCAGAGCTACGACGCGATCGCTGGAAAGAGCGCCACGCCGCCGCGCCTGAATCGTAATCAGTTTGGCGCCAACATAGGCGGTCCGGTCATTATCCCGAAGGTCTATCACGGAAGAGACAAAACGTTTTTCTTTTTCAACTGGGAATCGGGCTATGCGGCCGTGGGGTCCAGTCCCGCTCCGAAATTAGTTTCTCCCGCCGCGATACGCACCGGAAACTTCACCGGCGTGGTGAACGCACGCACAAATGCTCCTATCTCGATTTTGGATCCTTTCTCCGGCGCGCCGTTTCCAGGCAATATCATTCCGCAGAACCGGCTGAACTTCCAGGCGTTAACATTTCTCCAATTCGTCCCGCAACCGAACGCCAGCGCTCCCGGGGTTAACTTCTTCACGACGCCGTTCAGCGCGTTGCCCTATCAGCGCAACTACGCGACGCGCATAGATCATAGCTTTTCATCGCGCGATGTTGTATCGGGAAACTACGTTTTCAACGATACATACGAGGCTCAAGTTCCCATCTGGGGCCATGATCAGCGTAATAACCTTGGCACTTCCGAGAACGCCAGCGGCTCGTATCTTCATACATTCAGTCCAACGCTCATCAATGAATTCCGAACGGGCTGGCACACTTTTTTCGAGGGCGAGGTTTTCGGTACGACCAATGATCCCGCCTTCGACGTGGTCGGCAAGATGCAACTTCCACTGGTGTCCAGACTCCCTGAAGAGTACGGACCGCCCTCCATCAGCATCAATGGGCCGGACGGCGCCTACAGTGTCTATGATCTCCAGCGGCAAATCGGACCGCGCGTCCGTTCCAACTCGATCTGGCAGTACATCGACACGCTGTCCTGGCAGCGCGGGAAGCACTTCATTAAAATCGGCGCGGAGATCGATCGCCGCAACGTCACGTTCGGGCAGGCACGCGCTCCGCGAGGCCAATTTACTTTCGACGGTACCTACACCGGCTCGGCGCTGGCCGACTTCATGCTCGGCTACGTGAAGAGCGATAACATCAACCCGACGCACACGAATACAGACCTGTGGGATTGGACACAATCGTACTTCATCAACGATGACTGGAAGCTCAGCCCCCGCCTGACGCTAAACTTCGGATTGCGCTACGACTACTACGCGCCTTACGTCCAGTCGGACGACCGGTTTGCCGATGTCTATCAGACCGGCTTCACCATCGCCAACATCGTGACACCGCAGAATTCACCCTACGGTCGCGGCTTGTTGCAGCCGAACCGCAAGGACTTCGGTCCGCGCTTCGGGTTCGCCTACAGGCCTCCGCTGTGGGGCGAGTGGGTGGTCCGCGGCGGTTACGGAATTTACTACACGCCGGAAATCTCGAATGCCATCTTCGCCATGGCGGAAGGCGCGCAGGCTACTGCGGGCGCAACGGTGATCGGTAATCTCACTGGCCAGCCGAACGTGTTCTTCAACAATCCGTTTGCCAGCGCCGTCTCCACTCCCGGATCGCTGCCGTTCGCCGTCAGCAACGATCAGAACTTAAGGGACAGCTACATCCAGCAATGGAATCTCAATGTTCAACGGAAGCTGCCTGGAAACATTATTCTCGATGCCGGCTACGTGGGCTCGAAGGGTACACGCCTCATCGTCACCTACCCGGATCTCAACATTCCCCTCACGATCGTCGACCCGCGTACACCAGGACTGCCTTCGCTCAACGCGCGGCGTCCAGATCAGCTTTTCCAACGCGCCGTGACGGGCGACAAGTCCGTTGGCAATTCTATTTATCACGCGCTGCAAGTGAAGGTGGAACGGCGCCTGGCGCAGGGCCTCACGTTCCTGACGGCCTACACATGGTCGAAGTCCATTTCGGGTCCATCGGATATCGGCGGCCAGGTAGGCGGCGGCGCGTATATCGGCAATCCACAGAATCCTTACTATGCGGCTGGCGATCGCGCAGTGTCCGGCTTCGACGTGACACAGCGCTTCGTTCAAACGATCCTCTACGATGTTCCCTTCTTCCGCGGTTTCCACGGACCAACGAAGTATCTGCTGGATGGGTGGCAGGTCTCGACTATTGTGACCGCACAGAGCGGCTTCCCCGACTTCGTCGTGTCGAACCTTCAGACCACGGGCACGGGGCTCGTTACAAGACCCGATCAGATTGCGAACGGAAATCTACCGGGGGACAAGCGCACCTGGAAGGTCTGGTTCAACACGGCTGCCTTCGTGAATGCGCCGTACGGGCGCTACGGAAGCTCGCCGCGAACAGATGCCTTCCGGCTTCCCGGCGTTTTCAATTTCGATTTCTCAGTGAATAAGTCGTTCCGCTTCGGAGAGAAGAGCGCTTTCGAATTTCGTGCGGAGACCTTCAATCTGTTTAATCATTTCAATCCGGATCCGGCCACCGTGGACAATAACTTGAACTCGGCGACGTTCGGGTCAATCGGACTGGGCGTATCGGGAATCACGACGCGCGTGGTCCAACTCGGAGCGAAGCTGCGGTTCTAACCCCTCAGGTACTTGTTGAAGAAGTCGAGGGTGCGCGTCCAGGCAAGTTTCGCGGCGGCTTCGTCGTAACGCGGCGTCGTATCGTTGTGGAAACCGTGATTCGCACCCTCGTAAATATATACCGTATAGTTCACGTGATTAGCCTTGAGCGCTTCCTCGTAAGCAGGCCACCCCGCCGCGATCCGGGTGTCCAGGCCGGCGTAGTGAAGCATGAGAGGCGCCTTAATCTTGGCGACATCGGCAGCCGGGGGTTGTCCACCATAGAACGGAGCAGCGGCCGAAATGTCGTCGCCCATCCGCACAGCCAGCGCGTTGGCGATACCTCCGCCAAAGCAGAAACCGACGACGCCAATCTTGCCGGTGCAATCAGGCCGCGCTTTCAGCCAGCGCGCCGCGGTGATGAAATCGATCGTCATCTTCGGCTTGTCGACCTTGGCGAAGAGTTGTCCGCCTTTCTCATCGTCACCCGGGTAGCCGCCAACGCTGGTCAGTCCGTCGGGAGCGAATGCAATGAAATTCGAAGTGGCCAAACGGCGCGCCACATCCTCTATGTAAGGATTCAACCCCCGGTTCTCGTGAACTACCAGCACCCCAGGCAATTTCCCTGCGGCCTTCGCCGGACGCGCAAGATAACCCTTGATGCTCCCATTGCCATCGGGCGACGGCACAGTCTCATATTCCGCCTTGATGCGGCTGTCGTCCTTGGCGACCTGTTCCGCCCACGCGTAATTCGGGCGGAGACTCTCCCATAAAGCCGTGGCCGTCACGCCGCCCACCGCGAACTTTTTCGCGCCCTCGAGAAATGCGCGGCGATCGATGTCGCCGTGAACATACTTATCAAAGAGGTTCAGTAACTCTTGTGGGTAATCGGTGGCTTTGTTTCGTTCCATGTGAGAGGACTCCTTGCGAGCGCAGGATATCACACGGTCCCGTTTCACGGCTACATTGGAGTTGGACATTGGAGTTGGAAAGCCCAATATGAAAATCAACCTTAAAGACTTCCGCATTTCAGGCGACAAGAAAATTAACCTCAAGAAATGGGCAACCAACATAAGCCCGCTCTACGAATCGGAGAAGCATTACAAAGAACTTCTCACTGCCGACGTCAAGGAGTTGAAGGATCTGCAGCGCCTTCTCTACGCGTGCAACGGCTATTCCGTGCTCCTTATTTTTCAGGCTATGGACGCTGCCGGAAAGGACGGCGCAATCAGTCATGTGCTCACCGGCATCAACCCGCAGGGCTGCGACGTCCACAGTTTCAAACATCCGAGTGCGGAAGAACTGGAACACGATTTCCTCTGGCGCTCCACATGCCGTCTGCCGGCGCGCGGACGCATCGGCGTCTTCAATCGCTCTTATTACGAGGAGGTTCTGGTAGTCCGCGTACATCCCGAAGTTTTGCGCGCTGAAGGGATTCCGGAGGCGCAGGTTGCCAAGGAGAGCGTCTGGGAAGGGCGATACCGTTCCATCGTCGAGTTAGAAAAACACCTTCATCGCAACGGCACGCGGATCATCAAGTTTTTCCTTCACCTGTCGAAGGAGGAGCAGCGAAAGCGCCTTTTGGCACGCATCGATGAACCGGAAAAGAACTGGAAATTCAGCCTCGACGATGTCGCTGAGCGCAAATTCTGGAATCAATACATGAAGGCGTATGAAGACTGTCTCAGCAACACCAGCACGAAAGGCGCGCCATGGCACGTAGTGCCGGCGGATGACAAATATAACGCGCGGCTCATTGTCTCGCGCGCCGTCATCGAAGCGTTGCAAGACCTCAAAATGAGCTATCCCAAAATAACCTCTGAGCGCCGGCGCGAACTCGAGGAGATTCGCAAGCAACTCGCAAAGTAAAAGGTGCCGTCAAGAGAGCAGCAATTCCAGATCTTCGCGCTTCAGATTCCCGATGAGCCGATTGTCTTCGCCAATGATGGCATCGGCCAGCGCCCGCTTCGATTTCTGCAACTCAAGCACCTTTTCCTCGACAGTGTCACGCGCAATCAAGCGATAAGCGAAGACCGGGCGTAATTGCCCGATGCGATGCGTCCGATCGATAGCCTGAGCCTCAACTGCCGGATTCCACCAGGGATCAAGCAGAAACACATACTCGGCCGCAGTGAGATTTAAGCCGACTCCGCCGGCTTTCAGACTAATGAGGAACAATTTGCAATCGGGATCGTTTTGGAATCGCTCGATGTGCTCCTGGCGGTTTCGCGTCTTGCCATCAAGATACTCGTAGGTGATGCCCATGCCATCCAGATGCCCACGCAGAATACCGAGCATGCTGGTGAACTGTGAGAAGACGAGCGCTTTATGCCCCTCTTCCATCACTTCGTTGAGCTGAGGAAGCAGAGCGTCCAGTTTGGCGCTCGATTCATGCACACGCAGTTTATCGATCAACCCGGGATGACAAGCAGCCTGGCGTAGACGCAGGAGCGCTTCCAGGATGTGAATCTTCGATTTACCCATACCGCCAGCATCGATACGGCCAAGCAGGCTATGCCGGTAGTGATCGCGCAGATCGTTGTAAAGCTCCCGCTGCTCGGGCTCAAGTTCGCAGTACACGGTCTGTTCGTGCTTGGCCGGCAGTTCCTTGGCGACTTGCGCCTTGGTCCGCCG
>Ga0105237_10009249_pt1 | contig 10566 bp, 11 predicted proteins | sample KBSC24metaG_FD_81520 | JGI IMG/M metagenome (GOLD analysis project Ga0105237, IMG submission 81520) | Corn rhizosphere microbial communities from Kellogg Biological Station, Michigan, USA - KBS C2-4 metaG | ecosystem: Host-associated > Plants > Roots > Rhizosphere > Soil | place: Michigan, USA... | reverse complement strand
CCGCAGCCGCATAATTCTTTATATGGGTAAGCGCAATCTTTTTGTTTAGGATTTAAAATGGCTACGGCGGGCGGCAACACTACATCGGGCATATGGTGGTCGCACACAACGAAGTCGATGCCAAGCTCACCGGCGTATTGAATATGATCAACCGATTTTATTCCACAGTCGAGGGAAATTACCAGGCTAAAGCCATTTTCATAAGCGAAGTCGATGCCTTTTTTTGAAATGCCATATCCTTCACGATAGCGATGGGGAATATAAAAATCAACTTTTTCGGGCTGATAGATCTTTTGCAGAAAGCGTAACATGCATGAAACCGCGGTAGTGCCGTCAACATCATAATCACCAAAAACCAGAATTTTTTCCTGGTTTGCGAAAGCCTGCAGAATACGTTCAACGGCTTTGTCCATATCCTTCATTAACCAGGGGTCGTGCAGATCGGTTAACTGGGGACGGAAAAATTGTTTCGCTTTATCGAAAGTTTCAATATTACGTTGTGTCAGAATTTTACAAAGAACAGGATGTATTTTAAGGCCGGCATACAATTGCCCCACTTTATCGTCATCAGCTGTTAGTATGTTCCATCTCTTTTGCTGCATAAATTCTTATAAATCTCACCCTTTGGCTTGCTGAGGGCAAACTGCTAACTTACTATTCTTTTTTGACAATCGGCGAAGGGTCGAAGGATTAATACTTTCTGTCGGTGGTATACCGTACAAGCTCTTCCAGGGCGTTACGAATTTCAATATTATCAAATTCGTGGAGGATGGCAAGGGCTTCATCTCTGAAGCTGAACATTTTTTTTTCAGTATAGCCGATGCCACCTGTTTCTTTTACTGTATTTATAACTTCCTGTACCTTTTGGGGATTTTTATTTTGATTTTTGATAATGTAAATCAGCTTGCGGCGGGTAACTGCGTCAACTTTATTTAATGTATAGATGAGGGGAAGTGTAAGTTTTTTTTCCTTTATATCATTGCCTGTTGGTTTGCCGATGTCTTCGGTGCCATAGTCAAAAAGATCGTCTTTTATCTGAAAGGCCATACCCACTTTTTCACCAAACTGCCGCATTTTTTCGGTAATGGTTTCGTTCTGGGTGGTTGACCATGCGCCGGATGCACAGGCTGAGGCGAGCAAAGAAGCTGTTTTTCCCTTTATGATCTCAAAATAGGTAGATTCTTCGAAGTTGAGGGACCGTGATTTTTCCATCTGGAGTAATTCACCTTCGCTCATCTGACGGATAGCATTAGACAGGAGCTGTAAAATGCGGTAATCGTCATGATCCAGCGATAACAGCATACCTTTGGCCAGCAGGTAATCGCCTACCAGTACGGATACTTTGCTTTTCCACAACGCATATGTGGAGAAAAATCCCCGTCGTTCGAGTGAGCCATCCACCACATCATCGTGAACTAAAGTAGCTGAATGTAGTAGTTCTACAAGGGATGCTGCGCGGTAAGTAGTGTCGTTTACGGGGCCGCACAGCTTGGCCGAAAGTAACACAAACATGGGGCGTAATTGCTTGCCTTTACGATTGACAATAAACCTCATAATCCTGTCCAGAAGCGGCACCTGGCTTTTTACCGCACTATGAAACTGCTTTTCAAATTCGGGTAATTCTTCTCGTAATATTGCTTGTGATAATTTCATGCCGTAAATACTGATGGGCAAATTACTATTTTACTTCTTAATATAAGAGGCATTTAATTTGCGTGGTAATGTTCTTACTGTGTGAAAAACAGCAAGATAATGCACATTGTGTTGGGGAAAAAAATTTGGTAGTTAGCTGTCAATTAATATTTTTGCACAGATTCTGAGTTCAGGTTACTTAATCCTTCACATAAAATTTAGTTATGGCAAGCAAAAAGTACATAAGTCTTTTGAGCTTATTGTTCCTGTTAGTTTCTGCTGCCTCCCAGGCACAATTGGGTGGTACGTACGATGTACAGGACTCATCAGTTATTCCTTCTAAAAGATTGCCTCAGCACACTGAGTTCATGGCAAACAACTATCCCTATCCTGCAAAGCCCCGTAATCAATGGGAAATAGGTTTGCAGGGAGGTCTTTTCGGCATTTCAGGCGATGTTCGTAACCGTTTCCCCGGAGTCGGTGCAGCCTTACATGTTCGTAAAGCCCTGGGATATGTATTTTCTTTAAGAGGCCAGGTTGGTTACGGTTTAGCCAAAGGTTTGAACTTCCAGCCTTCTACCGAATGGTCAAAAAACCCTGCATGGGCAGCTAATGGTTACGCTCCGGGAACTTCAGTTTTTTATAACTACAAAACCAGCGTAATTGATGCGAGCTTGCAAGGCGTTGTAACATTAAGCAACATTCGTTTTCATAAAGCGAAAAGTAGCTTTAATATATACGCTTTTGCCGGTTTGGGTGGTATGATCTATAATACCAAAATAGATGCCCTGGACGGCAGCGGTAAGCCTTACAATTTTTCAACTGCTCTTGCTATATATAACGCTTCTACTGATCCTTATAAAGACAGAAAGAAGATCAGAAAGGAATTGAAAAATATTCTGGATGGTAAATATGAAACTACCGGTGAAACAGATAATGGTCAGCCGAAATTGTTCAAAAAGCCTTTCCGCCCAATTCTTGATTTTGGCGCCGGCGTACAATTTAAATTGAGTAAAAAATTCAGTCTGGCTGTTGAAGATAAAGTTACCATTCCCAAAACTGACCTGTTAGATGGTCAGCAATGGCAGGAAAATGGTCCTGGTACAGCAACTGCTCAGTCAAGAGACTATGATACCTATAACTTCCTTTCAGTTGGTATCAACATGGCTGTAGGTAATAAAGCTGTTGAACCTTTATGGTGGCTGAATCCCTTGGATTACGCTTACAACGAAATCAACAAACCCCGCCACATGAAGCTCCCCAAACCTGTTTTGGATGATGCTGATGGCGACGGTGTTACCGATCAGTTCGATCAGGAACCCAACACACCTGCCGGTGCTCCGGTTGATACACATGGTGTGAGCCTCGATACAGACGGTGATGGTGTACCTGATTACAAGGATAAAGAGAAGATCACTCCTACCCAGTGCCAACCTGTTGATGCTGATGGTGTAGGTAAATGTCCTCCTCCTGCATGTTGCGATTCAATCGCTCAGAACATGATGAAGGCAAAAGCCTGCGGAATTGGTGATCTGCCCAGCGTTACCTTCAAAGCAAAATCAATCACTTTAAGCAACGACGCCAAAGCATTATTGGCTTCAGCTGCTCAAAAAATTAAAGATAACCCCAACTGTAAAATAGCTGTTATCGGCTACTGCTCTTCAAGCAAAGCTGAACAACAGTTAAGCTGGGATCGCGTAAATGCCGTTATCAGCTACCTCGTTGATAAAGAAGGTATTAACCAGGATCGCTTCATCTTCAAATATGGTGAAACTGGTGGCGATTGCAATACTGTAGACCTGCGTGATGGAACTGGTGAAGAAGGTCCAACTACTGTACCTGCTCCGCACCCGAACCTTCGTCGCGGCAGATAATACAAGTACTTTAGCATAATTGCTTTAACTAATAACCTTCCCCCGTTTTGCCGGGGGAAGGTTTTTATATTTATCTTAACTACTTGTTTTTGGGTTCCAGACCTTTCCATTTCATATTTGCAGGAAAACCTTAACTTTGCCCACTTTTATGCGTTCAGCTTTACTAATTTCAATAATTGCCCTAAGTTTCGCTTCCTGCTCTAAGTTTTCTAAAGTGCAGAAAAGCACCGACTATGATTATAAGTTACGTATGGCTGAAAAGTACTATGTAGCGAAGAAGTATAATTACGCTCAGCAGCTGTATGAAGAGCTTTTCCCCCTGATGAAGGGACAGCCCCAGTTTGAAGATCTTTTCTATAAGTACGCGTATTGTTCCTATTACCTTCGTGACTGGCTGCAGGCTGAAAATCTGTATAAACAGTTCGTAGAGGTATTCCCCAGCAGCCCCCGGGCCGAGGAAATGGAATATATGCGTGCCTACGTTTATTACAGACAGTCGCCCAAGGCTGAACTGGATCAAACCAATACGCAGAAAACGATCGGGTTGATGCAAACGTTTATAAGTACACATCCCAACTCGGCAAGGATTAAAGAGGCGAATGAAATTATCGACAAATGCCGCGAAAAGCTGGAAGTAAAAGAGGAAGGCAGCGCATTGTTGTATTATAACATGGGGCATTACCGGGCAGCAGCTATTGCTTATGGCAGCCTTATGAACGATTTTCCGGATTCACGCAAAAGCGATCAATATAAGTTTCAGGTTATCAAATCGTATTACCTGTTTGCCCAAAACAGCGTTGAAGAGAAAAAAGAAACCCGTTTTGAGCAGGTAATCACTGAGTGTCATGATTTTATAGACCGCTTTCCTGAAAGCCCGCTGAAAACAGACGTGGAGCATTACGAAGCATTATCTAAAAACAACATTAAAGCCAACAATAATGAGCAAATTACGCAGACAAATTAGTGCTAACACCGCTAATACAGCCGAAACAAAGGATCTGAACTACATTAAGAGCAAAACCGGCAATGTGTACGAGTCTATCGCCATTATTGCCAAAAGGGCTAATCAGATCAATATCTCTTTAAAAGAGGAATTGCATAATAAACTGGAAGAATTCGCCAGCCATACCGATAGCCTGGAAGAGATTCATGAGAATAAAGAACAGATTGAAATATCAAGGGCTTATGAGCGCATGCCTAATCCCTCTTTGCTGGCTACCCAGGAATTCCTTGATGATAAGATCTATTATCGCAAAAATGAAGATGACCTGTTCAGCTAATTTATAGTGAGCCAAAATGTATCGAAAGCGACAGAGAAATAACCTGTCGCTTTTTAATTTCCGTATAGCCTGGTCGCAAGGGCCGCACTGTACGGAAACTAAAAAAGAAGTAATTTTAACCACTATGTTCCAGGATAAAAAGATTTTGCTGGCCGTAACCGGAAGCATAGCTGCCTACAAAGCCATTTTATTGGTGCGATTGCTTGTAAAAGCAGGCGCCGAAGTAAAAGTGGTAATGACGCCGGCCGCTAAGGATTTTGTATCGCCACTTACACTGGCCACATTATCTAAAAATCCGGTAATTACTGAGCTGGCAAGTAACGAATCCTGGTCGAACCATGTAATGATGGGGCGCTGGGCCGATGTAATGGTTGTTGCCCCTTTAAGCTGTAATACGCTGGCTAAAATGGCCCATGGCATGTGCGATAATATGTTACTGGCAACCTGGTTATCTGCCACCTGTCCGGTTGTTGTGGCGCCTGCCATGGATGAAGACATGTGGCGGCATCCCGCAACCAAATTGAATCTTCAAAAGCTCGAGTCGTTTGGAAACCTTGTTATACCGGTTGAAAAAGGTGAGCTGGCGAGTGGTTTATATGGCGACGGACGTATGGCAGAACCCGAAACCATTATGCAGTTCCTGGAAACGACTTTTTTTTTAAAGAAAGATCTGGCAGGTAAAAAAGCACTGGTAACCGCAGGCCCTACCTATGAACCAATTGATCCTGTACGATTTATAGGCAATCATTCTTCCGGCAAAATGGGTGTTGCCATTGCCGAAGAACTTGCCAAACGAGGCGCAGAAGTTCATCTGGTACTGGGGCCATCATCAGTTAAAAGTACTGTGACGGGTATCTATGTTCATAAAGTGGAAACGGCCGAACAGATGTATCAAACCTGTTTAAAAGAGTTTCCTGCCGCTGATATTGCCGTTATGAGTGCAGCCGTAGCCGATTATACGCCCGTAGAAACGGCTCCCGAAAAGATCAAGAAAACAAGCGGCACCCTTATTATCGAACTTACTAAAACAAAGGATATTCTTAAAACCCTCGGCGAAAAAAAGCGTGACGGGCAATTACTGGTAGGTTTTGCACTGGAAACAGTAAATGAAAGGCAATATGCACTGGGCAAGCTCCAATCGAAAAATGCCGATCTGATTGTATTGAACTCTTTAAACGACGAGGGTGCTGGTTTTGGTCATGATACCAATAAGGTTACTATTTTCGAAAAAAGCGGCAACGAAATAACGTACGACCGCAAGCCTAAACAACAAGTGGCAAAAGATATCGTTGATAGAATCGTAAACCTGCTATATGTGTAGAAAGATCTTATATTTTGTATGCCTAATCATAATGGCGCCCGCTGTGCTTACTGCCCAGGAGTTGAGGGCACATATTACAATAAATACGGCAAGGCTTGGTACACCCGCCGATAAAAAAGCATTTCAAACCTGCCAGGCAGCTTTAAACAACTTTTTAAACAACCGCAAATGGACGAACGAAACATTCCAGTCGAATGAAAAGATCGTTTGTAACTTTTTGCTTAATATCAGCGAGGCGCAGGCTGGTAATGTGTACAAGGCTACACTAACTGTACAGGCTGCACGTCCCGTATATAACACCAATTATGAAACGCCGCTGATCAATTTTCTGGATGATAATGTGATGTTTAAGTATATTGAATACCAGCCTATTGAATTCAATGAAAGCCGGGTTTCGGGTTCAGACCCTATGATATCTAATCTTAGTGCAATACTTGCTTATTATGCCTATGTGATCATTGGTCTTGACTTCGATTCATTTTCATTGCGTGGTGGTGACCCGTTATATCAAAAAGCCATGAATGTGGTGAACAATGCGCCTGAGGGAAGAGACATCAGTGGCTGGAAAGCTTTCGATGGTTTGCGTAACAGGTACTGGTTAATGGAAAACCTCACCAATAACCGGTATAACCTCATGCACGATGCTATTTACAGTTATTACCGCCTGGGTATGGATTATATGTATGAAAATGAATCTGAAGCGCGTAATGCTGTGCTCAATTCGCTTAGTCTCATAAATACCCTCAATAACGATATTCCCAATACTATGATCGTGGCTTTCTTTTTCCAGGGAAAATCTACCGAACTGGTAAGGGTCTTTAAAAAAGCAACTCCTGAGGATAAGCAAAAGGCAAGAGAAATTCTGCAAAAGATAGATATCACCAATTCCAATATGTATAAACAGGAATTAAAATGAACCGGCTATTACTATTATGTTTGGGCGCTATAGTTTTGGGATTGATCAGTTGCACAGATAAAGACAAGTTACCAAAGGGTGTTCTGCCAAAAGATAAAATGGAAACTGTGCTGTGGGATATGTTGCAGGCCGAAAGGTACCGGGCAACATTTTTAAAGGATTCTGCAAAAATGAAAACGGAAACGTTTAAACTATATGCAGAGGTATTTGCTATTCATCAGATTACCAAAGATCAGTTTATAAAGAGCTATAAATTTTACATGAGCCGGCCCGATATTGCCAGAGATATGTTCGATTCTCTGTCTACCAGGGCCAACCGTCGCCGGGAAGATATGTATAAAACGAAACCGTCAACAACGGATACTGCTCATGCCTCGGGCACACAGCCACAACCCGCACAAAACCCACCTGCTCAACCGCTACCCGGCCAGCCGATATTTCATCCGCAACATGGAAGGCCGCGGATGATAACGCCAAAAAGCCTGGATTCCCTAAAGCAACTTAAGTTTAGGCATGTTAAAAATGATTCTCTGCTAAAACATAAGCCGTAAATTAACAGGCAGTTGTTTTTGGCAGAATGAATGCATGTTTCTTATTTTTATCAATAAATTGCTTGCTATATATGCATAAAGTTGTTGCCAATGCCGACGAAGCCATCGTCGACATAAGGGATAATGCTACTATAATGCTTGGCGGATTTGGATTATGTGGCATACCCGAAAATTCTATTGCTGCGCTTGTACGCAAAGGCGTTAAAAATCTCACCTGTATCTCTAACAATGCCGGAGTAGACGATTTTGGATTAGGTCTATTGCTGAAAACCCGACAGATAAAAAAAATGATGAGCTCCTATGTAGGAGAAAATGCCGAGTTTGAACGACAATTATTAAGCGGCGAACTGGAGGTTGATCTTATTCCCCAGGGAACCCTTGCAACCCGTATTCAAATGGCCGGTATGGGTATTCCTGCTTTTTACACACCTGCAGGCTATGGTACCGAAGTTGCTGAAGGCAAAGAAGTACGGGAATTCAATAATAAAAAGTACCTGATGGAATATGCGCTGCATGCTGATTTTTCGATTGTAAAAGCATGGAAAGGTGATCCTTATGGAAATCTGGTATTTCGAAAAACAACCCGTAATTTTTCTACCTCCATTGCAAAGGCCGGTAATATAACGATTGCCGAAGTAGAACACCTGGTTCAACCCGGCGAACTTGATCCCGATCATATTCATGTTGCAGGTATTTATGTGCATCGTATTTTTCAGGGCGCTGATTATGAAAAGCGCATTGAACGAAAAACAGTGAGAATAAACGGGAAATGAAAAATGAGAAATGAGGAATGAGAAACAGAGAAATGAAAAGGTGAAGTGAATTACGGGTCTGCGGAACTTGAAACTTGAAACCAGAAACTTTTAAAAAATGGCTTTAGATAAATACGGTATTGCAAAAAGAATTGCACAGGAATTGCGCGATGGCATGTATGTGAACCTGGGTATTGGCATACCTACACTGGTAGCCAATTATATTCCTGATGGTATCATGATCATGCTGCAGTCGGAAAATGGCATTCTCGGAATGGGGCCATACCCCCTTGAGCAGGAGATAGATGCAGATTTGATCAATGCAGGAAAAGAAACGGTTACTGTATTGCCCGGCGGGGCTTTTTTTGATAGTGCAGAAAGCTTTGGTATGATCAGAGCCGGTAAGGTTGATCTCACTGTACTGGGCGCCATGGAAGTATCAGAAAATGGGGACATTGCCAACTGGAAAATTCCCGGTAAAATGGTAAAGGGTATGGGCGGTGCTATGGATCTTGTGGCCAGTGCAAAAAATATCATTGTGGCCATGATGCATACCAACCCTAAAGGCGAATCTAAATTATTACCGAACTGTACGCTACCGTTGACAGGCGTAAAATGCGTAAAGCGCATTGTATCTGATCTGGCAGTGCTCGATGTATTACCTCAGGGAGGAGGCTTTAAATTGATTGAGCGTGCTCCTGGCATAACGGTCGATGAAATACGCAGCAAAACTTTGGGTAAACTGGTAATTGAGGGCGACATACCTGAAATGAAGATTTAATGGGGGAGCCTGTTATCAGTGGAGGCCATTCTGGCTGCTACAATAAAAAATGCAAAGCGTATAATGTTGGCCAACGACAAAACCAGGTTTTTTTCATTTTGTATTTGCTGCGATAAGTTCAGGTCGTATCCTGCCAGCGCTTCCATAAACAATACCATACCAAAATAGCATAAAAGGCCGCCGGTGATCCAGAAAACCGGTTCGCTTGTCATTTCAATCCGGCGATTGTTAATCAGCTGAATGAGAATAATGATTGCCAGCAAAGTAAGAATGCCCGCCTGTACAACGGTTATAATTTCCGAAAATGCAGTAATGCCTTTAACGGCATAGATGGTTATTAAAACAGAAAGGAATGAAACCAGGAACATGGTCATAATATGTTTTCCCTGGTTTGAAACCATCATAAGTTTAAACAGATAAAATACAAGTGCAAACTCTGTCAGTCTGAACCCGGTTTGAATCAGCACCGAACCGGGTTGTATAAAGTTGAGTGTGATAGTTTGAAAGAAAACAAAAAGGCAAAGAATTTTCAGTAAGATGAATACTGCCTTCAGTGGAACTTTACGAACAAAAAGGATACACACCGGTAATAATGACAACAGCATTACTACCAGCGACAGGGCAATAAATATACTTCCACCGGTTTTTACCATGTCGAGTCAGTTCGGGGGCAAACCGGTTCTTCATAGGGATCAATTGTCTTAGTGTTTTTAATAAGGGAGTCAACATAATACCGGCGGTTGTTTGTGTTGAACAAATAAGTTACTGAAATAAGTTACTTGTTGATTGCCGGGAGTTTAATCAATCAGGTTATTTTTGACTGCAAAGAAAACCAGGCCAGCCGTGTTTTTAGCGCCAAAGCGTTCCATTAAGCGATCTTTAATCGCTTCAACGGTACGTGGGCTCACCTCTAGTTTCTGTGCAATTTCATGGGCGGTAAACTCCATGCAGATATATTTGATCACATCCCGTTCGCGGTCGCTCAGTGTAATTTCGTTATTCAAACTGGGAACCACTTTTACACGGGCATGCGATTTTTTCAAGAGTATCCTGTTAACAAAGTTATTCAGGTAGTAGCCTTTGCTCATTACCTCCATGATGGCCTTCTTTATTTCTGAAGGATCGGCGCTTTTAAGTAAATAGCCATTGGCGCCTATTTCCATCATATGGCTCACAAATCTTTCATCTTCATACATTGTTAGGGCTATTACATGAATATTGGGGTATTGCCGGGCGATGATCTTGGTGGTTTCGATGCCATCTTTAAGGGGCATTCGCAGATCCATCAAAATAACATCGGGTTGTTCAGGGGCTGCAGGTAGGTTATCCAGCAGTTCCTGTCCGTTTTCAGCTTCCAGTACGAATTTAATGTTTGTGTAAGGCCTTAACGACAATATTACTCCTTTTCGGAATATCTTGTGGTCATCAGCTATAGCCACTTTTATTGGTCCCATCTGTT
>Ga0105237_10009248_pt1 | contig 10566 bp, 8 predicted proteins | sample KBSC24metaG_FD_81520 | JGI IMG/M metagenome (GOLD analysis project Ga0105237, IMG submission 81520) | Corn rhizosphere microbial communities from Kellogg Biological Station, Michigan, USA - KBS C2-4 metaG | ecosystem: Host-associated > Plants > Roots > Rhizosphere > Soil | place: Michigan, USA... | reverse complement strand
GGCGTTCCAGGCAGCGCTGGACCACGAAGGCGATCATGTCTTCTTGAACGCACTGGCTGGCTGCGGAGTCGTAAAAGGCCATTTCGGGCTCGAGCATCCAGAACTCGGTGAGATGCCGGCGGGTCTTGGACTTTTCCGCGCGGAAGGTCGGGCCGAAGGTGTAAATCTTTCCAAAGGCCGCAGCCGCTGCTTCGCCGTACAGCTGGCCGGTCTGGGCCAAATATGCGAATCCTTCGTCGAAATATTCGGTCGAAAAGAGGCCACTCCTTTCCCCGATGGCCCCGGTCAGGATCGGGGTGTCCACTCGAACAAAGTCGCGGGCATAAAAAAAGTCATTCAGCGACTGTTCGATCTCGGCCCGGAGCCGAGCAATAGCCACTTGACGGGGGCTCCGGAGCCAAAGATGCCGGTGGTCCAGGAGGAAATCGATGCCATGTTCCTTGGGCTGGATTGGGTAGTCCGAAGGGCTAGTCCCGAGGATCTCCACCCCGGTCACCCCGAGCTCAAAGCCCCCTGGGGCTCTGGACTCGGCACGAACTTCGCCCTCCACCTCGACCGATGTCTCTTGCGTGAGTGTCTCGAACCGACCCCAGACCTCAGGACCGACTACCTTTTGAACCAACACACATTGCACAAGACCACTTCCGTCCCGCATGACAATGAACGCAACTTTCCCAGATGAGCGGAGGTGGGTGACCCACCCGCGGACGCGGACCGTTTGGCCCTCGTGGCGGTACAAGTCGGCAATCGAAGAGTAAGAGGATGGCATTGGACGGTCGTTGGACACAGGCAAAACGCATTAACATAGGGATGGCTGTCCGGCTGGGCAACCTATGAAACCCACGTTCACGCTCCGGGGCCGTCTGGCCTTTGGCGCCATCGGGATCGCGCTCGTCCTGGCTATCCCGCTGGCGTTCGCCGTGCGTTCGCTCAAAGAGGTGCACCGCACCACGCTCGAGCTCCGTAACGGCGAGTTTGCCGCGTCGCTCCTCCTCGGGCGCCTACGCGAGGGGATCGACGAGCTGCGGCATCTCGACGACGCCTTACTGTTCGTCCACGATTCCACCACGCGTGCGCGCATGGAACGGCAAATCGCCACCATGCACGGCATGGCCGACTCGCTCGATACGTATCAACTCAACGCCGCGGCCACCGACGTACGCCTCGCGCTCGACTCGCTGTCGGTGTTGACCGAAAACGAATATCAGCAAGCGTCCAAAAACAACGACTCCGCCGCCGAGGCGATCTCGTCGCAGGGGGTCCGCCCTCGTATTAGCGTCATCGAACAGACGGTGAGTGCCTCCGAACAGGCGCTCCGCACTCGGACACGCGACCGCGTGAGCGCGGCCACCGACGCCACCGCCACGGCCGAGCAGACGGCCATCGCCACGGTGCTCGTAGCACTCGTGCTCGCGGCGCTCATCACGGTATGGTTGGTACGCTCCATTAGCCGCCCCGTGCACGATTTACAACGCGGCATGCAAAAGGTGTCGGCCGGTGACTTCTCGCACCGGTTGGCCATCCCCCCGGGACGCGGCGACGAATTTGGCCGGCTCTCGGCCAGCTTTGCCTCGATGTCCAACCAGCTGGCCGACCTCGACCGGCTCAAAGCCGAGTTCATTTCGGTCGCCTCGCACGAGCTCAAGACGCCGATCAACGTCATCCTGGGCTACGTGGAGCTGCTCCAAGAAGGGATTTACGGCCGTCTCAACGAAGCGCAACGCGAAGTCTGCACCACCATCACCACGCAGGCACACAACCTCACTCGGCTCGTCCGTCGCCTGTTGGACGTCAGCCGCTTCGAGGCGGGGGGCGGCAAGATCGAATGCCGTCCCATGAGCCTCCCTACGTTCCTCGACACGCTGGAGTCGTCGTTCAACGTGTTGGCGATGCAGCGCGGTGTCCAATTTTCGGTGACCCGTGACGAATCGCTCCCCAGCGAAGTCCGTTGGGATGAAGATCGCATGAACGAAGTGGTCGGCAATCTCCTCTCTAATGCGTTCAAGTTCACGCCGCGTGGCGGGCAGGTGGAGTTGACCGCGGGGACCGCGGACGACCGGATCCAAATCTCGGTCCGCGACACCGGCGCGGGGATTCCGGCCGAGCAAATTTCACGGGTTTTCAATAAATTCTTTCAGGCTGACAATCAATCCAAAGCCTCCACCAAGGGGACTGGGTTGGGGCTCGCGATCGCCAAGCACATCGTCGAGGCGCATCACGGCACCATCGCGGTCCATAGTCAGGTGAGCCGAGGAACCACGTTTACGATCACGATGCCCGCTAAGGTCGAATTTCGCCGCACGACAGGTCAATACGCCGTCGCCACGTCGGGGCACGCGGCGTGATGGCACGCACAACGGGGCTGCGTGCACAACTGTTTCATGCGTACCACGTTCACGCATATCGCGTCGGGCTCATTGCCGCGCTCTGTGGCGTGAGCGGCTGCGGCGGCTACGTGTGGGTCAAAAAGAGCGATCTCGACAAGCCGCCCAAAATCGTGGTCGACTCCGCGCAGATCGTCGCGTTGCGCCAGCAACTGGCCGATCTCCAGGCGCAATCGCGCGCGGATTCGGTACGGTATGCGGCGGCGTTGGCGGCCGCGGTGCGGCCGACAGGCGTTCCGGATTCCGTGCTCAAGGCCCGTGACGCCGACATCGCCGCGCTCAAAGATCAGCTCGCCAAGGCACAAGCCGAGCTCGATCGCATCAAGCGTCGGTTGGCGACTCCGCGGTCATAGCACGGCACGGCCGCATAATACGCAGATCCCGCAGAGCGCAAACGCGCTTCCCTCTGGACCGCACCGTCCGCTCGATCGCGTAGCTCGTGCGGTCCATCTCTTTTTATCTCACGTTATCCAACGCGAAATAGCTCGAGCGCGCGTGTATAGCGTTCACGGAGCACGCGCCGAATCCCGGCATGCTCCGGCGCCATCAGCTCAGGATCGTGCGCCAGCATCCGTTCCGCGACCAACCGGGCGCGCTCGTGCAGCGCTTCGTCGCGCAGCGGATCGGCCACGCGGAACATCGCCTCACCGCTCTGCCGCTCGCCGAACAGATCGCCCATCCCGCGCAGCCGGAGATCATCTTGTGCGATCTGAAATCCGTCGTCGGTGGCCACGAAGACGTCGAGTCGCTTGCGTGCTTCTTGGCCAACGTTGCCAAGCAAAATGCAATACGACGCGGCAGCGCCACGCCCCACGCGGCCGCGCAGCTGATGCAGCTGCGACAGACCGAACCGCTCCGGGTGTTCGATCAACATCACCGTGGCGTTCGCGACGTCGATCCCCACCTCGATGACCGTGGTCGCCACCAACACGTCAATTGCGCCATCGCGAAAGGCGCGCATCGTGGTGTCGCGTTCGTCGGCCGAGAGCCGGCCGTGGAGCAAAGCCACCTTGCGATCGGGAAAGACCGACGTCGCGAGCTCGTCGTACATCGTCACGGCCGCTTTGAGATCGGTCTTTTCCGACTCCTCGATCACAGGGTACACGACGTACGCCTGACGCCCGGCTTCCACTTGTTGCCGTACGAAGGCAAACACCCGTGCCTGCGCCGACGCGGGGCGCAACACGGTGGTGACCGGCAACCGCCCCGCGGGACGCTCGTCGAGTGTGCTGACGTCCAGATCGCCGTACGTGGTCAACGCGAGCGAGCGTGGGATGGGGGTGGCGGTCATTAGGAGAACGTCGGGCGAATCCCCTTTTTGCGTCAACGCTTTTCGCTGCTCGACTCCAAAGCGATGCTGCTCGTCGATGGCCACGAAGCCCAGATTCGCGAACGTCGCCGACTCCTGCACGAGTGCATGCGTCCCCACCACCAGCAATGGTTCTGGCGACGCCATGCGCCGCGATGCCGCGGCCCGCTCTTTGGCGGAGAGTCGCCCTGTTACGAGCAACGGCACGATGCCCAGCGGCTCGAGGAGTCGGGAGAAGGTTTGAACGTGCTGGTCCGCCAACAGCTCCGTGGGCGCCATGATGGCCGCCTGATATCCGTTTTCCATGGCCAACAGGGCGGCAAAGAGCGCAACGATGGTTTTGCCACTCCCCACATCACCCTGGAGGAGTCGATGCATCAGCTGGTCGCTGCACATGTCGGCCACGATGTCACGCAAAGCGTGATTTTGCGCATTGGTGAGCGTGAACGGCAACGCTCCTTTGAGCGCGGTGGTGAGCCGTCGCTTATTTTGGAACCGAATCCCCGCGCGATGCTCGCGCGCCACCTGATTGGCGCGTCGTTGCAGAATCTGCACGAAAAAAAGCTCTTCGAACGCCAACCGATCCCGCCCTCGCACCGCCTCGGCCAGCGACTTGGGGCGATGCATCATCCGGAGCGCGTCGGAGAGCGTGACCACTCCAGCCTCTTGTAACACGGTGGAAGGCAAATACTCTTCCACCAACGGCAACAACGTATCGAGATGACTCTCGATCAACCCACGAATTGCCTTGAACGACAACCCTTCGGTGGCCGGATACACCGACAGCACGCGCCCCGCGCGCATCGGATTGGGCTCTGCGCCCAAATTGATATATTCACGCGGTTGCAGCTGTCGTCCGTGAAAGAACTTCACGGTCCCGTTGAGCAACAACGTATCGTCTTTTTGAATCGACCGATCGAGATACGGCTGCCCCGGCCACGATACCTCGATAATCCCGCTGTCGTCACGCACGACCGCCTGAAAAATGCGCAACCCCTTGCGCGTCGGGATGATCCCTTTGGAGATCACCCGCCCGACGATCGTGCCATCCATTCCCGGCTCGAGCGCCGAAATGGGCGTAATAGTACTCGCGTCTTCGTAGCGATGCGGCACGTGATACAACAGATCACGCGCCGTGATGATGTTGAGCTTGTGCAGCAGCGTCGCACGCGCCGGTCCAACTCCTTTGAGATAGGTGACCGGCGTATCCAGACGCACGCGCGCGGCTCCATGGCCGTCTCGCCCTTGTCCCGACGCCGCGCGCGCGCTCACACGTCCCTCGTTAGTCGCCGACGACGTCCTGCGCGAATTCCGCGGCGTCGAACGCCACCAGATCGGTGGCCTTTTCGCCAACGCCCACGAACTTCACCGGCACGTCCAACGCTTCGTGCACCGCGACCACGATCCCACCGCGCGCCGTTCCATCCAACTTGGTCACGACGAGCCCACTCACCGGGACCGCTTCGGCGAACGTCTTGGCCTGATTGACCGCGTTCTGGCCGATCGTCCCATCCAGCACCAACAGTGTTTCGTGCGGTGCGCCTGCCAATCGCTTGCCGATCACGCGGTTGATCTTTTTGAGCTCGTCCATCAATCCACCGCTCGTGTGCAACCGCCCCGCGGTATCCACGATGACCACGTCGACCCCACGTTCCATACCGGCTTCGACTGCGTTGAACGCCGTGGCCGCCGGATCGCTCCCCGCGGCCCCGCCCACGAACTCAGCACCCGTGCGTTCGGCCCACACACGCAATTGGTCGATCGCGCCGGCACGAAAAGTATCAGCCGCGCCCACGAGGACGCGTTTGCCTTGCGCGCGAAAGGTCGTGCACAGCTTTCCGATGAACGTGGTCTTCCCGGCGCCGTTCACGCCGATCACGAGAACGACCGTGGGGCCAGGCGATGCCTGCGCAACCGCGGGATCGGCGTTCCCCGCCTGTAGCGCGGTTTGGATTCCCTGGCGCAACGCCGCTTTGAATTCGTCTTCGGTTTTGACATGCCCGCGCTGCGCCTGGTGCGACACCTCGTCGACCAAACGGAGCGTGACGGGGACACCAAAGTCCGCTTGGAGGAGAATTTCCTCCAATTGCTCCAGTGACCCCTTGTTGACCCCGCCCTTGGCCAGCACCGATACGTCGGTGAGGGCGACATCTTTGATTTTTTGCCACAGCGACCGTTTGGGAACGTCGCCTTGCCGTCGGAATAACACGCGTAACCTATCTCGCCAAAGAAAAAAGACGCCGGCGAGCTCACTCGTCCGGCGTCAAGAAAGATAATGTCGCGGCGTGCACCATGCGGCCGTGCATCATGCGGGTGCGCGCCATGCTGCGCCCCGCGATAGTCGTATTACGCGCCTGGCCCGTCGTTCCCAGTGGAGTTGCCCGCGGTGGCGGGTCGCACGGCGACCTGCGACGGCGATTTGGTGCTTGTGCTGTCTTCCTGGAGCGCGGCCATGGTATGCTCGCGGATCTCCTGGAACAGCGCCGCTTCGGAACCTGTGAGCGGTGCGCCAGCCTTGTCGCGCAACGCCACGCGCGGGTCACGCGCCACACCATTCACACGGATCTCGAAATGCAGGTGGGGCCCAGTGGCCCACCCCGTCATCCCTACGTACGCGATGGTGGAGCCCATGGAGACGTGCGACCCTTGATGCAGCCCTTTGGCAAAGCGACTCAGATGCCCGTACCGGCTGACATAGCCATTGGCATGACGAACATCGACCGCGTTGCCATAGCCGCCCATCCGTCCCATCGCGACGACGATACCGTCGCCGATGGCACGCACCGGTGTTCCCATCGGGGCCGCGTAATCGGTCCCCGTATGGTTGCGCCAGGTGCCGAAGATGGGGTGCTCACGCAGCCCAAAGACCGATGTGATGCGACGGAAATCGAGTGGTGCGCGCAGGAACGACGCGGTGAGCGACTTCCCAGCGCCATCGAACCATTCGGCGCTGTTCCCTTTGCTTTTGAAATGGACCGCTTCGTAGCTCTCGTTGTGCAATGCGAGCTTGGCGCCCAGAATTTTATTGATAATGACTTTGCCGTCGGCGTCCTGCGCGCGTTCCACTAACACGTAGAACTTGTCGCCTTTGCCAAGATCGCGCGACATGTCGACGCGATACTCGAAGATGTCGGCCAAGTGCCAGGCGAGCGAGCGGCGTTGCGATTTGGGGAATTCCATTTCGCCCACTTTGTCGAGCGCCGAGTAGAGGGACGAGGTGATGGTGCCGCTGAGGGCGACGGTGTCGACTCCGTCCATCCGTTTGGCGCTGACGACGACCGGGCGCATTGCGAAGCCGGCCACGGCCACCTGGGTGGCCGTCAGGGCCGCCGACGGCGTCGCGGTAATGCCGCTGTCGGTGACGCCATCGCCGTCCGCGTCGGACGCGACCGAGGGCTCGACAAACGCCAATACAGGCATTGGTCGGCCATCATTCCGTACTTGTGGGGTGAACCGCAGGGCCAGGAGCCCCGCCGCTCCGATCACGCCATAGGTGATCGCTCGAACTGCCGCTAACCTCAATCCATTTGTCTCCGGATAAAGGTCGGGATCTCCATATCACTAAGATCTTGATCCCGACCGTCATTCGGAGACGACTGCGGGTTGAGTGGGGTCACGCGCGACGAAATGTCGGGCGTGTTGAGCGGGACCGATGGCCGGCTCCCCGCCGTTGGGCCAGGGAGCGGTGTGGTCACGGGACGCGTGGTCCGTCCGCCATGGATGGGGATCACCGGCGCGCCGCGGACCGGCACCTGGCTGGCGGCCGGAAACACGGTGGCCGCGGCCGCCGTGGTGGTCGCCGGCCGGTCAAAGCCGGTGGCAATGACGGTCACGCGGATTTCACCCTGCATGGCCGGCTCGTGCACGGCGCCGAAGATGATTTCGGCGTCGTCGCCCACCGCCTCATGGATGATCTCGTTGATCTGATGGACTTCACCCAGGGTGAGGTCCGCACCGCCGGTGATGTTCACCAGCACGCCCGTGGCACCCGAAATGGAGACGTTGTCGAGGAGCGGGCTGGCAATGGCCTGCTGCGCTGCCTCGACCGCCCGGTTCTCGCCACGGCCGATCCCGGTCCCCATGAGGGCCGAGCCACCGCTCTGCATGACCGTGCGGACGTCGGCGAAGTCGACGTTCACCAAACCGGTCACGGAGATGAGCGAGGAAATGCCCTGCGTAGCGTGCAGCAGGACTTCGTCGGCCTTTTTGAGCGCTTCCTGGAACGGGATCCCTTTCCCCACCACGGCAAGCAGCCGTTCGTTCGGGACGACGATCATCGTATCCACATTCTTGCGCATCTCGGCGATCCCTAACTCCGCCTGGCGCATACGCTTACGCCCTTCGAACAAGAAGGGCTTGGTCACGATGCCGACCGTGAGGGCGCCCGCTTCGCGGGCCAGCTCGCAGATGATGGGGGCCGCACCGGTTCCGGTACCACCGCCCATACCGCACGTCACGAAGACCAGGTCGGCGCTCGCCAGGGCCCGGGAGACTTCGTCACGGTTTTCTTCGATGGCCTGACGCCCCACTTCGGGGCGGGCACCGGCGCCAAGTCCGCGGGTCAGCTTTTTCCCGATCTGGAGCTTGACGTCGGATTTGGAATTGAGGAGCGCTTGCGCGTCGGTGTTGACCGAGATGAACTCGACGCCTTCGAGGCGTTCCTCGATCATGCGATTGACGGCGTTCCCCCCCCCACCGCCAACGCCAACCACCTTCATCCGAGCATTTTGCGATGCGCTTTCTTCTAACTCAAAAATCATCGCGGGGGTACTCCAAGCCGGCGTGGGCAACCGAAGGGTTCGACGTGGGGCTAATATACGTGAAATTTTGACACATCACCATGGGTCAAATCAATGTCCTGACGAAATTTTGCGCGATGGTTTGAACGCACGATTGACGCGATGAGTTTTCCACACGCGTACATGCGACAAAAATTTTTGCGATGTTGCAACTAAAGACTAAAACGTATCCCAGTCATGAGCGCACCCAAGGGACGGCCTGGTGGCGATCCCGCAACACGGCACCATCGCCTGAACGAGCCAGCGCTGATTTGAAATCCGTTAAAAGAAATCTTCGAACCAGGTTTTGACGCGCTGCGTCAACTTGTCGACGCCTGGTGAAGAGAGCGCCCGCTTGGAGCTCGGCGCGGCAGCGCCCGCCGTGAGACGGCTCGCACCATAAAGCGCGAGGCCGACGGCCGTGGAGAAACGCGGCGCTTCGACCGAGTCGCTGAGCCCGCCGATATGCTCGCCTGGCGCACCGATGCGCACGCCGGTCCCGAAAACGCTGGAGGCCAGCTCGGTGATCCCCTGCATGGCAGCCACGCCACCGGTGATGACCAATCCGCCCGACAAGCGGTTGCCAAAACCGGCGCCCTGAATCTCCCGTTGCACGAGATCGAAGATCTCGTCCACGCGTTGGTGGATGATGTGCGCCAACAGCTCGCGCGGAATTTGGCGATCGCCCTGCGCCACGGTGCTGGGAAGCTGAATGATGTCTTCGGGATCGACCAACGGCTCGTACGCGCATCCGAACCGCTCTTTGAGCCGCTCGGCGTCGGCCTGTGTCACGCCCAAGCCGTGCACGATGTCGCTAGTAACATTCCCACCGCCAAAGTCGAGTGTCCCCAGATGGCGGATTTTCCCTTCGTGGAAAATGGCGATGTCGGTGGTCCCCGCACCCACTTCAACGAAAGCGACCCCCAGCCCTTTTTCGTCGTCGGTCAGCACGGCGAGCGAGCTGGCCAACGGCTCCAGCACGCGCTCGCGCACGCGATACCCCGCCCGCTCCACGCTCTTGCGCAGATTCATGGCGGGGGAACTCCCAATGGTGACGAGATACATCTCGGTTTCGAGCCGAGTGCCGATCATGCCGATGGGATCACGGATACCGGCGTTTTTGTCGACCGTATATTCCTGCGGGATGGCGTGCAATAGCTCGCGATCCTGCGGAAACGCCTGCGCGCGCGCCACGTCGTTGGCGCGTTCGACATCGGCCTTGGAGATCTCGTCCCCGTTGACCGCGACGATCCCTTTGCTGGTCATGGCGCGCACATGCTCACCCGCAATCCCAGCGTACACGCTGTCGATTTTGGTTCCCGCCATGCGCTCGGCGTCTTGTAACGCCTTTTGAATGGACCGCGTGGTTTCTTCGATATCCGAGACGATGCCTCGGCGAAGTCCGGTCGTGCGCGCCTGCCCTACCCCCAAGATCTTGATCGTGGGGTGACGATCCCCCACGGCTTCGGCGATGATGGCGGTAGTTTTCGCCGAACCGATGTCGAGGCCGGCGATGACGCGTTCAAGGTTCATGTGCACTCAGCAGGCGGTCAGGCAACCAGTACGCCAAGTGATGACGGGGGCGTCGACTCGGCGTTGATGGCCGGCGCGCGGGGCGCACACGACCACCGCCGCCTACGGCAACCTCGCGACCACTTGGTCCCGATACCGGAGGTCCAACTCGACCGGCCGTTCGTGACGGCGGGCGCCGGTGCTTCGATCTTCCGATCGACGGACATCGAGAGCGAGACGAAGCTGTCGTTCGGGATGGGCGCCGGCCTCAAATGGCTGCCGTCGAAGCGGCTCGGCGCGCGGCTGCAGGCGAAGTACACGCCGACGTACCTCCATGACAAAGCCTCGGACTTCTGCGATCCCTTCGGCTTCTGCCAGAACTGGGTCCACCAGTTCGAGCTGACGGGGGGCGTGGTCGTTCGCTTCTGATCGAGGTAACCACGAGCGGACGAACGAAGGTGCGTACGCGGTGCTAGCGCGTGTGGCCACCGCGGCCGCGGCCTTCTTCTTCATCGCCACCACCTCGAGTGCGCAGCAGGAGCCCGACGGCTTCCGCTTCCACGGCTACCTGCGCTCGGGCTTC
>Ga0105237_10009247_pt1 | contig 10567 bp, 9 predicted proteins | sample KBSC24metaG_FD_81520 | JGI IMG/M metagenome (GOLD analysis project Ga0105237, IMG submission 81520) | Corn rhizosphere microbial communities from Kellogg Biological Station, Michigan, USA - KBS C2-4 metaG | ecosystem: Host-associated > Plants > Roots > Rhizosphere > Soil | place: Michigan, USA... | reverse complement strand
TTGACGCGCGAGTTCGGGAAGATCGAGACATAGAACGCGGCCGCTTCTTCGGCTTCGTGGCTGTACCAGAGGTGCGGGGTGATCTTCTGCATGACAGTCTCCTTTGCTCGAGAGAACGGCAAATCAGCTGCGCTCGCGCGTCAGCACCACGTGCGTCGCCTTCGCCGACGGTACGTGTTCGGTGCAGCGAAAGCCGAGCGCGGTCAGGTCGATGTCGGCGAGCAGGGCTTCTCCGCGGCCGAGCAGCACGGGCGAGACGGCGAGGTGCATCTCGTCGATCAGGTCGGCGCGCAGGTACTCGCGGATCGTCTGCACGCCGCCGCCGACGCGCACGTCCTTGCCGGCTGCGGCCATGCGAGCCCTCTCGAGTGCCGCATGGATGCCGTCGGTGACGAAGTGGAAGGTCGTGCCGCCCTGCATCTCGATCGGGGCGCGCGGGTGATGGGTGAGCACGAACACGGGCACGTGGTAGGGCGGCTCGTCGCCCCACCAGCCCTTCCATTCGTCGTCGGGCCACGGACCGCGCACCGGACCGAACATGTTGCGCCCGAGGATCCACGCGCCGACGTTGGCGAAGCTGCGCGCGGCGAAATCTTCGTCGATGCCGAGCGTGCCGCTGGCGTTGCCGAACATGCGCTGGAACGTGCGCGTCGGGAACGCCCATTCGTGCAGCGCCTCGCCGCCGACGCCGAGCGGGTTCTGCAGGCTTTGGTCGGGACCGGCGCCATAGCCGTCGATCGATACCGAGAACGCCGAGACTTTCAGTTTGGACAAGCTTGCCTCCATGTTGAGCCTTCACGATCACGACGAACCAGGCACCGCGAAATCGACCGGCCCGGAGAAAAATCCTCAGTGGCACAGACTGACGGACCCCGGCGGCTTGGCGACATTCCATGCCGGCTACATATGCAAACAAAACAATGGGCTCGCAGCGAGCGGTCGTGGTCACCGGCGCAGCGGTGTCGAGCGGCCGGCGCGGCCGGCGTCGCTGTTCAGCTTTGCTAGAGCGTCTCCGACGAGTCGAAGTCCAGCTCGACCCTGGCGCCATTCGGGTCGTGGCAGAACAGCTGCCAGGTGCCCGCCCCGGGCTGCTGGCGCAGCTGGTACGTCGTGCCGCTCTCGTCGAAGCGCGCCTTCACGGCCCGCAGGTCGCGCGCCGTGAAGGCCATGTGGTCGATCACGCCGGCCCGTTGCGCCGGCGTCGGCCGGTCGAAGTACACGTGAAGAACCGCCTGCGGGCCGCCGGCATACAGCCACGCGCCCGCGAATCCGAGATCCGGCCGATGGCCGACGCTCAGGCCGAGCAGGCCGACGTAGAAGTCGAGCGTCTTCTGCTCGTCTTCGGCGATCACGGTGAAGTGGTTCATGCCTACGATCATCGGGGTCTCCTTCACGCGAGCAGGATCAGGGGCCCGATCGTGCCACGCGATTCGAGCCGGGCGTGGGCGTGCATCGCGCGTTCGAGCGGATGCCGCTCGATCGTCGGCGGCTTGACCGCGCCATCGGCGAGCGCGCGCCAGACATGCTGGGCCCGTTCGGCAAGCTGCGCACGGCTGGCCACGTAGTCGAACACGACCGGCCGCGAGAAGCTGAGCGACTTGGCGATCAGCGCATCGGGCGGCAGCGGCGCGAGCGGCCCGCCGGCCTGGCCGAGGCTGATCCAGTGGCCGCGCCGCGCCAGCGCGGCGAGGTTCTCGTCGCGCGCGACGTCACCGAGCCCGTCGATCACGACGTCGGCGCCGCCGCAGGCCCGCTGCACCGCGTCGGCGAACCGGTAGTCGCGCGTGACGATCACGTGCTCGCAGCCGTGTTCACGCGCGACCCGCGCCTTCTCGTCGCTCGACACGGTGCCGAGCACCACCGCGCCGAGCCGGCGTGCCCACGAACACACGTTCAGCCCGACCCCGCCGGCCGCCGCATGCACGAGCAGCCGGCTGCCCGGCCCGATTCGCGCGAGGTCGTGCAGCAGATAGTCGGCCGTGACGCCCTTCAGCAGCAGCGCGGCGGCCACATCGTCCGACACCTCGGCCGGCAGCCGCACGACCCAGTCGGCCGGCACATTGCGCAGCGTGCAGTAGGCGCCGGGCACCGGGCCGAGGTAGGCGACGCGATCGCCCGGCAGCAGGCCGTTGACGTGGCGGCCGACGTCGACGATCGTGCCGGCCGCCTCCATGCCGGGCACGCCCGGCGCATCGGGTGCGACCGGCAGCATCGACGGCATCCAGCCGCGGCGCAGGTAGATGTCGATGAAGTTGACGCCGATCGCACGCTGCTGGATGCGCACCTCGCCGTCGCCAGGCGCCGCGACCCGGCCGTCCTCGGCCGTGAGCACGTCGGCGTCGCCGTAGCGCGGCACGACGACGCGCCGGGTCGGCATCAGAAGTCCCGTCGGCATCGACGATGCGGATCGCGGCGCGCGCTGGTCACCGCCTGCACGCAGATGCGCGCGCAGGTTCTCGAACCCGGTTTCGTAGACGTCATGCGCGACCATCTCGCGCAGTTCGCGCTCCCTGCCGGGTGGCGTCGCGAAAGTCGACTCCCAGTGCCAGAAGGTGCGGTTGCCGTCGGTTACCGGCTTCAACGCGACGGTTGCGACGTAGCGCTGCAGCGGAACCGTCGCCTCGACGATGCAATAGGTGCTCTTGTGCTCGGTGTCGGACAGCGTCAGCAGTTGCTCGCGAATCCGGTTGCCGTCGCGCAGCGTGAAGCTGCGCACGCAGCCGACCTGGTCGCTGCGCTCGCCGCCTTCGATGCGGCTCGTCTCGACTGCGTCATGCCACTGGTCGTGGCTGTTGAAGTCGCGCAGCACGGCCCAGACGCGCTCGATCGGCGCGTCGATGATGGTCGAGCGGACGATCTTCTGCAGCATCGGCCGTCGACCCTCAGCGTCCGCCGAAATGGCGCTTCAGCGCATCGAAGCCGCCCTGGAACACGCCGCTGCCGATCGACTCGGTCAGCTCGCGTTCGCGCTCCGGCGCGCACTCGAACTCGGCGCTCCATTCGGCGAAGCAGCGCGCGCCGTCGGTCACCGGCGTCAGCTTCAAGGTCGCGGTGTAGTTCGTGACGCCCATCGGGCTCTCGAGAATCTCGTAGGTGCAGCTGTACTCGTAGTCGGACAGCGCGAGCAGCCGCTCGCGGATCGTGCCGCCGTCGCGCACGTGGAACTGGCGGATGCAGCCGACCCGGTCGCTCGGCTGGCTGTTCTCGATCCGGCTGTCGGCGATCAGCGGGTGCCACATCGGCATCGCGTTGAAGTCACGGATGCGCGACCAGACGTTGTCGGCGCTGGCGTCGATCACGCTCGAGGCATAGACCTGCACCATGCGTCATTCCTTGGACGGTTTGGACGGCGATGACGCCGGCGGCAGCGCGGCCTGCGCGCCGCTCACGCCGCCGACCAGGCGCTGGATGTCGCCGCCTTCGATGCCGATCTCTCGCAGCAGCTGATCGACCAGCGGCGCCTGCGCGCGAAAACGCAGCGCCGAGTTGACGACGCTGTCGGAGAAGCTGCCGCCGCTCGCGTCGCCGTTGTGGGCGCCGCCCGACGACCCGCCCAGCCCGTCGACCTGCAGGATCTTGATGCCCTCGATGCGCTCCATCGGCCGCACCGATTCGCGGATGATCGCCTCGGCCTTCTCGACCAGCTTCATGCGCAGCGCCGACATGCGCGCTTCCGGCGAAAGCATGTTGTGCGCCTCGTTCATCATGCGCGTCGCCTCGGCCTCGATCTCGGCACGCACGCGCATCGCCATCGACTTGATCTTGTCCGCATCGGCGTCGGCCTCGGCCTGCGCGCGCACCGCGGCGCCGCGGTCGGCGCTCGCGTCCTTCTCGGCCTGCGCGGCGGAGGTCAGGCGCAGCGCGTCGCGCTCGGCGACCTGCGCGGCGGCGATCAGCTCGATCGCTTTCTTGCGCTCGGCCATCTCGACCTCGCGCGCGGTGAACACCTTCTCTTCGGCCGACACCGCCTGGGCGCGCGCGATCTCGGCCTCGGCCTGCGCCTCGCTCTGCGCCTTGCTCTCGCGCGCGATCGCGATCGCGCGCTGCTGCTCGGCGAGCTCGAGCGACAGGCGGCGTTCGATCTCGGCGCCCTGGATCGCGCGCTCCTTGCCGATGCGTTCCTGCTCGATCGTCTGCTCGGAGCGGATGCGCGCCGCATCGATCGTCTGCTTTGCGGCGATCTGCGCGCCCTCGGCGTCCTGCTCGCGCTGCGCGCGCTCGGTGGCCACCTCGGCACGCTGGCGGGCGCGCGCGATCTCGACCTCACGCTGCTGGGTCAGCCGCGCGTACTCGCCTTCGCGGTCGATCTCGAGCGAAAGCTTCTCGGCCTCGAGGTTCTTGTTGCGGATTGCGATCAGCGTGTCCTGCTCGACGTCGTTGCGCTGCTTCTTGCGGTGCTCGATCTGCTCGGTCAGCCGCGTCAGGCCTTCGGCGTCGAACGCGTTGCTCGGGTTGAAGAACTCCATGCCGGTCTGGTCGAGCTGGGTCAGCGACGCGGCTTCGAGCTCGAGGCCGTTCTTCGTCAGGTCTTCGGCGACGGTCTCGCGCACCCGCTTCACGTAGGCGCCGCGCTTCTCGTGCAGTTCCTCCATCGTCATCTCGGCCGCGGCGGTGCGCAGCGCGTCGACGAACTTGCCTTCGACCAGCTCCTTCAGCTGCTCGGGCTCCATGGTGCGCAGGCCGAGCGTCTGCGCCGCGTTGGCCACCGCATCGGGCTTCGCCGCGACCCGCACGTAGAACTCGGCGATCACGTCGACGCGCATCCGGTCTTTCGTGATCAGCGCCTTGTCGCGGCCGCGGCTTACTTCGAGGCGCAGCGTGTTCATGTTGACCGGGATCACGTCGTGCACGATCGGCAGCACGAACGCGCCGCCGTCCAGCACGACCTTCTGTCCGCCCAGCCCGGTGCGCACGAACGCGCGCTCCTTCGAGCTGCGCAGGTAGAGCCAGTGCATCAGCCACACGACGATGGCGACGACGATCGCAACGACGATCAGGCCGAGGATGAAACTGCCGAACTGGGAGCCTGACATGGGTGTCTCCTTGTCTTTCGCGAACTACCGCTTGATCTGTACGAAGCGCTGCGTCGTCTGCGTCAACGCCGTCTCGACGGGCAGCCGCTCCATCGAGCTCGCGCCGTAGAAGCCGTGGCACGCGGGGCACTGCGCGAGCACGTGCTGCGCGTCGTCGGGGGTGGCGATCGGGCCGCCGTGGCAGAGCACGATCACCTCGGGGTTGACCGCCTTCGCCACCGCCCCCCACGCATTGATGCGCTCGATGCAGTCGGCCAGCGTCAGCGCGGTGCCGGCGCCGATCGCGCCGCCGGTCGTCAGCCCGAGATGGCAGACGACGATGTCGGCACCCGCAGCGGCCATCGCCTGCGTGTCGGACTCGCTGAACACATAAGGTGTCGTCAGCAGATCGAGCGCGCGGGCGCGCGCGATCATCTCGACCTCGAGTGCATAACCCATCCCGGTTTCCTCGAGGTTCGCGCGGAACGTGCCGTCGATCAGGCCGACGGTCGGGAAGTTCTGCACGCCGGAGAAGCCGAGCGCGATCAGGCGCTCGAGGAACTGGTCGGGAATCATGAACGGGTCGGTGCCGTTCACTCCGGCCAGCACGGGGGTGTGACGGACGACGGGCAGCACCTCGTGCGCCATCTCGCAGACGATTTCGTTCGCGTTGCCGTAGGCGAGCAGCCCGGCGAGCGAGCCGCGCCCGGCCATCCGATAGCGGCCCGAGTTGTAGATCACGATCAGGTCGATGCCGCCGGCCTCTTCGCACTTGGCCGACAGGCCGGTGCCGGCGCCGCCTCCGATGATGGGCTGGCCGGCTGCGATCTTCGCGCGAAAGCGCTGGAGCAGGGTCGATCGGGCGATGCGGGGCATGGTCGTTCGGTGCGGCTCGTGAGGATCAGGCGCGGCGCACGCCGACGGCCGGGCGCGACACCTCGTGCCACGCGGCGACCAGCGCATCGGCGAACGCCTCGTCGTTGATGTGCAGCGGCAGCCGCCGCAGTTGGCGATCGGGCGCGGGCCGGAAGCGCTCTTCGATCGCGGCAAACAGCGCACGGTCGGCTTCGGGGTCGTGGAACGGCTGGCCCGGCTTGTCGATCGCGGAGACGCCGGCTTCGGGAATCAGGAAGCGCACCGGGCCGCGCATCGCATTGAGCTTGCTCGCGATGAATTCGCCGATCGCGCGATTCTCGTCGGGGGTCGTGCGCATCAGCGTGACCGTCGTGTTGTGCCGGTACAGCTTGCGGCTGCGCAAGCGCTCGGGCACGGTGTCCCAGGCGCCGAAGTTGATCATGTCGAGCGCGCCGCACGAGCCGACGTAGGGCAGGGCGTGGCGCGCGAACACGTCCAGGCGGGTCGGCCCGGCCGAGAGCACGCCGCCGCCGATCTCGTCGGCGATCTCGGTCGTCGACACGTCGATCGCGCCGGCGAGCAGGCCCGAATCGGCGAGCTTTTCCATCGACTGGCCGCCGACCCCGGTGGCGTGGAACACGAGACAGTCGTACGCTTCGCCGAGCCGCTTCGTCACCGCCTGCACGCAGGGGGTGGTGACGCCGAACATCGTCAGGCCGATCGCCGGCTTGGTGTCGTTCGACGCGGCGACCGGGTGCGCGATCATGCCGGCCAGCGCGTTCGCCGCGTTCGCGAGCACCTTCTCGCTGATCCGGTTGATGCCTTGCACGTCGGTGACCGAGTACATCATGCAGATGTCGCTCGGGCCGACGTAGGGGCGCGTGTCGCCGCTGGCCATCGTCGAGACCATCAGCTTCGGGCAGCCGATCGGCAGCGCGCGCATGCCCTGCGTCGCCATCGAGGTGCCGCCCGAACCGCCGGCCGAGATGATGCCGCCGAGGTCGCGCCGCGTCTGCACGAAGGCCTCGAACGCGATCGCCATCGCGGCGGTGGCGGCGCCGCGGTCGCCGATGAACACTGCCGCTTCTCCGCCCGGGTGGTGGCGTGCCACTTCGCGCGGATGGACGCTTGCCGTCGAGGTCTTGCCCGAGGTCGACAGGTCGACCGTGACGACGCGCAGGCCGAGCCGGTCCAGGCATTGGCGCAGGAAGAACAGCTCGCGGCCCTTCGTGTCGAAGGTGCCCACGACATAGGCGGCGCGCACGCTGCTCGCGGCGACGGGAAAGTCGAACACCTGCGGCGCCGGACTCGGCGGGCGCGCCGCGGCCGGGGCTGCGGCCCGCTCGGACGGGGCGGAGCGCGCGATGTCGTTGACGCTGGACGTCGTGCCGCCGGCGTTCCAGCGCGTGAAGCCGCGCACCGTGTTCGGCGCGACGTCGCCGAGCGTCGAGGCGCCTTCCCCGTGAGCGCGGCGCACCGTCAGCACCTGGACCGTCGACGGGTCGCCCGAGCCTGGCGGCGGGGTCGGCTCGTCGATGACATCGTCGGCGCCGCCCGAGCGCACGCCGAGCAGGCGCTCCTGCAACTGGCGGTCGGCGGCGAGCTGCGCGGTCGGCATCTCCTGCGCGATGCGGCCGTTGACCATCACGCCGATCCGGTCGGCGACCGAGATCGCGACGCCGAGGTTCTGCTCGATCAGCAGCACCGCGATCTCGTCGCCGGCGGCGAGCTCGCGCAGCGCCTGCGCAACCTGCTCGACGATCATCGGTGCGAGGCCCTCGGTCGGCTCGTCCATCACGAGCAGCTTCGGGTTCAGCAGCAGCGCGCGGCCGATCGCGAGCATCTGCTGCTCGCCGCCCGAGAGCTGTGCGCCGCCGTGGCCGCGCCGCTCGGCGAGCCGCGGGAACATCGTGTAGACGCGTTCGACATCGCGCCGCTTCGGCGCCACCAGACGCAGCGTCTCGTCGACCGACAGCGAAGGCCAGACACGCCGACCCTGCGGGACGTAGGCGATGCCGCGCTTCGTGATCTCGTTCGGCGCGCGGCCGAGAATCTCCTCGCCGAGCAGCTTCACGCTGCCGCGTGCCGGCACGAGCCCGGTGATCGCGTTGCACAGCGTCGTCTTGCCCATGCCGTTGCGGCCGACGATGCCCAGCACGCCGCGCTCGAGCGTGAGGCTGACACCTTGCAGCGCATGGGCGCGGCCGTAGAACACGTCCAGGCCGTCGATGACGAGCACCGGGCCGCGGCTCTTCGTGTCGTCTGCGCGTTCGCGCCCGAACCAGGAAGTCATGACAACCCCTCGCTCGCGGCGCACCGCGAGCGATCCCCCGAGGGGATCGAGCCCGGCTTCGGGCGGCCGTGCGCTCGGGCTCCGATCAATGTTTGCTCCCCATGTAGATCGCCTGAACCTGCGCGTCGTTCTCGATCTCGTCGGGCGAGCCGGTCTTCAGCTCCCGGCCGTTGTGCATCACGGTCACGCGCTGGACGACACGCAGCGCGATGTCGAGGTCGTGCTCGATCAGCACGAAGCTCATGTGCGCGGGCAGCGAGGTCAGCAGCGCGACCAGCTCGCGGCGCTCGGCCGGCGAGAGGCCCGCGGCCGGCTCGTCGAACAGGATCAGGCGCGGCGCGCCGGCCAGCGCCATGCCGATCTCGAGCTGGCGCTGCTGGCCGTGCGCGAGGTTCGCGACTCGCTCGTCGGCGACGTGGCTCAGGCGTGCCCGCTCCAGCAGGTCGTTGGTCGCGACCGCCGACGCATGGCCGGCGCGCGCGCGCAGAAAGCTGAAGCGGCCGTTCGCGACGCCGCGCACCGCGAGGAAGAGGTTGTCGCGAACCGTCAGCTCGCGAAACAGCAGCGAAGACTGGTAGGTGCGCCGCAGCCCCTTGCGGATGCGCTCGTGCGGCGGCAGCTCGGTGATGTCTTCGCCGAAGAAGTGGATCCGCCCGGCGGTGGGCGGAAAGTCGCCGGTGATGGCGTTGAAGAGCGTCGTCTTGCCGGCACCGTTCGATCCGAGGATCGCGTACTTCTGGCCGGCCGCGACGTTCAGCGACACGTCGTCGACCGCGCGCAGCGCGCCGAACGATCGGGTCACGCTGCTCAGGGTCAACGCATCGGCCGACAACAGTTGACCGGCGGCCGCGCCGCCGGTCGAGCGGCCAGCGCGGATTCCGCTTGGCCGGGGTGGGCTCATTTCCTGCAATCCGGCACGTCGCGGCTGCCGAGGCCCATCTTCTTGAACTCCGCTTCGGGCAGGCCGAGCGTCTGCGAGATGTTCGGCACCTGCTTGACGACCTTGTTGTAGAACGAGCCGTCGGCCGCCTTCGCGACTTCGGTGATGTAGGTCGTGCCCACGCCGTTGCGGTTCGCGTCGATCTTCACCTCGCCGGCCGGACCCTTGAAGTCGGTCTTCTGCAGGGCCTCGCGGTATGCCTTCTGCCCGTTCGACAGGTCGCCCTTCACGGCGTCGAGCGCGTCCAGCGTCGCCTTCGTGTTGATGTAGTACAGGTACGCGAACAGAGAGGGGCTCGGGAAGCCGTCCTTGAAGTTGGCCTTGTAGTCGGCCACGAACTTCTTCCATTCGGGCGTGTCGATCGAGTCGGCCATCGGGCCCGCCGACGCGGTGCCGAGCAGCGACTCGCGGCGCTTGCCCTTGAAGTTCAGCACCGTCTGGTCGACCGTGATCGAGCCGCCGACCATCGGCTTGTCGCCGCCGGCCTGCTCGTACTGGGTCAGGAAGTTCACCGCGTCGGCGCCGCCGAGCACGACGACGAGGGCGTCGATGTCCTTCGGGATCTTCGCGATCACCGACGCGTAGTCCTTCGTGCCCAGCGGCACCCAGGCCTTGTCGACGACCTTGCCGCCCTTCGCGCAGTAGCTCGCCATGAAACCCTGCACCTGCGAGTACGGGAAGCCGTAGTCTTCGGCGATCAGGAACGTCTTCTTGTAGCCCTTGGACAGCGCGTGCTCGCCCAGGCCCACCATCCACTGCGCGCCCTCGGTGTTGAAGCGGTAGAAGTTCGGGGCCGGGTCGGCCAGCGTCGTCGCCTGCGCGCCCGACGAGCCGTTGACGAACGTGATGTTCGGCTGCGTCTTCGCGTAGTTCTTCACCGCGATGCCCTCGTCGCCGGACAGCGGGCCGATCATGATCTGCACCTTGTCCTGCTCGACCGCCTTGCGCGTTGCGCCGACCGCCTTGTCGGGCGTGGCGTCGGACGAGACCTTCACGAACTCGATCTTCTTGCCGCCGGCCATGCCGTTCTTCTGCTTCAGCGCGAGGTCCGCACCGCGGATGCCGTCCTGCCCGCCGGCTGCGAACGGGCCCTCGAGCGTGGCCAGCAGGCCGATCTTCAGCGCGTCCTGCGCGTGCGCCAGGCCGACCACGGCGAACAGCGCCGCGGCGCCGACAAGACTGCGCGCGAACATTCCTCTGTCTCTACTCATGTCTCGCTCCTGTTGTCATTGATGAATGCGGCTCGTGCCGCGGCTGGTGAACCGTCCCGACGCCCGCGTGCGCAGGCTGTGCCACAGGCCCAGCAAGCCATCGGGGGAAAACAGCACGATCGCGAGGAAGACCCCGCCGATCACGAGATTGAAGCGTTCGCGGTCGACCAGGTCGATCGCGAAGTTCTGCAGCAGGACGAAGACGATCGCGCCGATGAAGGCGCCGATCGGGTGTTTCATGCCGCCGAGCACGGCG